>OLFU01000901.1_pt1 | contig 32509 bp, 27 predicted proteins | sample 1605161 | NCBI WGS metagenome assembly OLFU01 (sample SAMEA3888914, study PRJEB22519) | human gut metagenome | biome: human gut; feature: human-associated habitat; material: faeces | place: Denmark | collected 2011
TCGTATTGCTGGGTTCGTCTCGCTTGCTTTTGCGCAAAGGGCTAACCGAGTCTTTGGCTGGTAGATTCGAGTTGATTCGTATGGGGCATTGGACTTTCCCAGAAATGAAAGCCGCCTTCGGGTTATCACTCCAACAATGGATTTATTTTGGAGGTTATCCTGGCTCAATGGATTATATAGGGGATTTTAGGCGTTGGAAGAAATATGTTAAGGACTCTCTTGTGGCTCCTGCCATTGAAAAGGATGTTCTCTTAACTTCGAATATTTACAAGCCTTCCCTCATGTCACAGCTTTTTGAGGTCGGTTGTTCTTATTCTGGTGAGTTGTTGTCACTCACGAAAATGCTTGGACAACTGCAAGATGCAGGCAATGTTACGACATTGTCTTCTTATCTCGAAATACTGAAGCAAGCCAACTTGCTTTGTGGACTTCAAAAGTTTGCTTGCGATGAGGCTCGTAAAAGGCAGTCTATCCCAAAGTTTTCAGTGTTTAACAATGCTTTGCTCACGGCATATCGCGGTAAGGGGTTTGACAAAGATTATGTTGACCCTATGATTTGGGGCAGATGGGTGGAATCAGCAGTGGGTACTTGCCTTCTCGATTTTGTGGAGGACAATGACTGTCATCTCTATTATTGGCGAGATCATAATAATGAGGTGGATTATATTCTGGAATCACAAGGTGATGTCGTTGCCATAGAGGTTAAGAGTGGAAAGAGAGGCATGAACAGTGGTATTCCTATGTTTCAAAAAAAAATCCATCCTCTTAAATCAATCGTTGTAGGTACTGATGGTATTCCTTTTGAAGAATTCTTCTGTATGGATATCATGCAATTATTTGGATAAAGTTGGTGATTTGTTTGATAGTTGTGTTTGTTCGCTATTTTGACAAATCAGAACCGATATCATTTGGCTGCTGATAGAGATTGGAGGTAGCAGCCTTTGGGCGGAAAAAAATGGGGAAAGGGCATGAGGAAAGGCCGCAATGAAGGCTTTTGGTCTGCGATGGGCTTTGTTAAATGGATACGGAGAAATAGTTAATGGGGCGTTAATTCATGCTAATCGGCTTGCATTCAGCAGAACGGAAGGTTATCTTTGTATAGAGGCTGCGTCAGGGCAAATGGTGAGCCAGGCTTCTTGGCACGAACGGCAGGAAGAGGCGAGTGGCTGAAACGTAAAATAGATTCAAAAGAAACGATGATGAAAAAGTTAAATTTCTTATCAATCTCTTCGATTGGGAGTCGGAAAAGACCGTTCTCGTATCGGTCTCGTATCAATCACGTATTGATCACGTATTGATCCCGTATCGATCCCGTATCGTTCTCCTATCGTTCTCGCTTCCGGAAGCGGAAACAATACGGAAACAATACGGAAACAATATGAGATCGATATATGCAGGAAGGGAGGACGATACGTGGTGGGTACATGGTGAAGCGTGTGATTGAAGCTTTTCCCTTAGAGCAGGGCACAATGAAACGACCATAACAAGCGGGTCGTTCATTTCGGACGAAGCCGTTTTGGGTTAAAAAACAGAAATACCCAAAAAATAATGTTTTTATTGGCTTCAATCTCGGATTTTGTGGCTATCTTTGCGGTAAGATATGCTATACACAGCATAACCCAAGAATAAGAAAGCAAAACCATGACAGCTACAGAGCAGACAAAACAGTCGTTGGAGCGGTTTTTCAACAAGATTGCCCAAAAGTTACCCTCATGTGACGAACCGTCGCTGATGAGCGACATTCACGTCAGAGTGTCGCAGGAAAGCGGCGACGTGATGGCGTTCGACGACGACGAGAACGAAATAACCCGTTGTGTCGTAGAGCCTTGGATAGACAACAAGGAGGACGACTTCTACGACAAGGTGACCAGTCAGCTCCGCCAGCAGATGACGGCGATGAGGCAGGTGGTGGAAGGTCTTGGCGTGATGAAGCCCTACAGCTATGTGCTCGAAGATGACGACAAGGACAGCATCGCAGAGCTCTACGTCGTGGACGACGACACGATCATCGTGGGCGGCGACCTGATGGACGGACTGGACGAGGACCTGGACCATTTCTTCAACCAGTTGATGGATGAACATTGCTAAGCGACTGGCCCTCGGGCTTTCCGCGCTGACCCTCGGCAGCATAGCCGCCACGGCCCAGCGCCACGAAATCCTCGACCCCAACATTCGGTCGCTGCAGGTCATTGCCGACAACGACTGGAGACGGATGCCCATCATCGGCCTCCGTGGGGGGCAACTGTCCGTCAGTTTCGACGACCTCACACACGAATACCACCGCTACGCCTACCGGCTGACGCATTGCGAGGCCAACTGGAAGCCCTCGGAAGCACTCTTCGAGAGCGACTACTGCGACGGCTTCGCCTCGGGCAACACCATCGACGACGTGCAGGAGAGCATCCTCACCAACACGCTCTACACCCACTATCGACTGACGCTGCCCAACGGACAGTGTGCGATGAAGCGGTCGGGCAACTACCTGCTGACCATCTACGACGAGAACGACGACGACCGCGAGGTGGCACGCATTGCCTTCATGGTGACGGAGCCGGCCGAGGCACAGATGGGCGTGGGGCTAAAGGTGCTGACCAATACGGACGCAACCATCAACCAGCACCACCAGCAGGTGGAGATGGAGGTGGGCTATGGAGGCTACAGGGTGACGGACCCACAGCGGCAGATCACCACCGTGGTGCTCCAAAACCAGCGCTGGGACGACGCCCGCTGGAATGCTCGCCCGCAATACACGATGGCCGACGGACTGAGGTGGAGCCACTGCAGCGACTACCTCTTTTGGGCGGGCAACGAGTATCGGAAGTTTGAAATCCTCTCGACCGACGTGGCAGCCATGGGAGTAGATCGCATCGACTGGGACGGCACGCAGTATCATGCCTACCCCTGGACGGGAGAGCCACGCCCCAACTACATCTACGACCCCGACGCAGACGGCGCCTTCGTGATCCGCAACTCAGACAACTACCAAGCCAATACGGAGAGCGACTACCTGCTGGTACACTTCCGCTACCGCTGCGAGAAGCCCTTTCAGGAGGCAGTCTATCTGAACGGCAACTTCACGCAGGACCGCTTCCTGCCACAATACAGGATGGAATATCATGCCGAGACACAGAGCTATGAATGCAACGTGCCGCTAAAACTGGGTTATTACAACTATCAACTATTGATGATCGACGAGGCAGGACGCCCTGCCCTGCTCCCGACAGAAGGTAGCTTCTACCAAACTGAAAACAGCTACCAAGCACTGGTCTATTACCGACCGATCGGCGGACGCACGGACCAGCTGGTAGGCTATGCGCAGATGAAGTGCAACGAACGGTAGGAACAGAAACCCAAAAAGACTGACAGTGATAATAGATATGAGAACAAGGAAAGCGATATTGCTGATAATGCTACTGGCGATGGTGCTGGGACTGGACGCAAAGACGTGGGAGGCAGAGGACATCCCGATGGTGCACCTCACCGACGCACGCCGCTACGTCTGCGACCCCGACGAGATCCTCTCGCAGGCGGAGCGCGACTCTATCGACAGCTATCTCCTGCGCCTCGACAAGCAGTGTGGCGTGGAGTCGGTGTTCGTCATCGTAAAGCGCGTGAGCAACGGCGACACGTTTCGCTTCGCACAGGACCTGGGCAACCGCCAGGGAGTGGGAAGCAAGAAGACCAACCGCGGACTGGTGGTGGTCGTAGCCGTGGAGGACCGCCGATACTTCATCGCTCCGGGAGAGGGCCTGGAGAAAGACCTGACCGACATAGAGTGTGACGACATCGGGCGGGCTTGCATCGTGGCCAACATGAAGCGCGGAGAGCCCGGACAGGCCGTACTGGCCACGGCCCAGGCGGTCTATAAGAAACTGAAGACCGGGACGACAGGGATCCAGGAGAACACCGACGAGGACGCTGGCGCAGGACTGGCAATCGTCCTCTTCACCGTGATCTGCATCGTCGTCGTCCTCGTCATCCTCAACCGCAGGGACAACCGCGGCAAGGGTGGCGGCGGTGGAGGAGGAAGCCGACGCTCTGGCGGCCCCTTCATCATCTGGGGCAACCCGGGCCACACCAACGACTCCGGAAGCGGATGGGGCGGAGGATTCTCCGGCGGCAGCTTCGGAGGCGGCAGTTTCGGTGGAGGTGGTGCTGGCGGTGGCTGGTAAGCCTACAGCGGGACCCACTCCGACAGGAAGCCAAAGTCCACCAAGACTACGGAGACAACAACAGAATTATAATCAGAAAACTATTAGTATATGGAATCAAAGAAGCTAATGAAAGTAGGGTCTATCGTCGTGGTAGTCCTGATGATTGTGGGGTGGCTGGTGAGCAGCTACAACTCCATGGTGTCCAACCAAGAGGAGGTGACGACGGCGTGGAGCAATGTGGAGGCGGCTTATCAGCGCCGTGCCGACATGATGCCGCAACTGGCAAAAATCGTGAAATCGTATGCCAAGCACGAGCGCGAGACGTTTGAGCAGGTGACGAAGGCACGCAATGCGGCCACACAGATACACCTCGACGCAGCCGACCTCACACCCGAGAAGATCAAGGCCTTCGAACAGGCACAGAACCAGGTGACGCAGGCACTCTCCCGCCTCATCGCCGTCTCGGAGCGCTACCCCGACCTGAAGGCCAGCGAAAACTACAAGTCGCTGATGGTGCAGGAAGAAGGTACGGAGAACCGCATCAACGAGGCACGCCGCCGCTACAACGAGAGCGTGCAGGGCTACAACCTCTCCATCCGCCGCTTCCCCAACAACCTCCTCGCGGGTATGTATGGCTTTGAGCGCATGACGAAGTTTGAGGCTGCGCAGGGTGCGGAGAAGGCTCCGGATCTCGACATCTAAGGAAAAAAACATCGGCACGATGCGTCCGCTGCTTGGTGGACGCATCGTACGGATGCCCTACCCTCCTACTTTCTGACGATACTCCTCCTTGATGCGCTGCTCCACCTCGTCAAGCGTCTTGCGACTGACCCTGACAGCCTTGAAATAAAGGAAAACAAAGAAAAACACAATGGCGAGGACGAGGGAAATCACAAAATTGAGCACCTGCGACTTGACGCCCAGCCACGCCACAAACTCCATGCTACCGATGAGGGCGGCAGGCGCCACCAATGCGTCCGCCCAGTTGTGCTTGCGGTAACTGCGGAGGATGCGCTGATACTCCTCGTCTTCTTGCAACAGGCGCTGACGATTGTCAGCCCATTTTTTCTCGAAAGTTTTCTCTATCATAAGTTTCTGCTTGGTTCGGTGATTCAAAAGATCGGTGAAACGATCGTTCAGTGAGACAAAGCGATCATACAAATAGGCGCGCTGTGATACCATCGCTCAGATAGATGCCCCGGCGAGTGAGGCGCAGGTGGTCGTCTTCGCGGACGAGATAGCCCTGGCGCAAGTCCTGGTCGGCAGCAGCTAAAAGGAAGTCGAGGCGCTGGCTTCCGAAGTCGCGGCGTATCTTGTCGAGGTCGATGCCCTCCGCCGTCCTGAGCGACGTCAGCACCACGTCCTCATAGTGGGTGTCGGGATCGAGGGCCTCCACCGTACAGGGCCGTTCACCACGACCGATGGCAGCGATATAGGTTTCGATGTCGGCCACATTCCATGACCGCTGCCGTCCGTCGAAGGAATGGGCGGAGGCGCCAAGGCCCATATAGGGCACGTCTCGCCAATAGCTACTGTTGTGGCGGCTCTCGCGCTGGGGCAAGGCAAAGTTGCTGATCTCGTAGTGGCGGTAGCCGGCAGCAGTAAGCCGATCCACCAGGCAGTCGTACATGCGGAGCGAGAGGTCGTCGTCGATTTCTTGAATGCGCCCCTCGCTGAGCCAGCGATGGAGCGTCGTCCCCTCCTCGTACATCAGACTGTAGGCCGAGATATGCTCCACGCCCAGACGGAGGGCCTCGTCGATGTCCTGTTCCCAGTCGGCGAGGGTCTCGCCCGGAAATCCGAACATCAGGTCGATGGAGATATTGCGGATGCCCGCCTGGCGCAGCAGCGTCGTGGCCCGTCGCACCTCAGCAGCCGTATGGCGACGGCGAAGCAGGCGCAGGCGGTCGTCGGAGAAGGTCTGCGCCCCCATCGAGATGCGGTCGATGGGCGATTGGGAAATCCAATCCGCAAACGCTGGGGTAATGTCGTCAGGATTACACTCCATCGTCACCTCGACAGGCTGCGGCCTATATACCTTATATATATAGGAGAAGAGACGGTCGAGCTGATCCGTTGTGAGCTGACTCGGTGTGCCACCCCCGAGATAGATCGTCGTGATGGCCTCGTCGGCGGGCAATTCCTCCGCCCGCAACGTCAGTTCTTGGCAGAGGGCATCGACGTAGGCATCGCGCAGCGCGGGAAGCGTCGTCGAATAAAATCCGCAATAGACGCAACGACTGGCACAAAATGGTATATGTATGTATAATCCTGTCATTTCACTTGCAAAAGTACTAATTAATTTTAAAAAATAGAGTACTTTTGCCATCGTTGTTTGGCTTTTACAAAAAAAATGCCTAATTTAGTGGGCGAAATGACAGAAATGCCTGTCCTCTTTCAATTACCCTACAAGTAAATAACGATATTATTAATCGCTTAAATCTATCCGATATGAAAGTATATCAGACAAATGAGATTAAAAACATTGCCTTGATTGGCAGTGCGGGTAGCGGCAAGACCACACTTGCCGAGAGTATGCTTTTCGAAGCTGGTATCATCAAGCGTCGTGGCTCCGTAGAAGCCAAGAATACGGTAAGCGACTATTTCCCTGTGGAGCAGGAGTACGGCTATTCGGTCTTCCCCACCGTATTCCATGCAGAGTGGAATGGCAAAAAGCTCAATATTATCGATTGTCCGGGTAGCGACGACTTTGTGGGGGGTGCCATCACGGCCCTCAACGTCACCGACCAAGCCGTCATACTCATCAATGGCCAGTATGGCCCGGAGGTTGGCACACAGAACAACTTCCGATATACCGAAAAGCTGCACAAGCCGGTCATCTTCCTCGTCAACCAGCTTGACAGCGACAAATGCGACTTTGATCAACTCATCCAAAGCATGAAGGACATCTATGGTCCGAAGTGCGTGCAGATCCAATATCCCGTCCAGACGGGTCCCGACTTCCACGAGATCATCGACGTGCTCATCATGAAGAAGCTCTCCTGGGGTCCGGACGGTGGCGCACCGAAGCGCGAGGAGATTCCCGCCGAGGAGATGGAGAAAGCCATGGAGCTCCACAAGGCGCTCGTGGAGGCTGCCGCCGAAAATGACGAGGCGCTGATGGAGAAGTTCTTCGAGGAGGAGACGCTCACGGAGGACGAGATGCGCGAGGGTATCCGCAAGGGCCTGGTGATGCGCAACATCTTCCCGGTGTTCTGCGTCGATGCCCACAAGGACATGGGTGTGCAGCGCCTGATGGAGTTCCTGGGCAATGTCGTGCCCTTCGTCAGCGAGATGCCGAAGGTCCACAACACGCGTGGTGAGGAGGTGTCTCCCGACTCCAACGGTCCGGAGAGTATCTACTTCTTCAAGACGGGTATGGAGCCGCATATCGGCGAGGTGAGCTACTTCAAGGTGATGAGCGGATCGATCAAGTCAGGCGACGACCTGACCAACGCCGACCGTGGCAGCAAGGAGCGCATCGGACAGATCTTCGCTTGCGCGGGTGCCAACCGCATCCCCGTGGATCAGCTCAACGCGGGCGACCTGGGCTGCACCGTGAAACTGAAGGATGTCAAGACGGGCAACACGCTCAACGGCAAGGGTACGGAGGAGCGTTTCGACTTCATCAAATATCCCAACTCCAAGTATTCACGCGCCATCAAGGCGGTCAACGAGAGCGATACGGAGAAGATGATGGCAGCCCTGCTCAAGATGCGCCAGGAGGACCCGACATGGGTAGTGGAGCAGAGCAAGGAACTGGGCCAGACGATCGTCCACGGACAGGGAGAGTTCCACCTGCGCACGCTGAAATGGCGTATGGAGAACAACGAGAAACTCGCCGTGAAGTTTGAGGAGCCGCGCATCCCGTATCGTGAGACCATCACGAAACTCTCTCGCGCCGACTATCGCCACAAGAAGCAGTCGGGTGGTGCCGGACAGTTTGGCGAGGTCCACCTGATTGTGGAGCCATACGCCGAGGGCATGCCCGATCCGACGACGTTCAACATCAACGGTCAGGAGTTTAAGATGAACATCAAGGGCCGCGAAGAAGTGGACCTGGAGTGGGGCGGCAAGCTCGTCTTCATCAACTCCGTGGTCGGTGGTGCCATCGACGCACGCTTCATGCCCGCCATCCTCAAGGGTATCATGGACTGCATGGAGCACGGTCCGCTGACGGGTAGCTACGCCCGCGACGTGCGCGTGATCGTCTATGATGGCAAGATGCACCCGGTGGATAGCAACGAGCTCTCCTTCATGCTCGCTGCGCGCCACGCCTTCTCCGACGCCTTCAAGCAGGCTGGTCCGAAGATTCTGGAGCCGATCTACGACCTGGAGGTCTATGTGCCGGCCGACTACATGGGCGACGTGATGAGCGACCTGCAGGGCCGCCGCGCCATGATCATGGGCATGGACAGCGAGGCTGGCTACCAGAAGTTGCAGGCGAAGATTCCTTTGAAGGAGCTCTCCAACTACAGCATCGCGCTCAGCTCCCTCACGGGCGGACGCGCCAGCTTCTCGACGAAGTTTGCAAGCTACGAGCTGGTGCCCAACGACATCCAGCAGAAGCTCATCGCCGAGCATGAGGCTGAGCAGAAGGACGAAGACTAAAAAATGGGACGCTTCCTCCTGGTCAAGACTGCATAAAAAAAGATGCCGCCCGAATCAGCTTTTGACTGGTTCGGGCGGCTTACTTATGCGTGGTTGGGGGCGACACGCGGGAAGCGAAACGGGAAGCGAAGCGCGGGGCGAGTCGCTACGGGAAGTTATCGGGGGCAGAAGACCTTCATGACCTTGGAGCCAACCTTGACGATGTTGATGCCTCGCTGCAACTGCGGGATGCGGCGGCCCTGCACGTCGTAGTATTCCGCCTCGGTGTCGTTGAGCAGATCGACGAGGGTAGCGGCATCTACCTGGTTGGTGCCCTCATCCACACCGATGGTGAGCTGGGCGGATCCACCCTTCTGCGTAGCATCGGGCTGGATATAGGCGCGGTAGGCAGCTATCTTCACGCCGGTGGCAGCAGGCTTGTAGTCGCTGACCAGGCGGAACAGGTCTTTGGCGATGAAATAGCAGTCGTCGGCGAGTTCGATGGGGGCAAACGTACCCATCAGTCGATGGCCCGTCTCCCTATTCGTGGGTTTTCTCACGGCCTTCGCCTTCTCATCGGGAGTAGCCGTACCACTCACGACGCGGAAGCTGGTCAGATCAGCGTTCTTCTTGCGAACGACGACAGGCTGGCCTGCCTCTATCACGCCTTCCTCCACGCAGACGAGCTCGACACTCTCCGTTCCTACCGACTTTAGGGTATAGAAGTAGCAGGTGTTGTCCTCCGAACTGGGATGGATGGTATAGGGCAGACAGAGCGTTGCCCATTCAGACTTTACCTCTCGCTCGTAGGAAGCGTTGTTCACGTCGCAGTCTTCGGAGAGCGTGTATGCCTTGCTGTCATCCAAAGGCAGCGCGTCGATGGTGAGTGGGTTGCCTGTGGCTCCAATGATCTCATTGCCATTCGTGCCAACCTTCTTGGTAAGATAGCCCGACTTGAAGTTGGCGTAAGTTTCATCTTTCTTTGTAGGTTCGAAAGAGATAGCGCCTTTCAGTAAATGGCAGTCGCGGAACATATTTGAACTTTTGACACCATATGGGATTTCGAAATGATCGCTGACATAGATAGTTTTAAGCGCGGAGCATCCGTCAAACATATCGGTAGCAGAATTTGCCATACCGGTGTTGAAACTGGAAAGATCAAGCATTTGAAGGCTACTGCATCCCTTGAACATAGCATCCAGCTGCATTCTGGGCTTATCAGCCGGGAAGTTGGACACGTCGAGAAACTTAAGAGAACTGCAACCAGAGAACATAGCGTATAAGCCGTGATATAACACTCCCTTCGCATTGAAATGGGACAAGTCAAGCGAATCCAAACTTGAACAGCCACCAAACATTTGGTTCATGGATGTCACATTCTCCGTATTAAAACTTGAAATGTTGAGATCATGGAGCTTTGTGCACCCATAGAACATCTGGGCCATTGTTGTTACTTTCTCTGTGTTGAAATGGGAAAGGTCGAGCGTTTCGAGGTTCGAACACAGGGCAAACATCCCTGACATATTCTTGACGTTGGACGTGTTGAGGTTTTCGATACCCTCTATGCTGGTAAGATTCGTACAACCATTAAACCAATTGGAGCACGTCGTGTGGGTTTCATCACGGAAACCAGCTTTGAAGACAACCTTCTGAATTTCTGCAGCATGGGTATCCCATTCCGGATTTTTTCCATAACCCAAACCAAGGATGTTGTCGCCCGCAGGCTTCGTGGCGCCGCGATGGAAGGAGAGCGTGCCGGTTGGCGCATCCCATCGCACCCAACTGGCAGTAGCAGCCGTGAGATAACCTCCCTCTCCCGTGTGAGCCATCTCCACACCCGTCTTATTAGGGTTATAGTTGGGCAGATTAACACATCCGTCAAAAATCGAAAAATCTAGGGTTACTTTATCTGTAGTAAATGCAGAAGTGACGTAGATCTTCTTGAGGTTTTTGCAATTACTAAACGCATCAACCATGGAAACCATTTTGGGCGTTGCAAACGAGGAGAGATCAAGCGTTTCAAGCTTCGTACATGAGAAAAACATCCCAGTCATAGATTTCATGTTCTCCGTATCAAAACTGCTTAAATCAATACTTTCAAGGTTAGTACATCCTTCAAACATGTTTTGCATGTAAGTCACCTTTCTGGTATTGAAACTGCTGAGATCGAGACTCCGAAGTGACGAGCATTTATTGAACATTGATGACATTTGCGTCACATTTGCAGTATTAAAGCCAGGGAGATCGAGACTCCGAAGTGACGAGCAATTATTGAACATTCCTAGCATAGTGGTCACGTTTTCGGTATTAAAACTGGAGACATCGAGGGTTTCAAGCGTGCTACAATCGCAAAACATATTCTCCATAGTGGTTACTTGTCCAGTTTTAAAACTAGTAAGATCGAGCTTGGAAAGCGCCTTACAGCCATAGAACATCTCGCTCATGTTTGTCACGTTTTCAGAATTAGAACCGGATAGATCGAGTTCGGTAAGACTTTCGCAACCTTTGAACGTTGCTTTGAGATTAGTCACGCTGCTGCCTATGAAGCCTTTGGGCAACTTGAGTGAGCGTAGATGCTTAGAGTTCTCAAACATAGTTACCATGTTTGTGACCTTTTCCGTATTAAAGGAAGACAAATCAAGTGTTTCCAAGCTGGTACAGGAGGAGAACATTAATCGCATATCATCGACCTCTGACGTGTTCAAATAGTCCAAGTGCTCAATCGTTGTCAAAGCTTCGAACGACCAAAACCAGCCTCCACAATCTTTGGGCCGTGCATCCTTGAAACTCTCGTCAAAGACCACGGTTTTTATTTTTTTTCTTTCAGCTTTAGTTTGCCACAAGGGACGACCAAATAAAAGAGAAATCCCGTAGTCAGATTCCTTGTAATTCGAGCCGTAATAGAGCGTGAGGGTCTGTGTCTCTTTGTCCAATCTCGCATACATTTGTCGCGTTTGTGCCTGCGCCATCGCGGGCTGCAGGAGCATAAGCATCAGCAAGAGCGAGAGCGCGCATCTGCGCTGCAATAGATATTGGGTCATTTTCTTGATCATGTTGATAGTCTTTTTGTTTTAGTTTGGGTGCGCCAAGGCACCATTCGTTGGTTGTGATAGAAAGAAGGGGCAATAGGCAATTTATTCCCCCCAGAGGAAACCTTCCTCGTCTAAGGTAAATTCGGCTTTCTCCAGTTCCTGTCGATTCTGAAACCGCCCTTTATAAATCCTTACCTGCGAGGGGTTGATCATCATGCACGGCCCAGTCTGCGCGACGTCAACCTGGGGCTTGAGATACTTTTTTTTCTTCATACTTTTATTCACTGTTTTTGATTATTGTCTTCATAGTCCGTCGGGCGCACACGACAAGGACTCAGCCTTCGCCGCATGGATCTCTTTCCGACGCGATCATTAGCGCAAAAGTAGGGAAAAGTAGTGAGACAGGGTGTCGCATTGTCCTGTTCAGGTGTCTCTTTGGTGGTAAATAGTTGTCTCTTTCCTACCAAAGAGACAACGGTTCATAGCCAGGAGCGGTCGCGATTACATTTTTTAAGAAATCAAGGAAAGAGCCGTCAAATACCAGAAAAGGGATCTTCAGATACGGAGAAAAGGGCTCGTCTCCCTGCTACGAAAGAGACGCGTCCGAATCGTGGGCTTCGGCCAAATAGCGCTCCCGCCAGGCAGTCGGCGTACAAGCCTCCCGCGCCTTGAAGATGCGGTAGAGGTGGGTGCGGGAAGAGAATCCACATTCGGAGGAGATGATGTCATTACTATAGTCGGGGTTTTCGATCATCATCTTCTTGGCTGCCGCAAAGCGGATGTCGCTCAGCCATATTCGGAACGTAGTGTTCAAACACTGATCGAAAAAGAGCGTGAGATCGTCCTTCGAGATATGGATGGAATGGGAGAGGGAGAGCAGGTTCACCCCCCATCCTTATAGCCCATCGCCGCGCACCAGTCGTCCAGCCGCTGCTGGATCTGCATTTTTCGATCCTCCGGCAGCAACGTGGCAGTTTGCTGTTCCTTCGCCTTGTCGCTATCAAGGGCTGCGACGTCATGGCACGCGTCGCCATGGAGCGGGACTGCCTGTTTTGTCTTTGTTTCCTCCTGCTGAGCGACTACGATAGCAGGACTGGTATCCGCATCTGCGTCGAGTAGGGCCTCAGTCGGCACATAACTGTAGCCCAGGGCCACAAAACTCAAGACAAAGAAGAGGAAAGCCATGAGACCCAGGGGAGCCAAAAAATACAGCAACTTGGTGGAGATGATGGCAAAGGGCGATACCAAGGCGGGGAAGAAGAGGATGAGGAGGCTGGCGCGGGAGTAGCGTACATAGGGCATGATGTCGCCGCCCGCCATCGTCTCCAGCAGACGGCGGCGCCTGATGATCTCGCGGACGATGACGACGATGCAATAGACCACATTGGCGGCAAAGAGGGCCTGCATGGCATAGAGCCAGGCCCCGATGCGCATGCTGCCATAGTGGAAGCAGCCGATGAAGAAACAGGCGAAGATCGCCAGGTTGATCGCCGCGCAGACCGCATAGACCCTCCCCCTGCGGACATGTGTGGCCTCGATATGGAAGATGCCCATCGAAATGAGCGAAAAACAGGGTGCATAGACGAGGGCATTGACCGTGGCACCCACCGCGTCGTCAACGGCCCTGAACCCATAGCGCATCTGCATCAGATAGTGCGCCGCCAAGCCCATGATGCCGACAAAGATCAACCATCGTGCGCGCTCATAGCGCGGATTGAGCCATCGCGTCTGGAGACGGGTGACAGCGAGGGTGAACGCATTGAACAGCATGAACAGGAAGCATGCGAACTGCAGCAGAAACAAATGATCCATTGGGCAAAAGATCTCGTTAGAATCGGAAAATAGGTTTTATGGACAAGGCACCTGCCCGGCGCTTGACGCCAGGCAGATGCCTCATGATGATTACAGGCTGTAGGAGGTACTACCCTCTCCTACTTCGTCATTTCATAGACCACGTCCATGAGCTCCTTGCCCAGGGCGTCGGCCTCCTCCATCGTGGCCGCCTCGCTATAGACGCGCATGATGGGCTCAGTATTGCTCTTGCGGAGGTGGACCCACTTCGTCGGGAAGTCGAGTTTCACACCATCAATATCCGTTACCCGCACGTCGTCCATCAATCCGAAGCGCTCCTTGACCTTGCCCAGGATGGCATCCATATCGGTGTCGGGCGTGAGGTCGATGCGGTTTTTTGCGATATAATAGGTCGGGAACGTCTTGCGGAGCTCACTGCACGTCAGTCCCTTCTGTGCCAGCGAACTGAGGAAGAGGGCGATGCCGACCAGGGCGTCGCGACCGTAGTGGCTCTCGGGATAGATGACTCCGCCATTGCCCTCGCCACCGATGACTGCACCCACCTCCTTCATCTTCGTGGTGACATTGACCTCGCCGACGGCAGAAGCGAAATACTGGCAGCCATGGCGCTCGGTGACGTCGCGCAGGGCGCGCGTAGAACTGAGGTTGGAGACGGTGGCTCCCTTCACATGATCGAGGATGTAGTCGGCCACGCTGACGAGCGTATATTCCTCGCCATACATCTTGCCGTCCTCCTGGATGAAGGCGAGACGATCGACGTCGGGATCGACGACGATACCGAGGTCGTAGCCTCCTGCTGCCACCTCGCCCATGATGCCTCCGAGATTCTTCTCCAGCGGCTCCGGATTGTGGGCGAAGTCGCCATTGGCCTCGCCATTGAGGATGGTGTAGCCGACGCCCAGTCGGTCGAGGAGCTTCGGCAGGATGACGCCGCCGACAGAGTTGATCGCATCGACGACGACGCGGAATCCACGCTTGCGGATGGCCTCCGTATCGACCAGGTCGAGCGCGAGGACGGCCTCGATGTGGCGGTCGTCGAAACTGTCGTCCTGGCGGTAAGTGCCTATATGATCGACATCAGCATAGTCGAAGTCCTCCTTCTCCGCCATGGCGAGCACGGCGTTGCCGTCGGCCTTGGTGAGGAACTCGCCCTCGTGGTTGAGCAACTTGAGCGCGTTCCACTGGCGCGGGTTGTGGCTGGCGGTGACGATGATGCCACCTGCCGCATGACTCATACGGACGGCCAGTTCGGTGGTCGGGGTCGTGGCAAGCCCGATATCGAGCACGTCATAGCCCATTCCTATCAGTGTGCCGCAGACCACCAGTCGGACCATGTCGCCCGAGATGCGCGCGTCGCGGCCTACCACGATACAGTTGCTGCCCGTCGGGTCGCTCTGACGGATAAACTTGGCATACGCCGTGGTAAACTTGACGATGTCCAACGGGTTGAGCGTATCGCCGGTAGGGCCTCCGATGGTTCCACGGATGCCGGAAATGGATTTGATCAGTGTCATATTTTCTCTTTAGTTTTGTAATTGCATGTTATCTTCCGCGCTCGTAGGTAATATCGTAGAGACACGGATAGACCGACATCGTGGCCGCATAGGTGCCCTCGGTGGAGGGTACGATGATGCGTACGCGGGCGATGCGGTCGTCGGCCGAGAGCGGCCTACCCACCTTGATGTAAGGCAGCGGGGAAAGCCATCCGTTGGGCACCTGCGTGCTGCCGGAACTTCTTCCATAGACTTGATACATCACACTCGACGTGGGGTCGAAGGAGGCCGTGAAGGTGCCGGAGGTGTTCGTGACCGACATCTTATCGACCAGCGCGCTGAAATAGAGGATGTTGTTGGTGGCGATGATGCTATCGGTGAGGAGGTTGCGCTCGGTGAATCGGCAGAGCACGGTGGCCGTCTCGCCATCCTTGATTTTCTCTCCGCAACCCTTCTCTACGATTTGGAGATAGATGCCCGAAGACTCGAGCAGCACAAACTCGTTCTTGCTCACGTTGGTCATCGTGTCTTGATCGAAAAACTGGCGCTCGGAGATAACCGTCACGCTGCTGTCGTTGAGATACTGGCGGATGGCTCCGTTCTCTCGTTTGCGCTGGTCAGCATAGGTCTCGTCATTGCTGCACGCCGACCAGAGCAGAGCTGCGAGCGGGAGGAGGAGAAAAAGCGTTTTCTTCATCGGAATCTTTTACGTTCAATAATATCTTACTGCAAAGTTATAGCAATTCGTCTGTTCCACCATAAGACGGCGCTCTTTTTTAGCTACTTTTGACATTAAAGACTGCCCTACGGACCATGATCCTGGCCCGCGAGGGGTCATCGCAGCTGCTCCTTGTAGGCCATGATGGCTCGGAGGACCACCTGCTCGGCTTCCTCGATGGAGCACTCCAGTCGTCCGCCTGCCGCGTCTTCGTGGCCTCCGCCGTTGAAGAACTCCTCCGCCATCTTGCGGCAGTGGAACCCATTGCCCGAACGGAGGCTGACGCGTATGACCTGGTCCTTCTCGGTGTCCTCGCGCAGCGAGATGGAGAGTTTGAGTTTTTTGATCTTCTGCGGGATGTTGACCACGCCCTCCAGGTCACCCCTGACAAACTGGAAACGTCGCATTTCGTCGCGCGTGACGGTGTAGTAGGCCGCATGGGAGGCCGGCAGGACACGCAGTTTTTTGAAGATCACATAGGACCTGAACTTGATGGCCTGTGGCGAGTAGTTGTGATAGACGCGGTTATAGACGCGGTCTTTGTCCACGCCCTTCTCCAGCAGGTGGCTGATGATGAGATAGACGGCTGGCGCATTGGAGTTGTAGGTGAAGGCCCCCGTGTCCGTCATCATGCCGCAGTAGATACATTGCGCCATCTGCAGCGTCATCTCGTCGTAGGCGCCCAACTGCCACAGCAGGCGGAAGACGAGTTCCGACGTGCTCGACATCGCGGGATGGGAGACGGAGAGCGCCGCCTCGACGGTCGGGCCCACATGGTGGTCGATGAGCAGTCGGGGCGCCTTCGACTGGGCAATGACGTCCGCCATGTCCCCCGTGCGCGAGAGGTCGTTGTAGTCGAGACAGCAGACGAGGTCGGCCTTGTCGAAGGCCTCCTTCGCGCGGTCGGGATGCTTGTCGTAGCGGAGCAGTGTCTGCGATCCCGGGAGCCACATCAGAAAGTCGGGAGCGGCATCGGGGATCACGCAGGTGACCTCCTTGCCCAGGGCCTGCAGATACTGCGCCCAGGCCAACATCGATCCGACGGCATCTCCGTCGGGCGACTTATGGACTGTGACTACCACAAAGCTGGCATCGGCAGTCAGCTGCCGCAACAGAGCAAGCTGACTGTCGTCCAGAAGGTTGATTTCCATGTAGAAATGGTTGGTGATACGATTAGAACAGTTTGGCGGGATAGACGCCCTCATCGACGAGGCGCTGGATGCGATCCACGACGCCCTGACGATCGGCAGGATAGGTGACGCCAAACCAATGGCTGGTGGTATCGAGGACCTTGACAGCCGCCGTACCGTCGTTGATGAGCTTGTTGACCATCAGCGGGATGAAGAACTCGGCCTTCAGGTTGGCCATGTTCTCCGGATCGGAGAGGAACGTCTTGAAGTAATCCTCGCTATAGTCGAAATAGTCGGGCGTGAATCCCCATACGTTCATCGAGACCGGCGTGTTGTCGGGCGTCGTCACCCACTGGTCGTCGTCGTCCTTATACTGCACGGCGCCGTCCCTGCGCTCTATCTTCGTGCGCTCCACGACGGTGGCCAGGTTGCCCTCGGCGTCGGTCGTGCAGATGCCACGCGATACCGTTCCGTTCTCGCTGAGCGTGTTGCCCACGCGGAAGCCCACCATCGCATAGCGATTCTTGCTGCCCTCGGGTAGCTCGGAGAGATACTTGCCGATGACCATGAAGGTGTCGCGATTGTAGAAGTCGTCGCAGTTGATGACGCAGAACGGCTCCTTGATGACGTCCTTAGCCATCAGTACGGCGTGGTTGGTGCCCCACGGTTTCACGCGGCCCTCGGGCGTGGTGAATCCCTCGGGGAGGGCGTCGAGGCTCTGGAAGACGAGCTCTGCGGGGATGTGGCCCTCATACTTGGCGAGGACCTGCTTGCGAAACTGCTCCTCGAAGTCCTTTCTGATGACGAAGACGATCTTGCCAAATCCCGCCTGGATGGCGTCGTATATGGAGTAGTCCATGATGGTCTCACCATTGGGTCCAAGTCCGTCGAGCTGCTTCAGCCCGCCGTAGCGGCTACCCATGCCGGCAGCCAAAAGAAGTAATGTCGGTTTCATGTCTTTTTATGTTTTTGTCATGATTATACTTTGTTCTCTCTACCTATTTATATAGCGCTCGCGCGGCGCCCCATCCTCCGGGGCCCGCCCAGGCGCTCGCCCTCCCCCACTCGAGGCTAATCGAGCAGGGTGCTGCTGCGTACGCGGCTCAGCGTCTCCGGCGTCATCTGGAGAAAACTGGCCACATAGACCAGGGGTGCGCGGAGGACGATCTGTGGCGCCAGTTTGCAAAACTTGCGGTAGCGCTCCTGTGCCGTCTCGAAGCGCACGAGGTCGGCCATGACCTGCGAGATCACGAGGCTCTCCTCCAATATCTTGCGAAAGAGGATCTGTATGTTCACGTTGTGGAGGGCCACCTGCTCCAGGCGATGCTTGGGGAGCGCATAGATATAGGAGGCCTCCAGGGCCTCTACCTGCAGATGGGTGGGCTCTTCGTGAAACAGGCTCTCGATGCACATGAAGATGGTGTGATCCACCCCCAGGTGCTCCGTGATCTGCTTGCCGTTCTTGAAGTAGAACTGGCGGATCAGTCCGCGCTCCACATAGTAGATGTTGCGGCAGACCTCGCCCTCCCTTAGGATTATCTCGCCCTTGCTGAACTTCATGGGCACCAGCACGCTCTCCAGCACGTCGAGTTCCTCGTGGGTCATCGTACTGTACTTGCGTGCCAATTCGCGGGCCACCTCCCTGGGGGTTGCTATCGGTTCTCTCATCGTGTCTCCTCTTTTCTCCTTTTATATATCTTGTTGGCCGAAAGATGTTCCTCCGGCGGTTAGTCCAATTTCAGCACGGCCAGGAACGCCTTCTGAGGCACCTGCACGTTGCCGACCTGCTTCATGCGCTTCTTGCCCTTCTTCTGCTTTTCGAGGAGCTTGCGCTTGCGGCTGATATCTCCGCCATAACACTTCGCCGTCACGTCCTTGCGCACCTGCTTCACCGTCTCGCGTGCGATGATCTTCGCTCCGATGGCCGCCTGGATGGCAATGTCAAACTGCTGGCGCGGTATCAGTTCCTTGAGTTTCTCACACATTCTGCGTCCAAAGGCCACGGCGTTGCTCTCGTGGGTCAGCGTGGAGAGGGCATCGACAGGCTCGCCGTTGAGCAGGATGTCGAGCTTGACCAGCTTCGAGGGGCGGAACGAGTCGATATGGTAGTCGAACGAGGCGTAGCCCTTGGAGATGCTCTTGAGCTTGTCGTAGAAGTCGATGACGATCTCGCCCAGCGGGATCATGAAGACGAGCTCCAGTCGGTTGCCGCTGACGTAGTTTTGGCTCACGAGCTCGCCGCGCTTGTCGAGGCAGAGCTTCATGATCGGTCCGATAAACTGGCTGGAGGTGATGATGCTGGCCTTGATGAAAGGCTCCTCGATATGGTCTATCATCGTCGCGTCGGGCAGTCCCGAGGGGTTGTGTACCTCCTTCACCTCCCCCTGCTTGTCATAGACCATGTAGCTGACGTTGGGGACGGTCGTGATCACGTCCATGTTGAATTCGCGGTCCAGCCGCTCCTGGATGATTTCCATGTGGAGCAGTCCGAGGAATCCGCAGCGGAATCCGAAGCCGAGGGCCTGGGAGCTCTCGGGCAGGAAGGTCAGCGAGGCGTCGTTGAGCTGGAGCTTCTCCAGCGAGGCGCGCAGGTTTTCGTAGTCGTTGGGGTCGATGGGATAGACGCCGGCAAAGACCATCGGCTTCACCTCCTGGAATCCCTCGATAGCCTTGGCGCAGGGCCGTTCGACGTGGGTGACGGTGTCGCCCACCTTCACCTCCTTGGCGTCCTTGATGCCGCTGATGATGTAGCCCACCTCGCCGGCAGTGAGCTGCGCCTTGGGCACCATGTCCATCTTCAGCACGCCCACCTCGTCGGCGTCATACTCCTGGCCGGTGTTGAAAAACTTCACCTTGTCGCCCTTGCGTACCACGCCGTTATCGATCTTCACCAGCGTGATGATGCCGCGGAAGGAGTTGAAGACCGAGTCGAAGATGAGGGCCTGCAGCGGCGCTTCCTTGTCGCCCGTCGGCGCGGGGATGCGGTCCACGACGGCGCGGAGGATGTCATCGACGCCCTCTCCCGTCTTGCCCGAGGCCCGGATGATCTCCCCGGGCTCGCAGCCGAGCAGATCGACGATCTCGTCCTCCACCTCCTCGGGCATGGCGTTGGGCATGTCTATCTTGTTGATGACCGGGATGATCTCCAGGTCGTGGTCGATGGCCATATAGAGATTGCTGATGGTCTGCGCCTGCACGCCCTGTGTGGCATCGACGATGAGCAACGCGCCCTCGCAGGCGGCAATGCTTCGCGACACCTCGTAGGAGAAATCGACGTGGCCCGGCGTGTCTATCAGGTTGAGCAAATATTTCTTTCCCTCCATCGTGTACTCCATCTGGATGGCGTGGCTCTTGATGGTGATGCCGCGCTCGCGCTCCAAATCCATGTTGTCCAACATCTGACCCTCCGTGACTTGGATGGTCTTGGTGCGCTCCAACAGGCGGTCGGCCAGGGTGCTCTTGCCGTGATCGATATGGGCTATGATGCAAAAATTCCGTATATGGTCCATTCTTGTATTGTAATTTCAAAATGCAAAAGTAGCAATAAAAAACGAGATACACGACTTCCAGCCCGTTTTTTGCTCGCCAACCGTGCAAAACCATGCCACGGGACGCGCTTTGGCAAAACCTTTGTGGCTCTTTTTGCCACTTAGAGGAAATAAAAAACACGATTTGGCGTTATTTCCATAGCGTGGCGATGGCGGACCCGGGACACGACCTGCCCCAGGGAGGCTTCGCCATAGCCGACATTTACAGAAACTAAAAGAGAAAAACTTACATGAAACAGACAATTTTAGTGACGGGCGGAACGGGCTTCATCGGTAGTCATACCACCGTGGAACTGATCGAGGCTGGCTACGACGTGGTCATCATCGACAACCTTTCTAACTCCAAGATAGAGGTGCTCGACGGCATCGAGAAGATCACGGGTGTGCGCCCGGCCTTCGAGCAGGTAGACCTGCGAGACAAGGCTGCCACGGAGGCCGTGTTCCAGAAGTATCCGGCCATCGCTGGCATCATCCACTTCGCCGCCTCCAAGGCCGTGGGCGAGAGCGTCCAGCTGCCCCTGCTCTACTACCGCAACAATGTTGTCTCGCTCATCAACCTCCTGGAGCTCATGCCCGCCTATGGCGTCAAGGGCATCATCTTCTCCAGCAGCTGCACGGTCTATGGACAGCCCAACCCCGAGAACCTGCCCGTCACCGAGGACGCGCCCCACCAGAAGGCCACCTCGCCCTATGGCAACACCAAGGAGATCAACGAGCAGATCATCTACGACTTCATCCATAGCGGCGCGGCCGTCAAGAGCATCGTCCTGAGATACTTCAACCCCATCGGCGCTCATCCCTCGGCGCTCATCGGCGAACTGCCCAACGGCGTGCCCAACAACCTCATCCCCTACGTCACGCAGACGGCGATGGGCATCCGCGAGCAACTGACCATCTTCGGCAACGACTACGACACGCCTGACGGCACCTGCATACGCGACTACATCTATGTCGTCGATCTGGCCAAGGCGCATGTGGCCGCCATGGCGCGCGTGCTGGACCAGGAGACCGAACCGATCGAGTATTTCAACATCGGCACGGGCAAGGGCAACTCCACGCTGGAGATCGTCACGACCTTCGAGGAGGCCACGGGCGTGAAACTCAACTGGAAGTATGGTCCGCGCCGCGAGGGCGACATCGAGAAGATTTGGGGCGACTGCACCAAGGCCAACCAGGTGTTGGGCTGGAAGGCGGACACGCCCCTGGCCGACGTGCTCCGCAGCGCCTGGAAATGGCAGGAGAAACTGCGCGAGGACGGCGTGATGTAGAATAACCTTTGGGCGGGAGGGGCCGACCTTCCCGCCCTTGACAGAAAAAAGATATGGAAAAGAGAAAGATTTGTATGGTCACCGGAGCGACGAGCGGCATCGGTGAGGCTTGCGCGCTGCGCTTTGCCAAAGAGGGCTACGACGTGATTATCACGGGCCGCAGAGACCACCTGCTCCAGGCGCTGGCCGAGCGCATCGAGGCGCTGGGCGTGCGTGCGAAGACGCTCTGCTTCGACGTGAGAAACCAGCAGCAGGTGTTTGACGTCTGCGGCAGCCTGGAGGCCGACTGGGCCGAGATCGACGTGCTGATCAACAACGCCGGACTGGCCTTGGGCCTCGACCCGCTGCAGGGTGGCGACCTCGACGACTGGAACACGATGATCGACACCAACATCAAGGGCCTGCTCTACGTGAGCCGCGCGCTCGTGCCGGGCATGGTGGAGCGCAACCGTGGCGAGATCATCAACATCGGTTCGGTGGCTGGCGACGCTGCCTACGCCAACGGCAACGTCTATTGCGGCACGAAGGCTGCGGTGAAGATGATCACCGACGGACTGCGCATCGACACGGCCCACACGCGCATCCGCGTGACCAATATCAAGCCGGGACTGGTGGAGACCCATTTCAGCAACGTCCGCTTCCACGGCGACGACGAGCGGGCCAACAGTGTTTATCAGGGCATCAAGCCGCTCACGGGCGAGGACATCGCCGACGTGGCCTACTATGCGGCCAGCGCGCCGGCCCATGTCCAGATCGCCGAGGTGCTCGTCCTGGCCACCCACCAGGCCAGCGGTTCCGTCGTCAAGCGCAACGCCGAATGATGACGGTGGCGGAATATCGGCAGGCCGTCCTCCAGACCATTCTCCAGGCCAAGGACAAGGACGGAGCGCCGCGCACCGACGAGGAAACGGCCAAGACCTACCTCGACTCGCTCAGCGACGCGGACCTGGAGGAGGGCATGCTCTTCAACACGCCCGAGGAAGTGGCCGAGATGGTGCTGGAGATCCTGTAGCCGCTTGCGGAGTTGGGAAACAGCAAGATACTTTTTGTTACTCAAGTTTCACAAGTAAGCTCTACTTTTGTTACTCAAGTTTCGCAAGTAAGCTCCACACGCCCTGAACCAACGGTCACCGGCCGAAGGGAAAGGTAAAGGGCAGAAGCTCCACACGCCCTGAAAGGGCAGAAGCTCATAGCCCAGGGCATCGCCCTGGGTTATTACGGACGCAAACCTGTCGCCCTGTAAGGGCAAAAGCTTTAAAAATCCAGGCAATATATAAGGCTTTTGCCCTTACAGGGCGCCTTGCTGATTGCTATTATACCCAGGGCGATGCCCTGGGCTAGGAGCTTTTGGGCCTTCAGCCCGTTCTTGAACCACTTGCGAAACTTCGGTTTTTACACCCCTTGATTATAGTTTCACTTTCTTTGCCTTGCCTTCGCTCTCGTTGCTCATGCGGTCGAGTGCGGTGACGACATAGACCCACTTGGTCTTGCCGTGTTCGTAGGGCAGGACGTAGCGCGGCTCGCGCGTGATGGCGGCGATGCGGGCAGGATTGGACAGGTCGATCTTCTCGCCCTTGGCAAAGCGATAGACCACATACTGGTGGGCCTCGTCCTGCCATCCCTTGGCCTTCTTCGCCGGCAGCCATTGCAGCGTGTAGCCCTGGGGCGTCCAGCGCGCCTTGACCTTGCGCACCTTCTCGGGTGCCTCGCTGTCTATGAAGGGCATGAGGGGCTGCAGGGCCGGATAGCGCCAGTAGTCCGTGCGCAGCACCGTGCCGTAGTTGCCGGGGTTATCGACCGCCGCCTTCGCATACCAGAGCACCGTGCCTTTGACGTTGGGACACTGACGGTGGAGGCGGTGCTTGGCGCCCAACTGGTGGACGCTGGGGTTCTGCGGGTCGGGATATTTCACCGTGCGCAAGACGTCCTCGCCGATATACAACGGGCGGTTGGCGGCGTGGCGGTTCCACCAGCCGATGAGCTCCTGGTAGTCGGCGGCCTTGTGGCCGATCTCCCAGTAGAGCTGGGGCACGCAGTAGTCGATCCATCCGTTGTTCACCCATTTGAGCACGTCGGCATAGAGCTCGTCGTAGTTCTGCAGTCCGCTGGTCGCGCTGCCGTTGGGGTCCGACCGCTTGTTGCGGTAGATGCCGAAGGGAGAGACGCCAAACTTCACCCACGGTTTGATGCGGTGGATCTCCTCGCCGAGGGCCTTGATGAAGACATCGACATTGTCGCGGCGCCAGTCGGCGACGGAGGCAAACTGGCGTCCGTAGCGGTTGTAGGAGGCCTGGTCGGGGATGGGGACGCCCGCCACGGGATAGGGATAGAAGTAGTCGTCGATATGGAGGCCATCGACGTCATAGCGGCTGACGATATCGCCGACGATGCGGAGGATGTAGTCGCAGTTCTCGCGCTGGCCGGGGTCGAGGATCTTGAGTCCGTCATAGTCGAAGACGCGCTCGGGATGGGTCACGGCGATGTGGTTGACGGCCAGCTCGCGCGTGTCCTTCGTCTTGGCCCGATAGGGGTTGATCCAGGCGTGGAGTTCCATGCCGCGACGGTGACACTCGTCAATCATCCACTGCAGCGGGTCCCAATAGGGCGAGGGCGGCGTGCCCTGGCGACCGGTCAGGAAGCGGCTCCACGGTTCGTAGCGGCTCGCGTAGAGCGCGTCGCACTCGGCGCGCACCTGGAAGATAATGGCATTGACGCCGTCTTTCTGCAGCTCGTCGAGCTGATAGGACAGCGTGCGCTGCATCTCCTGGGTGCCGAGGCCAAGAAACTGGCCGTTGACGCACTGGATCCAGGCGCCGCGAAACTCGCGCTTCGGACGGCTCTCCTGGGCCACCAACTCGCTGACGGGCAACAGAAGGAGCACCGACAGCCATATCACTCTCAATATCTGGGAAGTTTTCATACGATGATTTTCATGCAATGATTTTCATACGAGGGAATTGTGCCAAACCTGCTTGCGGGCTCGATCGAGCGAGGCTAATGGCCGTTCTTGGCGGCCTTGCGAAACTTCATGCGGTGAAACTTGCGCTCGGCGTCGAGGGCGGCCTTGAGCTTCACCGCACTCATCACCTTCAACATCCGCAGGTGGTAGTCGCGCTCCACCTGGCGCATGCTGATCTCGAGGTTGTCGCGGCGCTCGATGAGGGCGCGTGCCGCACGATCGTTGTCCGCCGACTGCTTGCGCAGCTGGCGCAGTTGGCCGTGGATCTTGCGCTTCTTGGCCACCATCTCCTTGTAGAGGGGCACGAAACGGCGGGTCTCCTCGGGGGTGAGGTGTGCCTGCTGGACGATGTAGGTCTGCTTCTCGGCCTCGAAGGCCTGGGCGTCGAAGTGGTGCTGCGCCGAGGCGGCTGTCAGGCCACAGAGCAGGAGGAGCGTGAGGAGGAATCGTTTTCTGAACGGGTTCATAGGCTCAAAGTGTTATTCTCCGGAGATGTAAGCGTAGGCGTCGTCCTCGTCCATCATCGTGTAGTCGGCGAGCCGGTCGAGGTCGTCGGTATAGGATTCCGCCTTCGAGACCTTGGGGGCGTGGGACACGGTCGCCGCCATGTCGCCCTGCGGATTCGTCGAGCTCACGCCGAGTCCGACAAGGACAATCATGCCCACCACGCAAGCGGCTGCCACAAGGGGCGACAACTGCTTCCATAAAGACTTGCGGACTATGCGCACCACGGGCGGCGCTGCGTCGGCAGCCACGCTCCGCATCACCTCCTCCTCTACGCGATCAAAATAGGCGTCGGGGACAGTGAACGGACGCTCCGTACCGTACCGGGTCTTCAATGCCTCATCTATCTCCATCATGATTTCTTCTTTTTCATATAGGACGCATCGCGAGAAAGAAAGTTTAGAGCCCATCGAAAAAAATCATCATGCCGCGAAGAATTTGAACAAGGAGGCCGATGGCGAGAAAACCGCGATAGCAGTTGGCGAGGTAATCTCTGAGGCAGTTGCCGAGGAAAGCTCGGTATGTGACCCCCCCCCTCCAAGATTCACATCTTAGAGTGGCGAACCCAAGTCTATGAAAAACAATCTCATCTATGGAAGAACTCTGTATCATTGCGTTGAAGGTTTTAAAGATGAATCAAAATGGAGACCTTGCCGATGGTAGCTTAGGACCGGCGCCGATAGTTGCTTACCCTTCACTCCTGTCGTAAGAAACGCCCATCGCGGACCCTCTATGGGTTTGTTCCACAAGTCTCAAATGATGGTACAAAGATTTTGCAAGCGAGCGCAATGAGAGCTTGCTCTCAAATTGCCGAGCGCCGCTAAATCTTCTGCAAAGGTACGAAGAATATTTCACACCACCAAATAAAATCACAAATGTTTTCCAACTTTTTTTCATCGCAGTAAAATGGGCACATAGCAAAGCTATGTGAACCTCCTACTTCCGCTCAAAACTATCTTTACAATACATTCTTTTGTAGAGTGGGCAAGTGGGGAGAAGAGGGGAAGTCCATCATGTTACAATGTTACAATGTTACATGTTACATGTTACATGTTACGTTAAGAGAAATCCACTTGGGCATTGTCGGTCTCAAAGAATAGTATATAAATAATATATTATTTATATACTATTCTTTGGACTATTTTTTCACCCCCTTCAATGAATTGCGCGAACGCTTAATGTAACATGTAACATGTAACAATCCCCCCCCCAACGCCACCAACATCTACCCCCAGTCCTCAACCGCCATACACCACTGCTACTCAGTATATTGCAATCAAAACACACGCCCGCCGCAAGTCCCCACGCCGCCCCTCGTCCGCCCGCGCGTTCACCTTCTTTAACAAAAAATCACCTTTCCCCACCCTCTTCTCCGCTCAAAAACAGGGAAAAGCGCGTTGGATTCACACAAAAACGCGTATTTTTGCCGGGTCGGAGACTGCGTCCGCGAGGTCAAAAAACAGGGCTGCGGCAGTCGCCACCGCCCCCAAATCGGGAAGGTAGCAAGCTATCAACATCACAAATAAAGGGCAAAAAGTATAGGATGCAATGGCCCTTGGGTGACGAATTCCACTTATATCGTCTATAAAATCAAGTTTCCCCCGAGGTTGGGAGAGACGCATGAAGTCGCGTGAGGGGCGATGATGCTGGTCGCGTCTCTCCCTTTGCTACGCCTATAGGGGATGATTGCCGTGCTAACGAAGGATAAAAATGCGATTGCAGGGTTAAATAATGTGAACGGGGGGGGTAAATGAATTGAAAAAAAAGTTCTTTTTACTTTTGCACTCTCATTAGAACGCTCTATTGCGCTCATGACAAGCGTAGATTGCTAAGTCGGTATGGTGCTCAGCCCCAGCGACTTCATACCTTGCTCCCGCGGCCTAAGGGAAGAGAGATGTGTATAAATAAAGGTCAATGGGGGATGGGGATTCATCGTCTCCTTCGGTCTTATGTGACCTCGCTTGCTGATACTAACTGTCTAAATCAATGTCTAATCGGGATGCAGAGGAGACATTCCAACACATAAACAATTAAACATATGAGAAACTTTACATTACACAAATTTCTCGCCATGCTGTTGATGGCAGTATGTAGCGCGACGCTGAGTGTGGCGCAAAATGTGGCGAAGATTGGATCCACGGAGTATGCCACGTTGCAGGAGGCGGTCAATTCGGTAGCACCAGGTGGGAAAGGCTACATATATATTCTTGCCGATGCGTCTTTTGACAATCTCAGCATTGACGGAAAACAAATCATCATAAATCTACAAACACATACTGTTAAGGGCAATGACATTGCCGTTAAAGGAGTAGACGGAATCACAGATACATATCTGAAAATCCTTGATTCCAAAGCTAAGCGTCTTAGCGTTAGTACAAAAAACAATTATAAAGTTTCCTATACTACTTCCGGCACTCTTGAGTTGACAGGTAGCATCCGTGCGTACAATGGTGCTGCTATTAATGTCGAGAGTGGAACCGTTGTATCGACCCGGGGTATTGCTCTTTTGGCTGTAGGTGATGAAACTGGGCAAAAAGACATTACTTCGTCTATCAACATTACCGGTGGATATGTCAAAGCACAGGAGTTTGGTGCCAGTCCTCAAGGACGCGGAGCCTCCGTCACAGTGAATGGCTTTGCTGTGATAGAGTCGTTGGACAATGCTGCCGTAGCAGGCAATGGTACTAATGAGCCTGGAAAGAAGCTGGGTGGAACGTCTATCACTATCATGGGAAAGTGCTGGCTCATCGGACGCATTCAGAGCTCAGGTTATGCCGCTTGTGGCATCTATCATCCCCAGCAGGGCACATTGACGATAAAATATAATGCAGGCATTCCCAACATTGTTGCCATCAATGGCGCTGGTATCGTGATGCGTGGTGGGACACTCGATTATAGAGCAGGAAATATCATCGCTACTGGCGACGCCAACTTCGTAGGCAAGGTGGGCGATACGCCCATAGAGGTAGGAACCAGCGGTATCGTCTATGACCGCGATTGTGACTACTATGATGCTGCCAATGTCAAGATTACTATACCGAGTTCTGGAGAAAAGAAAGTCGTGGGCGCCAAGGCTGCCATACAGGTAATCAATGACAAGGCGCAAGACATCTCTGGTGTGTTTGATATCCAGGGAGGAAGTTTCTCTTCTGATGTGTCTGCGTATGTCAATACTAAGGAGCGTGAAGTGTTTGAGCACGAAGGAACCTACTATGTAGGTAAGTTCAAAGCCCAAGTTGTAGGCGGCTTGAAATATGAAATGGCCTCGACGGCTATCAGCAAAGCCCCAGCTGGTTCTACAGTTATTCTGTTGAGTGATTGTGAAGAAGGGAACCTCGGACCTAGCGTGTCAAAGAACGTTACGATAGACCTGAATGGCAAAAACTTGGTATTCCAAAGTATTACCGTTGACATACATGGTAATCTGACTATCAAAGATAGTGGTAACGGCGGCACGTATAACGGTACGTATGTTGACTATAGTGTTCGTGTTAAACGGGGTAGCGTATTCAATCTGGAGAGCGGTACGCTCACCAATACTTCCACCGATGATGGTACTTCAAACGTAGTGGTTTGGGTAGAAGGTGGCACTGCCAAAAAACCAGCTGCCTCTACCGCCAATATCAAGGGTGGCAAGATTGACACCAAGGGTACTCCCGTCTTCGTCCGCGACCCAGGCGCTACGGTCAATGTTTCTGGTGGCGAACTTAAGGGCAGTGGTCTCGCTTGTATCGCTGGCAATGGTACTAAAGGTCAAGGCGGCACCACTATCAACGTTAGTGGTGGTACGCTTACTGCTAATCCTTACGATGACACATCGGCTGCTTGTGGTATCTATCATCCTAATGAGGGAACGCTCAATATCACAGGTGGAACCATCAATGTGGCCGACGGCGTGGGCGTGCTCATGCGTGGTGGCGAGATGACCATGACTGGTGGTGAGATTAACGCCACAGGCGATGCTACGAGAACAGGAAGCGTGGGCGACGCTAACCAGAAGATTGGTGTAAGCGGTGTGATCTTTGATCGTGATGCCAACTATCCTTATGCTGCCACAACCAGCATAAAGATTGATGGCGAGGCTAAGGTGAGCGGTGCCAAGGCTGCCGTGGAGCTGATAAACGACAATAATGTGGCTGATGCAAAGAGCGCCTTTAAGTTGAAAGGCGGTACCTATAGCAGCGACATTTCTGCTCTGCTCGATGAAAACTCTGTAGCCGTGAAGCAAGGTGAAAATTATGTTGTCACCACTTACTACGCCCAAGTAGGCGAAACAAAGTATGCCACGCTGCAGGAGGCTGCAAATGCAGCTGCAGCAGGACAGACCGTGAAGGTGCTCAACGATGTAGACATGACTACGGACGGCAACCTCACGGTAAATGTGGGGAAGGATATAGTCCTTGATATGAACGGTCATTCAATCAAGGGTGCAAATGCCGATTACAAAAACATTTTGGTATCGGGCAAACTTACTCTCATGGACTCCAAGGAGAACAGCACGGGTAAGATCTATGCAGAGACTCCGTATCAGTATGGTGTCTATGACAAGCCATTGGTATATGTAGGTAGTAAGGGCGAGTTTGTGATGGAGAGCGGCCATATCTACTCCGTTATCCCTGAGAAAACTGCCGACAATGGTCAGTTTGGTATCGGTGCATATGATAACAGTAAGGTTACTATCAATGGTGGTACGGTAGAGAGTGGATGGTATGCAATAGCAGGCAACGGCAGTGGGGTCCAAACCACCACCATCACTATCAATGGTGGCACGCTGGTCTCTACAAGCGACTATGCCATCTATCATCCGCAGTTTGGCACGCTCACTATCAATGACGGCGCTGTAGTATATGGTGCGGCTGGTGCTATTGCCATGAAGAGAGGTAATCTTGTGGTCAATGGTGGAACCATGACCAGCAAGGGCATTGGCGACACAGGTAATTGGGGAGATGGTACAGGCAATCTGGGCAAGGCCGCTCTCAACTTCTGCGCGCCCTATGGTGACGTGACAGCTATCATCAAGGGCGGTACCATCACGGCTGAAGGCGATGCTGTGCTGATAGATGCCAAGCCCACAGAAGGCAAGACGGTGACTCTCGCCATCGAGGGCGGCACCTATAGCAGCGATGTGTCAAAGTACTGTTCTCCAGGATTTACCGCTACGCCCAACGCTGACGGCACTTACGGTATCACCCATGTAGGCGATGGCGTACTGGTGGCCTATGATAAGTCCTATACTCAAGTAGAGGCTGGCGGAACCGTGGATATAGATATGGGTCAGGTCAACAAGATACTGGTGGCCGAGGCTGGTGTGAAAGGCGTGAACACTACGCTGACCAAGAACTATACCAACACTGGCTGGAACTCATTCTTCGTGCCTTTCGACTTTACGTTGACCGAGGAAATGCTGAACAATTTCGAGTTTGCAACGCTCTACTCCATCATGTTGGAAAATGGCAACGGCAGTCCTGTCATCTCATACATCATGAAGAAGGCTGGCGACAAGATAGCGGCTTTCTTCCCCTGTCTGATCAAGGCCAAGGCTACGGGCGAGAAGAAACTCGCCGTAGGTGAGGTCGACTATAAGAGCAATGTGACTTCAAAGGACTGCAGTTCTATCACGGAGGTTTATACCTTCTATCCCGTGATGGAGAACACCTACTTTGCAGCCAAGCATGGATATTATCTCAACTCTGAGCAGAACAGCTTTGTCTATAATACTCACCCAGAAGCTTATGTTCAGCCGCTCAGATACTATATGACCATCCAGGACAGAGGTGACATGAGTTATATCGAGCCTGCCAACGGTGGCGCCAGCAAAGCCAAGATCTGCGTGATCGGTGAGGACGAGCCTACTGGCATCACGGATCTTGTAGATGATGGAGCCAACGCATCGGGCAAGGTTTACAACCTGCAGGGTGTAGTGGTAGGCAACACTACCGAGGGTCTGCCCAAGGGCGTGTATATCAAGAATGGACGTAAGATAATCGTAAAATAATCAAGTAATATGAAAAAGAATAGAGAAAATTATGTAAAGCCCTTATCGTATGTCATCGAAACGGGGCAGCCGCTGATGTATGGCGGCTCGAATGTGATCAATATAGGTGTCTCGGATAAAACTGAGAACAAGTCCGGTCCTTGCGGCGTTCGCCGCTATGAGGATTATGAGGATTATGAGGAAGAGGACGACTGGAATCAGTAAGAAAGAAGTCTTGTGTAAAATAGGGATTGTCGTTCAATCCTAACAATTCAATATCTATAGACGAGGGTATGCCTTCTGAGGTTACCCTCGTCTTTTTTTTGGTGGGGAGGTATTGTCTTATGCAAAGACACAAAAAAATCTAACGCACAACTTTTGGTCATGTCGAAAAAGCTCCGCAGCTTTGCGATCAGAAACAACTCTAACTTGGATTCGATAGAATACCAGGTCATGAAAAGCAAAACAAATAAAAAAACATCATGAAAAAAGACGAATTTGTGGACCTATAGAATGGAAAAAGACGCAACATATTACTGAAATTCAAAGTGCAAATAATACCGTTCAAAGTGCAAAAACAGAAGAAAATCTACTTTCAAAGTGCAAAAATTGCACTTTGGAGGAAATGGCATTGCTTCGAATAGTGCAAAACAATCCTTTCGTTACGCAGAAAGAGATGGCGGCACAGATGGGCAAGTCGGAACGAACTGTGAAAACTATTACTGTCCACTTACAAGAAAAAGGTGTTCTTCATAGAAGAAACGGTAAACGAAATGGATATTGGGAGATAATAACTGATAAAATTGCAAATAACTGACAACGATGACAGATGCAGCCACCATTGTTACATTGTTACATGTTACATGTTACGTTAAGGATTTCACATCCACCTCACGCAGTTCGGCCACCTCGTGAAGCGGTAGGCCATCCGCCCAGACAACTTCCCTACTCCAACTGCCCATGTTCACATCCTTGGCTGATAATGAAAGGCTAGCCAAAAAAGCCATAGTTAGAATGATTCTTCGTATCATAATTTTGAATGAATAGGTTTTAAATCACTACAAAACTACGATTTTATACCGAAAATGCGGCATAATTTGAAGAAGAGCATCCTTCACTATGGCTTTTTTAACCTATTTGGGGTCTGGCGACTGCCAGATGGCAGTTTCTAGAAGAGATTCACGATGCGGTCGATGTCAACCGAAAGTCCCACAGAGAAGGTGCGACCGGTGGTCATCGCCGAACTCCAATAATACTTCTCAGGTGTATAATCGAAAAGATTATCTACCGTGAAATTCAGATTGACGGCATCCAGGAATCGCTGCTG
>OLFU01000906.1_pt1 | contig 32459 bp, 30 predicted proteins | sample 1605161 | NCBI WGS metagenome assembly OLFU01 (sample SAMEA3888914, study PRJEB22519) | human gut metagenome | biome: human gut; feature: human-associated habitat; material: faeces | place: Denmark | collected 2011
AAGTCGGGGCTTTGTACGTAAAATAATGAAGGTGTGCATTTTGACACACCTTCTTTTATTATTGTTGGGGGAGCGGAAAGTTGCCCCCCCCCCTACAATGTATATGGAATCAGAGCTTGTATAATCCCTTCTTGGGGAAGTCCAGTTCCGGATTGCCCTTATAGCCGATGTTTCCGCTGCCGCTGGTACGTGCTTTCAGGAAGTCGGTGGCGTGGCATTTGATGTCTCCCGAACCGGATACGCTTGCCGAAACGCGTTTTGCCTGCAGACCGGATGCAAACAGGTCGCCCGAACCTGCTACACGGTAATCGGCTTCCTGGGAAGTTCCCGTCAATATTGCCGTGCCCGATCCTGAGACGGAGGCTTCGGTGCCGGCGGCCGATACGTTGTCAAGCTTCAAATCTCCGGAACCGGCTATGGATGCCGTGAGATTGGCGCAAGTGATGTTGCTGCCTTCTATGTCGCCCGACCCTGCCACGGATACGTTAAGATTGCCGGTGCAGGTTATGTTGTCCGCGTCGATGTCTCCCGAACCCGCTACGGATACTTTCAGGTTGTCTGTTTTCAGTCCGTTGGCTAACTCTACATTACCGGAGCCGGCAACGGAGATGTTGTTGAGTGTCTCGGAGGAGACGCGTATCTCCAGCTTGTTGTAAGATACGCTGACACCTTTCTTGAACTTGATATTCAAGGTGTTGTTAACTACATTGATGTCCAGAAGGTCTACGATATTGTCGGAAGTGTACACTTCCACTTCGGGTTTTCCCGCCTTTTGGGTGTAAGTAACATTCGGGCTGCCTGCCAGGTTCAGACCGGTAAAGTTGTCTACTTTGATATTCTTGGTTACATAGTTCCTGCTGGCTTTGACTGTTTTTCCGCCAAACAGACCGGAGTTGCACGTGCAGGCTGTTGCGCTTAATGCGAAGATGCCTGATACGATGATTGCTGTTAATGTTTTCATGTTCAATGTATTTTAAGTGTTCTTGTTTGTTAGACGTAGTCTTCTCTCAAAAAGTTGCAGGGGATTATGACTTTTTACCGGGAACTTCTTGCTGCCGGTTCTTATTCAAATCCTATGCCATAAGCATAAATCTTTGTTTATTAGGATGTAATGGAGGAAATGCGGTGTCCGCTTTTGAACACATTGTTCGTTTTTGGTAGACAAGCGTTTGCTTTTTCGGACGATTCTTCGTTCTTTTGTCCTTATTTCAAGGAGGAAAGAACAGATGGCAACGGAGCATGTTTTAGAGGATAAGGAGTTGGGACGTTTGCTGGTACGGGTGAATGTCCGTGCCCGGCGTCTGACCTTTCGTACGCGTGAGGATGCCATTCATGTAACTGTTCCGCCGGGCACAACCATCGGAGAAGTAAAGAATGCTGTGGAGCAACTGCGTCCCCGGTTGAGGGCCGCCCGACAGCAGCAAAGCCGTCCGCTGATTGATTTGGACTATCGGATTGATACGGAATTCTTCAAGTTGAGTTTGGTCGGCGGAGAACGCGACCGCTTCCTTTCGCGCTCGGAACTGGGGGAGATGCAGATTATCTGTCCGCCGGATGCAGACTTCTCAAATAAAGAATTGCAGGCTTGGCTGCGTAAAGTGATTGAGGAAGCCTTGCGGCGTAATGCCAAAATTATTCTTCCGCCTCGGCTTTATGCACTCTCGTTGCAGCATAATCTTTCTTATAAGAGTGTGAAAATAAACTCCAGCAGCGGGCGTTGGGGAAGTTGTTCCGCCCGTGGAAACATCAATCTGTCCTATTTCCTTGTTCTATTGCCCAAACACTTGATAGACTATGTGTTGCTGCACGAGTTGGCACATACCCGTGAAATGAATCATGGCGAGCGCTTTTGGGCGTTGCTTGATGGCATGACGGATGGCAAGGCGCAACTGCTGCGCAGCGAGCTGAGAAAGTATAGGACAGACTTCTGAAGCAGGCCGATTATAGTGGGAGAGGCACGGAAACGGACTACTGTGCCAACAGCTTCACTTCATCGCCGTCTTTTTCAAAACGATAGTTACCGCCTTTTTCGCTCAACTCAAACAGAGAAAGTCTGTCTGTTGCCTTGTCCACTATCATCAGTGCGCTTTGCTCGGCAAACCGTTTTACCTCGATATTGAAAGGCTCTTCACCGATGCGCCGGTCTGCCAGCACGCTGTCATTGAGAAGAATGGAGATGGAATCGCCGGCAAAGCCTTTCACCAAAGTGATGTTGTAGGTTTCGGCAAAGTGGCGTTCGCCCTCTTTCTGCCGTTGCAGGCGCATGCTCATGTAGACGAAGATAACGACAACGAATATTACGGCAAAAGCAAGGATGCCGTTGCCTATCATAAACTGTTTGTTGGTATTCAGGTGATGTGCCATGACGATTGAGTTTAAAGAACCCTGCAAATGTAGTGATTAATTTTGAATGGAAGATAAATTCAGGCAGGAGTGCTAAATATTCTTTTTTTCTCCTATTATTTTGTAGTCGAACAGATTATTTATATCTTTGCAACCGAAACGGATGAAAGGTGGAGGGGCGATTGAGCTCCTCTTTTTTGTTCCTAATGGTTAATCTATGATAGAAAAGAAAACAGTTTGTCAGATTGTAGACGAGTGGCTGGAAGATAAGGAGTACTTCCTGGTGGAAGTCATAATCAGCCCGGATGACAAGATTGTGGTGGAGATAGACCACAAAGAAGGTGTTTGGATTGAGGATTGTGTAGAACTGAGCCGCTACATAGAGTCCCGGTTGAATCGTGAGGATGAGGATTACGAACTGGAAGTCGGTTCTGCCGGTATCGGACAACCGTTTAAAGTGCTGCAACAGTACGTCAACCACATCGGCAAGGAAGTGGAAGTATTGGCAAAAGACGGCCGCAAGCATTGCGGAGTGTTGAAAGATGCCGACGAGCGGCAGTTTACCGTCACTGTTCAGAAGAAAGTGAAAGAGGAGGGAGCCAAGCGTCCTAAAATGGTGGATGAGGACCTGACCTTTACATACGAGGAGATAAAATATACTAAATACTTAATTAGTTTTAAATAAGACTATGGCCAAGAAAGAAGAAACTATCAGCTTGATAGATACCTTTTCGGAATTTAAAGAACTGAAGAATATTGATAGAACCACCATGGTGAGCGTACTCGAAGAGTCGTTCCGCAGTGTGATTGCAAAGATGTTCGGAACCGATGAGAATTACGACGTGATTGTGAACCCGGACAAGGGTGACTTCGAAATATGGCGTAATCGTGAAGTTGTGGCGGATGAGGACCTTGAAAACCCGAACCTGCAGATTTCTTTGAGCGAAGCCCGGAAGATTGACGCTTCGTACGAGGTGGGAGAGGAAGTGACGGATGAGGTGAACTTTGCGAAGTTCGGCCGCCGTGCTATTCTGAACTTGCGCCAGACATTGGCTTCCAAGATTTTGGAACTGGAAAAAGACAGTATTTACAATAAATACATTGATAAGGTGGGTACTATTATCAATGCAGAGGTTTACCAGATTTGGAAAAAGGAAATGTTGCTGCTCGATGACGAAGGCAATGAACTGCTGTTGCCCAAGACCGAACAGATTCCGAGCGACTTCTACCGTAAGGGTGAGACTGCCCGCGCCGTGGTAGCCCGCGTCGACAACAAGAACAACAATCCGAAGATTATCCTGAGTCGTACGTCGCCCGTTTTCCTGCAACGTCTGTTCGAGATGGAAGTACCCGAAATCAATGACGGACTGATTACTATCAAGAAGATTGCCCGTATTCCCGGTGAGCGTGCCAAGATTGCCGTTGAGTCATACGATGACCGTATCGACCCGGTAGGCGCCTGTGTCGGTGTGAAGGGTAGCCGTATTCATGGTATTGTCCGCGAGCTTCGCAACGAGAATATCGACGTTATCAACTATACGTCCAATATCCAGTTGTTTATACAGCGCGCCCTCAGCCCCGCCAAGATATCTTCCATCCGTCTGAACGAGGAAGAGCACAAGGCGGAAGTCTTCCTGAAACCGGAAGAGGTGTCGCTGGCTATCGGTAAAGGCGGTTTGAATATCAAGCTGGCCAGTATGTTGACTGAGTACACCATTGACGTATTCCGCGAATTGGATGAAGCGGTAGAGGATGAAGATATCTACTTGGATGAATTCCGCGATGAGATTGACGGTTGGGTAATCGATGCCATCAAGGCTATCGGTATTGATACCGCCAAGGCTGTGTTGAATGCACCGCGCGAGATGTTGATTGAGAAGACTGACCTGGAAGAGGAAACGGTGGACGAAGTATTACGCATTTTGAAATCGGAGTTTGAAGAAGGGGAAAATTAGTGATTAGTGATTAGGGGTTAGTGATAAGTGATTTTTGGTATGTATAATAAAATCATCACTAAACACTAATCGCTAACCCCTAATCGCTAATCACTAACCACCACTTCTTTCTCCATTATTCATTAAATTAAAGTATGACGATAAGGTTAAATAAAGTAACAAGAGATTTAAATGTAGGAATCACGACGGTAGTTGAGTTCTTGCAAAAGAAGGGATATGCCATTGAAGCAAATCCCAATACGAAGATTACCGACGAGCAGTACGACTTGCTTGTGAAAGAGTTTAGTACAGATAAGGATCTTAAATTGAAAACGGAGCGTTTCATTCAGGAACGTCAGAGTAAGGAACGCAACAAGGCATCGGTGGCTATTGACGGTTATGACAAGGAAGCACAGGAAAAGCCGAAAACCGAAGAGGTGGTAAAGGCTGTGGTTCCCGAAGATGTACGTCCGGAGTTTAAGCCTGTCGGGAAGATTGATTTGGATAAACTGAATCGCAAACATACTGTGGAAAAAGAGGAAGAAGCGGTGGAACCGGAGATGCCGGTGGTTGAAGAAGTAAAGGCGGAAGAACCTGCACCTGTTGTTGAGGCTCCGAAACCGGAACCCGTTCCCGAACCTCAGCCCGAGCCGACACCTGCTCCGGTGGTTGAACCTGCTCCGGCGGCAGAAGAAGAAAAAACAGCGCCGGTGGCTGCAGAACCCGTACCGGTTTCTAACGCGGAGCCTGCTCCCGCTGCAACCGAAGAGGCTGTTTCGGAAAATAAAGAAGAAAAAGAAGAAATATTCAAAATACATCAGCCTGAGTTTGTATCGAAGATTAACGTCATCGGACAAATAGACCTCGCAGCGCTGAATCAGTCTACACGTCCGAAGAAGAAATCGAAAGAGGAAAAGCGCAAGGAGCGTGAAGAAAAAGAAAAGCAGCGCCAGGATCAGAAGAAGCTGATGAAAGAAGCCATTATCAAGGAGATTCGCCGTGACGATAATAAGACGAAAGATGGCAACGATGCCAACGGCAAGAAAAAACGCGTCCGCATTAACAAGGAAAAGGTGGATATCAACAATGCATCCAACTTCCAGCGTGGCGGAAACGATCGTCTGAAAGGCGGCCAGCAAGGGGGTAATAACCAACAAGCCGGTAAGAACAAGAATAAAGACCGCTTCAAGAAACCTGTAATCAAACAGGAAGTAAGTGAAGAGGATGTGGCAAAACAGGTAAAGGAAACTTTGGCACGCCTCACTTCCAAAGGCAAGAATAAGGGTGCGAAATACCGTAAGGAGAAACGTGACATGGCATCCAGCCGTATGCAGGAGCTGGAAGACCAGGAAATGGCGGAAAGCAAGATATTGAAGCTGACCGAGTTCGTGACTGCCAATGAGCTGGCGAGCATGATGGATATTTCCGTTACGCAGGTTATCGCTACTTGTATGAGCATCGGCATGATGGTTTCCATTAACCAGCGTCTGGATGCGGAAACAATCAATCTGGTAGCGGAAGAATTCGGTTTCAAGACAGAATATGTAAGTGCGGAAGTGGCCCAGGCTATTGTCGAAGAAGAGGATGCCGAGGAAGATTTAGAGCCTCGCGCTCCGATTGTAACGGTGATGGGTCACGTAGACCACGGTAAGACTTCGTTGCTCGACTATATCCGTAAGGCAAATGTTATTGCCGGTGAGGCGGGTGGTATCACGCAGCATATCGGTGCTTACCACGTGACATTGGAAGACGGACGCAAGATTACGTTCCTCGATACTCCGGGTCACGAAGCGTTTACCGCCATGCGTGCCCGCGGTGCCAAGGCAACGGATATCGCCATCATCATTGTGGCTGCCGATGACAACGTGATGCCGCAGACCAAAGAAGCTATCAACCATGCCATGGCTGCCGGTGTGCCTATCGTATTCGCTATCAATAAGATTGATAAGCCGACGGCTAATCCCGATAAGATTAAGGAAGAACTGGCTGCCATGAACTTCCTCGTTGAGGAATGGGGCGGTAAGTACCAGTCTCAGGATATTTCAGCCAAGAAAGGTATTGGCGTAAGCGATTTGATGGAGAAAGTATTGCTGGAAGCTGAAATGCTGGATTTGAAGGCAAACCCGAATCGCCGTGCTACCGGTTCCATCATCGAGTCCTCATTGGATAAGGGTCGTGGCTATGTGGCTACGGTGCTGGTATCCAACGGTACTTTGAAGATGGGTGACATTGTGCTCGCAGGTACAAGTTACGGTAAGGTGAAAGCCATGTTCAACGAACGTAACCAGCGCATGAAAGAGGCAGGTCCTTCGGAACCGGCTTTGATTCTCGGCCTGAACGGTGCACCGGCTGCAGGCGATACATTCCATGTAATCGAGACTGAACAGGAAGCACGTGAAATTGCCAACAAGCGCGAACAGTTGCAGCGTGAGCAAGGTCTGCGTACACAGAAGATGCTGACGTTGGATGAAGTGGGCCGCCGTTTGGCATTGGGCGACTTCCACGAACTGAATATCATCGTGAAAGGTGACGTGGACGGTTCCGTTGAAGCGTTGAGCGACTCGTTGATTAAGCTGTCTACCGAGCAGGTACAGGTAAACGTTATTCACAAAGGCGTCGGCGCTATCTCCGAATCGGATGTATCTCTGGCTGCCGCTTCGGATGCGATTATTGTTGGATTCCAGGTTCGTCCTTCGGGTGCTGCCGCCAAACTGGCAGAGCAGGAAGGTGTGGACATCCGCAAGTACTCTGTCATCTACGATGCCATTGAAGAGGTGAAGGCTGCCATGGAAGGTATGCTGGCGCCGACTTTGAAGGAACAGGTGACGGCCACTATCGAGGTGCGCGAGGTATTCAACATTACCAAAGTGGGTCTTGTGGCAGGTGCCATGGTGAAGACCGGAAAGGTGAAACGCAGCGACAAGGCCCGTCTGATTCGCGACGGTATTGTTATCTTCACAGGAAATATCAATGCATTGAAGCGCTTCAAGGACGATGTAAAGGAAGTTGGAACAAACTTCGAATGCGGTATCAGCCTGACAAACTGCAACGACATCAAGGTAGGAGACATCATCGAATCTTACGAAGAAGTGGAGGTAAAGCAGACTCTGTAAGCAATATATAAAAAATCTTCAGGCGCGGATTACACGGATTTCACGGATTGGTTAAGAAAAACCGTGTTTGTCCGTGTAATCCGCGCCTTTTTAATATAGTTATGGCTGTTGTAGATAGTATAATCTTGGTAATAATCGGTGCCGGAGCGCTTGTAGGTTTTATAAAAGGTTTTGTAAAGCAGTTGGCTACCTTGTTGGGACTGGTTGCCGGTCTGGTGGCGGCAAAGGCTTTGTATGCTTCCGTTGCCGAGAAAGTGTTTTCCAGGATTACCGATTCAATGACAGTGGCGCAAGTGCTGGCATTCATTGCTATCTGGGTAGCGGTGCCTCTGGCTTTTGCGTTGATAGCTTCGCTGCTGACGAAGGCGATGGAAGCCGTGTCGCTCGGTTGGCTGAACCGTTGGCTGGGTTCCGGGCTGGGAGCGCTGAAAGCACTTCTGCTGGTGAGTTTGCTGGTGGGCGTTATCGAATTTATAGATTCGGACAATACGCTGCTCAGTCAAACAAAAAAGAAAGAATCGGTGTTATATTATCCCATGAAGTCATTTGCCGGAATATTCTTTCCTGCAGCAAAGGCTGTTACGGAACAGATTGTGAATGGAGATGTGGTTTGATTCGTAACTTGTAATTTTATAATTATAGAAACAATGCAACAAGAAGAACCCAATAAATATGTAAAGGAACTCACTCAGGAGAAGTACAAGTACGGTTTTACGACCGACGTGCACACAGACATCATCGAGCGTGGTTTGAATGAAGATGTGGTGCGGCTGATTTCCGAGAAAAAAGGAGAACCCGAGTGGTTGCTGGAGTTCCGCCTGAAAGCGTACCGCCATTGGCTGACGCTGGAGATGCCTGCATGGGCGCATCTCCGTATTCCTGAAATAGACTATCAGGCTATCTCATACTATGCCGACCCTACCAAGAAGAAGGACGGACCCAAGAGCATGGACGAGGTAGACCCGGAGCTGGTCAAGACATTCAATAAACTGGGCATTCCTCTGGAAGAGCAGATGGCACTTAGCGGTATGGCGGTGGATGCCGTAATGGACTCTGTATCCGTAAAGACTACCTTTAAGGAGACGCTTATGGAGAAAGGCATCATCTTCTGTTCGTTCAGCGAAGCAGTGCGCGAACATCCTGATTTGGTACAGAAGTACTTGGGCTCGGTAGTGGGCTATCGCGACAACTTCTTTGCGGCACTGAACTCTGCGGTGTTCTCCGACGGTTCTTTCGTCTATATCCCGAAAGGGGTACGTTGTCCGATGGAGTTGTCCACTTACTTCCGTATCAATGCCCGCAATACCGGACAGTTTGAAAGAACGTTGATTGTGGCGGATGATGATTCGTACGTTTCCTACCTGGAGGGATGTACGGCGCCGATGCGTGATGAAAACCAACTGCATGCCGCCATTGTGGAGATTGTGGTGCACGACCGTGCGGAAGTGAAGTACAGCACTGTCCAGAACTGGTATCCGGGTGATGCCGAAGGCAAAGGCGGCGTGTATAATTTCGTAACGAAACGCGGACACTGCAAAGGGGTAAATAGCAAACTGTCCTGGACGCAGGTGGAAACCGGTTCGGCCATTACCTGGAAATATCCGTCCTGTATTCTTTCGGGTGATAACTCCACGGCAGAGTTTTACAGCGTGGCGGTAACCAATAATTACCAGCAGGCAGATACCGGTACGAAGATGATTCATCTCGGAAAGAATACCCGCAGCACTATCGTCAGCAAGGGTATCTCCGCCGGACGGAGCGAGAACTCTTACCGCGGTCTGGTGCGCGTTGCCCAAAAAGCGGACAATGCCCGCAACTATAGCCAGTGCGACTCCTTGCTGCTGGGCGATAAGTGCGGTGCGCATACGTTTCCCTACATGGATATCCATAACGAGACGGCCATTGTAGAGCACGAGGCAACCACCAGCAAGATTAGCGAAGACCAGATATTCTATTGCAACCAACGCGGCATCTCTACGGAAGATGCCGTAGGACTGATTGTGAACGGTTATGCAAAGGAGGTACTCAACAAGCTGCCTATGGAGTTTGCCGTAGAGGCTCAGAAATTATTAGCTATTTCACTCGAGGGAAGCGTAGGATAGCTATTGGAATTCAAAATTCAAAATTAAATATCATGTTAGAGATAAAAGACCTGCACGCCAGCATCAATGGCAAAGAGATATTGAAAGGCATCAACCTCACGATCCGCGACGGTGAGGTGCATGCCCTGATGGGACAGAACGGAGCCGGAAAGAGTACACTGAGCAATGTGCTGGTGGGACATCCTGCATACGAGGTGACACGCGGTACGGTAACTTTCAACGGTAAGGACCTTTTGGCTATGAGTCCTGAAGACCGTGCCCATGAAGGTGTTTTCCTTTCGTTCCAGACACCGGTGGAGATACCGGGAGTTTCGATGGTGAACTTTATGCGTGCCGCTGTCAACGAACAGCGTAAATACCGTCATCTGCCCGCCCTGTCTGCCAGCGAATTCTTGAAACTGATGCGCGAGAAACGCGCCATTGTCGAACTGGACAACAAACTTGCCAACCGTAGCGTGAACGAAGGCTTCAGCGGCGGTGAGAAGAAACGTAACGAAATCTTCCAGATGGCTATGCTGGAACCTACTTTCGCCATTCTCGACGAAACGGATTCCGGGCTTGATGTAGATGCTTTGCGCATTGTAGCCGATGGCTTCAACAAACTGAAGACTCCCCAAACCAGCGCAATGGTCATCACCCACTACCAACGCCTGCTGGACTATCTGAAACCGGATACCGTCCATGTACTGCTTGGCGGACGCATCGTGAAGACGGGCGGTCCCGAACTGGCTAAGGAGATTGAAGCACGCGGCTTCGATTGGATTAAGAAAGAAGCGAGTGAATTATAAATTATGGATTATGAATTATGAATTATCCTGCAGCATGATGATGCGCAGCCCGTTCATAATTATAATTCAAAACTCATAATCAGATAACATGAGTGTAGAGCAACAATATATAGACCTTTTCTCCCAGACGGAGGCGATGATATGCCGCCATAGCGCCGAAGCGCTGAATGCTCCGCGTGCCGCTGCATTTGCCGACTTCGAGCGGCTTGGCTTTCCTACCCGTAAGACGGAGAAATATAAATATACCGATGTCAGCAAGTTCTTTGAACCCGATTACGGACTGAACCTGAACCGGTTGGAGATTCCGGTTAATCCCTACGAAGTATTCAAGTGCGATGTGCCGAATATGAGCACTTCCCTTTACTTTGTTGTGAATGATGCTTTCTATAACAAGGCTTTGCCGAAATCGCATTTGCCTGAGGGCGTTATCTTCGGTAGCCTCAAGGAAATGGCGGAACAGCGTCCGGAGTTGGTGAAGAAGTACTACGGTAAGCTGGCAGATACTTCCAAAGATGGAGTGACGGCTTTCAATACAGCCTTTGCGCAGGACGGCGTATTGCTGTATGTTCCCAAGAACGTGGTGGTGGAGAAACCTATCCAGTTGGTGAACATTCTGCGCGGCGATGTCAACTTTATGGTGAACCGCCGTGTGCTTATCATTTTGGAAGAGGGTGCGCAAGCCCGTCTTCTGGCATGCGACCACGCCATGGACAGTGTGAATTTCCTTGCTACGCAAGTGGTAGAGGTATTCGTTGGGGAGAACGCCACTTTCAACTTCTATGAACTGGAGGAGACGCATACCAGTACGGTACGCATCAGCAGTTTGTATGTCAGACAAGAAGCTAACAGCAACGTTTTGCTGAACGGAATGACTTTGCATAACGGTACTACCCGCAACACAACCGAAGTTACGCTTGCCGGCGAAGGTGCTGAACTGAACCTTTGCGGGATGGCTGTTGCGGATAAGAACCAGCATGTGGACAACAATACCACCATAGACCATGCAGTGCCCAACTGTACCAGCAACGAACTCTTTAAGTATGTGCTCGACGACCAGTCTGTCGGTGCTTTTGCAGGCCTGGTACTGGTACGTCCGGGTGCGCAGCATACGAGTTCCCAGCAAACGAACCGTAATCTTTGCGCCACTCGCGAAGCGCATATGTATACCCAGCCGCAACTGGAGATTTATGCCGATGATGTGAAGTGCAGTCATGGGGCTACGGTAGGCCAGCTCGATGAAAGCGCCCTGTTCTATATGCAGCAGCGCGGCATCTCCGTGCATGAGGCACGTTTGCTGCTGATGTTCGCTTTTGTAAACGAGGTGATTGACACAATCCGTCTGGATGCCTTGAAAGACCGTCTGCACCTGCTGGTGGAAAAACGTTTCCGCGGTGAGTTGAACAAATGCCGCGGGTGTGCAATATGTAAATAATGGAGAATTATGAATGAAGAATTGCCATGCGGGTACTGATGCTGCGCAGCTTATTCTTCATTCATAATTCATAATTTGAAAGATATGGACCTTCAAAAGATAAGAGCTGATTTTCCGATACTTTCCCGTGAGGTATATGGTAAGCCGTTGGTTTACTTTGATAACGGTGCGACTACGCAGAAACCCCGTCAGGTGGTGGATGCCATTACGGATGAGTACTATTCGGTCAATGCCAATGTGCATCGCGGTGTGCATTTCCTTTCGCAGCAGGCTACGGAGTTGCACGAGGCATCTCGCGAGACGGTACGGAAGTTCATCCATGCCGGCAGTACGAATGAAATCATCTTTACCCGCGGCACGACGGAAAGTATCAATCTGTTTGTGTCCAGCTTCGGTGAGGAGTTTATGCAGGAGGGGGATGAGGTGATTCTCTCCGTCATGGAACATCACAGCAACATCGTTCCCTGGCAATTGCTGGCTGCCAAAAGAGGGATTGCCATTAAAGTTATCCCGATGAATGACAGAGGCGAACTTTTGTTGGACGAGTACAAACAGTTGTTTTCCGAACGTACGAAGATTGTCAGCGTAGCCCATGTATCCAATGTGCTGGGTACGGTGAATCCCGTAAAGGAGATGATACGCTATGCCCACGGGCAAGGCGTTCCCGTGCTTGTGGACGGAGCCCAGTCCATTCCGCATATGCCGGTGGATGTGCAGGATTTGGATGCGGATTTCTACGTTTTTTCCGGTCACAAGGTGTACGGTCCTACTGGTGTGGGTATGCTTTACGGTAAAGAAGAATGGCTCGATAAGATGCCCCCCTACCAGGGTGGCGGCGAAATGATACAGCACGTATCGTTCGAACGGACTACTTTCAATGAACTTCCTTTCAAGTTCGAGGCGGGAACACCCGATTATATCGGTACGACAGGGCTTGCCAAAGCGTTGGATTACGTTTCTGCCATCGGCATGGAGAAGATTGCCGCCCATGAACATGAACTGACTACATATGCCATGACACGTTTGAAAGAGATTCCCGGTATGCGCATCTTCGGTGAGGCCGAAGAGAAAGGGAGTGTTATCTCTTTCCTCGTAGGCGATATTCACCATTTCGATATGGGCACTTTGCTCGACCGTTTGGGCATTGCCGTACGTACGGGGCATCACTGCGCACAACCGTTGATGCAGCGTCTCGGCATTGAAGGAACGGTGCGTGCTTCATTTGGCCTGTATAACACGAAAGAGGAGATAGATGTATTGGTAGCGGGCATAGAGCGTGTGAGCCGTATGTTTTGATGCTTGCCGGATGAAATTGCGTATTTAATTTTTTTTGACTATTGCTGCAACTTTTCTTCCTCTTTGTGCGTCTGATAAGTTGCAGATAACTTAAAAATAAAGATTATGTTAATAACAACGACTTCAGTGATTGAGGGTGCAAAGATAACCCGTTATTATGGCATCGTATCCGGCGAAACAATTATCGGCGCCAATGTATTCCGTGACTTTTTTGCCAGTATCCGCGATGTGGTAGGCGGACGCAGCGGTTCGTACGAGGAAGTGCTTCGTGAAGCTAAAGATACGGCGCTTCGCGAGATGCAGGAACAAGCCCGTTTGTTGGGCGCTAATGCAGTGATTGGCGTTGACCTTGATTACGAAACGGTAGGCGGCAGCGGCAGTATGCTGATGGTGACTGCTTGCGGTACGGCTGTGACGGTAGAATAAAGAGAGTGCGGCAAAATAAAAAACGCTTGCGGTTTATTTCTTTCAAGCACGGAATTATACAGGATTTCACGGATTGACTTTATTCTTTTCCGTGAAATCCTGTGTAATTCCGTGCCTAAAGGAAATCATCAAGTACGTTCTGATATATTCTTTTGTTTTTCCAGTCTTTGGCATAAATTCGGTTAATCGTTTGCTTATTTCATTTCAAATCAATACTTTTAAGCTTTCGTTCAACCTTTTAATACGATTTATGCTATGGACCAATTGCTTTTCTGGCTGGTACCGGCCGCTTCCGTTCTGGCGCTTTGCTTTGCCTGGTATTTCCATCGTCAGATGATGAAAGAGAGTGAGGGAACTCCTCAAATGGTTAAGATTGCCGCTGCTGTGCGCAAAGGCGCCATGTCCTATCTCCGTCAGCAATATAAGATTGTGGGATGGGTGTTTCTGGGACTGGTGATTCTCTTCTCGATTATGGCTTACGGCTTCGGAGTGCAGAACTCCTGGGTTCCGATAGCTTTCCTCACAGGCGGATTCTTCTCCGGCCTTTCCGGATTTCTCGGTATGAAGACGGCCACGTATGCCTCGGCGCGTACGGCAAACGCCGCCCGTAACTCATTGAATGCGGGTTTGCGCATCGCTTTCCGCAGCGGTGCGGTAATGGGGCTGGTTGTAGTGGGGCTTGGCCTGCTCGATATTTCCTTCTGGTATCTGCTGCTCAATGCGGTTATCCCTGTGGATGTGATGACACCCACTCATAAACTTTGCATTATCACCACTACGATGCTGACGTTCGGTATGGGAGCTTCCACACAGGCGTTGTTTGCACGCGTGGGCGGCGGTATCTATACGAAAGCTGCCGATGTAGGCGCCGACCTTGTGGGCAAAGTGGAAGCCGGCATCCCTGAAGACGATCCCCGCAATCCCGCAACCATTGCCGACAATGTAGGCGATAACGTGGGCGACGTTGCCGGTATGGGGGCCGACCTTTACGAGAGTTATTGCGGCTCCATCCTTGCTACGGCGGCTCTTGGCGCAGCCGCTTTTATCCATTCGGGGGATACGCTGATGCAGTTCAAAGCCGTCATTGCCCCGATGCTGATTGCCGCTGTGGGGATTATCCTTTCTATTATAGGCATCTTCTCCGTGCGTACCAAAGAGAATGCCGGGATGAAGGACCTGCTGAACTCCCTTGCTTTCGGTACGAACCTGAGTTCGGTGCTGATAGTCATTGCCACTTTCCTTATCCTTTGGCTGTTGAAGCTGGACAACTGGTTGTGGATATCTTGCTCGGTGGTTGTGGGGCTGGTGGTAGGCATCGTTATCGGTCGTTCCACGGAATACTATACTTCCCAATCCTACCGTCCTACCCGGAAACTGAGTGAGAGCGGCAAGACGGGGCCGGCTACTGTCATTATCTCGGGTATCGGTCTGGGTATGCTCTCTACTGCCATTCCAGTAATTGCCGTAGTGGTGGGCATCATTGCTTCCTATCTTTTTGCTTCCGGTTTCGACTTTGCCAATGTAGGTCTGGGACTTTACGGCATCAGTATCGCTGCCGTAGGCATGCTTTCCACGTTGGGCATTACGCTGGCCACGGACGCTTACGGTCCTATCGCCGACAATGCCGGCGGCAATGCGGAAATGTCCGGTCTGGGTGGGGAGGTGCGTAAGCGTACCGATGCGCTCGATTCTTTGGGCAATACGACAGCCGCTACGGGTAAGGGCTTTGCCATCGGTTCGGCTGCATTGACGGGACTTGCCCTGCTTGCATCCTACATCGAGGAAATCCGTATCGGACTGACCCGTTTGGGCACTACCGACATCTTTGTGGGCGGTGAAACGGTGTCCGTACAAGATGCCACTTTCTTCGATTTCATGCACCACTACGATGTAACGTTGATGAATCCCAAAGTTCTTTCGGGCATGTTCCTCGGTTCGATGATGGCTTTCCTGTTCTGCGGACTGACGATGAATGCCGTAGGTCGTGCCGCTGCCCATATGGTGGATGAAGTACGCCGCCAGTTCCGCGAGATAAAGGGTATCCTTACAGGTGAGGCCGAACCCGATTATGAACGTTGTGTAGCCATCTCCACGAAAGGCGCACAACGCGAAATGGTAGTTCCCTCGCTGATAGCAATCATTGCTCCCATCCTGACCGGACTTGTCTTCGGTGTTCCCGGTGTGTTGGGACTGCTTATCGGTGGACTTAGCAGCGGATTCGTACTTGCTATCTTTATGGCGAATGCCGGCGGTGCGTGGGACAATGCCAAGAAGTATGTCGAGGAAGGCAATTTCGGCGGCAAAGGCAGCGAAGTGCATAAAGCCACGGTTGTAGGCGATACGGTAGGCGACCCGTTTAAGGATACTTCCGGTCCGAGCCTTAATATTCTTATCAAACTGATGAGCATGGTGGCCATTGTTATGGCGGGGCTGACTGTGGCTTGGAGCCTGTTCTAAACATACGCGCTTCGTTCCGTAAGACAAAATCATTCATCCCGTGAGACGGATTTATTCATCTCACGGGATGATTTTTGTCGTTTTACGGGACGAATATATTTGTCTCATGGGATGGATTTATCACGATAATATCCTAATTTCTACGTTCGAAGCAGCGCTTTGTCTGTAATCACCTATATCGAACAGAACAAGGTCACCAGAAACGGCACGCTGAAATCCACAACAAATCCGTGAAATATGGAGACTACGACAAACTGCTGTCCTGCGGTACGGGTGATTATCGGGAGTGTGGTATCCATCGTTGTGGCACCGCCGGCAGAGATGGGAGCCAGGTTGCCAAACCAGCGTACCAGTAATGGTGCTGCCAGCAGGGTAAGTATCTCGCGGCTGATATTGGCGAGTAGGGCGATAGTTCCGAGTTCGGCTCCTTTGTATTCGGTAATGAAGATGCTGGAGAGTGAATAATATCCGAATCCCGAACCTACGGCCAGGCAATCGGTCAGGGAACGGTGCGTCAGGATGAGGCTGACCGCTGCAGAGCCTGCCAGCGTGCCCAGTATCGTCATAATGGGCAGAAATACCAGTCGGGGATTGAGCGAACGGAAATTCTTCAATGTCTGCGGGTCGTTACCTACACTCAATCCTACACTGAACATCAGGGCGCAAAGTGCATAGAAGCTGACCTTGCTATCCATGACTGCATCAACGGGTATCAGGTGGAAAATTCCGCAAAGCGTACCCAAAACAAAGAAACCGATTATGATAAGGCTGCCTTTCATGCCGTTTTTCCTTTCTTCCTATATAAAGCTTTCCACAGCGCCCAGGCAGCAATGACACTGCCCAACGTACTGCCCAAGGTCAGTATCACGGCTTCGATGCCTATGGTGTGCAATCCTTTGATGATTTGCTCGTTGCCGCCAACTTCAATGCCGAGGATGAACAGCAGCGCCCAGATTAATACCGTGATGACAGTATGAATCTTATGTAAACTTCTTTTCCGTAAGAGATAGCCCAGCAACATTCCGGTGAGCATCAGTCCGATAATCGTAAACATCTCTGTTGTATTTTAATTTGCTGGCAAAGATAGTCATATTTATTCTCTTTAAAAATCCGGTTTACTTATGAAAAGGTTTATCTTTGCGCATTCTAATGTAGTGATGTATGCTGTTACCTTATTTAAATAAAGAACTGATAGAAGCGGGATGTGACGAAGCGGGGCGCGGCTGCCTTGCCGGTGCTGTCTATGCCGCAGCCGTTATTCTTCCCAAAGATTTCAAGAACGAACTGCTGAACGATTCCAAGCAACTGACCGAAAAACAGCGGTATGCCCTGCGCGAAGTCATTGAGAAAGAAGCGTTGGCATGGGCGGTGGGGATTGTTTCTCCCGGGGAAATAGATAAGATAAATATCCTCAATGCTTCTTTTCTTGCCATGCACCGTGCTGTTGACCGGTTGCAGCTACGTCCGCAACATTTGCTTATCGACGGCAACCGTTTCAAGAAATACCGGGACATTCCGCATACCACCGTTGTGAAAGGCGACGGCAAATACCTTTCCATTGCAGCTGCTTCCATTCTTGCCAAGACCTATCGCGACGATTATATGAACCGGCTGCACGAAGAGTTCCCTTATTACGACTGGAATCATAATAAGGGATATCCCACAAAGAAGCACCGTGCGGCTATTGCCGAACGAGGAACCACTCCTTATCACCGTATGACGTTCAATTTGCTGGGTGGCGGGCAGTTGGAGCTTCCTTTCCTATAATCTTTGTTCCAATAAGTCTATCCGTTTGGATAGCAGGTCGATGATTCTGGTGTTGGCCTTGATGAGTTCACGGAGGTCATTCAGGTCATATGCGCTGTCATTGTTGCTGTTGTTTTTGCAACTGTTGTCTGTATCCGGATTCATACTTTTGTCTATGTGGCTGAATAGACTTAACGCAGAGATACCCAGTACCTTTGCAATTTTGTCTAATCTTGTCAGTGTTAAATCCGTTTCACCATATTCAATTTTACAGTAGGCACTTGTAGAAAGATTTAGTTTTTCGCTCATTTGTTCTTGTGTCAGGTTCTTCTCCAAGCGTAGCAGCTGCAGTTGTTGTCCTGCGATTTTCTTTAGTTTTGTGTTCATTCTGATAGTATTTTGGTTAATAGTAGGTGTTTATTGGGTAAATATAATAAAATTAGTGTACATACGCAATATTAAAATGCGCTTATCTTTGTTAACGAAAAAAAAAGTTATCTGATACGGATTGATAAGATGTGATATCATGATTAAGCAGATTGGAAACTGACTGTGAAGCGTATTTTCAGATTTAGTAAAAAGCTGTTCACAACTATCAATATTTTTTAGGCGAAAAGGGAGATTTACACATTTATTATAAACCCTGGAGCAGAAGTGCTATTTCTGTTTCACATTAAAAATTACAGGTTATGAAGAAATATTTATTGGTTTTATTGGGTCTGTTTGTTTTGACTACCACTACTTACTCTCAGGAATTAACGGAGAAAGAGAAAGCAAGACAAGAAAAAGAAGCACGAAAACAAGCAAAAGAGAATGCCAAGAAAGAAGCTAAATTGAAGAAAGCAGCCAAGAAGGATGCTAAAATAGCTGATTTGCGTGCAGATTATGAAGAATTTTTGGCAGAGTGGGAGCCTATCGAAGCCAATATAGGCATTGCGGAAGTTGATACATTTTTTATACACACGAATGAATTGTTTGCTTTGCTGCAACGGGTAGAAGAGAATACCGCTTTTATAGAGATGGTTCCCGAACCTTATTTTGACGAAGAAATGGGAGTGACGGATACGATTTGGAATGCTAAAAACAAGAATACAAACGAACCCATTGCCAAGAATGATGCGCTGAAAGTATATAGTATCGCTACTCTGAATCTTACAGAGGCTGCTGCCCGCGGAGTCTCCCTTACTGCTGAAAGTGTATCGGCACTGGCATCTCTGACTTCGGACCCATTGAAAGCATTGACAATCGGAAAGAAAGTGAAACAGGCAACAAAAGCTATTAAGATGTCTGTAAATGTAATTCCATTGATTCAGCGTAATATCAAAGAGAACACGGAGAAACTGAAGTATAAGAAAGCCAACGAGGGGCAGGAAGTGAAAGAAGAATAGTTGTAAACAAGGGACAGCACGATGAAAAAGATATATTTATTGTTTGTAATGCTTACTCTTGCTTTGGGTGTTTTTGCCCAAAGTAAGGGTAAGAACGCAATGACCTTACGTCTTGTAGATATAAAGGTTACGGACGGCACTTTGGTGAATATTGCCAAAGAGCAGGAGGCCAAAGGTAATACCAAACCTATGGATATGATTCGTATCTATGAGGGGAATGTACGTGCCAAGCTGGATGAAGTGGCAAAGGCAAGCGGGCGTTTTGAAATATCCGATGAAAACGTATTGGAAGCCCTCACACGGGATGCAGAGGCCAGTCTGTTTATGAAGATGTCCAGAGCGGAAAAGATAGAGTACGTATCTTCCAAGCAGAATGACTATACGCTTTCCTGTGATATAAACAGTTGCCAGTTCACCCGCAGGGCAGGTGGAGCAGGTTATTCCTGTGTACTTCGCCTGAAAGTAAGCATCAGTGATGCGCGCGATTCTACGGCGGCAGCATTGATTTCGCGTGAGTTTATCAGCGATATCAAGAAAACCGCTATCCGTCCCAACCGGGACGCTGCTTGTCAGGAAGCTCTGGCTACTTTAACGGAGCCTTTGACGGACTTCTTTTTAAATAATATCCCGGTATACGGGCTTCTCGGCTACGAAGGAGATGAATATGTCATTACCTGCGGCGAGAGCCTGAATATAAGAAAAGGAGATCAGTTCCAGGTTTCTTTGATAAAATATAGTGGTGGGGAGCGTCAGAGCGAAGTGGTTGGTGCTGTAAAGGTACAAGACTTGCGCGCTTCTACATCTGCGGTTTCTTTCACCGAGGGTAAAGACCGTATAATAGAATTGATACCTACATTGGATGCCAACAGTTTCCTGCAATGTAGACTGTTACTTTTAAAATCCCGTTGATATATGAAGAAGATATTGATTTTTTCTTTTTTCTGTTTACTGTGCTTCACGATTTCTTTTGCCCAAAAGGTAAAACCGGTGAATTATGGTGGATCGGTTAATTTAATGGAAGTAAGGGGACGTGGAGGAGATGCCGTCGTGGTACTCCGTACGTTGGGATATGGCAAGAATGATGCTTTGGCGCAGGAAGATGCGGAAGTGCGTGTAATCCGTGCTTTGCTTTATTCGGGTTTTTCCAAGGATTATCCGGCTGTGATTTCGATGACGGAGTCGGAGGCGGAAGCGAAGAGCCAGGGCAAGTTGCTTGCTTTTTTTGAGAACAAGGAGTATAAGGATTGTATAAGTTCGGTGAAGCCCATGGGAAAACTGGACAAAGTGAAAGGTGAGAAAGTAAAGAAGAAGCCTTTTGATATTGCAGTCAACTATTATGTTTTGAAGAATAAGATAGCGAATATGAACTTCGATTCGTTCGGTTTTTGATTAATATAGATGATTATGAGAATAGTTGTTTCTTTTTTAAGTCTGTTCCTACCTCTTTATCTGTTAGCCCAAAATGGTCAGGCGAGACAGCCGAATGTAATGGTGGTTCCGTTTGTAGAACCCGGAGAAGGAGAGAACGACCGGATAAAAGATGCGGTTCTGAATGATGAAGCTGTGCCGTTGGCTCTTTCCAAGATAAAGGAAGAGTTTAATTTGCGTAATTTCAAGACGATTGACTTTATGACGGAGTTCCAGCGGGTGCAGAACCGTGCTTATGCGGCCTCTGCATTGAATGCCAAATCTACCGGATTGCAGGCGTATGTGGATGGCGCACGGGCGGATATATATGTGACGGTGAAAATTTCCAAAGAAGATTTCGCCGGAGGAGCTTCCAATGTCACTCTTTTGATGGAGGCTAAAGAGCGTGAGACCGGTTTTTCGTTGGCAAACGCCAGTATTGTGAGCGACCGTTTCCGTGCGTCTAAAAAAGAGCTGACCGAATATGCCTTGGAAGGCATCTCTGAGAATTTCTTCAACCAGTTGAAACAGGCATTCCGTGATATGGTAACCAATGGCCGGGAAGTGAACATAACCCTCAATGTCGATGAAAACTGCGACTTTGATATGGAAAACGATGCTGTCGGCACAAGAGATATGACGTTGAGTGATGAACTTGACGAGTGGGTGCTTGAAAATGCTTTCAAAGGCAACGGTGAAGTCCGTTCGGGAGGCAACGGTCTGAATGTCTATATGCGTGTGCCGGTATATGACCCTGATACGGGAAGACCGCGTTCCATAAAGTCGGAAACGGGCAAGCTGAGAAGGTTTGCATCGGGATTGTTGAAAGACAAAGGCTATACGGTTAGCGAGAAAGCCGCTTCCGGACAGTACATACAGCTTTTAATTCAGAATTCCAGGGAATAACATTGGACTGGGTGTCCGGCAGGTGTTTTATGGATAAGATACACAGCCGGACATCTGTCTTTTAATAATTATGATATGAAGAAATTCTTATTTCTATTGATTGCAGGATTTTGTACCGTTCAGCTTTCGGGACAGACAATCAACTTCTCCGTACAACCGTTGTCCGGGGAAAGCGAGTTGTCCGCAGCATCGCAAGAAATGCTTCAAAACAAGTTGAGACAAATTATCACCCGAAACAGTGCGGGAGCGGCAAACGACTATAATGTCTTTGTCATAGAACCGGTGATAACGGTTTTAGACAAGCAGTCTACTTCGGGATTGATGCGTAATACCACGCTTGTAAAGGGAGAATTGACGCTGGTTGCCAAGAACAAGATAGACGGCAGCATGTATCACAGTGCCGTTGTGTCCGTGTCCGGGCAGGCTGCAGAAGGCGCTGACCCCTATAAGGCCATGATTTCCGCTCTGCGTACAACCGATCCGGTTTACACCCGTTTTATCCGTATTGCCCGGCAGAAGATACAGGATTATTATGCCGCTAATTGTGCTACTATTCTTCAGAAAGCACAAAGCCTTTACAATTTGAAGAAATACCCGGAGGCATTGAGTTATCTTTCTGCCGTGTCGGAGAGTGTGCCTTGTTATGAGCAGGCTTCCGTGCTCCAGACGGAGTTGGCGCAGTATGTGCCCGATGTACAGCCGGATACGGTGATTATACAGAAAGTGATAGAGAAACCTGTTGAAGTGGAGAAAATAGTGGAGGTTGAAAAGATAGTGGAAAAGCCGGTTGTGGTTGAGAAGGTAGTCGAGAAACCTGTGATTGTTGAGAAAGTGGTCGAAAAGCCCGTTGCGCAGGAAACTCCGGCAGCCCGCTGCGAAATTACCCTTTCCACAAACAGGTTGCAGTTCAAGGTTTTGAAGTGCACAGGTAATGCTACCCAGCAGCGTATCACGATTTTGGCGGAAATGACCAATGTGGACACAGGTCGTAATACGGATGAGTTCTTGCGATTTACTTCCGCCTTTACGGACAGTGGTACGGAATGCAAGAACTTCGAGATACAGAATGGGGCATGGATGAAGATGCCGCCCCGTGTAACGGTACGGCGGGAGTTTTATGTAACGAATGTATTCGACAGATTCTCCCTTTTTTCTTATATAGAGTTGTTGGTAGCGGATACAAAAGTATACATTCGTAACCTGCCGGTTCAATGGCAATAAAAAGATAAAAAGCGTATGAAACGATTGATATGGATGATTTTCATCACATTGCTGACTGCGGGTGTCGCAGCCCAGACCAAAGTGGTGGAAAGGAGTGCAAAGAAAGTTCCGGGCTGGCTGAATACGGCAGTGGAAGATTATCTGGTAGTGTCGGTTACGGCCGGTTCGTTGGCTGAGGGGCAGACGAAAGCGTTGACCGAGATAACCGAACGTATCATTCAGTCGGTAGCCAGCAATGTAACGGTGTCCAAGAAGAATACTCTTTCGGAAGTCAATGTGAATGGAAACATAGAATCTTCGGATGCTTTTACGCAAATATCCAGGATAAAGTCTGCCAATCTTCCTTTTCTGAAAGGGATTTCCCTTTCCAATGTCGAAGAAATCTATTGGGAGAAAGTCCAGGACAAAGCCACGAAAAAAGAACATTATAATTATTCGGTAAAGTATCCTTTTTCGCGTTTGGAGCAAAGGAAACTGACTGCGGAATTTGAAGCGTTGGATGCCGGGCAGGTGGCCCGGTATGAAGCATTGGAGCAGAAGATAGGGGCAATCGAATCTGCCGATGAGATAAGCCGTGCCATAACGGAACTGAATACTTTGTCCGAGTACTTCTTCGATGATGTACGTTTGAGCCGGGTAAAGGGGTTGACTGCCCGCTACAGGCAGTTGTACGATGCGCTTACACTGACGGGCACTTTCCTTGAAAGCGGAAAGTATCAGTGTCAGCTTCTGTTGGATGGTAATCCTATAAAAGTGGCGGCCAAACCCAAAGTTACGTCCAATTGCGCCGGTCAAATCAGCGTCCGTCCTGCCGACGGGATGTTCGTCATTACGTACAGTGCGGAAGACTGTCTGCCGGAAGAAGAGAACTTCCTGAACATCTCACTGACAGTCGGCGGCAAGCGTTTGCAGCATAAAGCTTTCCTGAACGAGGCAGGAACGGGAAGCATGGCTTTCTCCGTCGTACCGGAAGGGAAACTGGTGCTGACAGCCGATTCCGTGGCGGACAGAAAGATATTCAATATCAATATCCGTCTGACATTGAACAACAGGGGAGGCACTCCTTTCGGGTTGAAGGCGTTGGAACTTCATGTTCCTGAAATATCCGCTCCTATTATATTCGATGATATAGATGGCGTTTATAAAACCAAAGGCATCATACAGATAAAGGCATTGGCAGAGGGTGAATTTACAGTCGGAGAGAAAAAGAAGTCGCTTTTCTCCTTTGTGCAGGGTGCCATAACATTCGTCAATCCGCAAACGGGTGCCGTAGAGCGCTCCCAGTTGTCTTTACCTTATGTCACAAACTGGGAATGAGTATATTATTAACAATAAAAAAGAAATGATTATGAAAAGAAGTTTTGCGTTTTTTGCGCTTGTCTGCGCTATATTGTTCGGTTGTGCGGCAACTGCCGGTGCACAGTCCAAAGCTCTGAAAAAGGATGTCAAGAAAAGGGTGAAAGAGTTGACCAAAGAGGGATGGAAGCCATTGGCAAGTTCTTCTACACTGGAGTATGCTTTTTCCAAGTACCGCACGTATCTGGAGGAAGATCCGGAAAACCGCATCGAGCTGGTAGGTATTGCCATCGGTAAGAATGTGAAAATAGGCAGAGAGAATGCCATAATGAACGGCATTACCAGTTATGCTTCCAGAGCCAAAGCACAGGTTGTAGGCAAGATGAAAGGGTTGATGTCTTCCGAGGCGTCTTCTACTCCGGAAGAGGAGATTGACAAGTTCGGCGCGGCTTATGAATCGGGTGTCAATACAAAGATTGCCGGTCTTGTGAAGCAGCACCTTGTATTGGTGAAAGAAAACAAGGACGGCAGCAAGGAATTCAATGTATATATGTTTATCGATGAGGCCAAAGCAAAGAAAGCCAGGGAAGAGGCTGCGTTGGCGGCTAAAAAACAGGCGGCTTTGGGCGTACTCTCCCAGCAAGTGGAGGAGTTTATCGGCGAACCGGTAGAGGCTGAGTAATCTATATGGATTTATAAAGGTTGTTCCTGTGGCACAGTGCTCCGGGTGCAACCTTTTTCGGTTATTTAAAACGATGCGACCATGAAGAAAACAATATCTTTTATTGCAGGGCTTTTATTGGCTCTTACGGGCATGGCTCAGGAGAACAAGGGCGGCATATCCGGTTTTATGAAAGAGGAGCTGGAAGACTTCGATAAATTTATGGATGATGCCGATAAAGACTTCATCAACTTCATGCGTGAGCCTTGGAAGGAGTTTGAAGCAGAGAAGCCGGTTTTGAAGCGGGTGAAGCCCGAACCGGTGAAGCCGGTTGTATACGATGAAAAGACTGCGCCGAAGAGTGAAAAGCCGGTTTGCCTGACGATTGAGGAAATACTCGATATGACAACTTCGGAAGGGAAACAGAAGCCAGTAGTACAGCTTAATGAGGTGGACAGAATTGTCTTTGACAAACCTGAAGTGATAGTTCGGAAGAAGAAAGACCCGAAAGTCATCATTATCGAAGAGAAAGCTGCGGACAAGCCGACGGCGCAGCCGGAAAAGAAACCGGTGGTCGAGGTTGTCGAGGCCGAACCGGAAGCAGAACCTGCTCCTGTTGTTGAAGCAGGCCGACGTCCGGAGCCGGCGGCAGAACCCCGGTTACCGGTCTCCTCAACTCCAATGTCCCCATTGTACAGGGGCGAATCGGGACGCAGCAAGATAGCGTATGGCGGTCTGGCTTTTTATTTGAATAACAGCCTGAACCGTAAATGCAGCCTGAACGGACTTAATGAGAATGCCATTGCAGATGCCTACGAGGCTTTATGCAACTCCGATTACAAGCCGTTATTGGCAGATTGTGCGCAGATACGGAAAGATTTGCGGCTGAACGATTGGGGAGTTTTTACATTGGTGAGGCAGGTAGCCGATACTTATTGCGGTACGGCCAATGAAAGCATTGTAATGCAACAGTTCCTGCTCAATGAAATGGGTTACAAGGCACGTATGGCAAGAAAAGCCACGGGAGATAAAATGATGTTGTTCGTTGCTACGGATTGTGCTATCTATGCGCATCCTTATATAACCTTAAACGGTCAGAACTACTATAATCTCAGCGGCAATAATGAACAATGCCAGTTTTACATGTGTCAGAAAGACTCTCCCAAGGCAAAGAACAGTGTAGGAATGCAATTGAAAGAGGCTCCGTTGTTTCCGGGTACAGTCGTCAGCTCCACTCACCAGGCGAAGGGAAGCGCTGCCAGGGTAACGGTGGATGTTCCGAAGGCTTTGATGGATTTCTATAAAGATTATCCCCAGTGCGATTACAGCGTCTACTTCAATGCTCCGGTCAATGCTGCCATGGAAAACCGGATATTATCTTCATTGGCTCCTTTGGTGCAGGGGCGGAATGAGGCGGATGCGGCAAACATTCTGATAAATTTCGTGCAGACCGCTTTCCAATATCAGACAGACGGCCAACAGTTCGGATACGAGAAGCCGTTCTTTGTCGAAGAACTGTTCTACTATCCCTATTCCGATTGCGAGGACCGTGCGATGCTGTTCTCTTATCTGGTGCGGAAACTCTTGGGGCTTGATGTCGTATTGCTGGATTACCCGGAACACATCGCCACTGCTGTCCGCTTCAATGGCAATGTTTCCGGTGATTATCTTATGGTGAACGGCCGGAAATATACAGTTTGCGACCCCACCTATATCGGTGCTTCCATCGGTATGACGATGCCCAGGTATAAAACGGTGTCTGCAAAGGTGTTGAAATACTGATGTCTGTAGCGTACACGTATTTTCAGAACCATTTGATCTTTCTGAACCATATAAAGGTCACGGCCGATAATATTGCGGACAGCAGCACAATGAACACAAACGCATGTGGAAATCCTTCCAGGTGTATATCCACGTTCATACCGTAGAAACTGGCTATCAACGTAGGTATCATCAGGGTAATGGAAAGGCTTGTCATGCGTTTCATGATAGCATTCACGTTGTTGGAAATGATGGAAGCGAAAGCGTCCATTGTCCCTGTAAGGATGTCACTGTAGATGTTTACCGTGTTGTACGCCTGTTTCAGTTCGATAACAACATCCTCCAGCAGTTCCAAATCAAGATAGTCCGTGTCTTGGAAGATGTTTTTCAACCGTCCTATCATGACTTCGTTGCCGCGGATGGAAGTATTGAAGTACACCAGCGTCTTTTGCAGTTTCATCAGCTGGAGAAGGTCTTCGTTGCGGATGCTCTTTTCCAGTTCCTTTTCGGCGGTGGCCACATCGTTATTGATTTGTTTCAGATATTTCAGGAACCATACGGCGGAGGAGTATATGATTCGTAAAATCAGTGTCAGCTTATTGTTGACAACAATCCCTTTGCGGCGGGTATGCTGTATGAAGTCCGGTATCAGTTCGGTGTGATGATAACATACGGAAACGATGATATCGTTGTTTGTAATGATGCCGATGGGCACAGTGATAAACGGGATGCCGTGCTGGTTGCTCTGCATCGGAATGCGCAGAATGGTCAGCAGCCAGTTGCCTTCGGTCTCCGTGCGCGGACGTTCGTCCGTATCGGCTATGTCTTCAAGGAATGATTCGGGAACTTTCAGTTCTTGGGTAAGGAATTGGAAATCGTTGTCGTCCGGGCACTCCACGTTTACCCAGCAGTTAGGTTTCCATTCGGCTTTTTCTACGAAGCCGTTTTCGCTGTAGAGATACTTTCTCATTGTTTTGCCTCCTTTCTTTAGTCCGAACAGAGGCATTGCGACCAACGTCTCCGCTCGCTTTAATTGTAAACACTATTGCACGTTCGTGGGTTTGAATCGTCCATAATTTCAGTTGATTTTATTTAAAAGCCATGCAAAAGTATGAAAATCATATTGGATTTCATGCGTTGGCATGGCTTTTTTAGGATTTCTTGTTGTTTATGGAAAGCGCTCCTTTGTGCAAATGTTATTTTTACTTTCCGAATGACATAGTTTGGCCGCTATTTTGTACCTTTGCAATTGGAAAAACGGATTGTAAATCAATTCCCTTCTTCCATATAAGTAGAGATTGTACAATTAAAAAACTAATAATTATGAGCAAGAAAGCCCTTTTAATGATTCTTGATGGCTGGGGTATCGGCGATCAAGGTAAAGATGATGTGATTTTCAATACGCCTACTCCCTATTGGGACAGTCTGTTGGCCACTTATCCGCACTCGGAGTTGCAGGCAAGCGGCGAGAATGTCGGTTTGCCCGACGGACAGATGGGTAACTCGGAAGTAGGTCACCTCAATATCGGTGCAGGACGCATCGTATACCAGGACTTGGTAAAGATTAACCGTGCTTGTGCCGACGGCAGCATCCTGAAGAACAAGGAAATCGTTTCCGCTTTCTCTTACGCGAAGGAACACGGTAAGAACATCCATTTTATGGGACTCACCAGCAATGGCGGTGTACACAGTTCTTTCGACCATCTGTTCAAGCTTTGCGATATTTCAAAGGAATACGGCATCGAGAATACATTTATCCACTGCTTTATGGACGGTCGCGACACCGACCCGAAGAGCGGTAAAGGTTTCATCGAGCAGTTGACGGCACATTGCGAAAAGTCAGCCGGTAAGATTGCTTCCATCGTAGGCCGTTTCTATGCTATGGACCGCGACAAACGTTGGGAACGTGTGAAAGTGGCTTATGACCTGTTGGTAAACGGAGAAGGTAAGGTTGCTTCCGACATGGTCCAGGCCATGCAGGAGTCTTACGATGAGGGCGTAACCGATGAGTTCATCAAACCGATTGTAAACGCGAACTTCGACGGTACTATCAAGGAAGGTGACGTAGTTATCTTCTTCAACTATCGTAACGACCGTGCCAAGGAACTGACTATCGTGCTTACTCAGCAGGATATGCCCGAGCAGGGAATGCACACTATTCCCGGTTTGCAGTATTATTGCATGACTCCGTACGATGCTTCCTTCAAGGGTGTGCACATTCTCTTCGATAAGGAAAACGTACAGAATACCTTGGGCGAATACCTGGCAGCCAACGGCAAGACCCAGCTCCATATTGCCGAAACGGAGAAGTACGCCCACGTGACATTCTTCTTCAACGGCGGTCGCGAAACTCCGTACGATGCGGAAGAACGTATCCTTGTTCCGTCTCCGAAGGTGGCTACGTATGACCTGAAGCCGGAAATGAGCGCTTACGAAGTAAAAGATAAACTGGTTGAGGCCATTAATACCAAGAAGTTCGATTTCATCGTAGTGAATTATGCGAACGGCGATATGGTGGGTCACACCGGTATTTACGAAGCCATTGAGAAAGCCGTAAAAGCTATCGACGAATGCGTGAAAGATACGGTGGAAGCTGCCAAAGCCAACGATTACGAGGTAATCATCATTGCCGACCACGGTAATGCCGACCATGCCCTGAACGAGGACGGTACGCCGAATACGGCCCACTCTCTGAATCCCGTTCCGTTTGTTTATGTCACGGCCGATAAGAATGCTAAGGTAGAGAACGGTGTATTGGCGGATGTAGCTCCTTCCATCCTGCATATTCTGGGTATGAAGCAACCTGCTGAAATGACTGGTAAAGACTTGATTATAAGTTGATAATTGAGAATTAAAAATTAAGAAATGATAGCAAGGGATAATATTATCCATGCTAAGTCGTATGCGTTTGCTATTCGAATAGTAAACGCATACAAGTTTTTAGCGGATTCTCAGAAAGAATTCATATTGTCCTAAAAGAAGCGGATGAAACAATCTTTAAACAGGTGAACATTTATTTTTTAATGCTCAATTTTTAATTTTCAATTTACTAATGTTACAGATAGATGATGTTGTAGTTTCTTTTGATGTACTGCGCGAGAAGTTCCTTTGCAATCTGGATGCTTGCAAAGGAGAATGTTGCATTGAAGGGGATGCCGGTGCTCCGGTGGAATTTGAGGAGGTAGAGAAACTGGAAGAGGTACTGCCTGTGATTTGGGATGAACTTTCTCCGGAAGCGCGTGCCGTGATAGATGCACAAGGGGTGGTGTACACGGATGAAGAGGGCGATTTGGTAACGTCTATCGTTAATAACAAGGACTGTGTATTTACTTGCTATGACGGGAAAGGCTGTTGCTATTGTGCCATAGAAAAAGCGTATAGAGAAGGTAAGACGGACTTTTACAAACCCGTTTCCTGCCATCTTTATCCTATCCGCATAGGCGATTACGGTCCTTATAAGGCGGTGAACTATCACCGTTGGGATGTTTGTAAGGCGGCTGTCCTGTTGGGGCGGAAAGAGGATGTGCCGGTATATAAGTTCTTAAAGGAACCTTTGATACGTAAATTCGGCGAAGATTGGTATGCCGAACTGGAACTGGCAGCCGAGGAGATGAAGAAGCAGGGAATGATATAAGAAAAGCTCCGGTCAACAGGTATTTCCTGTCCGTCCGGAGCTTCTTCGTTGTAAGATGTGAGGTTGGTAAATAAAAAATTGAGGATTGAGAATTAAGAATTAAAATGATAGCATGTCTATTTTTCAATTCTTAATTCTCAATTTTTAATTTCCTGATTATGCATCGATATTTGCATAGGTTGCGTTCTTTTCGATGAAATCGCGGCGCGGGCCTACGTCTTCACCCATCAGCATGGAGAAGGTATAGTCGGCTTCGGCTGCATTCTCAAGATGCACTTGCTTCAGCATGCGGTTTTCCGGATTCATGGTTGTCTCCCACAATTGTTCCGGATTCATTTCACCCAAACCTTTGTAGCGCTGGGTGTGGACTGCATTTTCCGAACCGCCGCCGTAAGTATCGATAAACTTCTGGCGCTGTTGGTCTGTCCAGCAGTATTCTTTCACCTTGCCTTTGGTGCAGAGATAGAGCGGGGGAGTGGCAATGTACAGATACCCTTGCTGTATCACCTGCGGGAAATAGCGGAAGAAGAGCGTCATGATCAGCGTGTCGATGTGAGAACCATCGACGTCGGCATCGGTCATGATGATTACTTTCTTGTAACGCAACTTGTCTATATTGGCTTCCTTGCTGTCCTCTCCGTCTACACCGAAGCGGATGCCCAAAGCCTGAATGATATTGTTTACTTCATCGCTTTCGAATGCTTTGTGCCACATGGCCTTCTCTACATTCAGAATCTTACCGCGAAGCGGCAGGATAGCTTGGAAAGTACGGTTACGTCCTTGTTTGGCAGAACCGCCTGCAGAGTCACCCTCGACAAGGAACAATTCGCATTCTTCCGGGTCTTTGCTGGAGCAGTCGGCCAGTTTGCCCGGCATGCCGCCACCGGACATCGGTGACTTGCGTTGTACGGACTCGCGCGCCTTGCGTGCAGCCACGCGTGCCTGTGCTGCCAATATCACCTTGTCTACAATCATTTTGGCCTCTTTGGGATGCTCTTCCAGGTAATAGGAGAGTGCTTCGCCTACAGCCTGGTCCACAGCTCCCATAACCTCGTTGTTACCGAGCTTTGTCTTGGTCTGTCCTTCAAACTGCGGTTCGGCCACCTTGATGGAGATAACTGCGGTCAGACCTTCGCGGAAGTCATCGCCGGAAATCTCTACTTTTGCCTTTTCCAGCATCTTGTTGTCTTCGGCATATTTCTTCAAGGTGCGGGTCAGCGCACGGCGGAAGCCGGCCAGGTGCGTACCGCCTTCGATGGTATTGATATTGTTTACATAAGAGTGGATATTCTCGTTGTAGGAAGTATTGTACATGATGGCTACTTCTACCGGAGTACCTTGCTTTTCGGTGTTGATGTAGATGACATCGTTCACCAGATGTTCGCGGGAAGAATCTATATAGCGTACAAACTCCTTCAAGCCCTCTACGGAATAGAAAACTTCTTGCTTGCAGCTTCCGTCTTCTTCTTTTACGCGGAGGTCGGTCAGCGTAATTTTGATGCCGGCGTTCAGATAGGCCAGTTCGCGCATGCGGGTTGCCAGAATATCGTAACTGTAGACCGTTTCAGTAAAGATTGTAGCATCCGGCCAGAACTGTTGGCGCGTACCGGTGATTGCGGTAGTGCCGACTTCCTTTACCGAATATAGCGGATGGCCGCATTCGTATTCTTGCTGGTAGATTTTTCCGTTGCGGAAAACCTGCGTCGTCATGTGCGTGGACAATGCGTTTACACAAGATACACCGACGCCGTGCAAACCACCGGAAACTTTGTAGGAACCCTTGTCGAATTTACCGCCGGCATGCAGCACGGTCATGACAACTTCGAGAGCGGATTTCTGTTCTTTTTCGTGAAAGTCTACCGGAATACCGCGTCCGTTGTCTTGTACGGTGATAGAGTTATCTTCATTGATGGTAACTTCGATGTGGTCGCAATAACCGGCGAGCGCTTCGTCGATGGAGTTGTCTACAACCTCGTAAACCAAGTGATGGAGTCCCTTGGAACTAATGTCGCCGATGTACATGGCAGGACGCTTACGTACAGCCTCTAAACCTTCCAGTACCTGGATGTTACTGGCCGAGTAATTGCTTTCGCCGTTTATCTTTTCTTCTTCAGTCATAATCTAATTTCTCTTATTGTAATAACAAAGCAAAAATAGTGAAAATCCTTGATATATCATGCCGGCGGCTTGATAAATTTGGGCTGTTTACAGCTTTTTAGCACCGTGAGGATTTGTGGCTCAGCGGAAATTTCTGGTTGGTAAGTTTTAAAATTAGCTATCTTTGCTTACCTTTGTTTTATGAACCCCGAACGACTCCTTCGTGCCATCCTTCCGGATGTGCTTATAGACAACTTTGATATTGTCAATTTCGACAAGAGTGCTGACCGTTTTGATATTTATCTTGATGAAAAAAAAGTTCAGCTAAAAGAAGATAAGACCAACCCGGATATCATATCCTATGGTTTTGGTGAGTACCGTATAATCCAAGACTACCCTATTCGTGGTCGCGCCACTTATCTCCATGTTCGTAAACGTAAATGGCTTGACA
>OLFU01000937.1_pt1 | contig 31789 bp, 30 predicted proteins | sample 1605161 | NCBI WGS metagenome assembly OLFU01 (sample SAMEA3888914, study PRJEB22519) | human gut metagenome | biome: human gut; feature: human-associated habitat; material: faeces | place: Denmark | collected 2011
CTCTTTAAGCCATCTTAAATGACTCTGAGGTGTCTGTTAAACCCGTGGCGATTCAAAATACGCTGATCCCGCCACCCGAGTTCTTCCATGAAGCAGATGACCTTCGCCGACGCCGAGTATGCCGGCAAGGGCAAGCAGACCCGCAAGGAACTGTTCCTGATCGAGATGGATCAGGTGGTGCCGTGGAAAGGGCTGATTGCCCTGATCGAACCGCATTATCCGAAAGGCGAAGGTGGTCGCCCGGCGTATCCCTTGATGGCGATGCTGCGTATCCATCTGATGCAGAACTGGTTCGGCTACAGCGATCCGGCCATGGAAGAAGCGCTGTACGAGACGACCATCCTACGTCAGTTCGCCGGGCTGAGCCTGGAGCGTATTCCTGACGAAACCACCATCCTCAACTTCCGTCGTCTGCTGGAGAAACATGAGCTGGCAGCCGGCATCCTCTGCGTGAACAATGGCTACCTGGGGGATCGCGGTCTGTCGCTGCGCCAGGGCACTATCGTCGATGCCACGCTGATCCACGCGCCCAGTTCAACCAAGAACCAGGACGGCAAGCGCGACCCGGAAATGCACCAGACCAAGAAGGGGAACCAGTATTACTTTGGCATGAAGGCGCACATCGGCGTTGATGATGAATCGGGGCTGGTACACAGCGTGGTGGGCACGGCAGCCACCTTGGCGGATGTCACCCAGGTCGACAAACTGCTGCACGGCGACGAGAACGTCGTCTGCGCCGATGACGGCTACACAGGCGTCGAAAAGCGCTCCGAGCATGCCGACCGAGAAGTGATCTGGCAGGTCGCAGCACGCCGCAGCATCTACAAGATGCTCGATAAACGCAGCGCCCTGTACAAAGCCAAGCGCAAGATCGAGAAGGCCAAGGCGCAAGTGCGAGCGAAGGTAGAGCCCCCGTTTCGCGTGATCAAGCGGCAGTTCGGCTACACCAAGGTACGTTTCCGAGGGCTGGTGAAGAACACTGCACAACTGGTGACGCTGTTTGCCCTGTCGAGCCTATGGATGGCCCGCCGACATTTGCTGGCAAGCGCAGGAAAGGTGCGCCTGTAATGCGGAAAATGGCCGTCGCAAGGTGCTCGCGACGGCTGAAAGCACCGAAATGAGCGAGTGATCCGATCGTTTTTGATCGGTTCACCGCTTTCAAAATCAGCAGTGGCTGAAGTCAGCCGGAAATACAGGGCTACTTCAGACCATCCCTAGCTAGGGCTCGTAGTTCGGCGCAAGGCTGAAGTCGCTTGGCTGCTTCGCTGTGCAGATCCATGACCCACTTTCCATCAAACTCCCGGTTGTAGTTCCACAAGCATCTCGCGAGTCTTGCCGGCCCGCTCCACTAACAAGACCACAACATCTCCAACGTTCTTGTCGTCTAGCCGGGCCTGTAATGTGGTGACGTCGTCAACGGCGATACCGTCGATGCTGATAACGCGATCGCCGGGCACGATGCCGCCTGCGGTGACCTCGACGCCGACGAGCCCGGCCCTGTGCGCCGCCGAGCCCGGCGTCACGCGCAATACGAATACGCCCTTACTGCCGGTCAGCGCCTGCAGACGCGTGTTGAGCTGCTCATCCACCTCGATGCCCAGCGCCGGACGGATGTACTTGCCGGTCTTTATGAGTTGCGGCACCACGCGCATGACGGTATCGACCGGCACCGCAAAGCCTATGCCGGCCGAGGCGCCAGACGGACTGTAGATGGCGGTATTGATGCCGATCAGCCGCCCAGCCGAATCGAGCAGCGGGCCACCGGAATTGCCGGGGTTGATGGCGGCGTCGGTCTGGATCAGGTGATCGATGGCCGGGCCGCCCGCTTCTCCCGGCAACGAGCGGTCGAGCGCGGAGACGATACCAGTGGTGAGCGTCCAGTCCAGGCCGAAGGGGTTGCCGATAGCAAACACCTTCTGACCCACCTTGAGGTCGGCACTGGTGCCGACCGGCACGGCCGGCGGGCGCTTGAAACCGACGCCGATCTTGAGCACGGCGATGTCGTGCGCGGGGCTCGTCCCCACCAGCGCGGCCTGGTAGTCGCGGCCGTCGGCCAGTTTGACGGTGGCTTCGGACGCGCCCTGGATGACGTGGAAGTTGGTGACGACGTGGCCGGCGTCGTCCCAGATGAAGCCCGAGCCAGTGCCGCGCGGCACGGAGAACACGTTGCGCGTCCAGACATCGCGTACTAATTGCGCGGTGGTGATGTAGACCACCGAGGCGCGCGATTTTTCGAACAGTTCGATGGTGGTTTTCTCGTCCGCCGCCAGATCGCCACGCGCCATCACGGTGCGTTCTGCTGCCTCGCGCGGACTGAACCAGGCCTCGATGGCGGGCAGAAACTGCCACAGCAGCATGAGCGCGGCAATACAGGCGGTGATGAAGAGCCAGCGCCGGACGAAGCGGTCCGGCGCGGGGCGTTGGTACGGGTCGAGATAGGCCATGAGACGTCTCCTGTTGATGGGCAATCAGCGCCACAGCCCGCTCGGGCGCCAGCGCGGTGGGCGCGTCGCTAAAGCGGATTCCGGCAAAAAATGGGGCGCGCGGAGTGGCAACGCTGATGCTGGCCCAGGCGCCAACGTCAGCAGGCGTGCGATGCGCTCTTGCGTTGCCGGACGCGTGCGCAAGCAGGAGGGCTCGGGATTGCCCCATCCCGGCCATAGCCAGGCACGCCAGGAGCGGCTGACCCGCTCGATTTTCGCCAGCGCGGACGCCAGCCCCTGCGGGTCGCCAGTCAGTTCCGCCGCAAGGCGGTCAGCGTCGAACTCACGCACGCGAGACAAGCCGAGCTGTGCGAGCAGGGCCAGTTGGGGCGATGCGGCCAATAACAATAGACCAGGCCAATAGACCTCCGCCGCGCCAACCAGCAGCGCGGGCAGGCTGAGCAGGATCGCGATCTGTCCCATAAGGGCCAGTAGGCACGTGAGGCGACTGACGGAATCCGCCAGCCCCATGACACGCAGATCCTCATTAGCGATGTGCGCGACCTCGTGCGCGAACACACCCGCCAGCTCGCGTGGGCTCAGGCTGCGCAGCAGGCCATCGGTGAGGGCGATCGATGCCTCCTGCTTCGATCCGGTGGCGAAGGCGTTGACGACGGCACTGGGCACATAGTGCGGCACCGGCGTGGCGGGCAAACCGGCACGGGCGGGCAGCTCGCGCAACAGGGCCCACATCTCGTGGGCTTGTTGCGGGTGCAAGGCCCGTACGCGGTACAGGCGCAAGCTCAGCGCCGACGCGGCTACCGGTTCCAGCAGCAACGCACCTGCAACGGCAAACAGCGCGAGCCACAGGCAGCCTTCCCCAAATGGCAGTCTCCCTGCTGCGGCTGCGATCCCGACCAGGGTCAGGACCAACAGCCCGGTCTGCAGGCGGTTGAGCCAGCGGTGTTGCAAGAGCGCAGTGCGCGGATCACTCGGATGATGACGGGTCATGCTCAGAGGTCTCGGCGGCGCGGTCGCCGCGCTTGCGCAGCAGCCAGTAGGTCGCACCCAGAGCCAGCGTGGCGCCTGCCAGCGCGGCTATCTTTGCGGGGCTCGCGTCGGAGTCGAGGATCACGAACTTGCGGGAGAGTGCGATCACCGCGATCAGGACCACCGTCTTGACCTGGATGATGCTGTCCCGACGCAGCGCCACGCGCACGATGGAATGCTTGAACTCCATCGCGATCAAGAGCGTCATGATCATGCCGAACACGCTCTGGAATACCTTGTGGTCCAGGGGATTGAAGGCATCGAGAACCAGCAGCGTGAAGACGATGGAGATGAGCTGGAACAGCGACACCATGATGATGACGGCGATCACCGCCGACAGCACGAGCGCGACGACCTGCTCGAAGCGCTCGTAAAAACTCATGATGGCCAATTGGTCACGCAAGACCTGAAATGGGTTAAGGCGTTTTGATTTCATGACTATGAACTCCCTGGAAAACGGCTGCTGTCGAGACGGCGGCGCATTGCGCTGATGTGTCCTTCAATCAACTCGGTCGACATGCCAAGCGTCGACATCACCTGTTCCGCCAGCCCAATAGCTGCGGCAAAGGATTGCTGATACACGCGCACGTTAGGCATGGCGCGAAATGCATCGGCCGCGGTCGTACTTCTGCATGACACCCACAAGGTTAGCGCCGGACGGCGCTCGGCAATCGCCTGGGCGATGCGCAACGCTTGCTGGGCATGGGCGAACGTTAGCACCACCAAGTGCGCATGCGTCAAGCCGGCAGCCAGCAAGGTATCGGGCCGACTGGCATCGCCATGGAACACTGGCGCGCCGGCGGCACGCGCGGCCTCTACCTTCTGCGCGTCCGCCTCCAGCAGCAGATGCGCCACGCCGGCGTGGCGAAGAATCTCGCTGACTGTCAGGCCAAGCTCGCCCGCGCCGCAAACGATGACATGGTCTCGATATCGCGTCGTCTGCGCGGCGATCTCGACTTCTTCAGCCTGGGGTGGCTGAATGACGCCGCCGGTGCGGCTCAAGAACCGGGCAAGTACATCGTGATGGCGGATCAGTAGCGGTGCCAGGGCCATGCTGAGCACCAGCGCGACCAGCATGGGTTGGACGACGGTCGCGGGGATCAGATGCTGCTGCAAGACCGTGCCCAACAACAGCAGGGCGAACTCGCCGCCGTGCCCCAACGCTATGCCCGTGCGCCAGGCATCGAGGGCGGACAGGCGCGTCGCCCGCAAGGCCAGCGTATTGAGCAGGATCTTGACCGGTACCAGCACCACCAGCCACGCCAGCACCGCCAGCGGTGCCGAAAGAATCTGTGCTGCGTCCAGTTGCAGGCCGATGGTCACGAAGAACACGCCCGACAACACATCGCGAAACGGCCTGAGGTGGCTTTCCATGTGGTGCCGGAAGTCGCTCTCGCCCAGCACCATCCCGGCGAGGAAGGCCCCCAGGGCGGCGGATACGCCGACCGCGTGCGCAGCAGCGGCGGCAGCCACCACCACGCACAAGGAGACGAGCACGAACGATTCCTCGTGGCCCCGCCGCGCCACCCAGCCCAGCAGGCCATGCAACAGACGGCGCGAGACGAGGGCCGCTGCCGCGAACAGCAGCAGCACACCGAATACTTCGAGCAGCACATGCTCGATCTTCGGCGACTCGCCGCGCGCCCAGATCGCCAGCAAGGCCAGCAGGGGCACGCTGGCCAGGTCCTGAAAGACCAGCACGGCGATGGCACTGCGTCCGTGGCGGGTGGTGAGCTCGCCTTGGTCGGCCAGTTGTCGGCTGACCAGCGCCGTGGACGACATGGCCGCCGCAGTGCCGAGCAGCGCGGCGCTCTTGCCGGGCTGCCCCAGCCACATCAATAGCAGGATCAGCGGCGGGGCCACGGCGATCATCTGCAGAGCGCCCGCCATCAGCACCGTCCTGCGGGCGAGCCAGAAGTCTCCGAGGGAGAATTCCAGTCCGACCATGAACAACAGCAGCGCCACGCCCAGCTCGGACAGAAAGCTCAGCGTCTCCCCCGGCGCGATCACGCCGATGACTGAGGGGCCCAGTACAACGCCGACAGAGAGATACCCCAGCAAGGCGGGCACTCTGAACGCCGCCGTCGCCATCGCCGCCAGGCTGCAAGCCGCCAGCAGGATTAGCGTAGTGCCGAGCAAGCCCTGCATCGGTCAGCGTCCCACTTGCGTCGACGTCCAGCGCACGATGTCCTGCGCGCCCATCACGCCGGCCTGACGGGCGATCTCCCGCCCACCCTGGAACAGGGCGAGCGTCGGGATGCTGCGGATACCGAACTGCGCGGCCAGGTGGGGCTCAGCCTCGGTATTCACCTTCGCCAGCCGGATCCTCGGTTCGAGCTGGTGCGCCGCTTGCTGGAACTGTGGCGCCATCATCTTGCACGGCCCGCACCATGGCGCCCAGAAATCGACCAGCAGCGGCAGATCGCTGCGCTCCACGTGGCGCGAGAACGTCGCCGTAGTCAACTCGATGGGCTCGCCCGTAAACAAGGGCTGCTGGCAGCGGCCACAGTTGGGATGTTCCGATAGCTTCGCAGTCGGTACGCGGTTGATGGACTGGCAATGCGGGCAGACGAGGTGAAGATCATTCTTCATGGTTCGCCTCCTTGGACCACAGTGAGGCTGCCTCGCTTCGGGTCACAGACAATGCCGACCAATCAACGCCTTGGATCCAATCGTTCCCGTTTTTGCTTACTCCGGCCTCTTCCAGATGAGCAGCGATGAATGCTTCGGCCTGCATGAGCCACCTTCGGACAGCATCTTCCTTACTAGGAATCAGCAGGATTTCAGAGACGCTGCTGGCATTCAGCCCGTCCACACGGATAAGCAGAAAAATGCGCCGCCACAAACGCGGCATGTCCTTCAGCAGGTCAAATGCAAAAGCGAACTCGCTCGACCGATCAATCAGCTCCTCCTGTTCCGCGATCGTTGCGACATCGGGATGCTGACTGCCAGCGAAAATATCGGCCAGCTTGAGTGTGTCATCGTGCTGATAAAATTCGAAGATTTCCTCTTCCACCATGGCCTCGGCCACGTCTTGGGCATCCGGTTCGACCGGCGCGTCCAGAGAAACGAATTCGCCAAATTGCCGGCTGCTTGCCACTTCGTTATCCAGGACGGCGAACAGATGCTTCAAAAGACCGGTGTAAGCCTCTTTTTCCCCCGGCACGGATTGCCATTCCACCTTAGCTCGGACAATCGCTTCATCCACCACGTCGCGCAGCGTCGGATAATCGCGCGGTAAATCGCCGACGGCCCGCAGATAAGCCAGCTCACGCCTTGCGACAGCCTCAAGTTTCGACAGTAGAGGCATTCGGGTCACCTCGGCCTCACGGGCGGCTGATGCGGGTTTTGCGGCAATCCGCACCTTGAGCTCGCGCAAGCGCTCGCGTCGTGCTTTGCGCTTGATTTGATCCTGAGCATGCAGTCGGTCAAAATGCTTCTTGGCCTGACGGAACAACGACTGTGCGAGCATCTGCGCGAGGGGCGTCAGCTCGTCATGTGATGCAGTAACGCTGACAATCTTTTTGCCGGGCAGGTGCATATAGCCACTGGCCAGAAATTGCCGCTTGATCTTGTCGCGATCAAGGACGATTTGAAGTCGCGCTGAATCTTTAGTGTGTTTGTCGAGCAATGGCTTGAGGGCGTGCTCGATCACATTTCCCAAAGCTCTCTGCCAAGGTTCATGAAACTCTTTGTCGATAGCTCGATAGCTATATTGTATCTGCATGTATGACTCCTTCGATGTCATTTCTATGGAGGCATGAATCGAGGATGCTCATATCCATAGATTTTGGTTTGGCACGCTCTTACCCCAGGCGCGTTTGCGAAGACTCCAACTCAAGAACAAAAGCGTGACGCCATAGACTGCCGCATGGAAACCCAACAGCCAGCCTGCGGCCACGAATGACTCGACCGGACGGGTAAAAAATATCCACAAGACGATAGCACCAAGGATAATCGAGAGCAGTCCACTGAGGGCAAGCCAGATTTCACCCTTGATTTCCCGACGCAGCCGAACGGCGGCGGATATCTCCAGCACACCGGTGAAAATCGCCCAGAAGCCCACGCTAGCCCATAAAAAAGAAGCCAAGACTATCGTGGCGACCCAAGGAGCAACCAGGACGACGACGCCCGTAAGTATGCCGACAATGCCGCTGAACAGCAGCCAGCCCCAGCGCTCTTTTTTCTGGATATGGCGCACCGCTGCAAACAAGTTGAACGCGCCATTGACCAAGGAAAATGCGCCGAACATGATGGTCATGGCCAACAGAGCCGATTGTGGCATCCAGAACGCGAGGGCTGCAAAAATCAATGCCAAGACACCGCGCAGCACAAAAAGCCACCAATTTTGGCTCAGCGAACACAGTGCTTTGGTGGGGTCATCCGCATTGGAATTGGCGATGGTGTCTGTTTTCATGCAATATCTCCTAAAGATCTATACAAAATAAAAAATCAAACACTCATGGGACAAGAGAGGGGGCGCTATGCGCCCCCTCTCCAGCGGTTTCAGAACAACCTGGACAGTTTTGCCTTGACTTCATCGAGCCAGCCTTTTCCGCAGCCTCCCCCTCCCGTCTTTTCCTTGATTTTCTTGAGTTCAGCGTACAGGGGCTCAAAGTCCTTCCTTTTTCCATAGCCCAGCAGTTCTGCCATTTCCAACTGCTGCCGGGCTTCGTTCAACAATGTCTCCAGGCGCTCATTGGATGCTTCGCTGCGCTGACCATCTTCTACCAGGGGCTCGGCGCGCTTCAGGAGCAGCTTCGCACGCAGGACGGGCAGCGGAAGCACGCTGCGCTCCTCGACCAGCGTGCTGAGCGCTGACTGCAGCGCGGCTTTGGCTTCTTCGATCTTGCCCTGATCGATCAGCGGCACGACTGCCTTCACGGCTGCGGGATAGGACGCCAAAGGGATGCTGGTGACCGTGATCACGATTTCACTGGCCAGCAAAGCCAGCACGTGGCGAGCCTGTTGCACCTCGCCATGTTTGAGGGCATCCAGCGCCTCGTCGGTCATCGCCTCAATGGTTTCCGTGTTGGCGAACAAGTCGTGCACGATGGTGCGCACATCAACGCCGGCCAGGGCGAGCGTGGGTTCGCGCGCGACGATCAGCTCCAGCTTTCCCGTCACTTCGGCCAGCGTTGCCAATGCGCGTGCAGTGTCCTTGCCGTCAAGTGCGGCCAGCGCTGATTTGGTCAGCGACAAGGCCGAGACTGCCTCATCGAGGACTTGTTTACGTTTGTCTGCCGCCTGCGAGTCCGTTTCTTTCTGAACCTCAGGCTGTACCTCCGTGACGACTTCAGGCTTGGACTCTGGACTGACAGGAAGGCTGCTTACCGCGGCCTGTTCGTTTTTTCCTTCGTTCGTCGCATTGGGATTCGGTGTTTGCTCATTCATGGTGATATGCCTCGTATGAGATAGTGAAAATAGGCGAATCTATTGGGGCTGAATGCGAACATCGCGAGACTGACCGACAGAGCAGTCAGCCCCTTCATCACCTCAAAACAGCTTTTGGATGCGCGTCTTCAACTCGTCGAACCATCCCTTGCCGCTTTTGCCACCAGCCGACTTTTGCTCAATGGACTTCACCTGATCGAAGATGGGTTTGAAGTCCGCCTTCTTGCCATAACCCAGGATCTGCGCCATCTCGATCTCCGTGCGCACGGACGACAGCAAGGTGCTGAGCTCCTCGTTCTGCCTGGCATCGCGCCTGTCGGTCTCGGCCAGCTTTTCAGCTTTTGCCATCGCGGCTTCGGCCCGTAGCACGGGCAGAGGAAAGGCGACCGAGGTCACCATCAGCGTGTTCAGTGCTCGGGCGAGTTCCGCTTTGGCGTTGTCGATCTTGCCGCTGTCGATGAGCCGTGCGGCCGACTTGATCGCTGCCGGGTACGTTGCCATCGGAAGGTTGTCGGTTTGGATTACGATTTCGCTGGCCAGATTGGCAACGATGGGCCGGGCCTTTTGCACCTCGCCATCACCCAACAACTCCCGAGACAACTTGACCGCTTTCTTTACCGATTCCACGTTGGCGTGGATATCGTGGGTGATGACGCGTACATCGACCGGCGCCAAAGCAAGTTTGGCGTCGCGTGCCAATACCAGTTCCAGCTTTCCGCTGGCCAGTTCCAGCGCAGCAAGCGCCTCCTTGGTCTTGTTTGCATCAAGGAGGGTCAAAGCCTCCTGGGTCTTGGTGAGCGCCGTGATGGCGTCTTGAGTGAGCTCGGCACGCTTTTTATCGGCTTCCCGGGCGGCCTTGTCATCTACCTGTGGCTGTGCCGCCTTGGATGCGGCAGAGGGTGCTGCAGCACCTGGGCTAGAACCTGCCGCCGATTGGGCCAGAGCCGGTCCGCTCAGTCCGACGACGACCGCCAGGGCAAGTGCGGAGAAGGTGTATTGTGGCTGTTTGATATTCATGATCTTGGGCTCTTGATTGAAGTTAGTTGACTGAGATTTCAATCTGTTTCGGTTTGGCTTGCTCGGCCTTGACAAGCCGCACTTCCAGCACGCCGTCTTTCATGGAAGTCGTCACCTTGGTCGGATCAACGTTGTCAGGCAAGACAAAGCTGCGCACAAAGCGGCCATAGGCACGTTCTATGCGGTGGAACTTCTTGCCCTGCTCCTCTTTTTCCAGTTTGCGCTCGCCGCTGATGGTGAGCACACCGTTTTCCGCGCTGACGCGCACGGCATCCCTGGGGACCTCCGGCAGATCCAGCTTGAGGAGGAATGCGTTCTCATCCTCGCTGATGTCCGCCATTAGAGCCCAGTCCGCCGTGGTCTTGGCTTCGTTGCCGGTACGGGCGCCCTGTCGCTGGGGTATTCGTCCGAACATCGTCGCCAGGCGGTTTTGCAATTCATCCAGTTCCCGGAAGGGGTCCCACGGAGTCAATGCAGACATATCGGTTCTCCTTGAACAATGCCGACGAATTGGATGACGCACTGAACAGAGCCGTCGGTTTACTCTGAATGGCACCTACTACTGTTTTCAGTTCCGAACAAGTCCTTGAGTCAATTGACGGATATCGCTTTCGTCGAGCGTTTCCCGCGCCAGCAGCTCGCGCGCAGCGCTCCAGCACCGCGCGGTTGATGTCGAGAATCCGGTAGGCGCGCTCGAACACGCCCATCACGATGTCGCGGATAGCCTGATCGATGCGCGCCTGGATCGATTCGGCCACCCGGCAACAGCCTTGGCCAGCAATGTCTTGCCGGTGCCCGGTGGGCCGACCAGCAACACGCCCTTGGGAATGCGCGCCCCGAGACGGCCATAGTCCTGCGGATTCTTCAGGAAATCGACGATCGCGACCAGCTCCGCCTTGGCCTCATCCCCCCCCGCCACATCGGCGAACGTCACACCGGTGTTCTTTTCCACGAACACCTTGGCGCGGCTCTTACCGATGTTGAGAAACCCGCCCATGCCCTGCTTCTCGGCGAAGCGGCGGAACAGGAAGAACCAGACGCCAAAGAAGGATACCGCTGGCAGGATCCACGACAGCACATCGCTCAGCCAGGTGCTCTCCAACACGCAGGCATAGGGTACGTCGTACTTCGACAGGCGATCGGCAAGATCGGGTTCGACCCTCGTTGCCACGATCGTCGTCTTGCCCCGGCTGTCCGGCGACTTCAGGCGCCCGGTCACCGTACGATCCGACACCAGCACTTCGGCCACGCGCCCCTCGTCCAGCGCCTTCTCGAACTCGCTGTAGGGCACCGGCTCGACGGTTTTCGCCGTCTGCCAGTAGCTCTGCAAACTCAGCAACAGCAGGAGGGCAACGATCCAGTAGCCGGTATTCCATTGATTCTTTTTTTCCATGGACCGTGTTCCTCGAAAGTCGAGTTGCCAGAGGATCAGGTGAACAGACGGGCCGCACCGTCACGCAAACGGATGGCCAGCGAGCGGGAGGGCAGTGCCGCCGCTGATGAGCAGCCCCCACGGCGTGGCCGACCGCGGATCACGCTTGTAGACGACCGCGTGACCCGCGGCCACAACCGCCACCGCGATCGATGCCAGGGAGGCTGCCCATGCCAGGCCGATGGGGTCGGACACGGCAGCCTCGCCCGTCATCAAGATGCGTCGCTCGCCGACTTCTTCTTGCTCGAGTCTTTGCCAGCGTCGCCGTGCGGCGTCTCGGTCGCCTTCGCGACATCCGGCTGCTCCGGCTCGGCCGGGGTCTGCGGTGGCTCTTTGCGTTCGAACACCACGCGTTCGGCCTTGTCGTCCCAGCGTGCGCTGGCGTGATCGCCCTTGCCGATGCCGCCACCGAGCATCTCGCGCGCCAGCGCAGTTTCCAGCTCGCTGCGGATCAGGCGCTTGAGTTCACGCGCACCGAACTCGGGCTTGTAGCCTTCTTCCGCGAAATGGTCGATCAGCGTCTGATCGAAAGTGAGCGTCACGCCCTGGCTGGCGGCGCTGCGCGCCACGCGATCGAGCTGCAGGCCGACGATGTGGCGGATCTCCTCCTTGCCCAGCGCATGGAAGACGATGATCTCGTCGATGCGGTTGAGGAACTCGGGCCGGAAGTGGCCGCGCAGCACGTCCATGACCTCGGCCTTGGTCTTTTCGTACTCCTCGCCAGCCGCCTCACGCGCCTTCAGCCGTCGCTGGATGATGTCCGAACCCAGGTTGGACGTGGCGATAATGATGGTGTTGGTGAAATCCACCACCCGGCCCTTGCCGTCGGTGAGGCGACCGTCGTCGAACACTTGCAGCAGGATGTTGTAGACGTCAGGGTGTGCCTTCTCGATCTCGTCGAGCAGCAGCACGCTGTAGGGCTTGCGCCGCACCTTCTCGGTGAGCTGACCGCCTTCGTCGTAACCGACATAGCCCGGAGGCGCGCCCACCAGCCGCGCCACGGTATGGCGTTCGCCATATTCCGACATGTCGATGCGCAACAGGGCGTGCTCATCGCCGTAGATCGATTCGGCCAATGCCTTGGCGAGCTCGGTCTTGCCCACCCCGGTCGGGCCCAGAAACAGGAAGGTAGCCACCGGTTTACTGCCTTCGCGCAGGCCGGCGCGGGATAGCCGCACGGCATCGGCCACGGCACGGACCGCCTCGTCTTGTCCCACCAGGCGCTCGTGCAGCCGTTGTTCCAGGTGCAGCAGCTTTTCGCGCTCTTCCACCGTCAACTCGTTGACCGGGATGCCGGTCAGGCGCGAGACAACCTGCGCCACGTGTTCCGCCTTGACCTCGGCACTGCCGGAGGCCCGCTCCCGCTCCCAGTCCTCGACGAGCTTCTTGAGCTCGGCCTCCTTGGCTTCGATGCGCTTGCCGAGCTCGGCGGCCTGGTCGTACTGCTTGCGCGCGGCCACGTAATCCTGTTCACGCCGTAGCTGGTGCAGTTCGGACTCCAGCTCCTGCACGGCCACCGGCCGGGCCGTGGCCGACAGCTTCACGCGCGCGGCCGCCTGGTCGAGCAGGTCGATCGCCTTGTCCGGCAGGAAGCGCGCCGTGATGTAGCGGTCGGACAACTCGGCCGCCGCGATGATCGCGTCTTCGGAGATGCTGACCTTGTGGTGCGCCTCGAAGGTGTCGCGCAGGCCGCGCAGAATCATGATGGTCTGGGCCACCGTCGGCTCGGGCACCGTCACCGGCTGGAAGCGCCGCTCCAGTGCGGCATCCTTCTCGATGTATTTCTGGTACTCGTTCAGCGTCGTGGCGCCGATCAGGTTGAGTTCACCGCGCGCCATCATCGGTTTGAACACGTTGGCCACATCCAGCCCGCCTTCGCCACCGCCCTGGCCGGCACCGACGATGGTGTGCACCTCGTCGATGAACAAAATCAGCTCGCCCTGGTGCTCGGTCACCTCCTTCAGCACCTTCTGCACGCGCTCCTCGAACTCGCCGCGATATTTGGCGCCGGCCACCATGGCGTTGATGTTGAGTTCCACCAGGCGCTTGTCGCGCAAGGTCTCGGGCACTTCACCCGCCACCATGCGCTGCGCCAGCCCTTCGACGATGGCGGTCTTGCCCACACCCGGCTCGCCGATCAGCACCGGGTTGTTCTTCTTGCGCCGGGCCAGCACCTCGATGGTGGTTTCGATCTCCTGCGCGCGGCCGATCACCGGGTCGAGCTTGCCGTCGCGCGCCATCTTGGTCAGGTCGCGCGAGTACTTGTCGAGTTCTGGCGTGTTGGTCGGCGTCTCAGCGCGGCCATCCTCGGCGCCCTTGCCGACCACCTTGCTGACCTGTTGGCGCAGCGCCTGCGGCGTCAGGCCGTAGCGGCGCAGCAGGTTGGCGGCCAGCCCTTCGCCTTCCTCGGCCAGACCGATCAGGAAATGCTCTGGACCGACATAAGAATGGCCGAGTTCATTGGAGGCCACGAAGGCGCGGCTGAGCGCATCCTTCACGCGCGGCGACACGCCGATCTCGCCCTCGAAGGGCTTGTCCCCGCGCTTGGCCTCAGACTCGATCTGCCGCTTGAGGTCATCGACCTTGATCTTGAACTGACCCAGGATGGTCTTGACCACGTCGCTGTCGGCCAGCGCCAGCAGCAGATGTTCGGTATCCACCTCGGAGCGGCCAAATTCGGCAGCGTGTTTGGCGGCCTCCTGCAGCAAGGCTTCCGACTGTTCGCTGATGCGGCTGGCCAACCCACTGCCGCGACGGCGCGGCGCACCCGAACCTGCGGTGGCGGGCTCGCCAAACGAGGCATCGACCACGTCATCGGTATCGGCGGCAACTGGCGTCGCGTCTTCGCCGATGCGGAAGAAGTCACTGCCGAGGAAGTCCTCGAACAGGCCGCTGCGCGAGCCGAACAAGGCTTCCAGCGGCGAAACGGTGCGCTTTTGCTGGCGCACTAATTGCCGGTAATGGTCGTCGCACAACAGCATGGTGCTGTTACGACCGTTGAGATTGGCTTCCACCCGCACGGTGGCGGGTTGGCCGCAGACCTGGCATTGTTTTCTGGCCATGCTGATGCTCCTGAGAAGGTTGACAAGGTTGAGGCGACGAGGCATCGCGAGCCGCGACTCCTCGTCTCGTGCCGGGTTTTTCTTGTGACGAACGAGCCGGCGACGTCAGCCGTTGATCGGGATCGAGCGTCCCTGCTTCGGCGCGCTGACCTCGCGCTTGTCGATCGTGACCGTGAGCACCCCGTTCTTGAACGATGCCTTGATCGAATCCTGGTTGGCGTCGTCAGGCAGGTTCAAGGCACGCTGAAAGCTGCCGTAGGAGCGCTCCACACGGTGGAAGCCACCTTCCTTCTTCTCCTGTTCCTGGCGCTTCTCGCCACGCACCATCAGCACGTCGTTGTCGAGAGTTATCTGGATGTCCTTCTCCTCGACACCGGGCACTTCCAGGGTAATCTTGTACTGCTTGTCGGTTTCCTGGATGTCCAGGGCCGGCTTCAGCATGCCCGACCAATCGGATGGCCACTGCGGCATGTTCAACGCCGGAAAACCGAAGCCCCGGAATGCGTCATCGAACAGCCGGTCGATTTCCCGATGCAGTTGCAGGATCGGGCTGACTGGCCCGCTCGCCGCTGGCAGGTCATTGCGCTGCACCGGCAGGGAAGAGGCGGTCTGCTGCTCTTGCTGCTCGTTCTTGAACCAGTTCCAGGGAGCCAACTTCTTGAAATCGATGTCCATGTCATACCTCCAGAAAAATTGGAAAACGAGTTACTCAAGCCCTTTGCCTGCTGCGACGGGCAGTGCGCCCAGGCGACACGGGCTGCTCGGATGACTTCTGCTGTTCACGCTTGCGCATCACCTCCTTCTTTGCTCCGGCTCGGGTCTGATCATTGATGCACTGATCGATTTCACTTTGACGAAGCCGCCACGTCCCGCCCACCTTGAAAGCCGGAATTTCCCCGTGTGCGGCGAGCCGATAAATCGTCCGCTTGCCGACTTTCAAGTACGCAGCCAATTCATCGAGCGTGAAAATCACCTGTAGGTGCGCTTTCATCTCACCCTCTCCAATCGCGTCGCTTTGCGGTTCCGGCCAAGGAAATCCTTGCAATACTTTGTAAGATTAGACCTACTATGAATAACTTCAAGAGTCAATGTGCAGCGTTCTCCCGCCCCATTGATGCAGGTCAACTGCTCAGGCAAGGCGCAGCGGGGCGGTCTGATCAGGCAATGGACAGCGCCTGGCTCGTCAGCCTGCGTGTACCACAGGCGCCTCGATCAAACACCGATCCTCACGTTGTAGCCGAGTGCCCGCAGCCCCTTGCTCGTCTGCATGTTCCTTGGCGGAAACTCGTCTGGGCGCGCCCAGACGACGATTTCCCCGAGGCTGCTCAGGCTAACGTGCGGAATTGCCCAGTCGTCGCTGCGGATCGCGTTCCAGAGTCGGGCCGAAACACTTCCGTTGCCCCAGACAACGTAGTTCAACAGTATCCGTCCGGCCAACACACCTTCCCGACACCGCCGCCGAAGGCCATGGCCCATCAAGCGGATTTTCCATGCGCCCTCAGCGCCGTACCTACAGCAAATCTTTCAAGGCTCAGGTCATTCAGGAGTGTTCTGAACCCGGTGCCTCCATCGCAAACATCGCCTTGGGCTACAGCCTCAATGCCAACCTCGACCACAAATGGATTCGGCTGCCTACCCAGAAAACCACGGCTATCCAGCCAGCGTTCATCCCGTTGCCTTCTCAAATGCTCGGAGTGGGTTCGCATACTCAAGCGCGCTGCTGCGATCATGAGTTTGATCCAGTCGGCCCGTAATAATGGGCACGATCCGTATGCCTATCTCAAGGATGTGCTGACACGGTTGCCGTCCCTGTAACAGCCTGAAGTTGACCTGGGTAATCAAATACCGGTGTAGTGATTAGGAAACAGGGCTCGGATAACATCATGGCGCAGGTCACCCTGATCTTGACCCTCCATCTCCGAACAGCTTTTGTATCTTAAGTTAACGATGTCCGCTGCCGGTATTCCCTCGGGGAGTGATATCCCAGCGCGCTGTGCGGGTGGCTTCCATTTCCATCAGATGTCCTTCCTGCTCCGCTACTGAAGGCGTGGTGCGTAACGGCAAAAGCACTGCCGGACATCAGCGCTATCTCTGCTCTCACTGCCGTAAAACATGGCAACTACAGTTCACTTACACCGCCTCTCAGCCCGGTACGCACCAGAAAATCATTGATATGGCCATGAATGGCGTTGGATGCCGGGCAACCGCCCGCATTATGGGCGTTGGCCTCAACACGATTTTACGTCACTTAAAAAACTCAGACCGCAGTCGGTAACCTCACGCATACAACCGGGCAGTGACGTCATTGTTTGCGCGGAAATGGACGAACAGTGGGGTTATGTCGGCGCTAAATCACGCCAGCGCTGGTTGTTTTACGCGTATGACAGGATACGGAGGACGGTTGTGACGCACGTATTCGGTGAACGCACGTTGGCCACGCTGGAGCGTCTTCTGGGCCTGCTGTCGGCCTTTGAGGTCGTGGTATGGATGACGGATGGCTGGCCGCTTTATGAATCACGCCTGAAGGGAGAACTGCACGTTATCAGCAAGCGATATACGCAGCGCATTGAGCGGCATAACCTGAATCTGAGGCAACATCTGGCAAGGCTGGGCAGGAAGTCACTGTCGTTCTCAAAATCGGTGGAGCTGCATGACAAAGTCATCGGGCATTATCTGAACATAAAACACTATCAGTAAGTTGGAGTCATTACCTTCTTTGCCGCCGGACATTGTCCGGCGCAACACCAAACCGGTCTGGCGGGCTGAGCCAATCCCGCAGGCAAATTCAGCCCTTACCGGATGGCTCAGCCCCCTACTCATTGGAATTGGATATTCAACTTTCAGGGGCTACTGCGCCAGACTTCAGTCTTTAAAGTGATTGACTTAGCGCCTGGCACACTCAATTTATTTAGGTAGCGGGCCTAATTGCACCCCATCAGGATAATACTTCCAGCCATCGCGAATTTTGACATTTTCATCCCACGGAAGTTTGTATTCGCCATTGGCAAGATCGCGCACCCAGGTCAGGTAATTCTCGCGTTCGCCTCCCGGTTTGCCGACATAGCCCCGGCAGCCAAGGTTGAAAATATTGTTTTCCAACGCCCAGTTTTCACGCGCTTTATCCACCAGGCGCGGGAACAGCTCTGCGGTAACAATTTCCCATGGGTTGCGGTGCCCCTGCTGAATGACGTTACCGTCATAATTGCAGACCGTACCCTCGCCGAAGTAATAAAAGACATCGTCATAACCGGCCAGATTCACCGAAACGGTATACATCAGGTTTTGCCAGGCATTCGTCCGGTTGGTCCAGATCCACTGATCGTTCACCTGCGTGGAATAACCCGAAATACGGATATAGACATTGCAGCCTTTATAAGCAGCCTCACGCGCCAGTTCCGGGAACATGCCGTCATGGCATATGCAGACGGCGAGTTTAGAACCTTTAGGCCCATCGCATACCGGCATTCCCATATTTCCCGGCATCCAGGGCTCAATCGGAACCCATGGTTGCAGCTTGCGGTAATGCAGAGCGATATCGCCCCGATCGTTAATGATAATAGCGGTGTTGTACGGTGGAAGAGACGGGTCTTCATTGCGTTCCATTAAGGAAAATACCCCCCAGATGCCGTTGCGGATACAGGCCTCTTTGAACTGACCAATCTCCGGGCTATCGAGAGTGAGTAACATCTCGTCATAGGTCCAGATTTTAGTATTCAGTCCCTGGGTTGAATATTCCGGGAAGACGATAACATCAAGTCCCGGATATCCGGCTTTGGTGGAGTCAACGGCCTTACAAATCTTATCGACCTGTATCTGGATATCCTCCGGTCCTTTAATAACGGGAACGGGGTATTGGATGGCGGCAATTAATAACGCTTCATCCCAGGAGCTTACACTTCCGGTGCTACCCATAGCAGACCTCTCGTAGTTAAGTTGGTGATATAAATTTAAACCGACAGATATGACGCAATTTGTTCTTCATCAGCACCAGAACGCGCCTGTTGATGAACAATATTGCCTTTCTCAATAACAACAATTTTATCTGACACATCGAGTACAAAGCTTAAAACCTGCTCGGAAACTAATATGGTCAACCCTTCTGCATCACGAATCTTACGTAATATTTTTGCCATTTCTTTAATAATTGACGGTTGAATTCCCTCCGTTGGTTCATCCAGCAAAAGTAATTTGGGTTTACCGGCGAGAGCTCTGGCCATAACGAGCTGCTGCTGCTGACCACCGGAAAGATTTCCCGCCATCCGTTTGCGCATTTCTTTCAGCACAGGGAAATAGTCATACAGGTATTCAGGAACCTGTAACGAACGGGATTGGCGAATCCCCGTTTTTATATTTTCTTCAACCGTCATGGTTGAAAATACCATTCGCCCCTGCGGGACAAAGCCAATGCCATGCTGAACGCGCTGGTAACTAAGCAAGCCGGTAATATTTGTACCGGCAAACTCTAACTCACCGGCACAGGACGGTATCATACCAATCAGTGATTTCATCAGCGTGGTTTTACCCATACCATTGCGCCCTACCAGAGCGACGATTTCACCCTCTGCTAACGTCAGATTCAGTCCACTGATGACCTGGCTCTGACCATATGCGACAGCATAATCAGAAATTTTCAGCATCCGTGTCTCCTTAATGACCAAGATAAACGTCAATAACCCGAGGGTCGTTTTTGACTTTATTGATGCTACCTTCCGACAATACTTTTCCCTGGTGCATGACGGTGACATGATCGGCAATGTCTTCGACGAACTGCATGTCGTGTTCAATCACCAGTACAGAACGTCCCCCGGCAATTTTGCGCAGGAGCTGCGCGGTTTTTTGGCGTTCGGCGACAGACATGCCTGCCACGGGTTCGTCCAGCATCATGAGCTTAGGATCTTGTATTAGTAGCATCCCTATTTCTAACCACTGCTTTTGCCCATGGCTGAGAAGGTCAGCCTGCGTATGTAGGTAATCGGCAAGGAAAATTTCGCCAGCAACCTGTTCGACCGCAGCGATTATTTCTGGCGTGCGACGAAAGAACATGGCGCCCAACGCGGTTCTGGCTTTGGGATAAGATAACTCGAGATTTTCAAATACCGTTAAGTTCTCATAGATTGATGGATTCTGGAATTTACGCCCAATCCCTTCATGAACAATTTTATTTTCCCGAAGTTTACTCAGTTCCTTATTGCGAAATTTGATGCTGCCGCTGGTTAGCTTTGTTTTCCCGCAAATGAGATCAAGCACTGTTGTCTTACCCGCGCCATTTGGGCCAATAATAACGTAAATCTGCCCCTCATCGATGTACATTGAAAAATCATCGACGGCTTTGAAGCCATTAAATGAAACGGTTAATCCCTCTACCGCTAAAATTATTTCTTTTATCGGATTTTTCATTTCAGCACTCCGGTGTTTACTCTGGGTTTGGTCATACTCTTTTTGCGCAGCAGCGACATCACGATCGGGTGAATATATTGCTGATAAAGCCCTGCCAGTCCTTTCGGGAAAATCAGCACGACGGCAATAAAGAGCAGGCCCATGGCAATCGTCCAGAGTTCAGGAAAAGACTCGGAAATACTGCTCTTGGCGGCATTGACGATAAGGGCGCCATATACTGCCCCCAGCAAAGAACCTCGCCCGCCCACGGCACAGAAAACGACCATTTCAATTGAAGCAACAGTGCCAATAAACCCTGGCGACATGAACCCTACTTGCAGAGTGAACATCGCGCCACCGATCGCCGAAAACAGAGCGCTAATGCAGAAAACCACCGTTTTGATATTCGCGACATCATAACCAGAGAAACGAACGCGGTCTTCCTTATCGCGAATGGCAACCATCAGTCGGCCGAGCTTGCTATTCACAATAAAATAGCCCGCGCTCACAACCAGCATCAGTAAAACAGCATTAATAAAGTAGAGGATATAGCGTGCAGAATCAGTACGGATATCCCAATCTAAAAGCGTGCGTAAATCCGTGATGCCGTTAATTCCCCCGGTGTAACCCTGTTGTCCGATAATAAGAATCGTCAGGATCGCGGAGATAGCCTGGGTGATAATAGCGAAGTACACCCCGCCAACGCGGCGTTTAAACATTGCGCTGCCGAGAATCCATGCGCAAATAGTGGGCACGATTAAAATAGCCAGAATTGTCAGACTAAAAGAATGGAATGGCTGCCAGAACGAGGGCAAAGCGGTTAGCTGATTCCAGTCCATAAAATCCGGGATGCCCGGGGTGGTTTGCATTTTTGTTTCCGCTGGCGAGGAAGCTTCCAGCTTGAGAAACATGGCCATACAATAACCGCCGAGGCCAAAAAAGATGCCCTGCCCCAGGCTCAGAATACCGCTGTAGCCCCAACAAAGTACCAGCCCGACGGCAACAAATGCATAAGTCAGGTATTTACCGATCAGGTTTAAACGGAAAAGATCCAGGGTTAGCGGCATGACGATAAAAATAAGGCCTATCACCAGGGCAATACCCAGTAGCGGATAATTTTGCATGCGTTTCATCATAAACTCCTAGCGGCGGACCCGGTTGGCGAAAAGACCTTGCGGACGCAATAGCAGAATGCCGACCACGATCAGTAGCGTAATCACCTTCGCCATTGAACCGCTCAGGAAAAACTCCAGCGTGGATTGCGATTGTGAAATGGCAAATGCGGAGGCGAGCGTGCCGAGCAAACTTTGCGCGCCGCCAAACACCACCACCAGGAAGGTGTCAACGATATACTGCTGGCCAGCCGTTGGACCTGTTGAGCCGATCATGGTAAAGGCGCTTCCGGCGATCCCGGCGATGCCGCACCCAAGTGCGAAGGTTCGACTATCGACCTGAGCCGTATTAATACCCACCGCGCTGGCCATCTGGCGGTTAAGTACCACCGCGCGGACTTTTATTCCCCAGGCGGAGAAATAAATCAGCCAGGCCGTAAAAGCGGTAATAACTACGGTCAGCAGCAGAACAAATACCCCATTAACAGGAATATCAATATTGTCGGCAAACTGATACGACCCCATTAGCCATGAAGGTAAGTCAACGCCGACTTCGCGGGGACCAAATAGCGAACGATAGCACTGCTGTAGAATCAGGCTCAGACCCCATGTCGCCAGCAGCGTGTCGAGGGGGCGTTTATACAGATGCCGTATCAGGATTTTCTCAACGAGCGTACCCAGCAAGGCGGTACACAGGAAAGCAAGGGCAATGGCAACAAAGAAGTAGATGCCGAAGATTGAAGGCAGATAAGCGCTGAAAAACTTACCGGTCAACCATGTGACATAAGCACCCAGGATCATGAACTCGCCATGAGCCATATTAATCACGCCCATCTGGCCAAAAATAATAGCGAGTCCAAGCGACATCAGAACAAACACGGCGAACAGGCTGAGCCCCGAAAACCCCTGCATGACAAAAATGGAAGCCAAATCGGCGAAGTTATAATCGCTGAACATGGAAGTATCCTCGGTGAAGTCAAAGACCCCCCACGCTATATGGGGGGAAGCGTCGGTTAGTCTTTCGGGAATGGGTTCGGTTCGATAAGTTCTGGCGTCTGATAAATCACGTCGTACTGCCCATCCGCACGAGCGCGACCGATAACCGTTTTGGACCACAGATGATGGTTATCATGGATGCGTACATACCCTTCCGGCGCATCTTTGAACTCAATACCGGGCGAGGCCTTACGAATTTTGTCCACGTCGAACGAGCCAGCTTTCTCAACCGCCGCTTTCCATAACCATGGGCCAAGATAGGCCGCCTGAGTGACATCGCCGATAACCATGTCATTACCCCAGCGCTTTTTAAATGCGGCGACAAAGCTTTTATTTTCCGGATTATCCATACTCTGGAAATACTTCATCGAGGCATAGGCGCCGACGATATTTTCGCCGCCAATACCGCGGATCTCATCTTCCGTGACGGAGATGGTCAGCAGCAGCGGTTTCTCCTGCGTCATATCGATCCCCGCCGCCTTCAATTGCTTATAGAAGGCCACATTCGAACCGCCGACAACAATGGCATAGATAACATCAGGCTTCTTGAGTTTTATTTTGTTAATAACCGAATTGAACTGCGTATTACCGAGTGGGTAATAATCTTCGCCAACGACTTTCAGCCCCAGCTTTTCAATATGGTGACGGGCGATTTTGTTTGCAGTACGCGGCCAAATATAATCAGAGCCAAGCAGGTAGAAGGTTTTTGCATGTTTATTTTTAACTACCCAATCAATGCCGGAGATTATCTGTTGAGTAGCTTCCTGTCCGGTATAAATAACGTTTGGCGATTGCTCAAGCCCTTCGTAAAAGGTTGGGTAATAGAGCATGCCGTTATATTGCTCAAGTACCGGCAGCATGGCTTTGCGGGAAGCCGAAGTCCAGCCGCCGAAGATAGCGGCGACCTTATCACTGACCAGTAACTTACGCGCTTTTTCTGCAAAGGTCGGCCAGTCGCTGGCCCCGTCTTCCTGTACATATTCAATTTTTCTCCCCAGTACCCCTCCGGCAGCGTTAATCTGCTCAATAGCCAGCTTTTCAGCCTGAATCGAGCCTGTTTCACTGATGGCCATCGTGCCTGTGGATGAATGCAGTATCCCGACCTTGACGCTATTGTCGGTGACCGCCAGGCCCGTGGTATTAACCACTGACGTCGCCGGGGCGGCGATGGCCGTATTAGCTGCCATCATCAGGCCGGCAATCGCCAAAAGTTTCGCTTTGAGGCACGCCTGGTGAAACCGGCCTGGGCTCGGGATTTTCATATTGCTATGTGGCTGGGGTAAATCACGAATGTTCATGGTAGCCCTCATAATCGTTATGGTTCATCTCAACTGGGGCTATCATGCGAGAGAGTCCAGCAATCCAACAATGCGCGAGGTAACGCAGCGGCTACGTCATTTAACGTATTGGTTAATTCTCATAATCAAGACATGCTCACGTGCGCGATAACAAGAAAATACTAAGACGCGCCTGTGGTTAAGTTCAGCATTTTTATCATTTCAGGAGCAGTGAATGACCGTTCAGCAAAAGGCGTTTAAATCGCGCAGACGCTACAACCAGTGGGTGACCAATCAGACTCTCGAGGATTTTGCGCTCCGCTATACGCCGGTCTCGGCACGACGCTGGAGCGCAAAGCGAGTTGTTATGACAGCGCTCAGCGCAATTACCTTTTTGGCGCTTGAAGCCATTGGCGGCGCGCTGACGTTAACCTATGGATTTAATTATGTGGTGGTGGCGGTTATCTTAGTTAGCATTATTATCTTTGCGCTATCAATGCCGATTGCCATTAATGCCGCAAAAAACGGCCTGGATATTGATTTGCTGACCCGCGGCGCCGGATTTGGCTACCTTGGTTCCACGGTGACCTCGTTAATCTATGCTTCTTTCACCTTTATATTTTTCGCCCTGGAAGCCGCTATTATGGCGATGGCGCTTAATATGCTGTTTGGCCTGCCATTGCACTTTGGTTATCTGATTGGTTCCGTTGTTGTTATTCCCCTCGTCACCTGGGGGTTCACTTTTATTTCCCGTTTTCAGCAGTTCACCCAGTTTTGCTGGCTGGCGCTACAGCTATTACCCTTTATTTTCATTTTAATACGTGAACATCATGTGCTGCAAAACTGGATCGACTTCCCTGGTTTTATTACAGCCCGCGATGGTTCTTTCGATTTCCTTCAGCTCGGCGCCGTCTGTTCCGTACTGCTCTCACTGGTAAGTCAAGTGGGAGAGCAGGTCGATCAGGTTCGTTTTTTACCAAAGCCACAACATCCGGCCCGCTGGAGATGGTATGGCGCAGTAATTGCCGCAGGTCCGGGGTGGGTTGTCATCGGCGCCATCAAGATCCTGCTCGGCTCCTTCCTCGCCGTGCTGGCGTTTAATTACGGACTCGGCGCGGAACTGGCCAGCGAACCCACCCATATGTATCTGGTGGCATTTAGCTATGTCACCCATTCATCATCAACGCTACTGGCATTAACCGGTATTTTTGTGGTGCTCTCCCAGCTCAAAATTAACGTCACCAATGCATATGCCGGCTCGATCGCATGGTCTAATTTTTTCCTGCGCCTGACCCATCGTCATCCAGGGCGCGTCGTGTGGCTGTTTTTTAATGTCGGTATTGCTCTGTTATTGATGGAACTTGGCGTTTATCGCGTATTTGAGGATATCCTGGGCATTTATGCGGTGGCGGCCACATCCTGGCTTGGCAGCGTGGTTGCCGATCTCACGTTAAATAAGTGGCTTAAATTACGACCAGCGGAAATAGAGTTTCGCCGGGCCTATCTCTACGATATCAATCCTGTCGGCATCGGTTCGATGACGCTCGCCATGCTCTGCGGTCTCTCAGCCTGGATGGGATGGCTTGGTCATCCTCTACAGGTTTTTGCCTCAATGTTATCGTTGTGTCTGACGTTTATCACCGCCCCCTTCATCGCCTGGCTGACTCGCGGACGTTACTATTTTTCCCGGACGCCGGTGCAGGTCACGGCAACGGAATGCTGTGTCTGCGGTAATTATTTTGAAAAACCAGAGATGAGCTATTGTCCTTTTTATCAGGGCAGTATTTGCTCACTATGTTGTTCTCTCGATGTCCAGTGCAACGATACTTGCAAACCTCATGCGCGCTATACGGAACAGGCTTCAAAGCTTATCGGGATATTTATTAAAGAAAAATCATTACGCAAAATTGATCCCAGAGTGTGGAGTTTTATCAGCATTTTGCTGTTATTCAGTTCCGTCATCGGTCTGCTTTTGATGCTGGTTTTCGCTCAGATGCGCGATGAATTCGGCAGCGAGCAGGACCTTCTCGCCGCGGCGTTATGGAAAGTTTTTTTTATCCTGCTTATCGTAACCGGCGTCACCACCTGGCTATTTGTCCTGACAAATAAAAGTCGCCAGATTGCGCAAGAGGAATTGCGCCTGCAAAGCGACCGTCTGATGAAAGAAATTATTGCCCATGAAGCAACGGACCGGCAATTGCAGCAGGCAAAGGAAGATGCCGACGATGCTAATCAGGCCAAAAGCCGCTATCTCACCGGCATTACTCATGAACTCAGAACGCCGCTCAATGCGATGCTGGGTTATGCGCAATTACTCGAACGTGCTGATGATATCCCCCCAGCCCGGCAGCGCGGTATCGGTATTATGCGCAGAAGCGGCGAGCATCTGGCTAATCTAATTGAGGGATTACTGGATATTTCGAAAATTGAAGCGGGAAAATTAGAAATATATCGTGAAGAAGTGCGCATTGGCGATTTGGTGCAGCAACTGGTCGCCATGTTTGAACAACAGGCCAGCGATAAAGGACTGACATTTCACTACAACGCCCCACACTGGCTGCCCGAGGCGGTGATGACGGATGAGAAACGCCTCCGGCAAATTCTTATCAATCTGCTTTCTAATGCGGTTAAATTCACGGACAGAGGCAGTGTAACCCTCGATTTCCAGTATCGTAGCGAGGTGGCGTTTTTCTCGGTTCACGATACCGGCATCGGCATCGCCCCTGAGAACCTGGAACGCATCTTTAAGCCTTTCGAACGCGTATCCGGCGATAGTCGTCGGATCGGGACGGGCCTTGGGCTGACGATTACCCGGCTTCTGACTTATATCATGGGTGGCGATCTCCAGGTGGAAAGCATCCGTGGCGAAGGCACAACGTTTAAACTCACCCTGATGCTGCCAAGCTATAGCGGGGATGCCTACCAACCCGCCGAGCCTGCGGTAATCACCGGATATCCAGGCAAGCGACACACCCTGCTGGTAGTTGACGATGATGAATCCCATCGGCAGCTGATGATGGATTTACTCACGCCCATAGGCTTCACGCTGCTAACAGCCGAAAATGGTCATGTCGCGCTACATTTAGCCCGGCAAAATCATATCGACCTTCTTCTTCTGGATGTTGCAATGCCTGAAATGTCGGGGTGGGAACTGCTACGTCAGTTACGTAATAAGGGACAATTAGCGCCGGTAATTATGATTTCTGCGGAAGCGGATGAGGGTAAATGCCGCCATTTCACTGGCGAAGGGGAAGTTCGCTACCTGGTTAAACCGCTGCGTTTCCCTTTACTACTGGAGAACATCGGTGAAATATTGCATCTCCAGTGGCGCACGGAATGTCAGCCGCCAAAGCAGCCGGAAATACATGAACCACGCTCGCAGCTTACCCGTGTCCAGATTGAGTCGTTAAAAGAGATGGCCAGATTGGGTTATGTGAGAGGGTTTCGTGAACTGCTGGACAAACATATTTCCGCTAACCAGATCAGCAAAGCCGAGGGCGAAAAATTTGCCGAGTTGCTGAGGCGCTTTCGATTCAAAGAGATAGTCGAGAGTCTTGAACGCCCGGAGGGAGAGAAAAATGGCAATAGCAAAGCCGACGGTACTTATCGTCGATGATGATATCAACACGGTAAGTATGTTGAATGACACGCTTGATGAAGCCGGTTTTACCGTTCTGGTCGCTCTGGAGGGTAATCAAGCCCTTTCGATAACCAGCCAGATAACCCCGGATATCATTCTGCTTGATGCCGTAATGCCGCATCTGGATGGGTTTTCAACCAGTAAGCGCCTGCGGCAAAATCCGGGGCTGCGGCATACCCCGATTATTTTCATGACAGGCCTGAGTGATACGCAGAATATCGTTGATGCATTTGATGCGGGGGTGGTCGATTACGTAATTAAGCCGATACGCACGGAAGAGCTGGTTGTCAGAATGCGTACCCACTTGCGGAACTCAAAATTAACGGTCAGTGCCTATAGCGCGATGGATTCCGTTGGCCAGACCTTATGTGTTTTTAGCAAAGAGGGGCAACTACGCTGGGCCACGCCCAATGCATGGCAACTGATGAAAAACTTCAGCGATACCGGGTATGAACCCAATAAAAAAATAGTAAACCGGATCATCGGTTGGCTGAACAATACGGAAGGTTTAAAAATACCCTTAGATCTTTCATCGCAAGGCATCGCTCTGAAATTCTATCTTTCACGCCGGACCGCTGAAGGAGAAAGTTTGCTACGTATTGAAGAGATCAAAGGACATGAAGAAGTCGAAGCGGTGAAACGCCTGAAAAACAACCTAGGGCTGACGCAACGAGAAGCCGAAGTCCTCCTGTGGATTGCCAGGGGAAAAACAAACCGCGAAATTGGCGATATTTTAAACCTTAGCCCCAGAACCGTGAATAAACACCTTGAAATTGTATTTCCAAAGCTGAGTGTGGACAATCGCACCGCAGCGGCAGCGTTGGCAATAAATTCGCTATATGCCAGGGAGAAAATGTAGCGACAATGAGGCGTATTCGCGCAGACCTGCCCTGACATTTTTATCAGGCAGAACTGGCACCCTCATGTCCACGTCTCCGTCACCTGTGGCGGTATCGATGAGCACGGGAAGTGGAAGAAAATCAGCTTCCGTAAGGATGCCATGCGCGCCCGCTGGATGTGGAATATCCGCCAGCTTCTGCTGAGCGTCTGGTTCGAAGGCGTGGCCCTGCCGCCGTCCCTGTCACATATCACCACCGAATCACAATGGCGCAGTCTGATACTGACGGCCGGAGGCGACTACTGGCACGTCTACATGTCAAAAAAGACGGACGGTGGCAAAAACACCGTGAAATACCTGGGGCGTTACCTGAAAAAGCCGCCGATAGCGGGCTCCCGGCTGGCGCACTACGCCGGAAGTGCCACGCTGAGCTTTCGCTACCACGACCACAACACGGGCGAGCTGGCCACAGAGACGCTGACGCAGAGGGACATCGTGGCGCGCCTGAAACAGCACATCCCGGAGAAGTTCTTCCGTAAGCGTACAGCGAGAACCGTATTGACGGGGATGTGTTATTCAGTTGGCAGTGTGATGCGCCAGGGTAGCAGCTGGCTGACCCGGTTGACCGGCCAGTCAGCTATGACGTCAAGGACATGGCGAAGGTAGCTTTCTGGATCCACGCTGTTCAGTTTGCACGTCCCGATCAGACTGTACAGCAACGCTCCCCGCTCACCACCGTGGTCTGAGCCGAAGAACAACCAGTTTTTACGACCCAGACTGATCATCCGCAGCGCATTTTCAGCGATGTTATTATCGGCTTCGGCCCAGCCGTTTTCTGCATAGTACGTCAGGGCCGGCCACTGGTTCAGGGTGTACGTGAACGCCTTTGCCAGCTCCGAGTGTCGCGACAGCGTTTTCATTTTTTCACGCAACCAGCTTTCCAGGGTACTAAGCAGCGGTTTCGTTTTCCGCTGACGTTCAGCAATCCGTTGTTCCGCCAGCATTCCTCTTATTTCCGCCTCCACGGCATACAGTTCGCCGATACGCTTCAGGGCTTCCTCCGTCAGGGCTGACGGCGTGCGAACGTGCACATCGTGGATTTTACGGCGGGCGTGAGCCCAGCAGGCGGCTTCCGTTATCCGGCCATCGCGGTACAGCTCGTTGAACCCGGCGTACGCATCCGCCTGTAGCACACCGCTGAACCCCGCAAGATGGGTCTGCGGATGGATGCCTTTTCTGTCGGGGCTGTAGGCGAACCACACCGCCGGTGCCAGCGCTGACCCGGCGTTGCGGTCATCACGAACATACGTCCACAACCGCCCGGTCTTCGTCTTCTTATTACCCGGCAACAGCACCTGGACCGGGGTATCATCGGCATGGAGTTTACCGTCAGTCAGGACATAGTCCTGAAGCGCCTCCTCCAGCGGGGACAGCAGCCGGCAGCATGCATCCACCCAGCCCGACAGCAGTGAACGGCTCAGTTCCACGCCCTGGCGACCGTATATTTCAGACTGACGATACAGCGGTGTGTGCTCTGCATACTTTGAGGTCAGCACGCGGGCCATCAGCCCCGGTCCGGCGATACCCCGCTCAATGGGGCGCGAAGGCGCGGGGGCCTGCACGATGGCATCACATTTTGTGCAGGCATGTTTTTCCCGTACGGTCCGGATCACCCGGAAGGCGCTGCGCATCAGCTCCAGCTGTTCAGCGGCATCCTCACCCAGGTAACTCAGCGCACCACCACACTCCGGGCAGCAGGAACCCGCTGGCCGCAGGCGTTTTTCATCGCGGGGGAGTGATTCGGGGAACGGTTTGCGGGTGCGGGTCTGACGCAGAGTGCGCTGTACTGCCGGGTCATCCACCCGACCGGTCAGCGTATCGCTCTCTTTCTGAAGCCGGTTCAGATCGGCTTCCATTTGTGCGATACGGCGGGAGACTTTTTCGGAACGGCTGCCGAAGTTCATCCGGCGAAGTTTATCCAGCTGCGCCTGCAGATGGTCTATTTTGCGCTCCCGGTCTGCCAGCTTTTCCAGCAGGGCACGGTTCAGCGCTTCCTGTTCGGCAAGGCGCTGTTTCAGCAGAAGGATGTCGTCAGAAGAGATGTCATTCATAAGCCAGCATTTTACCAGGCTTATTCTGCGACAACCAGGATAAAGAAGCCTACAGCATGGTCAGGGAGGTCAGCAACTGCTTCGGCTGTCGCCAGTCGATGCCTTCCAGCAGCATTGCCAGCTGCGCCGGGGTCAGGAACACTTTGCCATCGCGAGCTGACGGCCAGGCGAAGCGCCCGCGCTCCAGCCGTTTGGTCAGCAGGCACAGCCCGTCGCCGGTGGACCACAGAAGTTTAACTGACTGCCGCTGCGGCCCCGGAAGATGAAGACATGGCCGGACATCGGTTCGTCTTTCAGCGCCGTCTGCACTTTTGCAGCCAGCCCGTTGAAGCCGTTTCTCATATCGGTAATACCGGCAACCAGCCAGATTTTGGTGCCTGTTGGTAGCGGGATCATCGCTTCAGTTCCTGTATCAGGGCTTTGTTGAATAAATCAGATTTCGGGTTCCACCTGACTGACCTGCTGCCAGAGCGGGGCGTGATGCTCCGGCACGGTCTGCCAGCCGGATGCAGCCGAACAGAGACGGTGCGATGCCATCTGCTGCTCATTATTTTCTTATCAAGGCGCAGCACAGGAGTCATTCGGCATGCTTATATATTAGCTGCAATAATATTATGCTCAGGACCATAGGGGAAATGAGTTATGTTCTCTGCTGCCATTTCGGTTACGACCAGGATATCGTGTTCGCGGTAACCACCGTGCCCCGGCATGCTCTCCGGCAGCATGATCATCGGCTCCATCGAGACAACCATTCCTGGTGCCAAAACGGTCTCAATATCCTCGCGCAATTCTAAACCGGCTTCACGACCATAATAGTGACTCAGTACGCCGAACGAATGACCATAACCAAAGGTCCGGTACTGCAGAAGACCATGCTCGCGATAAGGTCGCGGTAGGCCGCTTCAAACTGAGGGGGCTACATCAAGGTGATTACACTGCCCTTCAATTTCTACCAGCTGATCGGCAAGCAATTGCTGAGTGTTTGCGCTGAAAGTGCCGGTCAGTTCAATTCCCGGATGGTAAGTTTTCTCGCTTCTTCCAGCGGAAGCGCTCTGGAGTAATACCAGCCCTGAGCATAACTCTGTGGCCAGAACGTCTTCAGATAGTTCACCTGCTCCTGAGTCTCTACACCCTCAAACACAATCTTATCTGCAATGGAGCGGAACATCTCATGCAGTCCGGGAAGAAGATCATATCGTAAAGATTCAGTACCAATAGCACTAGTTAGCGATTTGTCTATTTTTATTTCATCTACATCAAGCGCAGCTACCAGATTAAGATTAGAATATCCTGTCCCAAAGTCATCGATGGCAAACCTGACACCATGATTTTTATATTTATCAATGTGAATTTTCATACCTTCAAAATCCCCTCCTTGACGCTCCGTAATTTCAAGAAGGATTGTTTTATATGGGATATTATATTCAGAAATTAATCCTAGTAGTTTATCCCTGAATTTTTCTGAGTCAAGATCGCTTGGATTAATGTTTACGCTCAAAAATATTTCATTCTGAATAGCAGTATGGATAAATTCTCGGATAGCATGGTCAATGACGAATAAAGTCACATCCTCCTGCAACCCTTCCCTTTCAGAAAGCGGTATAAATACTTCAGGGCTAATATTCCCGAGTCTTTCATCTTTCCATCTGAGCAAGGCCTCAAATCCGCAGATCTGTCCGTCTTCAATTCTGTAAATAGGTTGATAGACCAGCGACAGGGCTTCATTTTTCAAAGCCTTTACAAACCTTGCAGATAGTGAACTATTGAGTTCTGCTCTGTACATAATGAGAATATAAATCATTAAACCGGAAAGTAGTGACACTGTTACTAATAACATTTGTATGCTCCAGTGCTCTGAAAATATCCCCGTAAAATACCTACCTCCTGCAACACAGAGATCATAATGTAGGCTACATGCCCTAAACACTCTAAACCTTAGTGGAACGCTATCATGCCGATCAAGAAGAGGAGCATCAGGTCCTATATTGAAGTAATGCCTGTCATGCTGAAGTGGTCAACAAAAACTGGCCACCGCGTTAGAGTTTTTCCAGTATCGGTTTT
>OLFU01000966.1_pt1 | contig 31157 bp, 29 predicted proteins | sample 1605161 | NCBI WGS metagenome assembly OLFU01 (sample SAMEA3888914, study PRJEB22519) | human gut metagenome | biome: human gut; feature: human-associated habitat; material: faeces | place: Denmark | collected 2011
GTGGAGACTACTGGACTCGAACCAGTGGCCTCATGCGTGTGAAGATTCGATAGGGCAGCCTTCTGATGGATTTTGGGAGAATAAAGCGGGGTTGTCACGGGATTTCCTCACCCGCAGATACGCTTTTCTCCGTTGTTTCCGCCCCGTTTTTTTGTTCGTGGGTCACGGCGTGGGTCAAGCCGCAATCCTCGTTTTCTGTTTGCGTCGGGCAAGGCACTCTCATGCAGCATTGACAGAATATGCAGAACTTGGTAAAATGCGGTCAGGCGCTGCACGAACGGCAGGCGGTTATGGCTACACACCCGCAAAGGGGGTGTTGCTTATGCGGATTACGTTACATATCGGACGGTTCACCGTGACGATTATCGTAAAAAGCAGAAACCGCCACTCTGGCAAGTGACGGTTTCCATGGGCTTTGCTCATAAACCAATTTACTCGTTAGGGTCATAACCGCTTGTCGCAGCGCCCTTTTCCTACCCTCATTATAGCAAGTTACGGGAGAATGTCAAGGAAAAACCACCCCCTGCGCCTTACGGCGTAACCGTCAAAGCTAACGGCGTATAGACTCCTATGGGATAATAGTGGTGGGACATTGCGCAACGTTCCACCACTATTAACGTCAGGGGGGATACGCCATGACATCCATAGAGTTGAAGCACCAGGCACGGCTGCAGGAATGGGCGGGAGCCATTCGGGATTGCAGAAGCAGCGGATTGTCAGTCAGACGAGAGGAACCACACCAACTACATACTATCGCTGGGAACGTGAGCTATTGTCTGTTGCCAGTACAGCAAAGGCACTGTCTGAAACGCCTGCGGTTGTATTTGCAGAATTACCAGTACCGAAACAGGTGTGCTGCAACACAACGGAACGTTCCGCTACGCTGCGCATCGGCAATGTCAGTCTGGACATATATCCCAGCTGTGACACAGAACAGATGAAAAAACTGGTGGATCTTCTGCGCCTATGCTGAACGATTTCGCCGGAGCGGACAAGGTCTACATCGTCTGCGGCTACACGGATCTGCGCAAGGGCATAGATGGTCTGGCGCGGCTGGTCCAGCAGCAGTTTGCGTTAGACTCCTTCACCAACACATTATTTCTGTTCTGCGGACGGCGGCGAGACCGCATCAAGGGGCTGTACTGGGAAAAGGACGGCTTCATCCTGCTGTATAAACGCCTGGAACAAGGGGCATACCAGTGGCCGCGCTCGGAATCCGAGGTAAAGACGCTAACGCCGCAGCAGTACCGCTGGCTCATGGAGGGACTGCAAATCGAGCAGCCAAAGGCCCACCGGCCGGTGACAGGATTGACTGCGGTCTGAACGGAAAAAAATGCCTGAAACCCATTGAAAACTCTGGCTTTTCTCGCTGTTTTGTAGTATAATTTTCTCATGGAAAATAGAGAAAATCAGACAGGCAGCACGGAGGAAATGGTGACCATTTCCCGTGCGGAATATGAACAGCTCCAACAGGAAAAAGCGCAGATGGAATCAACGTGAGTAAGGCTTGAAGCAGAGCGCATCAAGCTTGAGGCGGAACATGCAAGACTGGAAGCAAAGCTTACCACCCTTGAACAGGAGCAGGCCCAAGTCATAACCAGCCTTACATTGCAGAACGAGTGGCTGCTGGAGCAGCTGAAGCTCTCTAAGAAGAAGCTGTTTGGCCGCTCCTCAGAGCAGGCGGAGCAGCTGGTCATGGACCAGCTGAGCCTGACTATGAACGTGGCGGAGGCCTACATCTTCGGCATGAATTCTGCCGGGAAAGCTCCCGTCACCGTGAAGGCCTATGAACGGAAACGGCAGTCTGGCAATGTACTGGATGTTGTTCCTGAAGGGACGCCTGCCGAGGTGGTGGAGCACCGTCTGCCGGAGAATGAACGGATCTGCTCTGCCTGCGGCAGCGAGATGATAGAGATCGGCAAGGAAGTCCGCCGCAGCGTAATGATGAAGCCGGCAGAGTTCTGGGTGCGTGAGGACGTGTACTACACCTACGCCTGCAAGAACTGTGAGCAAGAGACCGGTGAAGCCAACATTGTGAAGGCGGCGAAGGAACCTGCGCTGTTGCCCGGCAGTTTTGCCTCCGCGGAGGCAGTGGCTCACATCATGACACAGAAATTTGTCATGTACTCGCCGCTGTACCGTCTGGAGCAGGAGTTTAACCGCCAGGGCTTGAAGCTGTTCCCGGCAGACCATGGCCAACTGGCTGCTGAACACTTCGGAGAAGTGGCTGCGGCCAGTCTACGATACGCTGCGCGAGCAGCTTCGTAAGGAGTCGGTGCTGCACGCCGACGAAACGACCTTGCAGGTGCTGAAGGAACCGGGGCGTTCCTCCGCCAGCAAGTCCTATATGTGGCTGTACCGGACCAGCGGCTGTGCGGAGCAGGCCATTGTCCTGTATGAGTACCAGTCCACACGGAAAGCGGAGCATGCAGAGAACTTTCTGAAGGGCTTTTCCGGCTGGCTGCACGCGGATGGATACCAGGGCTACCACAAGCTGCCGGAGAATATCCGTGTGGTTGGGTGCTGGGCACACGCACGGCGAAAATTTGATGAGGCGCTGCAAACGCTGCCAAAGGAAAAGCAGAAGGACTCTCCGGCAGCGATTGGCGAATGCTATTGCTTCCGGCTATTCAAGCTGGAGGAAGCTTTTGCAGAACTGACGCCGGAAGAACGGTATGAGAAGCGGCTGGAACAGGAAAAACCTGTTTTAGACGCATTATTGTCATGGGCAAATGAGATGCAGGTGAAAACAGCGCCGAAATCCGCGATGGGCAGGGCCATTCACTACCTGCTGGAGCAGTGGCCGTACCTGACAAGGTATCTGGAAGATGGCCGTCTGGAACTGAGCAACAACCGTGCCGAGCGCAGTATTAAGCCCTTTGTGATGGGCCGCAAAAACTGGCTCTTCGCCAATACCCCTGGTGGTGCTCAGGCCAGCAGTGTGATCTACATTCTGATTGAAACGGCGAAGGAGAACGGTTTAGATCCGTACCGCTATCTGCTCTGGCTCCTGCAAAATGCGCCGGGTCTAAGCGAAACAGACGAGGCTGCTTCCCGCGAGAGCCCCGGAAGAATGCTATATGCCGCAAAAATAGATGACCGCCATCTCCGTGAGCGAACGGCTCCTTGAGATGGCGGCCTTTTATACGTGGTTAGATTTTACGCTTACCTTACGGCGCAGGGGGTGTTCTTTATCTCAACTCAGATGAGTTTCGATTGTACTTTCATGGTTTACTTAGCAACGATGACGTTCCAAGCCTCACTGGTATAGGTAATCTCCTCACCGGTCCCGTCCACAGTGAACACAACCTCAGCAATGTAGTTGGACTCAGCATCGTTGCCGGTAATAGTCACAGTCTCGGTTCTCGCAGTATTGGCAGTCAGAGTAACATTGCCCTTCTTCAGCACACTGTAGTCTCCAGCACCAACCTGACGCTTCACAGTATACTCAGCTTCACCACTCAAAGTAGCCTTGAACTCAACCTTAAGCTGATTTGCAGCATCTCTAGTTGAATTGTATAAATTCAGGGCAAAAATATAGAGACACTTCCAAAATACTTTTGCTTAAGCAGTTTTGTATTGACAATTAAAGAAAATGAGCGTAAAAAGAAATCAAACAGCAAATGTATACGTATACATTTGCAAGAACAAGCAAATTTTGCAGATGTATATGTGTTCGTTTTGAACAATGACTTTTGTTCGCTCGTGAGGTGATTTTTAAAAGCACCGAATCAAAAAACTGCGGCACTAAAGAGGTGACACAATAAGTGGAACTTGTTCCCCTTATTTGTCAAATAGACATTAATAAAAGAAAGGACTGGAACGGAAATGAAGAGAAGAATTAGCTGTCTGTTACTTAGCGCTGTGTTGTGTTTAGGACTATTCGGTTGTGGAGCAAGCAACTCTGAATCTGCAACAACTAACGAGGAAGGATCTTCCACCAATTCAAAGAAGATTGCGATTAAAGTAGCTACCCAGCACACGGAGGATTACCCTTCCACCGTGGCACTTTTAAAGTTCAAAGAAGACCTTGAGGCTGCTAGTAATAACACGTTTGAGGTTACCGTTTATCCCAATAGCCAGCTTGGCACCGAAACCGATATTGTCTCGCAGATGCAGGCTGGTACCGTGCAAGTTGGCTACTGTAGTCCCACTGCGGCTACAATGAATCCCAATTTAAATGCATTTGATCTCCCGTTCCTGTTTGAAGATTATGACCATGTGGAACGAGTTGTTACTAGTGATGTATTCGGCAGTATCTGCGATCCCTTTACGCAGTTTGGCATCCGGGCTGTGGGCGCTTACCACAATGGTCTGCGTGTGATCTCTACCACGAATAAGAAGATTGAGTCTCTGGAGGATCTCAAGGGACTGAAAATACGTGTTCCCGAAGCACCAATGTCCATTGCTATTTTCAGTGCTCTCGGTTGCAATGCAACTCCTATCAACTTCAGTGAACTCTATGCTGCCTTGCAGCAGGGCGTTGTGGATGGTCAGGAGAACGGTTATCCTACCATCGACTCAAATAAGTATTATGAAGTGCAAAAATACATTGCAGAAACGTATCATATGTGGGGATCCAACATTCTGTTTGTGTCCGAAAAATTCTTTCAGTCTCTGACCGCTGAGCAGCAAGAAATGGTTCTCAAATGCTTGGAGGATTCCTGTACTTATCAGCGCAAACTGTATGTGGAATCGCAGGATGCTTGCAAACAGCATTTGATGGAGATGGGAATTGAGATTACTTATCCCGAAATGCAAGCATTCCGAGATGCTACGGAAAGCTGCTATGACAATTTCTATAAGGATTATCCGGATCTCAAACCCGTTGTAGAAGAGATAATTGCAATGCGCGACAACTAAAAAACTTATTTTAATCGGCGGATGCCCAAAGCTGAATCGGAATTTATCTATCAGCTTTGGGCAATCCCCTCCATATTAAACTACAGATCGTTTTGAGTAAATGGGCACATTTGCGTATACATAGAGGTGCATATGAAATCAATCGGGAAAATTATTGATTTGATTTTTGCAGTTGTTAAGTACTTTATTGCAATGCTGTTCGGGTGGTTAGTAATCCTGGTGTTTTTGCAAGTGTTTAACAGATTCCTACTCAACTCGGCTCTTGCATGGAGTGAGGAAATTGCAAACTACACAATGATGTGGATCGCATTACTAGGAGCCTCAATGCTGATGCGGAACAGAGGCCATATGGCGGTCAACAATCTATTGGATGCCAGCAAAGGAACAGTAAAGACGGTGATGACTGCTATTTCTGTTGTTTTACAGGCGATATTCCTCTGCTCTTGGATTTATGGATGTGTTGTATTTCTGCCAACTGTGAAGGGCACGCGCTCCCCGGCAACACGGCTACCTATGGAAATTGTGGATTCGGTTTTTTTGATTTCCGGCATTTTGATGCTAATTGGGTTGTTTGACTATTGGGTGGTCAAGAAAGGCTGTGAAGCAGCATATTCCGAGGAAGATGAGATGCTGAAGAAAATCCAAGAAGAACAGATGAACGCTGGAAAGGAGGAGTAAACGATGCTTACGGTGTTTCTAATTTCACTTTTTATGCTGTTAGCCCTTGGCGTGCCCATCTTTATGAGCATTGGCGCTTCTGGCCTCACACTATTTTTCGCCGGCACAGGCACGTTTGCCCCCAATATGATGATTCAGCGTATGTATTCCGGCTTGAATAGTTTTACACTCATGGCAATCCCACTGTTTATGTTGGCTGGCGAAATTATGAATCGTGGCCAACTGTCCAAAAAAATGGTTCGTTTTGCAAATTGTATTTTAGGTTGGATTCCAGGTGGATTGGGGTTTACAACAATTATCTCCTGTATGTTCATTGCCGCAATTTTGGGCTCTGCGTCTGCTGCGGCGGCTATGATCGGTGCAATTTTGATTCCAGAGATGATCGATCGCGGATATGATAAAGAGTTTGCATGTGCATTGACTGCTTCTGCTGGTTCCATCGGGCCCATCATTCCACCTAGCATCCCCATGATTGTGTATGGCGTCATTGCAAATGTATCGGTGGTGAAGCTATTTTGCGCGGGATATATTCCGGGAGCATTGATGGGTGTTTTCTTTGGCATCTATACATACATTTATGCAAAGAAACATGGATACCCGGCTGAAAAAAAGCCTTCACTTCGAGAGAGCGTAACTGCATTTAAAGAGGCGTTCCTCACCTTGCTGCTCCCAGTCATTATCATGGGGAGTATCCTGTGCGGTGTTTGTACGGCAACAGAAGCTGCTGTCTTGGCGGTGGTATATGCGTTCTTCCTGAGCATTATCGTTTATCGTACGTTACCTCTGAAGGAGGTTCCGGACGTTTTGCTTAATGGTGCAAAGTCCGCTGCAATGGTGTTGGCTGTTGTTGCTGCTGCTAATATGCTTTCCTGGGCCGTCACCATGATGAATATTCCTGCTACCGTGTCCGCCTTTGTCTGCAATATCACAACATCCCCTCTGGTGTTTTTGATCATTACAAACTTAATCTTGATTATCGCAGGTATGTTCTTGGATGCCAGTTCTGCGATCATGATTTTGACTCCTGTATTACTTCCGATTGCATTGCAGTTAGGGGTGGATCCTCTGGTATTTGGCATCATCATCACGGTGAACTTGTCTATCGGCGTCCTCACACCTCCGGTGGGATTGAATCTTTATGTAGTTTCGTCGCTTTCTAAAGTGGATATTTTGAGGATTGCGAAGGCCTCAGCTCCGTTCATGATCCTAATTTTCATGATTTTGATCATGGCCTCTGCATGGCCGCAGACAATCACGTTCCTTCCTAATCTATTATACCCCTAAGGCTGAGGACAGTGTTTCGGCCACAAAAGCCGGCTTAGAAATTTACAATAATTTATAAGCCGGCTTTCTTATATTCAATTTACTTTTCTGGATGGAAAAAGCTTGCTGCATTTCCGGGAACAATTGTAGGTTCAAAAACAAATTGTCGATTTGGTAGCGTAGGATCATTGATTCGATCAAGGACTGCGGAAGCGCATTGCTTTCCAATTTTGACGTTATCGAATCGAGCAGTCACAGGTCGAATAGATAGTAGTTCAATATTGGGAATACTGTCATAAGATGCTAACGATATTTTCTCAGGAATACGCGGAAACGTACTCCGAGCGATTTCGTGAAGTGCACCCAGCATGGGAATATTTGAAAAGGAGAGAATTGCAGATGGTTGCCTTTTCAACAGCATAAACTCGCGGATAGCATCAACACCAGTCTGCTGTGTATATGCACCGCAATAACAGTATGGGTAGTTTGTATCAGCTGCATATCCATGTGCTTGCATTGCGTCATAAAAGCCCCGAAAACGTTCACGATTATTGCTAAGCCGATTCGGGCCTGCAATTACATAAATGTCATGATGCCCTAAAGATAGCAGAAAATTTGTAAGCTGATAGATACCGTTGTAATTGTCCGTTGAAACATAATCACCGCGAAAACGGTTGTCGCTAATATTCCGATTCAAAAGAACGGTGGGGATATGTGTGCACATTTGTATGACCAAGTCATTGTTTAAATCTGTTGTGTTCAAAATCAGTCCATCAATGCCGCGACTGTATAGCATATTAAGATAATTTTGTTCACGTTGCATTGAGTCACCTGTGCTACACAGAATCAGATTGTATCCATAAGGAGAAACAGTGTCCTCTATTGTTCGGACGATGGCTATGTAATCTGGATTTGAAATATCAGAAACCAAAATGCCAATGGTATGTGTGGAATTTGTCTTTAAATTTTTGGCGGTGGCATTAGGAACATAGCCCAAACGCTTAGCTGTTTGAATCACTCGCTCCTGCATGGATTCTGAAACGAGGGGCGAGTGATTTAAGGCACGAGAAACAGTGGCAACCGAAACGTCTGCCATCTGTGCGATATCTCTAATTGTGACAGATCCCATGAATTGGTTCTCCATATATACATTTGATAATTTATTATATCACTTTTTTGTATTATTTCAAGTGATTTGTGCGTTTTTAGCTAAATGGAGGTTTGATATTGTGAAAAAATCAAAAAAAATCATTATTTCCGCTGCGATCACAGGGGCAATCCACACACCCACGATGTCTCCATACTTTCCTGCATCTCCTGAGCAGATTGCCCAGCAGGCAATTGACGCAGCAAGAGCCGGTGCTGCGGTTGTTCATATTCACGCACGCAGAAGTGATGGAATGCCAGTTGGAGATTTTGAGACTTTCCGTCAAATCCTGACGGCCATCAAAAAAGAGAGTAATGCTGTTATCGGCATTACTACCGGCGGAGCCAATGGCATGTCTACCGAGGAGCGTTTTTCTGTTATTGAAGAGTTTCAGCCGGAAATGGCCTCTGCCAACGGCGGCTCTATGAACTTCTGTTATCACAAGCTAGCAACTCAGTTGAAGGAACCACTACATGATTGGGAAGTTCCCTATGTGACCCGCACATATGACAATGTATTTAAAAACACATTTAAAGACATGGAGTATTGTATTCGCACTATGAATAAATGCAATACTCTGCCAGAATACGAAGTATTTGACTATGGTCAGTTAAGCAACCTGGCTTTTTTTAAAAAAGAAGGTATTATTACACAACCTATATATATCCAATTCGTTCCGGGTGTTATGGGCGGATTCCCCATGTCTAATGAAGGCATGATGTTTATGATTGACCAAGCTAAGAAATTACTGGGTAATGACATCCAATATAGCACTGTGGCTGGTGGACGCCGGATGTTCCGCTATTCTACTATGATGGCCTTGCAGGGCGGTAATGTGCGCGTGGGTATGGAAGATGGCTTATATATCAAACCTACTGGAGAATTAGCAGTTAGCAATGCAGAGCAGGTTGTGAAAATTAAGGGAATTTTGGAAGCATTGGACTATGAGATTGCAACCTCCGATGAAGCTAGAGAGATGTTGCATCTCAAAGGAGGAGATAAGGTGAATTTCTGATGAAGATGAATCGCGAGGATATTATGGCCATAATTCCCCATCGGGATCCGATGCTGTTGGTAGATACTGTGGAGGAAATTGAGCCTGGAGTACATATTACAACCACTTTTCATGTTGATGCAGACCGCGAGATATTTAAGGGGCATTTCCCTTCGGAACCGGTTCTTCCGGGTGTTTACTCAGTGGAGTGTATGGCGCAGACAGCGGATATTCTCCTTTTGTCCACTGAGCGTTACGCTGGAAAAATTCCTCTGTTTCTGGGAATTAATAATGTCCGCTTTCTGCGCAAGATCCACCCTGACGATACGATTGAAATTCACGCAAAATTAGTATCAGAGCGTACTGAAAAAGCAATTGCAACTTGTTCTGCTCAAGTGTTTTGCTGTGGAGAATTAATGGCCGTTGGCGATGTGACTTTGGCTATGCGTTGATAAAGTTGATATAGGAGGAGCATCATGAGGATACGGGGGATGCACCACGTTTCACTAAAAGTTGCAGAGGATTGTTATCAAGCGACTGTCAGTTTTTACCGAGACCTTTTAGAATTGAAAGTTGTTCGGATACAGGATACTGCTACATTTTTGTCAAGTGGAAATGTGACAATGGAAATCTTAAAATCTGACAAAGTACAAGCTGAAAAGGGAGCCGTGGATCATATTGCATTCCTTGTAGATGATGTTGACTCGTTGCTGAATACTCTCCGCAAAGCTGGATTCCGCGTGACAATGGAACCCACCAAGCATACGTTTACAGGAGCAGTTCCATACTGCGTATATATTGCTTTTATTGTTGGCCCTGCTGGAGAGTCTATTGAATTACTGAAAGAACTATAAAAAACCAGCGCTCACATAAGAGCATAAGGAACGATAAGGAGGACACATAATGAATAAAAATAAAGTAGTTATGGCAGGGACAGGAATCATGGGCGCGTCACTGTGTCAGGTGTATGCTCTGGCAGGGTATGAGACTTGGGGTTACGATGCCTTCGAGGCCGGTATCGAAAACGGCAAGCACCTTATCGCTCTGAATCAGGAGACCATGGTAAAGGAGGGTCTCATCACCCAGGAGGAATCGGACGCCGCCGTGGCCCGCATCCATTTCACTCAGGATAAGGAAGTCTTCCGGGACTGTTGTCTGGTGGTGGAATCTACCGTGGAGCGCATGGACATCAAGCAGGGCTTCTTCCGGGAGATCTCCGAAATCGCCCCCAAGGAAGCACTCCTGTGCACAAATACTTCCGGCCTCCATATCACAGAAATCGCCGAGGCCTGCAAGTACCCCGAGCGCTTTATGGGTCAGCATTGGCTGAATCCCCCTCACCTCCTGCCCCTGTGCGAGATCATTGCCGGCGCCAAGACCAGCTCGGAAAACGTGCAGAAAATGCGTGAGCTGGTGAAGGGGCTGGGCAAGCAGCCTGTGGTGGTAGGCGATATCAATGGCTTCATCATCAACCGCATCCAGTTCGCCGTCCTCCGGGAGGCCCTGCATATCGTAGCCATGGGCGCCGCCACCTACGAGGACGTAGATACCGTCCTGAAGGCCGGCATGGGCCTGCGGTATGCGGTTCTGGGCCCCTTCGGTATTGCCGACCACGGCGGCATCCATACTTTCGATCACATCACCAGCTACCTCAACGCAGATCTGGCGGATGAAAAGGAGGAAAGCCCCGTCCTGAAAAAGATGGTGGAAGATGGAAAACTGGGCGTCAAGAGCGGCGCAGGCTTCTACGATTACTCTGGCGACAAGGCAGATCAGGCCATCCGTGACCGGGACCGTATGTATATCGAACTGGCCAAGGTTCTGTATTTCAACAAGGATAAGGAGTGAGGCACACTATGAGAAGTGACCTGATGAAAAGCGGCGTGGACCGCATCCCCCACCGTGCCTTGTTCCGGGCTCTGGGACTGACCCAGGAGGAACTGGACCGTCCTATTATCGGCGTGGTCTGTGCTAAGAATGAAATTATCCCTGGGCATATGCATCTGGATCAGATTGCGGAGGCAGTGAAGGCTGGCATCCGTATGGCCGGCGGCACGCCCGTTGAGTTCCCCGCCATCGGCGTGTGCGATGGCATCGCCATGAACCATGAGGGCATGTTTTACTCCCTTCCCAGCCGGGAGCATATCGCGGACTCTGTAGAGATTATGGCCAACGCCCATCCATTTGACGGGTTGGTATTCATTCCCAACTGCGACAAAATCGTGCCGGGGATGCTGATGGCCGCCCTGCGGCTGAACCTGCCAGCGATCTTTTGCTCTGGCGGTCCTATGCTGCCAGGCCGAGCCAACGGGAATAAGGTTGCCCTGACGGACGCCTTCGAGGCCCCCGGCGCTGTCCGCACAGGGAAGATGACGGAGGAAGAAGCGGAGGACATTGTGGAGCACTCCTGTCCCGGCTGCGGCTCCTGCGCCGGTATGTTCACCGCCAACTCCATGAACTGCATGACAGAGTTGCTGGGCATGGGCCTGCCGGGCAACGGCACCATTCCCGCGGTGGAGAGCCAGCGGCTGATTCTGGCCAAACACGCGGGCATGCGGGTGATGGATCTGGTGCGGGATGATATCCGTCCCCGGGATATTATCACGGAGAAAGCCATTAAGAACGGCCTGGCAGCAGACATGGCTCTGGGCTGCTCCACCAACACCATGCTGCATCTGCCTGCCATCTGCCACGAAGCGGGGATCCCCTTCGACCTGCGGGGCGTGAACGCCATTTCCGATGCTGTGCCTCACCTGGTGAAGCTGAATCCGGCAGGCATCCACTGTCTGGTGGATCTGAACAACGCTGGCGGCCTCAGTGCAGTGATGAAGCGGCTGGACAGCATGGGCCTCATTGATACCACCGCAAAAACAGTAGACGGCACCTGGGCAGAACGGATCGCTCGGGCGAAGATCAAGGATGAGGATGTGATCCGTGACCGGGAACATGCCTATTCCCAGACCGGCGGACTGGCAATCTTGTACGGCAATCTGGCACCGGATGGAGCAGTTGTAAAGAAGGGTGCGGTGCTGCCGGAGATGCTGGTGCACACCGGCCCAGCCAAGTGCTTTGACAGTGAGGAGGACTGCTGCGCCGGCCTGTATGCCGGAAAAGTGGTCTCCGGCGATGTGGTCGTGGTGCGGTACGAGGGCCCCAAGGGTGGCCCGGGCATGCGGGAGATGCTAACGCCCACCGGTGCTATCGCGGGAATGGGGCTGGATTCTACCTGTGCGCTGATTACCGACGGCCGGTTTTCCGGCGTAAGCCGGGGCGCGTCCATTGGACATATTTCCCCGGAGGCGGCTGCCGGTGGCCTGCTGGCCTACGTCCGGGATGGAGATCAAATTGCCATTGACATCCCCAATCACTCCATCCAGTTGCTGGTTTCCGAGGAAGAAATCGCAAAACGAAAGAGGGAGACGGTGCCCCAGCCTCCTAAGCAGGTCTCCGGCTACCTTAAGCGCTACCGCGCCATGGTATCCTCCGCCAACCTCGGCGCTATCTTGGATTGAATGTTTGAGGCGCACAATTTGTTCCCGGCACGGTGCCAAGAGGTTGACAGCCTATTGAATAACCGTTCGTTTCAACCAACCATATAATTAAGAAAGGAAGAAAAGCATGCAGACAACAAACATTTATGAAGAACTCCAAAAGCGAGCAGAAGAGGGAAAAATCATTCGTTTAGGCATGATTGGCTTTGGCAGATTTCCTTCCACTTTTATCGTTCAGCTTGATCGAATTCCCGGTATGCAGCTGGTCGGCGTTGCGGAGATTAATCCGGCGCGCGCAATGAAAACATGTGAGTTAGTAGAGTGGCCTAAGGAGCGTTACAGCGCTAAGTCATTTGAAGAGGCAGCAAAAAACGGTTCAACTTGTATTGTTGATAATGCTGATTTACTGTTCCAGTCCGACTTCATTGACATCATTGTGGATGCCACGGGTAACCCTTATGCCGGTGTACACCATGGTAAAATGGCCTGTAAGTATCACAAGGATTTGATTATGGTCAATATCGAGTGTATGGCAGCTGTTGGCCCCATCCTTAACCGTATGGCTGAAGAAGCTGGCATTATCATTTCCTATGCATATGGAGATCAGCCTGCAAAGCTTTGCGCCATGATTGACTGGGCTCGCACATGCGGTTTTGGCATTGAGGCGGCTGGCGAGTGGCGCCCCTACACCATTGGCGACAAGCAACTTCCGCCCACGGATGAAGTGTTCCGTCGGTTTGGTTATGACGTGGAAGAAGCTCATCGATTTGGAATGAATGCCAAGGGCTACTGTTCTTTTTTGGATAATACCAAGGGCGCGATTGAAATGTGTGTTGTCGCCAATGCAACAAATCTGAGCGCACCGGAGGGAGGCTTGCACTACTACCCCGCTGGATATCAAGATCTTCCCAACATTTTGCGTCCCGTTGAGGTTGGCGGCAAGTTAACCCGCTCTGGAGTTATGGAAGTCTGTGCGCCTAATTATCCGGACAAAGGAGTTTCTGCACCGGTTCCAAATGCTTTCCGTGCTGGTATGTATGTTGTCATGCGGACGGACGAGCGGCCTATGATGAAGGACGCTGTAATCAAAGCGTGGTATCCAATGGACAGCACCAAGCAGTACTCTGCCTATATGTTCCCTGTCCATGGTATTGGCTTGGAATTGGGCCTGACCCCGGCGGTTATGTCCATTCTGCGTAAGCCTACTGGCGCCTGTAAGTACTTTTCTACAGATGTGGTGTCCATCACTAAAAAGGATCTGCAACCTGGTGAGATTCTGGATGGTGAAGGCGGTTTCTGTGCGCACGGTGAGTTCTTCACCGCAGAAGAGAGCTTGAAACTAGGGGCAGTGCCTATGGGGCTGAGTGGTTCCATGAAAATCATTAAACCCTTGAAGCAAGGCCAGGTTATCACGTGGGATGATGTTGAGTTCGACGCTCAGAATGAGGCTATTATTCTCAGACGCGAAATGGAAGAACTGTTCAGAAAAGAAAAAAATATTTGAACAATCTGATGTGAACTCTGCATCCATAAGGAGATGGCACAATGGATTTAACCGCAATGGCGGAAACTTTGAATGCACTAGGTTATATAACACGCGTTTTCTTGACAAAAACAGAAGCTGCTGATTATTTGGACGCGGAAATCCATGGGCAGTCTGTGGGGTTTGGTGGTTCCATGACATTGGAGGAACTCCGACTGTGGGAGCGGCTGAGTACACATAACACGGTTTACTCACATCTGCACGGATACTCTTTGGGATCCGAGGCCGCTAATGCTCAGATATATATTTCATCTGTTAACGGAATCGCCGAAACAGGCGAGATTATCTTGATTGATGGAATCGGCAACCGTGCCTCATCGGTGCTGTATGGCCATAAGAAGGTCTATCTGGTAATTGGGAGAAACAAAATTGCACCGAATTATAGCCAAGCGGTTTGGAGAGCTCGGAATATAGCTGCCCCACTGAACGCACATCGTAAAAAAATGGCAACACCATGTGCACCAAAGGGTGATCACTGCTATAACTGTCATGCAGCGGAGCGGATCTGCCGTGCTATGGTTACTTTGTGGTGTCCTATGTCTTCTATGCAGACCGAGATCATCCTGATTAACGAAGATTTGGGCTTCTGAGTTCAAGTTTCTGGAATCTTGTTTTGGTGAGTCAACTTCATTGTTGATACATGTATGGATATCTTAGTTTTCTTCTCTCTGAAGGTACTTCTTCCAGGCCAAAACGGTATCCTTCGTGACAGGCCGACCATCCAAAAACAGCGAGAACGCTCGCACACTCCGCAGGTACTTTTCCACCGTTGCCTGAGACCGCTCTGCCTGAAAAAGTGCCGTGGAAAACGCAAGGATCTGTTCGTTTGTAAGGCAATGTCCGTCCATGATGACTCTCCTTGAAATCAAGCGTGATGGCTCTCATTTTACCATCCAATGCGGCTCCCATACAAGCGCCAAACGGCTGCCCGCTCGGTAAGTTGCGTGTGATAGTAACTCTGCCGGAACGCCTGGTCAAGTCTTTCCGTCCTACCAAATCATACTGAACGAACAGCGGCAACAGGACTGCGTAGCCCAGCGGGGCCGCGACGCCGGAGGAAGCGGACACACGCCACAGGCGTGCATCCGCTTCCTCCGGCTGTTCTTTCGGTGGCAATTTCGCTGGCAACGCAAAGCCACGCTGTGCCCGCAGAGGTGCCGTCAAGATTTATGCGCAAAATTGTTTGCAGGCTCCGGCTGAATGAAGTCAGCCGGCAACAGAGGCGTCGTACAGAGCCGCTGTTAGTGCCGGGAGTTCGCGACCCCGTTTTGTCGGGAGCAACGAACCGCTTTTTGTCGGAAAACCGGAAGCCAATCGATAGAATTTCATAGTACCAACAACCCAGATTGGCAAATAAATATTATTCTTCTTGCTGGTCGGCCAGCAGCTCAACGGCCTTTACTTTGCCAGTCTGTACAGAAACTGTATCCAGTTTCTTCCCGCGGAAACTCTCGCCCCGCAGCTTGAATACCGTAGCTTCATCAAAGATGCGGTCCAGCGCACACAGAAGTGTAGAGTCCTCATTAAAGTCCTCACGCCAGAGAGCCGGATTCTTGTTGCTGGTGAAAACCATGTTAAAACTGCCTTCTTTGTTGTACTGCCCTTCGCAGAAGCTGTCTCTGCGGCTCCAGGTCACATCATGGGTCGTCAAAAGAGAACTCAGATCCGCAGAGTAAATGTAGAGTGTATCTCCGCTGCGCATGATCCGAGCTGTTGCACCCGGATAGCTATAAGGAACGCCAAACCGTCGGCCCTCGTAGTTTACGAACCCGTCAAAAGAGATTTTTCGTTCCGGACAGAGATAAAAGCGTACCGCGTCCGATTCCGGAAGCGGCCGAAGCTGTTCGCCGCATGCCTCCATGTGGAGACGCTGAGGCACACCGTCCACGGCACGATGGTAGGTTCCGTTCTGTGAATTGCACCATTCCAGTGCGTGCCAGTTTAGATCGGTGATGTTGTAAAAAACTCTGTCGGCGAGGAAATTCTCTTTCACGAACCGCACCAGCCGTTCTACTTTGCCCTTGGTAAACGGATGCCGTGGCTTGCAGAGTTTTGTTTCAAAACCAATGGTTTTCATGAAGGTCTCGTAATCCTTCTGCCATACAGGGCGTCCTTCCAAGTCACGATGGAGAATGACACTTTTCATGTTGTCGGTAAGAACGAACCTGGGGATCCCCATGTATTGGAAGGCATGGATCATACCGATGAATAGATTTTCCTGCTTGGCATTGGGGAAAAACTCAATGTAACATTCTCCGCAGTGATGGCAAATCATGGCGAAGCAAGCCACTCGGTAAACCTGTTCGTTGTAATCCAGGACATCCGTGAAACCCCAGTCCATCTGGTAGGTTTCACCGGGACCGGTCGTATAGCGGCGCCCGCGGTTGCCCTGCGGCGCGATCTGCTGACGCTTGGCGGGGATGAGATGCTTGTGGGAGGCGATGTATTCCTTTAATGGTCGGCATATCAAAAATGGGCGACTGGTATTCCTACACCGGGCCGATTGAGAATATCAAAAATGACACTTGGTTTGACCCGGAAATCTGCACTCCCGCCGTGGTGTTGCCGAACCGAAGCGAATCGACTCTCCTGGTATTTGGATAGGGGGCTATGCAGAAGATTCGTCTGGACGCCGCCTTTCCCGTCCTTCATGGTCAGAATGGGGAGGATGGGACGGTGCAGGGCCTTTTTGAATTGGCGGGCATTCCTCTTGTGGGGTGCGGCGTACTGGCGTCTGCTCTGTGCATGGACAAAGACCGCGCTCACAAGCTGGTGCAGGCTGCTGGGGTGGCAATACCACATTCTATTGTTCTGGAGCGCCAGATAAATCTCAACATCGTGCGGGCGAAAGCAGATGCACTTGGATAGACCGTCCAGCCGCAGCAGAGACCAACACGCTGCTTCACAGCAAAGCAGATGATGCCGCAGATGAGGAACGGTGACGCGAACAGCAGCCCTGTCAGCGGATCACAGGCGAGTAGCAGGCAAAAAACCAGAATGACTGCACCAGTACACAGTAAAACTGTTCCAGCGATGGTACGGCGCTTTTCACGCTCGGGTGTTGCCTGCGGTGCAAAGGACGCAGTTACCGTTTGTGCCGCAGGCATGGCTGTTTCCGTCTTCGGCACTTCCTCGCCGCGCACGAGTTCGTCAAGCGTCACGCCAAAAAGCTCAGAGAGCTTTAAGAGCTTGTCGAGCTCGGGGATAGAAGCGTCGGTCTCCCATTTGGATACGCTCTGGCGCGAAATGTCCAACGCATCGGCAAGATCGCCTTGCGACCAGTTTTTCTGTGTGCGTAGGCGCACGATGTTCTCTCCAAGTGTCATAAATAGTGGTTCTCCTTTGCGGATTTTCTGCGTTCAGTTTACCAAAAGGCACGCCAAAAGTCCACCAAGTGGGGTTGAAAAATTGGCAACCAGCGGTTGCGTCTTATCAAAAGGGCTGTAAAACAACCTTTTTGATAGAATTTGCATTTGCCCAGCAAAAAATCAAAAATGAACCAGCCCACGGATTGATCATATTTTTTATCATTGACACAATAGCGACAGGATCACGCAGCCCAGCGGGGCCGCGTCACCGGAGAAAGCGGACACACGCCATTGGCGTGCATCCGTTTTCTCCGGTTGTTCTTTCGGTGGCGATTTTACCAGCAGCTCAAGACCGTGCTGTGGCCGGGGGAGGGAAGGCCCCTGTTTCGCCGTGTGTGCCCTTGTGTGCGATCCTTCTCCGAAAGCCGAGTGTGTACCCGCTTTTGCCCGTGAAAGCAAGCGTGGGCCGTTTGTGCCGGAGGTGTTGAAGACCGTGTGGACAATGTGCTGGAAACGTTGGTATGACTGCGTTTCCTGCACTTTTCACGGCTTCTTCGAGGACGAAAAAGAAAGCAGGATAAAGGGCTGGCGTCGGAACCGACGCTCTGCCTAATCACTTCTGCCCGCAGTGCGGGCAGTTGACGAGGGCTTTCTATTTGCCCAGGACAACGGGAACCCAATGCACCCAGACAGCGTGACGGACTGGCTGAAAAAGTTCAGCAAGCGCCACGGCCTGCCCCATATCAACCCCCACGCATTCCGGCATACCATGGCCAGTATGCTCTACTTCAACGGCGTGGACAGCGTGTCTATCTCCAAGCGGTTAGGACACGCCCAAGTCAGTACCACGGCAAATATCTATGCTCACGTGATGGAGGCGGCAGACCAGAAGAACGCCGACATTCTGGCTGACGTGTTTTTGAAAAAGGCTTGAACTTTGGGGGCGAGTTGAACTAAAGTTGAACTTTTGGAGCGGGACCATTTTTAAATATGCTCAAAAAGTTAGAAAAACAGCCGTTTTCGATAAGAAAACGGCTGTTTTTATGGTTGCGGGAGCAGGACTCGAACCTGCGACCTCCGGGTTATGAGCCCGACGAGCTACCAACTGCTCTACTCCGCGATATTTATTTTTGGTGCCGGTGACCGGACTCGAACCGGTACAGTATTGCTACCGGGAGATTTTAAGTCTCCTGTGTCTACCATTCCACCACACCGGCAGCTTATCGGCAAATACTAGGATACCATACTCCCGGGGAACTTGTCAAGAGGAAACTTTAAAATAAGGAAAGAAAATTGAAATGCCGCGAAATGCCACGGCATTTCAATCTGGAGCGGCTGATGGGAGTCGAACCCACCTATGCAGCTTGGGAAGCTGCCGTTCTACCGATGAACTACAGCCGCAGGAACGTATTGTATTATAGCAGACCTTTCTTTATTTTGCAACCGAAAAATGGCGGGTCTTCTGAAAAAGTTAGGAGGATCTCCGAGGGTCAAATGACGGCGGCATGAACGCCTTTGCACACTCATATAATGCACCGATCAGAAAGGGGAGGTCATCATGAAAAAAATCCTGGCGCTGATGGGCGCCGTATTGCTGCTGAGCGTCAGCGCCCGGGCTGTGGAGGTGTCCGCGCCCTCGGCAGTGCTGATGGAAAAGGAGACAGGGACCGTGCTGTTTGCCAAAAACGAGCACGAAAAGCTGGAACCGGCCAGCGTCACTAAAATTATGACGCTGCTGCTGACCATGGAGGCTATTGACGGCGGGACACTGCGCTATGAGGACACCGTTACCGCCTCACCTCACGCCTGCTCCATGGGCGGCAGTCAGATTTGGCTGAAGGAGGGGGAACGGCTGACCGTGGACGAGATGCTGAAGGCCGTGTGCGTGGTATCCGCCAATGACTGCGCCGTGGCACTGGCAGAGCATCTGGCCGGCAGCGAGGAAGCCTTCGTGGAGCGGATGAACCGGCGGGCAGCGGAGCTGGGGATGAACGACACTACTTTCAAAAACGCCTGCGGTCTGCCGGCGGAGGGCCACGTCACCTCTGCCTACGACATTGCTTTGATGAGCCGGGAGCTGATGCTGCATCATCCGGATATCCGAACATATACAACAGTCTGGATGGACACTCTCCGGGATGGGGCGTCCTCGTTGGTCAATACCAACAAGCTGGTGCGATTTTATGATGGTACCACTGGATTGAAGACCGGCTCCACCAACGCTGCCGGGTACTGTATTTCCGCCACGGCGGAGCGGGAGGGCATGGAACTGATCGCCGTCATTCTCAAGGGAAAGACCTCTCCGGAGCGGTTCGCGGACGCGCAGACGCTGTTGAATTACGGCTTTGCATCCTACGCTCTGAAAACCGTTATCCCCGACGAACCGCTGCCGCCGGTGCCGGTGACGCTGGGGACGCAGGCCACGGTCCAGCCGATTCTTGGGGAGGGAAATCAACTGCTGCTGGAGAAGGCCAAGACAGGGGAGCTGGGCCAGTCCGTGACACTGGAATCCTCCGTACAGGCCCCAGTGGCGGTGGGGGATCGGCTGGGGACGCTGACCGTCACCTTCGGGGAAGAGGTTCTGGCGGAACTGCCCCTGCTGGCGGGGGAGGAGGTTACCCGGATCACCTTCCGCCAAATGCTGCCACGGGTGCTGCGGATCGCCTGTCTGGTTGAGTGAACGGATCTCACACCGCCCTTTTTCTCTTGCCGTACCCGGGGAAAAATGCTATACTGGACAAACAGAGGGAAAATGTGCCCTCTGACTGAAATTTGATACATGAGGGTGAATCACATGCTGGATGTTCAGTTGTTTGATCTGTATACATTTTTACCGAAGCCTTACAAGGAGGCACTGCTGCCCCGTTTGAAAAAAGCCCATGAAGAACTCCAGACCGGCACCGGCCTGGGCGGAGAATTCACCGGTTGGGTGCATCTGCCTCAGGCATATGACCGGGAAGAATTTGCCCGAATCCAGGCTGCCGCCAAGAAGATCCAAAGCGATTCTCAGGCATTGGTGGTCATTGGCATCGGCGGCAGCTATCTGGGAGCCCGCGGCGTGATCGACTGCCTGTGCTCCCCTAATTATAATCTGAAAAAGAAAGAGACGCCCAACGTGTACTTTGTGGGCAACGGTCTCTCCGGCGATGCACTGAGCGAGGTACTGGATCTGGTGCGGGATGTGGATTTCTCCGTGAATATCATCTCCAAATCCGGTACCACCACAGAGCCTGCCGTGGCCTTCCGTTTCTTCCGGGAGCTGCTGGAGGAGAAATACGGCAAGGAGGAAGCCGGTAAGCGCATCTACGCCACCACCGATAAGGCCCGGGGTGCGCTGAAATCTCTGGCGGACGCCGAGGGCTGGGAGACCTTTGTGGTGCCGGATGACATCGGCGGCCGCTATTCCGTCCTTACCGCCGTGGGCCTGCTGCCCATCGCCGTTACCGGTGTGGATGTGGAGGCCCTGATGGAGGGCGCGGCTGAGATGATGAACGTCTGTGCCGACGGCTCCTACGATAGTCCCGCATGGCAGTATGCCGCTCTGCGGTATGAGCTGTACCGGGCCGGGTACGCCATTGAAATTCTGGGCTGCTACGATCCAGCCTTCCGGTTTATGACGGAGTGGTGGAAGCAGCTCTACGGCGAGAGCGAGGGAAAGGACGGCAAGGGCCTGTTCCCCGCCAGTGTGGAGTTTACCGCAGACCTGCACTCCATGGGGCAGTATATTCAGGAGGGCCGCCGGATCCTCTTCGAGACGATCGTGCGGCTGGGTGCCTCCGACCGGCAGCTGGCCGTTCCTCGGGACGAGACGGACGGCGACGGGCTGAACTTCCTTGCGGGTGCGTCTATGGACCACATCCGGGACCGGGCCACGGAGGGAACGCTCTTGGCCCACAGTCAGGGCGGCGTACCCAACGTCATTGTGAATGTGGGCGGTAAGGGCCCCCGTGAGCTGGGCCGGCTCATCTACTTCTTTGAGTATGCCTGCGGCTTGTCCGGCTATCTGCTGGACGTGAATCCCTTCGACCAGCCCGGTGTGGAGGCGTATAAGAAAAATATGTTTGCCCTCCTCGGCAAGCCCGGCTACGAGGATCGTAAAGCAGAACTGGAAGCCAAGCTGACCGAAAGGCATTGAGGAAAGCGGAATACGAAAAGCGGAATATGCAAAAAAACACGGCAGAGTATACATTGCTCTGCCGTGTTTATAAACAATTTTTGAAGTTACTTTTTGGGATTGTCTTTTTCCATTCTTTATGGTATGCTATGACTACGAAAGGTCCCGTTTATTACGGAGACGAACTATGACAGGAGTGATCTATTATGGTTAGACTGATTATGGGCGTCAAGGGTTCCGGCAAAACCAAGCAGCTCATCGAACTCATCAACGCTGCCGCGAAGGATGAGGCCGGCAATGTGGTCTGCATTGAGCCGAAGCGTGATATGTCCTACAATATTCACTACAACATCCGCCTGATTGACGCGCAGGAATACGATCTGCACAGCTATGAGGTATTCCGTGGCTTTATCAGCGGTCTGTATGCCGGCAACTATGATATTTCTCAGGTGTTCATCGACAATCTGTGCAAGACCGTGGGTGCCGATGTGGATGCGGAGACTGAGAAGTTCCTCAACTGGCTGGATGTATTCGGCGAGCGGAACAACATCAAGTTCACCGTCACCATCAGCGGCGACGTGGAAACTGCTACCGATGGTATGCGGAAGTACCTGTAATTGAATAAAAGAAAACCGCCTTGCTGAAAAGCAAGGCGGTTTTTGCTGTCCGGATTTGAAAGCTCAGCTTTCTTGGGCGTGCAAAGTACCGTTGGGGGTGGAGAGACAGCAGGAGGATACGCCGAAGCAGCGCAGCAGCTGCTGGCGGGTCTCCAGAGCCTTTTCATTGAGATACCAGACCACCGTATCCTTTGTCTCCAGATAGGCGCAGGCGTAGCGGTCAGAATAGTAGGTGCGGCCTTGGGCTTCCAGTGCGGCCACAGCGTCCCCGCTGAAGGCGGTGGGTTTTCCGGTACCCTTCCGGCCGCAGCCCTCCGCCGTCAAAAGCAGGGCGAGCTTCTCACCGGGGATCTGGTCATTCAGAGCGCTGAGTGCGTAGTAGACGGTCTCCAAAGGCTCCATGGCATATACGGGAACGGCGCCGTCCGTGTCCTCATGTCCGGACACCTGCAGCACGATCCGGTCTGCGGCCTTTCCGAGGGCCTGATAGTCCGGAATTGCTTCCCTGCGGGCCGGGGCGCTTGCCGCCACATACAGCTTTTTCTCCGGCACAGCGGCCCGGAGCGCCTGTACGAAGGCAGCCAGGGCGTCGCCATTTTCAGCGGACGGGGTGATGTTCAGATAAACGCCGTCATAGCTGCTGCCGGTCAATGCTTCGGCAACTGCCGTGGCTGTGGCGGCGGTGCTCTTCAGAACGCCGGACTGACCGGAAATACCCAGCAGGACCGTCTGGCCGGAGGCGGTTGCTGTTTCCATGACCTGTTTCTGCGTATTGCTGACACTCAAAGCCAGCCGAGGGTTCTGACCGCTGGTCAGCGTTCCCGCCATGAGTATGACGGTCTGATATCCGGAAAGGTCCTCTGCTTCCTCGCCGGAGCGGAGAAGGACCATGGCCTCGTTTGCGGTCTGAGCAGGGTGCAGCTTGTCATACAGGCGGCTGAGCATGACCGCCGCCTGTTCCCGGGTGGCGTACCGATCCGGCACGAACAGATCATTCCCCATACCGCTGACCAGACCCAGCTCGTAGGCCATAGCGATATGCCCCTTGTTGGTGGTCACGTCCCGGAAGGGAAGCGGATCATCCTCCGCAAGGCCGGCGATGGGCCCGTAGCCCAAGGCCCGGATCAGCATGACTGCCAATTCCTCCCGGGTGATGGGATCGCCGGGACGGAAATCGCCGGTCTGACGGGTGACTGCCCCGTGCTCATAGCAGGCCCGGAGGGCCGGCTCATACCAGGCGCCCTGCGGCACATCCGAAAAGATCCGGTAGTAGGTCTCACCGCTCTGCCAGCCGAAAAAACGGCTGAGTGCCACGGCGAAGCCCGCCCGGGTCATGGGCTGGCCCACGCCGAAGGTATCGGCGGTCTTGCCCTGAAACCATCCCTGAGCCGCGCAGCGGTCGATGGCGGTTGCCGCCCAGTGGTTGGACGGCACATCCTGAAAGGAAGCCGCCCCGGCGGGAACGGTAAGCGCCCCGCTCAGCACCGCGCACAGGCACAGGCAGGCGGTCAGCTTTTTCAAAATCGTTCGTTTCATCTATCTGCCTCCTTATGGAAAGGGTATCCGTTTTTGGACTTTATTAGACGGTTTTGGGAAAAACTCCCACTTATTGTAGCAGACAACGGCCCTTTCGTCAAATCTGAGGAGAAAACCGGCAGAAATTCCGCCTAAAAAACAGGGAAAAACCGTAACCACCTCTTTCGCTGGACAAAAAAATGTGGTATCCTATATGCGCTTTATGAACTCTTACGGAGGATTGATTATGAACAACAACGAGATCCTGCTTTTGAAGCTGGGCGAGGTGGTGCTGAAGGGCCTGAACCGCCGCAGTTTTGAGGATAAGCTGGTGAGCAATGTCCGCCGCCGGATGAAGCCCTGCGGCAGCTTCCAGATCTACATTCGCCAGAGCACTATCTATGTGGAGCCTCAGACCGAGGACTGCGACATGGAGGCCGCCTTCAAGGCTGCCCGTCAGGTGTTCGGCATCGTGACGGTGGCCCGCGCCGTCCCTTGTACCAAGGAGATGGACGCCATTGTGGAGACCGCCAAGACCTATCTGGCGGATGAATTTGCCAAGGCCAGAACCTTCAAGGTGGAGAGCCGCCGGGCGGACAAGCAGTTCCCTATGAACTCCATCCAGATCTCCCAGTATGTAGGCGGCGAGCTGGGGCAGTTCTTCAACGTGAAAGCGGATATGCACCATCCTGATCTGACGGTTTATGTGGAGATCCGGGAGAAGTATGCCTATATCCACACGCCCTCTGTCCCCGGCGCCGGCGGTCTGCCCATCGGTATGGGCGGCCGGGCGGTGAGCCTGCTTTCCGGCGGTTTGGACAGCCCCGTTTCCTCCTATATGATCGCCCGCCGGGGCGTGGAGCTGGAAATGGTGCACTTTGTTTCGCCCCCGTATACCTCCCAGCAGGCGCTGGACAAGGTGCTGGAGCTGGCCCGGCTGCTGACGGTGTACTGCGGCCGGATGATCGTCCACATCATTCCCTTCACGGAGATCCAAGAGGAGATCCGCCGCCAGTGCCCCGAGGAATACTTTACCCTCATCATGCGCCGGTTTATGATGCGGCTGGCAGAGGCCGTGGCCCGGAAGTCCCACGCCTCTGCGCTGGTTACCGGCGAATCTCTGGGTCAGGTGGCCAGCCAGACCATCAAGGCCCTGGGTGTCACGGAGGACGTGACAAAAATGCCCGTTCTGCGGCCCCTCATCGGCACCGACAAGGTGGAGATCATCCGCATGGCCCGGGAGATCGGCACCTACGAGACCTCCATTCTACCCTATGAGGACTGCTGCACAGTCTTTACCCCCCGCCACCCTGCCACCCGGCCGGTGCTGGAGGACGTGGTGCAGGCGGAATCCGTTCTGGATATTGACGGCCTGGTGGCCAAGGCCCTGGAGGGCGAGACCTGGGTTCGGGTAAAGCCCTGACCGGATCGGAAAGAAGGCATCTGTTATGTCACATACCGCTGAGATCATTGCCGTCGGTACGGAACTGCTTCTTGGAAATATCATCAACACCAACGCCAGCGAGATCTCCCAGGCGCTGTCTGCTGTTGGCGTCAATGTGTTCTGGCATACCGTGGTAGGGGACAACCCGGAACGGCTGCGGGAGGCGCTGAAGATCGCCCGGAAGCGGGCGGACGTCATCCTCACCACCGGCGGCCTTGGCCCCACCTATGACGATCTTACCAAGCAGACCGTCTGCGAGACCTTCGGCAAGCCGCTGGTCCTGCGGGAGGATGTGCTGGAGCATATTCGGACTTATTTTGCCCGGAACGTCCACCTGACCATGCCGGAAAATAACCGCCAGCAGGCGGAGTTTCCCGCCGATTGCGTGATCTTCGACAATCCGGTGGGCACCGCTCCCGGCTGCGCCTTTGAAGCGGAGGGGGTGCACGTGCTGATGCTGCCCGGTCCGCCCTTTGAAATGCGGACCATGCTGCAAAACTGGGCGGTCCCCTATCTGCGAGGACTTTCCAAGGAGGTCATTGTGTCCCATGACATTATGACCTTCGGCCTTGGGGAAAGCCCTATGGAGGATCTGATGCGGGAGCGGATATCCCGGATGGAAAATCCATCCCTCGCCACCTACGCCAAGCCCAGCGAGGTCCAGCTCCGCGCTACCGCCAAGGCGGACAGCGCAGCGGCGGCGGAGGCCATGCTGGTCCCGGTGGTAAAAGAGGTGACGGATTATTTGGGAGACGTGGTGTACGGCGTGGATATCCCCAATCTAGAGACCGTCTGCATGACACACCTGAAGGAAAAGGGCTGGACCTTCGCCACGGCGGAAAGCTGCACCGGCGGCCAGATAGCCGCCCGGATCACGGCCCTGTCCGGGGCCTCCAGTGTGTATCGGGGCGGCGTGGTGAGCTACTGGACCAGCGTAAAGGCAGAGGTGCTGGGGGTGCCCCAGACGCTTCTGGACCAATACGGCGCCGTGTCGGAGGAATGTGCCCGATCCATGGCGGAAAATGCCCGGCGGATCACCGGAGCTGACATTGGCCTGTCCGTCACCGGCGTGGCCGGGCCGGACCCGGACGAGCGCAACAACCCGGTGGGACTGGTGTATGTGGGTCTGGCGTCCCCCGATGGGACGTGGTGCCGGAAGCTGGAGTTGGGCAAGCGCCGCCGGGATCGCATTCAGGATCTGGCTGCCAACCACGCCTACGATATGCTGCGCCGCTGCCTGACTGGACTGCCGGTGGAGCAAAGCGGCACCGGAAAACACATGGAAAAGCTGTAAAACGCGACGAAAATCGCAAATAACAGCAGAATGACAGCAAAAAGGACACTGGCTTGTTATGCAAGCCAGTGTCCTTTTTATCATTATGATACTTGCGCTGCCGTCGATCGGATCACTTCAGGACCCGGACGCAACCCTCGATCAGGCTCATGGTGACGGCATCGCCCACGCTGAAACGCTCCGTCAGCTGGGGGTTGTAGACCTCCACGATGATGGGCTGCTCATTCAGCATGACCTCGTACTCGATCTTGGCGCCGTAATAGGTGGCACGGGAAACGGTACCGGGGAGAGCACCGGCATCCTTGGTAAGCAGGAAGGATTCGGGGCGGACCGTCAGGCAGCAGGCACCGCCCACTTCCACACCCGCCATCTTGCCGGGGGCGGGGATGGAGAAGGTCTTTCCACCAATCTCCACCAGCGCGGCCTCGCCGTCACGGCCCTTGAAGGTGCCGTCGATGAAGTTGGCCTTGCCGATGAAGTTTGCCACAAAGCGGCTGGCGGGCTGCTCGTAGATCTCCTGAGGAGTGCCCTGCTGGCAGATAACGCCGTCCTTCATGATGACCACCTTGTCGGAGATGGCCATGGCCTCGGACTGGTCATGGGTGACGTACAGAGAGGTGATCCCCAGCCGCTGCTGGAGGGCGCGGAGCTCATCCCGCATGCTCTCGCGGAGCTTGGCGTCCAGGTTGGACAGGGGTTCGTCAAACAGCAGCACGGAAGGCTCGATGACCACGGCGCGGGCCAACGCCACACGCTGCTGCTGGCCGCCGGAGAGCTGGTTGGGGAACCGCTTCTCCATGCCCTTGAGCTGCATCAGCTCCACTACGTCATTGGTGCGGCGGATGATCTCATCCTGAGGGATCTTGGCCACACGCAGACCGTAGGCGATGTTCTCCCAGATGTTCAGGTGGGGGAACAGGGCGTAGGACTGGAACACCATGGAGATGCCCCGCTTGTTGGGGGGGATCTTGGCTACGTCTCGGTCTCCGATGAACACGTTGCCGCTAGTGGGATACTCAAAACCGGAGATCATCCGCAGGGTGGTGGTCTTGCCGCAGCCGGAGGGGCCCAGCAATGTCACCATCTCGCCGTCCTTGATCTCAAGATTGATATGGTCAACAGCCACGAAGTCCTTGCCGGTATCGGGCTGCTGGAAAATTTTGGTCACATCTTTCAGAACCACGCCGGAGCTCTTCTTGCTGAAGCCCAGCTTCTCATTCTTCTCTTGGCTCATTTTGATTCCTCCGTTTTCGTTTTAGCTTGGGGCACCTTGGAACGGGGCGCCAGCAGGAAGTTAATGACAGTGTTGAACAGGCCGATGAACACCAGCAGGATGCCCACCATCATGGTGACGAAGGCGGCCGCCTGACCGTATTTGGCCATGTCGAACAGGGAGTAGATGTTGCTGGTGACCAGCTTCCACCGGGGAGAGACCAGGAAGATCACCGCACTGACGGCGGTAATGGCCTTGGTGAAGGAGTAGACGATGCCGGAGAAGAAGGCGCTTTTCAGCATGGGCAGCGTAATGCGGCGGAAGGAATAGCCGGTGTCGGCGCCCAGAATGGTAGAGGCCTCTTCAATGGAATTGTCGATCTGCAGCAGGGTGGTGGTGCCGGACTCGATGGCTACCGGCATATTTCGGAAGGTGAATACGATCACCAGGATCAATCCGGTGCCGGTGAGGGCCAGCGGCTTGGAGTTGAAGCCCAGGATGTAGCTGATGCCCAGAACGGTGCCGGGAACGGCAAACATCAGGACGGAGGAAACCTCAATGAAGCGCTTGCCGAAATAGTTCCGCTTGGCGGTGATGTAGGCGATGACCATGCCCAGCAGGCCGCCGATCACGGCGGAGATCAGGCCCAGCGTCATGGAGTTTTTCAGGCTGTCCCAGCCGTACTGGAGCGCCTTGCGGTACTGATCCAGCGTCAGGGAGAAGTCCACGCCCCAGGTGCGGACAAAGGAGGCAAAAATTACCGTGCCGTAGAACAGAATGATGATGGCGGAAACGATTAGGCAGAAAGCAAACAGGGGCCACTTGATGTGGGGTTCCTCAATGAGCTTCCGGGCCTGGGTGGGCTTGCCGGTGACTGTGACAAAGCTCTTTTTGTTGACCCAGTATTTATTGAGAAGATACGCGATGACTGCGGGCAGAAGCAGCAGCAGCGCCAGCACGGAGCCCTTTCGCATATCATAGCTGCCGGTGATAATGTTGTAGACCTCAATGGAGAGGGTGGTGTAGTCGCCGCCGATGGTAGCCGGGTTGGAGAAGTCCTCCAGAGACTGGATGAACACCAGTAGCGCGCCGGAGATGATGCCGGGGAGGGACAGGGGGAAGGTAACCGTCCAGAAGGTTTTCCAGCGTCCGGCGCCCATGTTGCAGGCGGCATCCTCTACAGAGGCGTCGATGGAGGCCAGAATGCCGGAGAGGGTTAGGTAGGCGATGGGGAAGAAGCTCATCACCTGAACCACAATCAGGCTCTTGAGGCCGTATACGCTGCTGCCGGTGATGCCAAGCAGGTTCTTGGAAATCAGACCCTGCTTGCCGAAGAGGAAGATAATGGACAGGGACAGCACGAAGGGCGGGGAGAGGATGGGCAGCGTGGCCATGGTCTTGAAAAAGCCCTTGGCCGGTACGTTGACCCGGGTGACGGTATAGGCAAAGACATAGCCGATGAAGGTGGCGATGACGGCCACAATCAGGCCCAGCGCCATGGTGCGGCCGAAGACCTTGCCGTACCGGGGCGTTTGCAGGATGGTGATGAGATTGGCCAGAGAGAACGCGCCGGTCTCGTCGGTAAGGCTGTAGATCAGCGTTTTGGCCAGAGGATAGATGACGAACAGCAGCAACAGCGCGAACGAGAGGATGATGGCAATCAGCAGCAGGGGCTGGCGCAGGATCATCTTCGTTTCATTGAGGCGCTTTGCGCGGGTAGTGGCATTTGCCATGAGCGTTCCTCCTGAGTGAGAGTGTCAAAAGCGGCGGGAAAGCTGCGCAAGGGAGTTCCGCCTTCTCTGTCTTGGTATGCGGGCCCCCTCCCCTTGGGGGGAGGAGGCCCGTTTGCGGGAAATCAATCAGAAATCTATTGGGATCAGCCCTCGGGCTTGGTGGCGATCTTATTCTCGAACTGCTCGCAGTACTCGCTCTTGACGCTGGCAGCCCAAACGGCGTCATAATCAATCACGGGAACCTCATCCAGCGTCACCAGACCGTCGGCCACAGGAGCGGCGGTGTTGGTGGGAACGCGGAAGGAGTCGTTTTCGGCGTAGCAGCCCTGACCGGCCTCGGAGGTCATCCAGTCGATGAACTTCTTGGCGTTCTCCTGCTCGTCGGCCTTGCCGCCCTTGATGAGGGCCATGGCGCCCACCTCATAACCGGTGCCGTCGGTGGGGAAGCTCAGCTCAATGTGATAACCCTCGGGAGTCAGCTGCAGGGCGTCGTGAGAGAAGGTGAGGGCGATGGCGGCCTCACCGATGGCCACGGCATTGGGAGCGGCGGAGCCGGACTTGGTGTACTGACTCATGTTGGTGTTCAGCTTTTCCAGATAGTCCCAGACCTGATCGTCGCCCTTGAGCTGAACCAGCGTGGCCAGAACGGTGTAGGCGGTGCCGGAGGTGGCGGGGTGGGCCATGATGATCTCACCCTTGAACTCGGGCTTCAGCAGGTCTTCCCAGCTGGTGGGATATTCCAGACCCTTTTCGGCAAACCAGTCGGCGTTGCAGGCGAAGGCGATGCAACCCACATAGATGGGGTTCCAGGTGCCGGTGGGATCCAGATAAGTATCGGGGGTCTTGGACAGGTTGGGGGACTGGTAGGCTTCCAGCAGGCCCTTGTCCACAGCGGCGATATAGTTATCGGTGGAGCCGCCGAACATCAGCGTTGCTTGGGGATTGTCCTTCTCGGCCTCCACACGGGTCAGCATTTCGCCGGCGGAGAGGCGGACATAGTTGACTTTGATGCCGGTCTCTTCTTCAAACTTGTTGAAATAGTAGATGACTTCGCTTTCGGGGAAGGCGGTGTAAACGGAGAGTTCCTTGCTGCCGGAGGATTCGGCGGGCTGCTCGGTCTGTGCGCTGTCATCGGTTTTGGGTTCCTCGGTCTTGCCGCCGCAGGCGGTGAGAGCAAGCAGGCTGGCAGCTGCCAGCACAGCGGCGAACAGGCGCTTAGTGGATTTCTTCATAAATCGTTTCTCCTTCTCATCCATTATTTATTTCCATTCCGCACTGCGGAAGAGAAAACACGGCTTTGCGGGAAACAAGCTGCGGACCAACTCATAGCACCAGTTGTCCTGACTTTTATCCGGGCCCGCAATCCATTCATATGTGGGCGGTTCGCAGTTTAGCATGGACCGGCGGTATCCGGTCAGACGCTGCGCAAACACTCCAACTTATGGCAGTGTAAACAATGAACACATATGCGCAACCGCTTACATTGACAATGTAATACCACATATTTCCAAATGCGTCAATGAAGAATGTGCTTTTTCTACATTTGATGCAAAAAGAACCCTGTATGATTTGTACAAAATGGACAATGCGGCTTGCGGCCGCACGGCTTTTGCTTTTGGCGCATACACAATGACCGCAAATGATGGCGAAGAATATTGGAGGCCTGCACCATGTAAAAATCCTTTTCAGCTACGTTTTATGTAACCGCTTACATTATAAATCAAGAGGGCAGCACATAAAAAGCCTCCGCCAAACGGCGGAGGCTTTTGCTTTTTTGAAAACAGGCAACCACGGGCTATGCCCGTGGAATAAAAGAGGCTAAGCCTATGAGAGGGAAAAGATAAACCTCCCATGCTACAATCGAAGCAGGTTTGCCGACCGCAAAAAAAGTAGCAGAGGAGGAATATCCATGTTTGGAACACAAAAGAAAGAGGAAATAG
>OLFU01000967.1_pt1 | contig 31078 bp, 19 predicted proteins | sample 1605161 | NCBI WGS metagenome assembly OLFU01 (sample SAMEA3888914, study PRJEB22519) | human gut metagenome | biome: human gut; feature: human-associated habitat; material: faeces | place: Denmark | collected 2011
GCTAGCTTAGAGCTCCGTCTAATTTAGAAGGAGTTCTGTTCATGGAAAATGCTGCTATTAGACGTCAACTAGTTTTGCCGACTGGCGCCAACTATGCTGGCCGCATCCTTTAGTGCGGCGTTAAGCCGCGCTGGTTACTGCCTTTGCCGTCTTTTTCCTGTAACTTTCTCCCTTCAGTTCGAACATATATCCGTGATGGATCAACCGGTCTGCAGCGGCCACCGCCATCATCTCATCCACGAAGATGCTGCCCCACGTGCTGAACGGATGGTTACTGGTGATCACCAGGCTCCCGCGTTCGTACCGATGCGCGATTAACTCGAACAGCACGCCCGTTTCAGCGTTGTCGCGTTTGACATAACCAAGGTCATCCACCACTATCACCCGGTAGCGATCCAGTTTCAGTAACAGCTCATTCAGTTTCAGCTGCGCTCTGGCTTTGCGCAGCTCCTGCAGCAGTTCTCCGGCGCTGTAAAACCGGGCCCGGTAGCCCTGGGCTACAACACCATCCACGATCGCTGCCGCCAGATGGCTTTTTCCCAGCCCGCTGGCGCCGAACAGCAAGACGTTTTCACCCGCATCAACCCAGTCTGTCGTTTCACAGAGCTGCCGGAACTGAGCGCCATTCAGTTCCGGTACCTGGCTGAAGTCGTACTCGCTCAGCGTTTTGGCCACCGGCAACCGAGCCTCCTTTTTATAGCGGCGCAGTTTTTCGCTCTCGCGCCACAGCAGCTCTTCATTGCATAATGTCAGCAGATAACGCGACGGGGTCCAGCCTTCCGCCAGCGCGCGTTTTTCCAGCGCATGCCACTCCGCGCCAACACGTGTCAGACGCAGTTTACGCAGGCTGCGTTCAAGGTGGTGGATATTGCTCACTGCAGACCTCCCTTGCCACGCAGCAGTTGCTCATAACTGCTCAGGTTGTGCTGCACCACGCTGACCGCCGGCAGTTCCTTTTCCTTTATCCCCTGGAAGCGCATCAGCCGGTGCAGATCGACCTCTCCCGGGGTGTTCAGCATCTGCTCCATGCCTCTGGCCACGACCGAGATATCGTCATATCCCGCCGCCAGTTTCAGAGCGTGCACCATCAACCTTCCCGCCATCTCGGGCTCCAGATGGTTACACAGGCGACGCCACAGCCTCCGCCATTCATCATCCGGCAGGATGTCATTTCGCAGTGTGGCATGGCAGAACGCACCTGGCTTCTTCGCCAGACTGTCGATTACATGCCGGAAGTCGATACGCCGGGCCCGCGTTTTCCCTTTTTCAGGCCTGACCCGGGGGCAGCTCATGACCTCGTTGCTGCCCACGTAACAACTCAGGCGATCGTCCCATAAGCGGACACGTAACAGCTGGCCAACAAGCCGGGAAGGCACGCTGTAGACGACGTGCCTCACGTTGATGGTACTGCTGCTACTGACCCTCACAGTCAGCTCGTCGTAGTCGGCGCTGCGACGAAGCGGCAGCGGCTTCAGGTGAGGACGCTCTTCCTTCACCAGATCCTGATTGTTGCGGTTGTGCCGCATGACCTGCTGAGTGATGAAGGCCTGGTATTCTTCCAGAGTGCTGAAGTCGTTACTGCCCCGCAGTATCAGTGCCTGACGGATACGCCTTTTAAGATGGCCGTGAGCGCTTTCAACCGAACCATTTTCGTGGCCCCGCCCGGCATTGTTGTGCACCCCCTGCATACCGTAGTGCCGGCAGAGAGCGGCATAACGCTCCGTCAGTTCGCGGCGTCCGTCTTCACCCTGTTGTTTCCATGCCGCCCGCAGACTGTCTGTTTTGTGCTCTGCAGGTACGCCGCCCAGTTGTCCGAGCGCTTCCTGCAGGCCTTCAGCCAGGGCAGAGAAGCTCTCACCACCCAGCACGACCCGCATCCAGCTCCAGTGGCTCCATTCCAGGCGGAAGTGATACAGCTTATGCGCCAACAACTTACCGGCGATGGTGACAACTACACCTTTCAGTTCGGTAAAATCCGACAAGCCACGCAGGCCGGGCTGATGCCTCTGGCGGAACATCACCTCCTGCTCTGCACCGTACTGCAGCTTCCATTCGCGGACCCGCCGTTGCATTGTCATGCGGAGACTGTTGGGGTATTGACCGGGATATTTATCCTGCAGCATTTCCAGCAGAGTCGTCGGCATCAGAGCGGGTCTCTCCTTCAGCAGGGGAACAAGCATGCTGTCCCATACGGCTTCAAGAGGGTCTTTGCGCGTCCGCCAGTGACGAGCCCCGGCTTTTGACCACTGATCTTTTTCGATCCGGCGGCCGGAGCGGACAGAGATACCGGCCTTCATGGCCGAGATATGCTGGGTTACACCTTTCTTACGCTGAGTCATGTAGTAACTGACCTGAGAAGTATTGAGCGTCACACCATTTCCTGTTGGATCATGTACATGACACTCAGATTACAAAACCGGCCAGAATAATCAGCACCAGGCGGACTGACTTATTGTCGTCTCATAGATTAGTTAGTACTTTTAATTTTCTTACAGTTTTCCAGCCAATTAGCTGTATCAATTTTCCCGTTTTCCAGATATTTTTGCTGATTCTGCCAGTGCGCGGCGAGGAATGGCTTAAGACCTGTAAGACGTTTGTTCAGTGTGAGCATTTGATCGAAAACCGTCACTTCATGTTTCAGACCTTCCTCACTATAAAGCGTGGCTGAATCAACCAGACTACTGGCGTAGTAACTCGTCAGCTGTTGCAGGTGATCTGTTTGCTCACCAAGTTTTGTTTTTCGGATAGAGCAATTTTTATCACTGGCATCTTTATCCTTACACAGCAATTCATAGTTGTGATTGAGGAAGTCAAGAAAGCGACCATCATCCTGCAATTTTGTGCAAAGGAATGAGCCGAGGTTAAGGCTGGCGCGGGTGGATTGTGCCCGTTCTTCCTTTTGTTGCTGATTGCTGGCGCGCAGCTGATTTTCCAGATCCTTCAGTTTCTTTTTCAGTTCGGTGTCTTCAACGCCTGATGCCAGGCTTCCCAGCGCTTTAGCGGTGTCTGTGGGGTCTTCTTTGCTTTTATCTATGACCGGTTTATCGGCACCGAGCGTAGCCCAGTTTTTCTCCAGCTGTTTCACGCGGTCTGTTGATGTAATGGCCGGTGAGACTAGTACCAGACGCAGACCGGTTGTTTTGCTGGTGAAAGGATGAGCTTCATCGTAGTAGTTAATTTCTTTACGGGCCGCGCTACGGATCTCTGATTCATTCGAGATGACGCTGCCTCCTCGAACCACAAAACCACCAGCCTGGCCGTGAAGTCTGTTGATTTTGTTGAGATAAAATGGGGTAAACATCATCTCAGAGACGTTACCCAGCATATCGTGCAGGCCGAGGGGATTAGGGTTCAATAGCCCAATAAGCTGTACTTTGCCGTTAGAGGACTGTGGGCCGGAATACCATTCGTAATTCTTCATGTCATCCATTGGATAGTGGGAATCACGGAATTCCGCACTGTTTACCTTGAGACCGCCACGTGCAGCAAATTCCCATTCTACTTCAGTAGGCAGACGTAAAAATCCAGGGTTGCCATCCTCTTTCGGTAATTTGTCGAGAGCATTCGTGCGTAACCACTGGTTATATTTATCGGCAAAATTTACCGCATCGAACCAACTGATATTGGTTTCTGCGATGCTTAACTTACGTGATGGTGTAGGGCAGGTATCATTGGTTAATGCCTGGTATTGCAATGCTGTCAGTTCATATTTGGCCATCAAATAGTAACGACCTCTACTTTTTTTGCTTTCGGTAAAGCTACCGGCGATGAAGGTTGGATAACTGTGTTCAACGAAACCCCATTCTCCGCCATCTTCTCCTAAGGTGATCGGCATATCATCCAAAGGACCTGAGACCGGAATTTCTATCTTACGGAAAACCATAGAGCCTTCACAGGGCATTGGCAAAACAATATCTTCGCTATCCGGCTTGGGATTATAGATTTTCTCTGCCCACGGTTCAGCCAGCACGGGCGATATCTTCACCAGCAGCGCCAGCGCTAGCAAGCGTGATAATGTAGAAGGGGTAAAGGCCATGAACGTTCTCCGCAAATGAGCAAGTAGGAATAAGGGTTATGCCTCGCGCAGGCTCTGCGCAGGTTCAATATTAATGGCGCGCCAGGCACCAATGCCTGCGACCAGTGTCGCTACGACATTGGTGAGTATCAGAGCGATGAGGCCGTGCAACGGGGTGATCTTACAAATCATCTGACCCGTTGCCTGGCTGCCTGCTAAAGCCTGGTTAAAGACCTGACTGGCTAAAAGGTAAATCGCAAAGCCACCGATATAAGCTACCAGACTAAGCAGACAGCCTTGAAAAATCACATAGCCCCCCACTGCCGGACGGGTAAAACCGAGCAGGCGGAGGACAGCTATATGTTTACGTTTGCGATCAACATTCGCGATCAATGAGCCTGTAAGTGAGGCAGTACAGCCAATGAGTGCGGTGGCGGCAATGGTATTAAAAATAATGCCCAAAACACGATTGATGCTTTTCACATTTTCTATATCAGCCAGACGGCTGGTGGTTTCGATACGCTGTTCCCGGAGATCGCGCTCAAGGCTGGCAACCTGATCAATATCACGGGCGTATAATCTGGCGCGCGCGTAGAGCGGTAGTTTACCGTCAAGCTGCACACCGGTGGTCATCCCCAACCCGGTTACCGCATAGCCATCGCGGAAATGTTCAAGCGCCAGCAATAACGAAGGCTGGGTAAAGATCGCGGCACGATTAAAATAGGTCGCAGGTAAAATCCCCACGACGGTAACGCTTTTTCGTCCCCATTCCCGACGTTCATCAAGCATTCTGCCTACTCGCAAAAAGAGCGAATCACCGACACTCACCGCTAATTTACGTGCTGCTTCCTGGGTAATGACAACCTCGTTTTCCTGATGGAGCTCAAGGGACTTGAGTAAAGGGTCCCCTGAGTCTGTTGGAATAACTTCAGCGTTCTCAATGAAATGTGTGCTGTCTGTTTGCAGATCAGCAAGCGTATTTAGCGAACGCGTTTGTCCGATGGCGAAACCTACATCGGGTCGCTTCCGTAATTGTTCGATCCAATTTTGGTTGTAGACGCCGCTACTCAGCATACGGATTTCCAGGTTGCGAGGGTCACTGGCTAGATCTTCTTGCAGCTGGTTCACAATCCCAAAACGCAAACCGAAAAGAAGTAATAAAGGTGCGATGACAGCAACGAGAGAAGAAACGATGCAAAAAGAAATGATGCGATCGTGCCACAGGTCTTGCATAGCCAGGCGGCCCAGCAGTCTGGCTCGGTTAAAGGACAAAATAGGTTCCTCCCTGTTCGTGCTTCGACGATGCCACTAACGGTTCAGGCTGGGCAGTTAAACAGGGTAAATTGAAATGTTGTACCAGCGGCCAGTCGTGGCAAACAATCAGCGCCATCATGCCTTCCTGGCGAACCAGCTCAATAAACAGGTTAAATAATTTCTTTGCGTTGCAGGGGTCAAGTGCGGCTGTTGGTTCATCCGCCAGTACCAGCTTTGGACGGTGTAATATCGCACGTGCAAAAGCGGTTCTCTGTCGTTCACCAAACGACAACTGCGTTGGATATTTGGCCAATAATGGCGCAAGTTTGAGAGCATTGATTACTTTGTCCAGCAGCGCGTTGTCGGGGCGTAATCCCAGCAACTGACACGGCAGAAGGATGTTATCTTTGACGCTCAGATAGGGAAGCAACCCCCCATTTTGCAACACAAAGCCAAGCTGACGGGCGCGAATATCCGCCAGTTCATTATGCTGTTCATCCTTTATTAGCGTGGCGATATCAAATTGCTGTGCACCTTCGTCCAGCTCGAAGCACCCGATCTTACTGGGCTGCAGTAATAAGCCGATGGCTTCCAGTAGCGTGCTTTTTCCACATCCACTTTCACCTGTGACCGCGACCACCTGGCCTGACCGCAGCGTGAGCTGCGGCAGGTAAACCCGGTGAGCATGAATGCCATGACCGCGAACAACGCACAACTCTTCTATGCGCAGCATCAGGGCATCATTTCCAGTGGTATGGGATAAACGCGATCGCGCGGATCGCTTCCTTTTGCCAGCTCAACCCAGCGATCAACATCGGAGTTATATTTTTGGTAATGACGCAGTTTGGATGAGAGCGTGCGGATAAATTTCTCCTGTGACAATCCATCCCAGCTTTTCCAGGTCTCTTCGTCGAGGTTCAGGACATCGCTCTTATAGGGAAGATCGGCCAGATATTCTCCCAGTACACCCAGATCGCCAATGCGTGCATTATCCTGTTGTTTCAGCTGGTTAGGATCAGCGCCCATGGTTGCCGCAACAGTACGCAGTTGCTCAAACATTTTGGTCGGAGAGATCATCCCCTCATTTGCTGCTTTAAGGATCTGGCTGACAGCATCGCTTAAGTCGCTTAGCTGACCTTTGGTCAAGAGAACACGAACGTCGGTGGTAGGAATGTTTTGCTTAATCAGGTCGCGATCGCTAATCCATGCCTGAAAGACTAACGGGGCTTGCGTGCTGTTGCGCTTACCCAGATAAGCCAACTGCATGGCATGTCCAATTAATGCCGTATCCTGAAGTAGCTTTTGCTCCGGCGTCAGTTTTTGTCCATCGTCTTTAGCGTAAAGCGCACTACCAATTGCAGCATCACCCATGTAAGCAGATTTAACCTGCTCAGTAATGGCGGAAGCTAGCGCATCTACCTGCTGACCAAACATCTTGATATCACCGGCATTTACGGCTTGGTAAAGGTTGGACTGGGTACTGTCAAAATTGGAGAGATCGCGGTACTGGCTTTCAGCTTTGGTATGGTTATCTTTACCACCTGATGTTTTTAGGTGCAGTGTATAGATAGCAATACCACGGTTACCCGCCTCAAGACGAAGCTGGCTGGCATCCAGACCGGTACCTGACAGCTTGTTGCTGCCGTCAATAGCTCCTGCATCGGTAATCAGGACCACGTAACGTGCACCAAACGGACTCCAGTCAATGTCATCTATAGCTGACAGCACGCCGGAATACGCATCCTCGTCATACAGAGAACTGGAGACTTTCGCTTCTTTTAAATCAGCGACCTTATTCAGGAAATCCGCACCATCTTTCACATGGTTAGGATCCGCGTAAATCTTTGTGCGGTATTCCAGGCCCGGAACGGCTTTGGTATTTGAACGAAATGAGATCAGTCCAAACTTAACCTGCTCATCCAGATGCTCTTGTTTGATCTTGCCATAGATCTTATTAACCGCGTCTTTGGTGCGCTCAATATAAGGCCCCATTGAAATTGTTGAGTCGATAACGAAGACCACCGAGGCGTTAAACCCTTTCAATTGATTTACGTTATCTTCTTGCTTTTTAGCCGTTTCAGCTTTACTGACGGAGGCTACGTTAAGCAGACGAGTATAGAAGCCATCTTCAGTCATGACCTCTTCGCCGCTCAGGATTGGCAACAGATAAAACTGCTTTTGCAGATCGACAAAATATTCGGGCTCCTCAGCCTGAATACCCTCGGCGTGGCCATCTCGTTTTAACCTGGCGCGAAGCGGGGCAACCAGCGATACGGGATCGGGAGCAGAGAGAATATCATCAAGGCTTTTTCTCTCTTTAAAGAACAGCAAACGGTCACGGTTTGCCGGGTTGGTAAATGCCAATGTGAGCTGCATTTTCCAGTCGACGGTACATGACTTTGGTAACCAGCCAATAGTTTTACCAAAGCTATCCGGCCCGACCTTAAGCCAGCTCTGGCCGTTTGCATCTTCTTTTTGATAAACATACAGGCTGCTGAAGGCCGGCTGTAATTGACCTTTATCATCACCTGCGGCAGTACCAAGTTTGCAGCCCGGGGTAGTGAGAACACGTTGATATAACGTTTTCTTACCTTCTTGGAGCAGAGGTTTGTCGCCATCAGTGGCAAATACATGCCCGCTGAGCAGCAGGCCACATAATGGCAGAGCCAGAAGACTCACCGGATTTCTAGTCATTTTCCTAGCTCCTCAAGGCGCTGTTTGGCCGTTTGGTTGTCAGGCTCTGTTTGCAGAACCGTTTCGTACCAATATGCTGCAGTATCTTTATCCGGCGCTTTGAAACATTCACTTGGCTGGTGATATTTAGGATCGTATTCACTTGCGTACACGATCGCGATTTTGGTATCGCCACTCTGAGCACGGTTAGCATACAGACGCTGTGCAACACCACATTTTTTAGCCTCTTTTGCTGCCTGGATAATGGTCAGCAGCTTGTCACTGTCGAGTTTTTCCAGAACGCAGCTCTGGACGAAATCAAGCTCGTTCTGGCTGTTTAATCCCTGTGCAGAACAGGTGCTGTGAGCGACAGGCTCTGGTGCGGCGGTGGGTGCAGTCGCTGGTGTTTCTTGCTGAGCTTGTTCAACGTAGGCGACTTCCGGTGATTTATCCCGGCCTAAAAACCACCACAGAGCACTGGCAATCACGACTAATGCCAGTATTACAGCGCTAATGACAGGAAGGCGGGAAGGCCCCGATTTTGCCGGAGTTCTCACTTCAGAATGAATAATCGGCTCTACAGGCGCAGGGGCAACACCGGTTTCTGTCGCAATGACGGGCTCAGAAGAATCTTCTGGAGTAGCCAGCATGCTGCTGCCGCTATAGTTGCCTGTTTCACCTCTTGCTTCAGAAGAGAGCAGTTCGTTCCGCTCCAGTTGTAATGTGGTATTGCGTGTTTCCCCAGAATCGAGCTTGATCTGAATTTGTACCTGGCTTGCCGTTGCCAGCAATGGATCAAGCAATGTTGGGCCAATACGAAAACCGCTACCATTATTCAACGCATAACCGCCGTTCACGGTAAACCAGTGTTGCGCCGGGCTCCAACTGCCATTGGGTTGCAGGTAGTTCTGCTCGTTATTACACAGAGTAAAGGTCAGATTAGTCAATATTGTGGTTTCACCACGCAGGCGGACCATCAGTTGTGCAGTACCTGGCTCTGCCGGCTGGCAGGCGATGATTTTAGCTAGCATGGCATGTTCTCTTGCTTCAATTGGCTGATAATCTGACCAAGTTGCCGATTATGTTCGAAGGAAATATCTCGTGTGGCGCTATGACCCGCATTGTCCAGGACGACGCTCATCAAAGCAGAGAGCCAGTCACCCAGATAGGACACGCCGGGCTGTGGCGCGACTGCTGGGAGTTGTGGCAACTCATCGTTAGCGAGCTGCTTCTGACGCAGAAACACTTTGTTTCTCTCCCCTACATAGCTGTTGGGTACCTTTTCTGCTGGCAGGGTGAGATAACCAAACCAGGCAATAAAATCACGCATGGTCAGTTGAGCGCGCAAAACCTGACGTGCTCGCATATGTACGCGAGTTGTTTCAGCCTGCTCTTGACCCGCCAGGGCATGCTTCAATGTCCCTTCCAGATCCAAACGTGTGGCGGCGGTGATTAACTCTTCGCTGAGTTGATTAATCAGCTCACTGCTCATGCCCAGTTGACGCCATTGCAACGGCTGCTGTGGCAACTCCCGCAAGTGGGCTACCCAGGCTTTAAAGGCCTGATGCGCGAAATCATCATCCTGGCCTACGCGTTCTGCTGCGACAGTTGTTGGTGTATCAATAACGGGGGCTGCAACAGGCGTAGTCACAAAGGGGTCGCTGGCAAAGGGGTTATCAGCAAACGGATTACCACCAAACGGGCTGGCTGCAAAAGCATTGATGGTCAAGTTTTCACCTTCGGTCTGCGGCGCCTGACCGAGGTCGCGAATACTCAAATAAATGTTGTTGAGTTCCTGAGGCGGCAGAACCAGACGTTCGATAAGCTCCCCCATGCTGTGGGAACATGCAGACAAACCCTGCCATAACTCTTTGGCAATCGCTTGTTTTTTCACAATCTGCCCATCACCGTCTTTTTCGTACCACCGACCAAGACGTTGATCACCGGTTTCCATGCGACATTGCAGCAGTTGTTGCTGTAAACGTTTTAGTTTGAAGTCGAGATGGGCGACGCTGCGAAGTGCTTTAGTCAGGCGCGACATTCCGCCGTCGTTGAGTTCGAGCATTGCCTGCCAGGCTGCTTTCGGTTCTGCAACGTGAGCATTCACATTTTTTCCACAGACGAAGGTGTTGCCCATGTTATCGAGTACATCGCGGTAACGATCGCTGATACACACTTCCAGGAGTCGCTCCTGCCCGGCATTACTTTCAAGTCTCAGGAATGGGTTATCGAGCCCGGGTTTACGTACCAGGAAACAGTTGTTGAAAGGCTGGTTAGGTGCCCATTGCGAAAGCCAGTCATAGTGTGAGAACCTTTCCAGTAGAGTCATGTGCATCATACCTTCCCAGCCTTCTTTTAACTGGCCTTCGGTATGTTGCAGGCTGTTGACGATACGCATATCACACATGGTTATTGCCCAGAACAGACCCGGGTTGCGGCCTCCGCGCTCTTCGGCACTCTTACCCTGAGTTTTCTCTACCCAGTGGTTTAATACCGGGCCTACATCAGCAACGTCGCTCTGTTTGGCAGAGCTTGCGCATACGACAAGCGCGTTCATTTCCTGGTTATCGGTATAGCGTTCGAACAGGTAGGCAACTTTTCCGCGAAGCAGGAGTTGCGAAATCGCGTTAAGTCCATCCCGGCCAGCCTGTTCAAGAGCGGTGATCTTGAGACGACCTCGATAGCCAGGGAAGTCGAGCAGATCAACCTGTTCCACAACACTGTTGGTTTCAACTTCTGCCAGAGGGAAAATCAGTTCGGTGGTTAAGGCAGCCAGTTCCGCCTGCGTTAAGCTGGCGCTACCAATTTGTTGCTCTTCTTTCCAGTAACGTATCTCAACGTTGCGATCTTGACTGGAGCCTAGTCTGTTCAGGCTATCTACGTTCATGATGCTGCCGCTGCTGTGGTCAGTCAGCGTTTCAAGCGGTGCGAATACCATCCGGGCATGGTTCAGTTTCACCAGTACATTGGCTAATGAACGGTAGGTTTCGGTGAGGGCTGGCTGTTCTCCCCACAGCAAGGAAAAGAGTTCTGCACGATCATTTGGGCTCAACGTCGGGGCAATTTTCAGTACCTGCGGCCACCAGGCGTGTTCAAGCTTCTCAACTGACTTTTTAAAGGAGGCGTTAAGATAATCCCACAAGGCGACGACATCTTCCTGACTGACGCCATTATATTCCTGTACCTGCACAGCCCGCTGCAGGAATGGGCGCAGACGCTCTTCAACCCGACTTTGGTCAAGTTGATAGCTCAATTGCTCATGATTAAAGTCGTTAAACCAGGTGTTCGCAAGAATCTTAGCCAAATCGATTTCACTGAACAGGCGCAACGGCACCGGGTATCCAGCTGGCGCGGCGGGAGCCTGACGGGTAAAGCGAGTGACCAACCCCGTAGCTTCTTTACCTCCACCAACAGGGTTAACCTCTTTGATAAAGTCAACACGCCTTTCACCGTAGAGCGCTTCCAGTGACCCGTTGCTACCAGCAGCGAGCGCTGAAATGAGGTACGATTTCCCTGCCTGAGAAATACCGAAAAAACCGACGGTCATCGGTGTCTTGGCAACCTGAGTCAGGCTGTTGGCCAGATTTCGCGTACGCAGCAAACTCAGGTTGAGTTTGTCTGCTTCGTTGTCTAGACGACGTGAACCGGAGCGTACGATGTTGACCCATCCGAGTGCGTCAAGGCATCCCTGAGCGATAGCAGCCCAACCCTGAGTGAGAGATTTTTGATCGTTATTCATTATTTTTTAACACTCCCGCTATCGAGCCAGTGACGGCTATCAATGAGCCCTCTATCGGGCATCGTATTGAGATCCAGATCCAAATCACGTTTGCTAAATGACTTATCGGTATTGCTGCTGACATCGGCTATCGCCAGACGATCGCTAATCAGTCCAAGTTGATGGGCTCGTTTACCCTTATCGATCGTCAATCTGACTTTGAGATACGGAGAGCCGTTATCTGTGGACTTAGCCAAAGAGAATTTTTTACGTCCTTCTTCGCTAAAACGTAGAGTATACAGCGGTGCTGCAGTCCAGCGTTCAGCATCCAACTGGCGATAGCCTAAGCGCAGGTCACCACGCATAACGATGCTTTGTGTGGTTTTCTCGCCATTTTCATCGATGATGGTAGGTAGCTTAATCTGCCCGTTTTCAGACTCAATATGTTGATAAACGATGTCGGCATCGCGAATTAGGTTATCCATATCAATGGTGCCGATATGGCGAATCGTTGAATAGGGTTTCAGCTCTGATGTGCGGAAATGGAAGTTAGGAATGCTATGGTTAGCACACAGTTGCGTGAGCATGGCACCCACTGAAGCTGTACTTTTCGGATCGTCGATATGACCGTTTTTATGGAACGGGTACCAGGTACCTGTCTGATAACCATGTAATGGTAGAATACGCCCTGGCGGTAACGGAAGGTTGCGACGAATGATCGCCTGAACCCCTGGTAACTGAGACGGCCGGCCGGTGAGTAGCAGCAGATCGCAATGATAATAAGACAGCACTTCACAGAGTGCGGTCAGGACTTTATCGATGCTGAACTTACCTGCACATAGATCGCTATGGAGTTTGGTGAGTGGCAGATTAAGCATGATATCCGCGATTTTAAAGTCCGTCGGGCCTCCCGCTTTCTGAACTTCGCGGCGCACGAATCCTTCGACTTCATCACGAATACAACCCACCGGTAGCAAATCGCCGACACGTTGGTTAATCAGGGTATGCGTTTGTTCATCAAGCGGATCGTAATGTTCATATGTTCCCAGGATATTCAATGCGAGCGGGACAAACAGCTGCAAGCTCAGCTGTTGGCGAAGCACGGCTTCGGCTGCGCTAATATTCTGCGATCCGCACAACTGGGACATCAGTGTTTCAGTGGACATTACACCGGCTTCACGCAGGGTTTGCTCAAAAGCGGGGAGAACGTATGACTGAATAACTTCCAGCAAAATGTCATCACCTGCGATCTTAAAACTGTCGCGGAAGCGTTGGTGGGGGATGATATGTACGTTAGTACCACCGCCAGTGTGCCCATTATGATCGAGGCAGTAATCGGTGATCACCAGATCGGTGGTCCCGCCGCCAATGTCAATTGACGCGATAGTGATACTTTCACGATCGGTACGGTCTGGTCGGCCAATTGCGTCGAAAAACTCTTCCGGATGACCGGCAAAGTTCTGATTAATCTCGGTGTACAGGTAAACCAACTGTGCACAGGAGGCTTCGTCCCACTCCACCCTGATTTCAGGTAATGGGATCTTGATGTTAGCTTCCGTATGCTCTTCTTGTACGTCCTCGTACGGATCGTTCTCGCCGTTGTGCCAGCGTAACGATTTCCACACCAAGCCGACAGCCTGACGCATGCGTTCATCCAGCATACAGCGTTCAGCCATGGGCATACCTGGCGGAACCGTCAGAATAATATGGCGTAGCTGACGCGGGATCCCGGCGTGTCCCTGGCGAATACGCTGCTCCGGGCTGTTAATCTGGCTAATGGCCTGGGTCAGAACTTCTGCCAGCATAAAGGTCATCAGCGAACTGCGTGAGTAGCGTGGCGTAAAAACGGGGATGCGATCCATCTCATCCTCAATGGTGTGCAGGGCTTCGCCTCTTTCATCGATCAGGTTGGCAAATGGTGCCGCCGTTGCCAATGGATTGCTGTCCTGCACATAGCTGCCATTAAAACGCCAACCCTGACCATAAAACTTCTCATCCCACAAATAGCGTTTAGGGCTGGACAGGCCCGTTGAACCTTCGCTGCCTTTACGACGAGCCGCTAGACGGCTGGCTTCACCACCAATACGTGCGATAGTCGGCCACTGGAACGCGTCGTGGCGACCGCTGCGTACAGAGCAGTGATCTTTGCCGAAGAAGGCTTGCGAAAACTCGACCCGGCTTTCAAAAGGATCGGTATAGATATGTTCGGGGGCGCTGAGATCACGTAGTTTCAGCACATAGTTGTGCCTCATGCCTGAACCTGATTGCCCATGATCTTCAATAAGAATGCCACAGGTGCGCGAGTTACCCACGTCGAGTATCAGGTCGACGGCGATGGGTTTAATCGCATTGGTTTCCCTGTTGGCGATCACTCTGAACTGCGGGAGTTCAATGACGGGGTCAGTCTGGGTTTGCAGACCTTCGACTGGAATCGCCATCAATGACAGAAGGTTCAGGTAATGCGCCAGCGGGTATTGCTGTGCAAGTTCCTGCTCACGCTCGTCGATATCCCGGCCTTTGCTCGCTTCTTTGAATACTTCTTTGAGCCAGTCGGTTATCCAGTCCTGCGTCAGGTACCAATTTAGGGCATAGGTTGCTGTCGCGACGGCGAAGGTTGCCCCAGCATTCATATCTTCCTGGTTCGGACTGAGGTCAGCGGCGGCCTGCTGTTTAGCCATAATACGGGTGTCGATCGCCAGCGTCATGCGATGGCTATGACCATCTAAATCAGTTTCAGGTAGTTTGACTAAACGAAAACGAGCCCAGTTTAGCGGTCCCTCCTGGTACACATTCGGTGGGCTAAAGCGAAACAAAGGAAGCGGTAACCAGATGCCGTCAAACAACTTCAGGCTCTGTTCAACAGGGATATCGTACTGGCTTTTTGCCTTCTCGATGTTATCGGGGGTCGGCTGATAGAAATAGTAATCGCGCTGCTCGTTGTAAATTAAACGGGTAAGTACACCGTTTGCTAATTTGACAAACTCGCCGGCAGGCAGGCGGCCAAGGGACAATCCGAAATCCATAAACTGGATCCCAGAGTCACCCACGAGGGTAATTTGACGATCGAAAGATACAATCTCAGGCAACATAGTTATCTCGTCCCCGTTCAGGAATTAGGTTGAAGCATGCGAATAGGGAATGTTTTTTCCCCATCATTGCTGCCAATACAATCGGCGTGGCCAGCAGCGGGTGATTTACACTCGATTGTCGGTACAATAAAGTTTGAGCCGTCGCTACATTTCATTTGCTCAGGATTGGTGATACTCAGCGCCCCTTGCTGCACATTGCCGCTGGCAGGGCCACGGCAGGTAACACCGCTGGACTGGCGTATGCTGACGGTGCCATTACCCTGGGCAAAGTTATATTGCAGTTGCAACGGTCGCCCGGTGAGCTTGTCCTGAATACCACCATTCACGCGCCATTCGCCGTTAAGAAACTGCGCCGGGCCATCGGGAAGGGCCGGAGGAAGCGTCAGCGGTGTGCCCTGTGCCGGGATGACTGGCGGCGTGGTGACTGGTTGAACTACGGGGGCCGTTTGAGCGTCTGCGGAGCCAGGTGCAGCAGGAGGTGCTGAAATAGTCGACGCATCAGCGTTGGCATCACTGGCAGGAACGACTGGGGGAATTGTGCCGTCACCGACCTGTGTGGTTGCTGTCGCTGCCGGAACGGCTGGCGATGTTGGCTCCAGTGCTTGCTGCGCATCGACTTCAGTACCCTCAGATATGCCAGGGACGACAGCTGAACCCACGACGGTTTCTGAACCTGTGCGGGAAACCTGCATTGTTCCATCGGAAACGCCTACGGCGGGACGTTCGATGGCAGGAGCCGTATCGATCGCCGTTTTATCCGTGGCGATGGCAGGGAGTCCCGGAATGGAGAGTGATGGTATGCATCCGCGTAGAAGACCTAACAATAATGCCAGCAGCAGCAACACAAGTAGCAACCAGAGCAACCAACGCCAGCTCCAGCGTCTGCGCACTACGGTATCTACAACAGGTGTAACAGACGGATTTACAGCGGTGTCTACAGGAGCCAGAGGGGGTGAGGCCGCGAGAGGGGTTGCTGGTAGTGATGCCGGACTCAGCCAATGCATAGGGTTACGTTGTTCGCCTTCCGGATGGACAAATCCCCAAAAGGTAATCACCAGAATTCCGTTTACAAGATACACAAATTCGTAATCCGGGAAATGTGTGACTGACTTCAGCAACTGTGCGAAGACGCGGCGATCGCCCCCGGTCCCGTTTTGCTCAGCATTGAGTAACTGCTCACTTAACGCCTGCACTGCCATTTGAAACGCATTAAATTGCTGGCGCGCTGATTCCCTCTCCGCTTCACTCGCACCGCTCCAGGGGATGACATCGCCAGGGAAGCTGCTGTACCAATCGGTTCTGTCACCACCCTGATCGTTTTGCGGGATAGCTAAATGACGAGCCAGATCGCGCCCTGCATCAAGACGGTAGATTGCTTCACGTAACTGGAACGCCATCTTAAAAACGGGATAGCCCGTTTCACCCAGAGCCTTAAATGAGGAATTATGCCCGGTACGCAGCAGTGGTCCCTGAATCGAATTTCGCATTGTCTATACCTTGTAAGGCTGTGATTTAACAAAAGCCACAGTGATGCAGGCTATTTTTTACTCGCACCAGGCGTCCATTCAAAACCCCAGCCATAGTGCTTATCCAGCGACTTCCGGTCAGGGAAGAAACGGTCCAGACGTTCAACATTGATATTACCGTCGAGGTTTTTGAGTCTGGCTATCGCCGCAACGTTATTGCGCTGATTGCTGTCAGTCAGTGTGGATCTAATGCGGGGTTGATTGGGCACATAAATCGTGATGGTGGCATTGGTCCCTTGCCAGTTGTCGGCGCCGCCGTAAATGAAGCTATAAATCAGAACTTCATCAATATCCTGCCAGTGGCTACCATTGATGAAGAGCCATTCACCATCTTGATCGTTACCTTCACGAAGATCTTGTTGCAGCAACAGATATGGCGGTTTGTCATAGTTTCCCAGGAACTTACTCAACGCTTCGGCACCACTGATCTTGCCGTTTTTAAAACGAATAAAGGCGGCGATATCGAGGTCGATAGGCTCTTTATGGTTTCCCTGTTGCCAGGTCAGGTTGATTTTGATCCGCCCAAAATCTTTGCGTTTCTCCAGATTTATGCTGGGGTTTGCTTGGGTTAAGTTCGTGCTTGCGGGGGCGACAGCAGGCGCAGCAGCAGGCACATCGTGATGCATCGGAGGAGGGGGCGGGGTTAATGAATTTTTATGCCACCACCAGACACAGGCGGTCAGCAGCAACAATAGCAGCAATAATAGCCATGGCAGGAAGCGTCGCCACCATGGGATAACGACCACGGGAAGTAGGGGCGCTTCACTGATAATGGCCCAGTTGATCAGCACAGGTTCGCCACCTACACTATAGCCGTTAAGATCGCGCGAATGCGTTAAAAGCCTTTGTAAGGCATGTGCCGAATGTTCTTCGCCGTGTGCGAGTAACTGCTCAATCAAACCGGCCAGAATATCCTGGTACTGCTGGCGTTTACTCTGGACGGCGGCTTGTTCCACATCGCTTAGCGCAGAAAAGGGTTTTGCCAGCCCCTGGCGTTCAGTCCACCATTCCAGATGGCCCTGTGAACCACGACGAGCAGTGGCGTAGAGTAGCGCCAGAGACGGTGGAAGATGACGGTGTATGATTTCAACCGTCTCCTCGTAGATTGTCAGAGTCGCTTCATCAATAGGCGCAGCAGTTGTTAATCGTTGCATAACCGAAATCATTATTGTTGTGAGTTAGATGCGTGGTATGCATGTAGCTGAAATTCAGCAAGCCAGAGCCGTTTTCTTCAGCAGCCGAAAAGTGGCCAGGTGACCAGCGCCACTTTTCGTGCATCCTTAGCGAAGGGTATTTGCTTCCTCCAGGACTTTGATTTTCTGCTTGGCTTCTGCGACTTTCTTTTCAATTTCAGCAATTTCACTTGCGCCACTGGCATGCTTAGACTGCCGTTGCAAGTCCTGTAATTGTTGAATTTCCTTCTGGCGTTCACTGCTGTTTATTTTGCTGGACTTCAGCTGTGCAATGGTCTGCGACAGGTCTGAACGCACGGCATTTAACCTTGCTTGTTCATCGGCCAGCTTCTGATTGACATTCTGCTGTCGGTTTTGGGTATAAGCTTGCTGTTGCTTCGCCGACTCATTTTCATACTGGCTGAGTCGAACCTGCTGTTCTTTTTGATCAACTTGCTGACGATAACCGCCGGATGTGGCGCAGCTCAGTTTGGTAATAAAACTCGGATCTTGTGCGTGTAAATCACAGTCCTGTGGCGATGTGGAACAACCGGTAAGCAAGATAGATGCGAGGAGCACATATTTTCTCATCGAATTATCCATAAATTGAGTCAAATAACGATGCTTTACATATCAAAGCCGTCTTAAAAAAGCCGATAATCCTATCGGCGTAAAGTCATTAGCCTAGAGAAATAGCCTGACGTTGTTCGTATAACTCGTTCGTTTCCTTCTCTAAGTCGCTGATCTTACTACTTAGACTGGTATACTCTTTGTTCAAGTTAGACAATTTGATTTTTTCTGCGGATGTTGTAGTTGTTTGTCCTTGTAACGCTACTTTATAGGCAGACTCTTTATCTTTCATGCCTTTAACTGTATCTTTCATCCTGCTGATATTGGCGTCGATTTGTGCCAATTGCTTTTTGGCGCTTGCTTTATCAAAGTCTGCCTTATCTTTTTGAATGCTCATTTGGGTCAGAATAGCTTGATTTTCGCTGATGACTTGCTTCATCGCCAGAGTCGATTTTTCTACTGCTGCAGTATCTTTGCTGATGTCCTTATCCATTGCCTGAAGGCGATCGGATGTCGAAGCATAATCCTTTTTCAGGCCATCAAGATAGTAGTTAGCTGCCATACCGGCCGCACATCCCGTAGCACCACCAATTGCGGCTCCAGCCAGGGCTTTCTTGGTATCACCAGCGAGAGCACCAATTAGAGCCCCCAAAGCTGCACCAGATACAGCCCCGACACCACAACCTTGTGCGCCGGAAGCGCTAAAAAACTGGGATTGCTCAGTCGTTGTCAGGCGAGAGTCCGGTTTTGTTCCTGACAGTAAAGTACTTCCTGTATTAGCACAGCCGCTAAGCAGCAAAGATGTTGAAATCAAGAGGCAGGCAATCTTTTTGTTAAGATTATTCACAATTTTTATCCTTAAAAATGATTCAATGATGATAAACAGATAACAAGACTTAAATGTTTTGGGTATCTTATGTTTTCAAGCAAGGCCTCATTGCATTTTGCTTCATTTATAAGACTTATGGACCGTTGCATCATAAGAACCGGATATAGTAATTAAAAACCCTGTCAGTGTATTATCGCATTCTGATTTACAGCATCGCAATAACTTATTTTAGTAACTTTGTATATCATCTTGTGCTGGAATTCTATGTTTCATGTCTTTATTTAGATTATAACTCTGATTTTATCTTGTCGGCAGTTAAAAATGTCATCAAATCCATTTCTGCACATTTTTGTCAGGATTTTATAAATTCTATATGCCCTCTCGGTAGCAGGCCAGATAAACACGCCTCCTTCCGACCGTTTGGTAAACAGGGACAGGGCATCAGCATCAGCCAAGAAGATCTTTACGGTATCGCCCTTGCGGTCACGGAAGATAAACAGGTGGCTGGAGAACTGGTTTTTATCAAGTACGTGCTGTACAAGCTCGCCGAGACCATTGAACGATTTACACATATCCATGACGCCAGCAACCAGCCAGATACGGGGGCCTGACGGGAGGGATATCATTGGCTTCTCCCGGTTAGCTCGCGGAGCAGCACCGACAGCAACTCTGATGACGGGTTCTCAAGCGTCATTTTTCCGTGGTGGAACTCAACACAACAGGATGAGGCATTCAGTGCGGGGAACTGACCCGGGTCTGTATTCATCCCGGGAGAGGGTGTCGGATCCGGTATCACCTCAACAGGTAACATTGTTGGTAATGATGAAGTGCCTATGGCAGCCGGAAGTAGGCGTGATATACGGCCTTCATTCTGCCAGAGTCGCAGCCATTTGAAGGTGACATTATCGTTGACGCCGTTTTCACGGTCAATCTGAGCAACGCAGGCACCGGGACGTTAAGCAAGTTCGACTATACGGAGCTTGAAGTCATACGAATAATTTTTACGGAGTTCTTTTCGCCAGGATTGGGATTCCATACTTAGATGTCCTTCTATACAGACGGACATCTAAGTTACCAGTACTGGCTTGATGGCTACATACGGCGCTGAGTTTACGCTTACTTTTATATAAGCTTTCATTACATAATTCTTTCTGAAATTATCTGCGTTAACTAAGTCTATCAGATTGGCGCGGTGTGAATATCTGGAGTTCTTTAATTTTTTGATTTACATCATTCTGGTTTTCCAAATCTAAGTGGTAAAAGGAATTTATATGCCTAAGATGCTCCAAGTTTTGTATTGAATGTATTTATTAAAAGGACGCTTGTAAACGCCCTTTTAAACAAATAGTTAACTTTAGCGAGCTTTATTCCAAAGCATGGAAGCAAATCCTGAGGCTTTTTCAGACTTTTCAATTTCTAACTCAGATATCAGGTTGCGAATGTTAGTTAATTTATCAATGTTATGTTGCACACCTTTGTTATAATTAAGCTCTTCAATTGTTTTTGGGTCTATAATTAAACCTTTACTGGAGGTGGTATATTTGCACTGATTTGATAATCTTTTATTTTCCAGGTTTTGGATTTCAGAACGGTATAAGTCTCGTAACTCAGTAGAGAGCTTAGGATTCCTGGTGATATTTTCTTTTGCTGTTTTTATAGTGCGAATTGTGCTTGAAGGGTTATCGATTAAATTTAAAAGAACATCAAGGACTTTACTGTCGACGAGTATATCCTGTGATGAGGGTAATATACCAATATTAGCCGCTATTTTCTTTAATGCGTAGGGGTTTCTTTGGGCGGACTGGATAAAGTAATGTTGAAAAAACTCGGGGAGGTTTGGATTATTCATATATAATTTGTGCGCGTGTGAGTTATAGTCTGTTACTTCCCTGCCCATAAATTCAGATTTAATCTTACTATAGTCAAATGAAGAAATTGAAGGATTTGATAGCAACAAGAAATGAAAATCAGGATTCGATGCTAAGGTCTCAAAAACAACTGGAGATATGCCCGGATTGATACTAAGTCCACGTCTTAATTCATCCGCATCATTATCCTCACAGTTCAAATAGTTAATTTGAGCAGATTCGGGCAAAGCAGGGTTTTTCGATAAAACCTTATGCAACCTCCTGTCTTCCATATCAAAAATTGCGAGGCATGCATCACGGGTAATGTTTGAATTATAAGCAAGGGATAGTATAAGATTACGTTTACCACTTTCAATAATTCTGTTTTGTATACTTTCAGTAATCGAATTATTTTCAGCGATTATTTCTTGTATTGACTCGTCTCCTTCAATGAATAAGTGTTCCTGTGTTTTTTTGTCAAGATGTGCATTGCTGGCCAAAATAGACCTAATTGTGGAACCACATTTTATGGCTAATATATCTTGGGCTTCTAAACACAGCGTAGGATTCCTGGCAAACTCAGCCAGGGCGGAAATATTATTGATGGTTTGTGCGAATTTTATCTGAACTATATCAGGAAGGTTAATTTTACTTGCTATTTCTATCAAGGTAGCAGGCTTAGTGCTTTTTATTTCAAGCAACAATGCGTCTGATTTACTATCTTTACTCTTGCATTCAAATTCGGATGAGTCATTTAATAAAGTTTCTTCGAAAGCTCGAACTACAGCAGGATCCGTATCAAAAGCTAACCTTTTTTTGTTCAACTCCGTAATTGATGCATTTCTGGCTAAGGAAACTCTTACTCGCTTGTCCTCAATAAGGATATTTTGATGTGCCTCGCTTAGGGTTGGATTTGACGCCAGTGCATTTTTCAATGCTAGTGTGCCAGAATTGACGTATTCATCACGAATACTGTCAGCGCAGTTAATATGACGTAATACAGCCTGATTAAGCGCACTATCTTTAACAGCCATTAATCCATCGAGCACCACAGCACTACAATATTCCCCCTCAGCTATAGACAGCATGATATCTTTACTTAATTTTTTTCGCTCTATCAGGGATGTTAAAAGGTTGGCCGGCGCATTCTGGTGAACACAGGCTGCTTTAAGTATTTCCTGGTCCTTTTTATCATCACTTTCTGAACCCGTAATACACTTCGATAACAATCGTTGGGTACAGCCCGGATTTTTAAACACGGCTAAACGAACTGGCGCATAAGTATCTTCCGAGAGTTTTTCGAGAAGATCTTCCGTGCACTCCTCATTCTCAGCAACTTTCAATCGTTCGACATAATTATCATCATCCGCTTTGGCAATCATTTGTGAGACGCTCAGGCCATCTATGTGCGATGCAGCCTTAAGCTTCATTTTATCGAACAGCGTCTCATATTTACTTACCTGGTCCCTCAACGTTTCGCGCAAAGGTACAGTTGCTTTCAGGGCTCTGCTGAGTCTTTGGAAATCTAAATCCTCACCATCAAGGAAAGCATTTTCACGTGCATCATTTACCGCATTATGAATATCGGCACCAGCAAAATTCCGACTCTGCGAACCCAACTGATGCTGCTGTTCAGTCGTTAACATATCCCAGGCTTTCTTAAGATGAATTCTGAGGATTTCTTTTCTTTCGGATATATAGGGAAATCCGACATAGAACACCTCGTCAAATCGCCCTTTGCGCAACAGCTCAGGAGGTAAGGCGGTCACGTTGTTTGCGGTTGCCACCACGAAAACAGTACTTTTCTTTTCCTGCATCCATGTCAGGAAATAACCAAGAAGCCTTGACGTCACTTCTGAGGCGTTCGATGAGCCTATACCAACGAAAGCCTTCTCCAGTTCGTCCACCCACAGGATACATGGGCTGATTGATTCGGCCATTCCCAGGGCTCGTCGCATGTTGTGTTCACTTTCGCCCACATATTTGCCGAGTAGCGAACCAATATCTAACCTCAGCAAGGGCAATTCGAACAAACCGGCAACAGCTTTAGCAGTGAGAGATTTACCACATCCCGGCATCCCGGCTACGAGCACTCCTTTAGGCGGCTGAATGCCAGCTTCCTCTGCTTCCGCAAGCCGGAGGAAAACCGCAGCCTTACGCTTAAGCCAGTCCTTCAGATTTTCCAGACCACCGATATCCTCCATGCTGTCCCTGACCCTGACCATCTCAAGTACGCCACCTTTGCCAATTATTTGCTCTTTTTCCTTGAGCAAGGTCGACACTGCTTGTTCATCAAGCGTACCGTGAATATTCAATGCCAGCATCAGCGACTGGTCAATCTGGCTGAATGTCAGCCCCGTAAGTGTGGTACTGACCCTGTTTAATAGAGCCTCTGGCACTTCGAGCACGTGAGATTTGGCAAAGTCACAGGCTCTACTTTTTATGGCATCTTTTTGCGGAAGAGGGATTTCAATAAGCTTCATCAGCGGTTCAAGCAGGTCGGAAAGTTCGGCATGCTCATCAATACAGACTACGCAGCTCTCGCCCTGATGATGGCGCCGTAATCTCATCAGAAACTCCCGAAGCCTTACCACAGCCAAAGGCGAAGCGGCAAGGACACTTCGTATATTACGGAACACATAAATTGTATTTTCCGGATCATCATCCACCAGCCCGGACAGCATGGTTTCGAAACCGGGGGCATGCTGGGTTAACTCCTGTACAGGTCTGCGTGTTTTAAAATCAACCCATCCCCACGCCAGGTTCCATTCTCTTAAGACAAGACCTGACTCTCTGGAGAAAGCCGTTAAAAGCTGGTCAGTCCGTTCTTCTTCACTACTTTGCAAATAAAAGCCGGTATTTCCCGCTTTTAACCAGGAAACAAGACGTTTTTTTAATAAATTATCCATCAAGTCAGGTCCTGTTAACTGAACAAACTGATAATAGAATTAAAAGCATTTGATACACTCTGTCCAACAGCGCTTGCTGTGTTACCGATGGAAGAAGCTACTGACTTAACGAGGGATTTAGACGCCGTGTAGATTTTATCTCCTATCGTACTCCCCAACATGCCACACGCTATCCCGCCAACCATTCCGCCAACAAAAGTTCCTACTGGACCAAAAATGGTTCCAATTGTGGCGCCTAAAGTCACGCCAGTATCGGCTCCGGCTATACCTGCAAGCGTAGTGACCGTTGTACTGCCCATGCGATCCAGGGCTTCTTCTTTTGAAATCTTACCCATGGCAAGGTCGTGTATATTTTTCAGGTTCTCGACCGTAACAGTCCCGAGCATAGCCAGACGTCCGACCGGGGAGTTTTTCATCACCTGGCCTAAAAATCCTTTTTTGCATGCAACAGTTAATCCACCTGAAATAGCTACCGTCAGCAATGCTCCACCTGCAGTGGTAACCGATGAAGTGACAAACTCACGAATGTCCTCCTGAGCAGAGTTGTTCTCTTTGCCTGTCAAGTGATTCCAGATCCTGCGGCCAGAAATTCGGGCCGCCTGAAAAGCGACGCCAAGGCCTGCGGAAATGAGGGCAGTTTTTCCTAACTCCTTGCCAATAGTTTTGCTGTCGGCAACGGCCCAGTCGATATCTGTGGCCTTCTTTTCCTGATGGGCTCTTTCACGTTGCTTAACGGCTTCTTCTTTAGAAAGCGGCGTGGATTTGATGCCATCATGCTCAATGACTTCAACAGATTTACGTGTCATCCCTTCTGACTGATTCTCAGGGACCAATGATCCCTGACCACGATAATCACCTTTCTCAAAGGCCGTCTGAGTCGCATTAGCATCTGCGCAGTATTTCGACTGATAACGGCGCACAACTTTACCATTAGCGTCTTTGATCTGAATATCTACAGAGTTTTTATTGTAAACATTCCCTGGATTAATGACCAGCTCAGCTCTTGATGATGACCCCGCAGCTTTTGCATTCACATTAAAGGTATTGACGTGATGAACTTCAGCAATGAATCCATCAAGATTGGGGTTCATATTAATCATGCCATCAGTACGGAAAATGGCCGTTGCCATTTTTTTGTTCGCTTCATTCAGAGCCTCATCAATGCCCCGGGCATAATCCCTGACACTGAGAACGCCGTGACACTTAGCCGAATTTTCCAGTTGCTTAGCTAGCCAGTTATTACGGCTCTTGCCCTTTTCTAGGCTAATTGTCAGGGATTGAGCTAATTCACGCTGGCGATTGACCGTACTGATAATCTCTTTGGCATCTTTGACAAGAAGGGTATCACTTTCCCAGAGTTCGGCATGTTTACGAAACTGAGCAACCAGCCAGGTTTCGGGCTCTGCGTCCGGATGCTGGCTGATCTGATGAGTAAATTCTTTTAAAACGATGGCAGTGGCCACCAAATCACTACCATCATGAACCAGTTCCAGGTTGACATCGTCCGCCAGATTTTCCAGAAACGACTCATCGAAGAGATGTGATAAATCTAATACCGCTGGTGCAGCCTTATCTAAAGTCTCATTTACAGCCATCATTTTGCTCCTTATTTATTTCTTCTGGGGATGAGAACAGGTTAAGTGCTTCATTCAGTTGCTGTATGAGCACCGAGTGTAAGGTTTGAGGTGAAACAATTCTCAGATGAGGCAACCAGTAGCGTATCCACGGCAGCAATTGTCTTTCATCGGCTATCTCACAAATAACTTCAAGACTGCCGTTATTATGGTGCTGAGTAATGACTTGGGAAGGCAAAACATTTCGACGTAAAAAATAATGGGCAACACTGGCATCGACATGCAGTGTGACGGGAAACTTATTCAGGCTAAACCAGACATCATCTTCCTGCTCAATACACTGCTCGATATATTTTTCAGGCACGAACGTTCCATCTTCCCGTTTTAACCAGGAGATGCCGCTTACCAGGAAGCTTTTCGGTTTTTGCTCTTCAACGGCCACCAGGTACCAGATATTTTTTGAATTAACCAACCGATACGGCTGAACGAGGCGTGATTTGTTTTTATAGTGAAAAGAGCAATATTTGTGCGAATTAATTGCCTGTCGCAGCAAGCCAAAAGTCTGGGAAAAGTTACTTTTATCCAGATATTCAGGGGACATTGTTTTTACTGAGAATTCGTGATGCTGATCGTCTTTGAGAAGAGAGGACCAGAATCCAGCATTCTGGCCGGCAAAGATTTCAGCAGCGCCAGAAATTTTAATCAGGTGGTCAATATCGCTCATCAGCAAGGATTGACGGAACTCAGGAGAGAGGCGGTAATTGTCTCCACCGCTATGCTCTATTAAGGCGCTGAGGCGATTCAAATCACGAAAGATTGTACGAGCAGATACATGGAATTTTTCTGCCAGTTCGACACGGCTTACCTGACTTTTCTGATGCAACTGGATGATGATCTCAGCCAGTCTGTTCGCGAGCTTCTCACTCGCTCCTTTCGTCGTATTCACGGTTTCGTCCTTGCCAGAAGAAGAATGAGATTATCCTAGCCTGGGGTAATGACAGGATGTGTCAGTGTAATTCCGGAACAGGCATAAATGTTTGATTAGTGTCATATTGAACCGCCCCGGTTATTGAGCATCCCGCCAGCAAAGCGGTGACCGGCGAAATCGCGCTCGTACATCGCCTTGTAAACTTCGTTGTCCTGATTGGCTCTGACAATCAGGACAACGACAGCTTAATGCCAGACGACTGTCCATGGTCACACAACGTTATGACCGCCTCGCAACCTGCTGTCCGGAATGCGGCAACGACATGGAGTACCTCAGCGAAGTCGGTGCGGAGCAACAGGAACTGGTCTCCAGCGCCCTGAAAGTGACCCGCACGGTCAGGATGAAAAAGGCCTGCATCCGATGCGACTGCATCGGTGAAGCCTCTGCGCCATCACGTCCCATCGACCGTGGCATAGCCGGACCGGGCCTGCCGGCCCGCGTGTTAACGGGCAAGTACTGTGAACACACGCCACTGTATTGCAAGACTGAAATCCTGGCGCGTCAGGGGGGCTGGCTGCCTTAGTTTCACTGCCGAAAGTCAAAGATAATAATAGCCGTAGTGATGGCGGAAAACTTGTCGGACTGACGGGGATTGTCAAAGGAGGCGCATCTATCGGTACTGAAGCCCGACGGATTATCATAGCTGAGCTAAAGAAACTCATACCGTTCACAGCAGTTCAACGCGTTGCTCTAGACCACTATACTGAGCGTGGAACGCTACTGTACAGCCTGGTCGGGACGTGCAAACTGAACAGCGTGTACCCAGAAAGCTACACGCCATAGCTGACTGACCGGTCAATCAGGTGAGTGAACTGCTCCCCTGGCGCGTAGCGCTGTCAACTGAATAACACATCCCCGTCAATACGGTTCTCGCTGGACGCTTACAATCAGGTGGGTGTTGCGTAAAAAAATAATGTCAGAGAGAATGGAGGAAATGAATAGATTGCGCAACTAAGTGAAACTTTGATGAATGAAGTCAGTTCTGTACAGGTTAACTTCCTTGGTAAACTTTTTAGAAAACCCTCAGTCAATTCGACTTCAGAGACGTTATGGTTTTCCCTTCAGGGTAAAGAAGTGGCCCATTACCCTCTCAGGGCGATGCGTTCGTTTGCGCATGTTGATGAGTCGGTGCTGGGAAGTCAGTTGCGTTTTCGTTCCGATGGTACTGAGATTAAAACCGGATTTTTGCAAAAAAGAGCAACAGCAAATTTTCTGAGGTTTATCAACAAATCTGTCTCAGAACATATTCAGGATTACCTGAGAACATGTTTTTCTGAATTTGATGCTTTAGTGATTAACCATTACCCACGAGACACCTGGTCAGAGCAGATTGAAAGCATGCTGTCAGAACTGCACCAACATTACATGGTGCAACCTGAAATCTGGAAGACGTATTTACCCGCTTCGGTTATTGAGAGGATTGAGGCGATGGTAAAATTCTATCCATTGGATATGGCATCCCTACGTGAATATCATGAAAGCTACCAACTTTATAAACGTGAAGCATTCTTTGATGTTGTGGAAGCGAATCCTCTCACAGCTGAGCAGCGATTAGGTGTTTTAAGGTCTAATGACCGTAATATGGTTTTAGCCGCTGCGGGCACGGGGAAAACATCCGTTATGGTTGCTAAAGCTCTAGACCTGATCGACAGAAAACTCGCTGAACCTTCTGAAATTCTTGTTCTTGCTTATAACAAGGCTGCAGCAAGTGAGCTGAAAGAACGTCTGGAAAGCAAAGCTATTAATGGAAATGTAACTCTGGTCACCAAACCCTATATTTCCACTTTTCATGCGTTGGGCAGACAGATACTCAGAGATGCAAGTATTTCCACTCAGATGAGTGTGTTTGCTGAGGATAACTATAAACTTAAACAGTGGGTTACAAAATGGATTTATGAATATATCAGCGCCGACCCAGCGCGCGTTTTTGATTTGATTGAGCTGACGACCCCGCCCGTCGATGCTATGCAGTTCAATACGAAATCGGAGTATGAAAAATATCTACGTGATAATGATTTCAGAACGCTGGGTGGCGAAAAGGTGAGAGGTTACCAAGAACTTTTGCTGGCTAACTTCATGCATGTTAACAAAATAGAATATGAGTATGAATCACCGTATGTAACGAAACGGCGGCTGGAGCTGGGGTTCGACTACCGTCCCGACTTTCACATTAAAGATACAGATATTTATATTGAGCACTATGGTACTGACCGGAACGGGAAAACTCGACCAGACATTGATGCCAGCCAGTACAGTGAAATTAAAAATAAAAAGCGCGCTCTCCATGAAGAGTGTGGAACTACGTTGATCGAAACATTTCATTTTGAATGGCAGGAGAAAAATTTACTACCAGCATTTAAGACTAAACTAGCTGCGGCAGGGGTCAGTTGTGATCCTATGAGCCCACATGAAATTTTTGAAAAATTGAACCAACAGCAGGAGTTAGGAAGTTGGGCTGAATTGATGACGAAAGCTCTCAAGTCAATCCGCGTCGAAAGGTTAGATAAAAAAGGAATATTAGAGCGTTTAACATCGGCGAAAATATTTAATGCTGAAAAATATACCGAAATATTAGATGAGTTGCATAGTGGTTATATTTATGAGCTCAAGCATCAGAATGCAATTGATTTTGATGACATGATCATCAGGGCGATAGAGGTTATTGACAATGGGGCATATATCCCCCAATGGAAATATGTTCTACTTGATGAATTTCAGGATGTTTCTGCTGCCAGAATGGAATTCATTCAGTGCATTTTAGCAAAAGGTCCTACACCTTCTCTGACTGTTGTCGGGGATGACTGGCAATCCATTTATCGGTTTTCCGGCGGTAAACTGGAGCTAACTACACGCTTTGGGGATCTTGTTGGTCATTGCACGTTAACCAAACTTCAGAAAACGTTCAGGTACAACAATAGCATAGCCAAAACTGCCGGGACTTTCATTATGCAAAACCCCGAGCAGTATAAAAAGGAGATTGATACTCATCATAAAGTTGAGGAGCCTCAGGTTTATCTTCTTGATGATAAAGTCGGTGTTCAAAGGAGTTTATGCGACAAAGCGCTGGAGGTGGTAAAGAAAATAAGGCAGCACGAACCCACCGCATCGATAGCTATTATCGCTCGCTATAATTACCTATTAGCAGAAGCCAAACAGGCTGTATGGGGCGCTGAATTTAAAGAAAACATATTATTCTGGAGTTTTCATAAATCGAAGGGGCTTGAAGCGGACTATTGTATTTTGATTGGCTTTTCTCAGGGGAAAACAGGCTTTCCTAACGAAAACAGAGATGATGCTGTCATCGAAGCGCTGTTACCCTCTCTGGACACCTTCCCGCATTCTGAAGAGCGGCGCCTCCTGTACGTGGGTATCACGCGTGCAAGGCACAAGTGCTACATCATTGCCGATCCAACAGCACCATCTGACTTTATTACCGAGCTTCTTACGCCAAAATACGATTTGCAAATCGTCTCTGATACCTTCAAAGAGCAGTATCGCAAAATGTTTAAGTGCTCATACTGCGAGCCAGGCTACCTTCGACTGGTAAAGGGTAAGTTTGGAGATTATTACAGTTGTAGTACTGGACTGGGATGTACAGTAGGAAAGGCAAGGGTATGTGAAAAATGCGCTGCACCTTCATTTGATATGCGAAGTTACAGCCAATGCAATAATCCTGCGTGTGATAACAAAATGAAAATATGTGAAAAATGTGGCAGGCCTATGAAATTAAAGCAGAGTAAGTTTGGAGAGTTCTGGGGGTGTAGTGGCTATGGAATTAAAGACGACCAATGTACTCATAAATCAATATTAGGTCTGACTTGATGATACGTATTAAATATTAATCGGTTAGCTTTGAATCGAAAAAATGGACTGCTTTGAGCGAGAGGTAGACATAATGTAAGTACACCCGTTTTAGTTCCACGCACTTTTTGAGATTTCCGGATTTTGACCCTGGCCCAAATTCAGTGCAGTGCTAAATCAGAGATCCTCGTCTTTCCGGAGACTTCGGATGAATTCATCCGAAGTCAGGTTATTCAGGGATTCATGGGGGCGCTCGCTGTTATATTCTGGCAGCCAGCGTGCTTTAACTTTTCGTGTTTCATTCAGTGTTCTGAACAGATAAAAATCCAGTGTTTCGGGTCTGTATGTCCGGTTGAATCGTTCGATAAAGGCATTCCGCGTTGGGTGGCTGGGTCTGAAAAGCTCCATCCCTGGGATATTCTGATTATGTTAAATATATGAATGTAGGAAAGTTGAATGTTGTAAATTCTGTTAAGTAATTGATGGAGATATAGGGGTAATTAATAGATTTATGCCCCGTGAATGGGTAGGCATGCTCGACAGATCAATGGTTACATTTTCCGATTTGTGGTTAATATTTTTTAAAAATAAATGTTGAGTATAATTTTAAAGGCAAGGGCACAGTTCCATTGAGGTCAGTGTTAAATACGAAGTCAGTAATATATATTGCATCCCTTTTAGTTTTAATGAACATGCTTTCGCTCAATGAAAAATGTTGTAATGCAATAAGCTATCTTGACTTTAGAACCGTCAGATATCACACTTTCAAAAGTGTAGTGACAAAAGGGGGAAGAAATAAATGTTCACATCTTCTTTTTATTCATCAGACTTCGTCATCTGATAAAAGTAAGTTATTTGTTGGGGGGTGTATGAAAAAAATGATAAATCCTTCTCCGAGAAACCCCTTGTCTTTCTTTACAAACCACCTGAGGGGGATGTTCTGGATACTGAAAATGCAACGTGGAGAATTCATATTCTCTCCACCGCTATGCGCCAAACGACGATGTTAATTCTGTACTAAAAACCAACATTTATAATGAACCCGAAAATATTAAAATCCAGAATCTCAATTCTGAGTTGAAAAGTAAAATAAAATAAGGGGGTGCAGGCAAC
>OLFU01000975.1_pt1 | contig 30975 bp, 28 predicted proteins | sample 1605161 | NCBI WGS metagenome assembly OLFU01 (sample SAMEA3888914, study PRJEB22519) | human gut metagenome | biome: human gut; feature: human-associated habitat; material: faeces | place: Denmark | collected 2011
GCCCTTTTCAAGGGCGGGGGACCGTTGCGCCCGGGCGCAATGGTGGTGGGTTCTTATCCCTGTCCTCCGCCCCGGCGCATTGAAGGGCGGATATAGTTGTGGTCATTTGGCTGGCGTTGCTGGTCGATTCCCCCTCTCGAAACCCGACACTCCGTCCCACGGGTATCCGCCCTTTTCAAGGGCGGGGGACCGTTGCGCCCGGGCGCAATGGTGGTGGGTTCTTCTCCCCCTCTTCCATCCTCAGTTTTACTTCCTTATCGATCACATACATGACCCCATCAAAATTCCTCCAGATGTCCCGATTGGTGAATCGCAGTACTTTAAAACCGTACCGGCTCAGTTCCTTTGTCCGGATGTTGTCATACTGCCGGGTCCCGGGAGCATAGTGCTGGCCGCCGTCGATTTCTACAATCAGGCGGGCACGGGCACAGTAAAAATCCACGATGTACCCGGCAAGGATTTTCTGCCGCAGGAAACGGACCGGATAGGACTGCAGGAACTGGAACCACAAATGGCGTTCTTCCTGCGTCATGTGCCGGCGCATGGTCCGGGCATACTGCTTCAGGCGGCGGTCGCTCGAGGTTTCATGGTACATGGTGCAGAGTCTCCTTTGTTGTAGATTGGGTGGATTGAAATGGGTGTTTGGAACCCACCAGCTGGATGCAGAACCCACCACCCGCCTTCCGGCTGGTCCCCCGCCCTTGGAAAGGGCGGATAACCTTGTTGTCGAATGGGTAACGTTGCTGGTCGATTGGTTGGGGGACAGGTTCTGTTTTCTGCGGATTCCTCCAGCAAAAGGGGGGTACCGCCTGCGTTTGCGGTACCCCCCTTTGCTTCTTCAGCCCCGATTCTTGAAATACTGGAACAGGATTTTGCACAGGTCCCTGGCCTCTTCTTCGCTCAGGGTAATGCCTTTGCTCATCTTTTCGTGCTCCGGGGCCCATTCCCGCAGGTCGAACTTCGGTTTCGTCCCGTTGTAGGACACCCGATTGATCTCTTTGGTCCACCCTTTCTTGCTGGTGGACAGCACGCCCAGTTCCTCCACCAGCTCATAGCTGAAATCAGAATCTCCTTTTCCTGCCATGCCGCTACCTCCTTGCTGTTTTTTCCTTTGCTGATCGACCCCAGGTCCATTATACCGGAAATCCTCTTTTTGGGAACCCCCCACCGTCATCATCTGCAATTTCTCCGCAACTTCGTGATTCACTGCAGGATCCCCGGTGTAGCGATGGGCTGTTTTCACGGCTTCCTCCACCTGCTGGTCCGTGGCCGCCACCAGTTCCTCGTACCCCACCAGGGCCGCAAAGGGGGCAAACTGGGCAGCCCGTTGCTTCCTGGGCATCCGGGGCCGGGGCAGCTTTTGGGGATGGGGCAGCCCCACCAGGTCTTTTTCCCCGTTCACGCCCGATGCCCCCCTACCTGTCCGTTCCGTTCCCGGGTCATGGCCCCCTGGAGCAGGTTGCTGCCCCGCAGCAGGGCGTTCTTCCCGTACCGGGCCTGGATGTCCAGGAGGGTCTGCTGCAGGCTGTCCTCCTGGCCCTTCTTTCCCTGCTCCGCCATCCCGGCGAACAGGTCCGCCTCCCGGCCCCGGACCGGCACGGCTTCCGGCGGCACCACATGCTCGGCGGTCAGGGTCACCTTCCGCACCAGCAGCAGGGGGTTGCACACCCGGTCGAACAGGTCCAGGGCCGCCTGCCGGATGGCCGTTCCGGAGGCAGTATACCCGCCCGGCAGGTTCAGGGACCCCTGGCCATGGACGGGGACCGGCCGTCCGTAATGGTCCTGCACCACCCGGCCCCGGTACGACCGCCGACGCCAGGGGTCCTCCAGGTTGCTCCGGTCATACCCCAGGGTCAGCACCAGCTGGTCCGTCACCCGGCTTTTCTTCACCAGGTCCAGGGCCAAAAGGTCCGCCATCTCCCACACAATGAGCCGGGCCTTGTCCGCCGGATAGGGATGCTGGAGCACCTGCCCGGACCCCAGGCTGCTGCTCCGGGGGCGGTAGGTCTTGATATCCTGCAGGGTGCAGGGTTCCCAGCCCCAGGCATGGTCGATGAGCAGCTCCGCATTCACCCCGAACAGATGGTACAGCAGATCCGGGTCCTGGAGAGACATGCGGGCCACAGCCCCCAGGGTGTACATGCCATAGCGCTGGAGCTTGCGGGTGATCCCCGGCCCGATCCGCCAGAAATCCGTCAGGGGGCAGTGGTCCCACAGGGTCTCCCGGTAACTCTGCTCGGTCAGAGAGGCGATCCGCACCCCATCCCCGTCAGGCGCCATATGCTTGGCCACAATGTCCATGGCCACCTTGCACAGGTACAGATTGGTGCCGATGCCGGCGGTAGCCGTGATCCCCGTTTCCTTCAGCACCGCCCGGATCATCTCCCGGATCAGCTGGCGGGCGCTGCAGCCATAGCTTTTCAGGTAGGGTGTCAGGTCCAGCAGCACTTCGTCGATGGAATACACGTGGATGTCCTCCGGGGCCATGTACCGCAGGTAGGTGCGGTACACCCGGGCGCTGGTTTCCATATAGAGCCGCATCCGGGGCACGGCGGTGATGTAGTCCAGCTCCAGGGAAGGCTGCCGGTTCAATCGAGAAGCCAGGAAGGAACGGCCGGTGAACCGGTGACGGGGGCACAGGCTGCGGCGCATGGCGTTCAGCTCCTCCACCTGGCGGATCACCTGGAACAGCCGGGGCCGGCCGGGGATTCCCCAGGCCTTCAGGGCCGGGGAAACGGCCAGGCAGATGGTCTTATCGGTACGGCTCTTATCGGCCACCACCAGACAGGCATCCAGCGGGTCCAGGCCCCGTTCCACACATTCCACCGACGCATAGAAAGATTTCAGGTCGATGGCTCCATAGATCCGCTGCTGTTCCATTCCCTGTTCCTCCTGTTCTGTTCGTTTTATGAACGTTTGTTTGTTTATAGTATAGCACAAAAGGGAGGCTTCGAAAAGCCCCCCTTGTCAAGATTCCATCTGATCCAGATCCGCCCCTGTCCGGACATCAGGCCTGGATGATCTTCATCCCCTGCACCACCTGGTCCGGAGTCAGGCTGCCCAGAGCATCCAGCAGGTGCACGTGGAAGGTCCCCGGTCCCGGATTCCCCCGGGCCGCCACTTCCCCGGCCAGGCCCATATAGACCGTGCCCAGAACAGCGGCCGCAAAGGGCTCTCCGCTGCTGTGCCAGGTTCCTGCCAGGGCCCCTACCATACAGCCGGTGCCTGTGAGCCGGCCCAGCAGGGGCGTCCCGTTGGCCACCCCGAGGGTCCGCCTGCCGTCGGTGACCAGATCCGTGGCCCCGGTAATCAGGAGCACCGTATCGTGCTCCCGGGCGTAGGCTGCAAAAGGTTCCGCCGCCCCGGCCAGATCCGTACCCCTGATGGCATCCGCCGACCCGGCGTCCACTCCGTGGGCGTGGCTGGGCAGGCCGCACAGGGCCCGGATTTCCGAGCTGTTCCCCTTGATGATCTGAGGCCGGTTGGCTGCAATAAACGCTTTGGCATATTCCAGCCGCAGGGTGCTGCAGGCTGCCCCCACCGCATCCAGCAGGATGGGCAGCCCCAGGGCATGGGCTCTGGCCCCGGCGATTGCCATGGCCTGCATCCGTTCTTCGTTGATATTCCCCAGGTTCACCACCAGGGAATCCGCCGCCGCCGTGATCTCCTCCACCTCTTTCGGGTGAGAAGCCATGGTGGGGCTGGCCCCCACTGCCAGGATGGCATTGGCACTGTCATTCATGGTGATGGCGTGGGTCATGCAGTGGATCAGCGGTTCATTTGCCCGCACCCTGGACAGGATGGCCGTAAACGCCCTGGCCAGCTTGTCTTCTGCTTCCGTGGTCATATACATTCACTCCCAATTTTCTCTGGAATTCCAGCAGCGTCCCGTTTTTGGAGAGCACGGTCAGCAGGCAGAAGGCGATGGACCCGCCGATCAGGGTGCCGGCGATGAAGCTGGGCACATAGAACATCCAGGACAGACCGGTGCGGCCCATGAGGATTTCCATCACCGGATAGGAAACCATGGCCCCGATGATGCCGGTACCGATCACTTCACCCAGGCAGGCGGCAATGATTTTTCCCCCGCTGGCCCGGTAGAACAGGCCGGAAAGGACGGCCCCGAATACGGCCCCGGTCAGGGCCAGGGGCGGAATGCCCATAACGGTCATCCGGATGATGCCGATCAGCGTGGCACAAAGCAGGGAATACCAGGGTCCCAGCATCACCGAACAGGTGATGTTGATCAGATGGGCCATGGGACACATGCCTTCGATCCGCAGGATGGGTGAAATGACCACACCCAGGCCGATCATCATGGCCAGAAAGACCAGACGCAGGACTTTTTGCTGTTTGCTTTCCATAATAAAAATTCCACTCCTTTTTGGACCGGTAGCACCAGCCCCTTCAGAGTGGCAATGAACATTGTGTGCGTACCCACCACAGCTGAAAAAGCTGGCAGAAGCCAGTTCTGACGGTCGGTACTGTGGTACCCTCTCAACCCGGCACACGGACTCCCTCGCTGAAAATGAATACCGATCCAGGGCGCTCCCCCTCGATCGTTCCTATTGTAACAAAAAAAGCAGAAGGAAGCAAGTGTCCTTCTGCTTCGGCTGTGAACCCATCGATCAGGATGGCGGGAGTGTAAGAACCCACCACCAGCCTTACGGCTGGTCCCCCTTCCCTTTTCCCCGGGACTAGGCTGTTCCTGTTCGTCACAGCCGTCGCGGGAAGGACAACAAAGGTCGTACGGTCGGTGCAGGAACCCATCCACCGTCCATCCGGACGGTCCCCCTTCCCTTTCAGGGAAGGACAACTGTCATTCCATACTCCTGACGATGTATTTCCGGCAATGGACGTACACCACGGCCAGCACCACCGTGGCAACGATCCAGCTCAGGGGATAGGCTAGCAGCAGCACCAGGTAGTCCCGGTATCTGGCGAACACGGTAAAGATGTACACCAGCCGCACGCCGCAGATGCCCAGGATGGCCACAATGGCCGGAGGCAGCGCATACCCGTACCCCCGCAGGGCCCCGGACAGGATATCCAGCATCCCGTTCAGGTACAGGGTGGTGGCAACCAGATGGATCCGCTCCACCCCCAGGCGGATGACCTCCGGATCGGGATTGAACAGGCTGATGATCTGCCGCCCGAACAGCACAATGGGCGTGGTGATGCACAAAAGAAACAGTCCCTCCACCCAGAAGGCCGCTTTGGTGGTGCGCAGGCACCGGTCCAGTTTCCGGGCCCCGTAGTTCTGTCCCACAAAGGTGGTGGTGGCCTGGCTGAACCCGTTCACAAAGCAGTAGATGTTGAACTCGATGATCACCCCGGCCGCAGCAGCAGCCATCACAGCGGTTCCCAGGCTGTTCAGGGAAGACTGGATCACCACGTTGCTCACGGCGAACACCATGCCCTGGATGCCGGCCGGAAGCCCGATCTTGATGATGTTCCGGAACTCCACCCGGCTGAACCGCATATGGTGCCGCTGGAGCCGGACGGGCTGGGGCGTGCGGCACAGCAGCACAAACAGGAACAGGGAGTTCACCGCAAAGCTCAGCACCGTGGCACTGACCACCCCGGTCAGTCCCAGATCCAGCACCGTCACCGAAAGCAGGTCCAGGGTGATGTTCAGGATATTGGCCGCCACCAGGCTGTAAAGAGGGGTTTTCCCGTCTCCGCAGCTGCGGAAAATGGCCGCCTCGAAGTTGTACAAGGTCAGGAAGGGCATGCCCAGCAGGAAGATCCGCAGGTAGGTGGCCGCCAGGTCGTGGACCTCTTCCGGTACGTCCAGGATTTTCAGGGCCGGATGGGCGATCAGCTGGCCCACGATGCTGAGCAGCACCCCCAGCCCGATGGCCATGAAGATGGCGGTCTGCACCGTCTCTTCCACCTTGTCCTGCTTCCGGGCCCCCAGATACTGGGCGATCACCACATTGGCCCCCAGGGAGATCCCGATCAGCAGCGTCACCAAAAGGCCGATGACGGGCATGTTGTTGCCCACCGCAGCCATGGCGTCCTTCCCCACAAAATGGCCCAGGATGAACACATCCATGCTGTTGAACAACTGTTCGAACAGCCCCATGAGCCCGATGGGCATGGCAAAAAGAAACAGTTTGTCTGCAATGGAGCCGTGGAGCATGTCCAGGCCGTGCCGTCTGCTCTGAACTTCCGTCATCCTTCATTCCCCCATTCCCGGATCCGCTTCCGCACGTCATCCAGGTTCAAGACCCCCAGAGCGAACCCCTTCTTGATCAATTGCTCCGGCAGGTATTCATCGTATTTGTCGAACACCGGCACCTCCTGGGGATACACCAGGTCCAGAGGATCGATGTCCTTTTCGATTTCTTCCTTCACCACCCGGTAAAAGGTCTTTTCATCCGCGTCCATGGTGAACTGCATAAAGAAGGGCCGGAAGGGATCCAGCTTCTTCAGTCCCAGCCGCCGGGCGCATTTCAGGTTCAGGAACCGTTCCATGGCCAAAAAACCGTAGGTCCCCAGCCAGGGCAGGAGGCACCACATGTTGCCTCCCAGCTGGATCAGGGGCTTTTCCGCTGCCCCCGAGGCCACCGCCGTGTGCCGGGCCTGCTGCAGCCGGGCCACTGCATTCTTCATCAGATAGGGATAGCTCCGTTCCTCCTGCAGTACTTTCCGCATGCGCTCCAGCACCCGGGTATGCAGATCCCCGGGGCATTCCCCGAAATAAGCCGGGACTTTGCCCTTCACCATTTCGCAGTAGATCACATGCCGTTTCCGGTCCACCTCCAGCACCCGCCACACATGGCCGGCAATGGCGATCTTCTCCCCGGGAGGAGGGGGTGCCACCACGGTGCCCAGTTCTTCCGAATCGCAGCGCACCGTGTATTCCTCGTTTTCCTGGAACACCCCGTAGAACTTGAACGAGCTGATCACCCGCTCCCCCGCAAGGCCCACCATCAGGCCCCCCTGCTCCGTCCGTTCAATATGATCCTCCGCAATCAGGTACTGGAGCAGCACCTTGTAGTCTTCCTGGCTGATCCGATGGAAATAGCTGAGCCGCAGCACCCGGTCTGCCAGGGCCGCCGGAGACAGTTCCCCGTTGCTGGCCAGCACGCTCATAGTCTGGTGGTACAACAGGCTGTAGGGCAGCCGGTCCAGCCGGGGCGGTTCCACCCATTTTTCCTCCAGGTACAGCTGGATCAGGGCGATTCCCTGGAGCAGTTTCCAGGGGATGGTGGCAGGCAGCAGCGCCCGGATCTCCGGCTCATCCTCCCGGATCACGAACCACATCTCCGGCGGCAGATCCCGCCGTCCGGTCCGCCCCATGCGCTGGAGGAAGGAAGATACGGTCCAGGGCGCATCGATCTGGAAGGCCCTTTCCAGCCGGCCGATGTCGATGCCCAGTTCCAGGGTGGAAGTGGTCACCGTGGTCAGGTTCCTGCTTTCGTCCTTCATCAGTTCTTCCGCCGTTTCCCGCACCGCCGCCGACAGATTGCCATGGTGGATCAGGAACCGATCCGGTTCATGACGCAGCTCGCAGTACTGGCGCAGGCTGGTGGTCACCCCTTCACATTCTTCCCGGGAATTGACGAACACCAGGCATTTCTTGCCCCGGGTATGCTCGAAGATGTAGCCCAGTCCCGGGTCCGCCTGCACCGGTGCCGTGTCCGTCTTCTGATCCAGGGCCGGCAGACCCTTGATGTCCGTCCGGTCCTCCCCGGCCTGGGCGTCCTTCACGTAGAAATGCTCCATGGAAAGCCGCCATTTGGCACCGGGAGCCTTCACCTGGGGGATCAGGGTCTTCCGGCCCGTACCCAGGGACAGGAACTCCCCCACCCGCTGGGGATCCCCCAGTGTGGCCGACAGGCCGATCCGCCGGGGATTCACCCCTGCCAGCCGGGAAAGCCGCTGGATCAGGCACAGGGTCTGGCCGCCCCGGTCCCCCCGCAGCAGGGAATGGACCTCATCGATGACCACGAACCGCAGGTCGCCGAACAGTTTGGGGATGGCCATGTGCTTGTGCAGCAGCAGGGCCTCCAGGCTTTCCGGGGTAATCTGCAGGATGCCCGACGGATGGCGCATGAGCTTGGCCTTGTGGGACTGGGAAACGTCTCCGTGCCAGTGCCACACCGGGATGTGCCCTTCCTGGCACAGAGGCTGCAGCCGCTGGAACTGGTCGTTGATCAGGGCCTTCAGGGGACCGATGTAAATGCAGCCCACGCTTTTGGGCGGGTCCTGGGCAAACTGGCTCAGGATGGGAAAGAACGCCGCCTCCGTCTTGCCCGAAGCCGTGGAGGCCGTCAAAAGAAGATTCTGGTCCGTATGGAGGATCACATCCCCCGCAGCCACCTGGATGGGCCGCAGTTCCGACCAGCCCTGCCGGTAAATGAAATCCTGCACAAAAGGTGCATACTGGTCAAAGATACTCATCACACGCTTCCTTTGGAACTACACCGTGAACTCCGCAAATTCCGGAGCCGTCTCCTGGCTTTCCACCTCATTCTTCGCATACTGGAACCCCTGGGAATGGAGCAGCTCCGCCACCTTCAGTTCCGGATGCTGGTACAGGATGTCCAGCACCTCGATGAAATCCCGGATCACCTCCCGGGGCGTGATGTGGGAATCAGCCCCGATGCGGCTGAATTCGATCTGGATGAAATCCCCCAGGTCCTGTTCCGTCACATGGGGTTCGTATCCGTACAGCACCCCGTGGATCTGGGCCAGTTTCTCGATCAGGATCAGCATTTCGTCACCGGTCAGCGGCTGCAACCGGATCACCGGAGCCAGCAGGTCCCTGTGTTCCCCGCCGAAATGGCCTTCCGCCAGCCGGGACCGCAGGGCTTCGTAGCTGTACACCCCCCGCCGGGGATCTTCCATACACTGGGGCGTGCCCCCCATGATGATGCCCAGGTAACGGGCCTTGCCCTGAAGAGTATCGTTGTACATGGTCAGGATCTTTTCATAGTTGTACTGCCGGGTGATGGCGTGAGGGATCTTGTAGATGTTCACCAGCTCGTCGATGCACACCAGCAGCCCGGCATACCCGGCCTGTTTCAGGAACAGGGCAAAGATCTTCAGGTATTCATACCAGTCCTCGTCGGAGATGATGATATTCACTCCCAGTTCCTGCCGGGCTTCCGTCTTGGTGTGGTACTCTCCCCGGAACCACTTGATCACCCTGGCCTTGGTGGATTCATCCCCCTGGCGATAGCTCTGGTAATACAGGGTCAGCAGCCGGGCAAAGTCAAACCCGTGGACCATTTCGTTCAGAGCATCGATGACCTGGCCGATTTTCTGTTCCACCAGCCCGTCCAGCCGGCCGTCAGTCAGAGAAAGACCCTTCTCCTCCATGACCTGCTGCTGGACCTGGCTGATCCACCGGTCCAGGATCAGGGGCAGGGCGCCCCCTTCCGGCCGAGTCTTCGTGGCCATGTTCCGCACCAGCTCCCGGTAGGTGGCCAGGCCCTGGCCCTTTGTTCCCTGCAGCCGCCGCTCCGGGGACAGATCCCCGTCCACCACCACAAAATTCCGTTCCATCACATAATTGCGCAGGGTCTGGAGCAGGAAGCTTTTGCCGCTGCCGTACCGGCCCACGATGAACCGGAAGGAAGCCCCGCCGTCGGCGATGACTTCCACGTCGTGGAGCAGGGCATCGATTTCATTTTTCCGTCCCACCGTAATATAGGGCAGCCCGATCCGGGGCACCACCCCGCCCTTCAGGGAACTGATCAGGGTCCGGGCAATCCGTTTGGGTATTTTCACTGTCATGGTTCCAGTTGTCCTTTCAAATCCTCTTGATAATCTTCGATCACCGAGGGCGGGTCTCCGGCTTCCAGCACCGTATCCCCGAACTCCCCGTAGCATTTTTCATTGATCCCGTCCACCAGGAGCGAAGGCATCAGCCCCCTGGCCGCCACCCAGGAGGTATCCCCCCCTGTAAGCAGATCCCGCAGGTAGTGGAGTTCATCCTCCGTCAGGTTCCAGGGAGTCTTCCCTCCAGCCGGAACCGGTTGGGCAGGTGCCGTTTCCGGGGCGGCGGGTGCCCGGCCGGGGACGTCGGACGTCCCTTCCAGAGGTTCCGTTTCCAGGGGTTCTGTTTTCCCCTGTCCCGGAGACGCGGTCCGGGGTTCCCCCGGCAGGCTTTCCGCGGGCAGGGCCTCCTCCCGCCGTTCCTCCTCGGTCATCAGCCGCTCCCGGGTCACCGCCGCTTCCCGGCGGATCCTGTCCAGGGCTTCCGGATGGAACACCACCCGGCGGGCTTCCCGTTCCTTCCGTTCCCGGTTGTCGGCAGCCACCACATCGCCCACCAGTTTCGTCAGCCAGACATAGGAAAAGGGCTGCTGCACCGCCGGTGCCACGTGGAGGGCCTCCCGCAGGAGACCGTCGATGCTCTTCATGAGCTTGCCCAGCTTCTTCAGGCATTTGGCCTCATAATTGAACCGGCGCAGCGTCCAGTTTCCTTCATCGTCCTTGTAGATGCAAAGGGGCGATTCCTCCACCGTGAACTGCCGCCTGTCCGGCTGTTTCAGGAACACGGCGTTGGCAAACAGATCCAGCCAGTCGTAGGTGGGATGGCCCAGGAATTCGTCCAGGAAGGTCTTTTTCTTCCGGTGCCTGGCATAATAGACCTGCAGTCCCCGATAGATCCGAGAAAATAGATGGACCGTCCGTTCCGGATCCACCTTGTATAGCCTGGACCGGGTCAGCCGGTAGGTGGAAAAGAGATCCAGGGCATCGAAAATGGCCTGATCATCGGCCTTCTGCCAGTCCTGCAGTGTCAGCAGGGCCCTGTCCTGTTCCATCCGTTTCGACCTGGGCAGCAGTCCGGGATCCAGCTGGTACTGCAGCACATAATCCCGCAGCCACTGGTGCAGGTACGGATCGATCCGGGCATCCAGGAGCCGATATTCCTGGTGAAAGGCACAAAGTTTCCGGTAGCCCTCCATGGGATCCTTCACGCCGATCTGGTTCAGCAGTTCATAGATATAGAGAAAGGCATAGGTCAGGGAGGTCCGCTCCAGGTCATGGTGGCGCAGCCGGGTGCGCCAGCCGAAATACCCCCGCAGCTCCGGGTCCGTAAGCACCCGGTAGGTGGGGTAGTAATGGAGCACCGGAAGGTCGTAGACGGCATCGTCCTCGTAGTCCTCCAGGGCTCTGCCCTGGCGCACAAACAGCTGGGCCGTGGTTTCGTAGGACGAGGTCTCATCCTGCTGCATGGCCCGGAGCCGGGCAAGGGGTTCCGGCAGAGGCTGAGGCCGGGGGCGTTCCTTAGGTTTGATGGGCTCCGCCGCATACAGCTTCTGCAGCAGCTGGAAGGTCCGGGCCTTTTCCTCCGGGGTCTTTTTCTCGAATTCCACCGTCCATCCCCTCCCTTCTCAATAGACTGACCAGAAGCCAAAGGCAAACATTTTTTCACCATTCTCCATTATAACAAGGAAGGCAAGAAAAGGAAAGAGAAGCCCGGCAAACTGCTTTTCCCACCGGGCCTTGCCTTATGGTATACTGAAAAAAAGAAAACCAGTAGAAAGCAGGTGATGGCCCATGATGACCCCTTTCTGGTTCTTTTTGCAGTGCTGCCTGGCCCTGCCCGGTATGCGGGGCGAAGGAGCCCCGGTGGACCCTTCCCAGGCCGATCCTCCGGAAAAACAGGAACAGCGGAACACCCCCTGGCTGGAACTCCACGGGGACTACCGGTACCTGTACGGCAAGGGACGGTTTGCCGCCCGGACCCCCGCCAACCTGAAAAAAAGCCGCTGGCCCCGGACGGATCAGGATGTGTTCCTGCTCCAGCGGCGGTTGCGGCTGTTCCCGGTGGTCCATACCAGCCAGGATACCCAGTTGAAATTCATGATCGAAGACAAACGGAACGACAAGGACCACACCCAGGACCACCATCCCACCCTGTCCCGGGCCTATCTCCAGCACGAAAATGACCATACCAAATGGGAGCTGGGCCGGTTCAACCTGTATCTCATGGACGGGAACGTGATCGACAAACGGGTGGACGGGATCCGCACCAGCTTCGGAAAGAAAACGGACCTGGCCGGACGGCTCACCCTGTTTGCCGGCCAGACCACCGGGAATGGCAACCTCCACCGGAAAACCGGCTGGTATCTCCAGGGCGAGAAACAGCTGGGGAAGCTGAACCTCCGGTCCGCCTTCCTGGATTTCCGGACCCGCCAGTCCCTGCCTGCCAGCCTGCCGGCCTTCCAGCAGCTGGGACTGGAGCCGGGATCCAGCGGCACCGGGTTCGACCGGCAGCAGATCTGGACCACCCGGCTGGAATACCAGCCTCGGGACCGATGGCTCTTCGACCTGGAACTGCTGGGGTCCAAAGGCTCCCACGGGCAAGATGGGTATCAGGAACGAAAAGCCGGTTTTGTGGCTGCGATAACCTATGGGGAACTGGACGAACGGAAAGGCGGTACCTGGGAAACCTGGCTCCGGTACTACCACCAGCCCCAGTCCAGCATCCTGTACCACACCATGGACGGAGATACGGGCTTCTTTCAGCGCCAGGGCTTCCGGGGCTGGGGCGCCCGGCTGGACTATGTGGTGATTCCTGGTCTGGTCTGGGCGGTGGAAGGATTCCGGCTCCAGAACAGAAAAACAGGACCCTTCACCCGGGATTTCCGGGAGTGGGTCCTGGGGACCAGTGTAACGGCGTATTTTTAACCAAACCCTTCTTTGAGCCCCGCATAGTTCTCATAGCTGTCCCGCAGCATATGGATCACGTGGGCAGGGTCTTTCTGCAGCCAGTCCTGCCGCTTTTCCGGCATGATGGTGAACCAGGCCGGAGCTCTCAGGAGATTGTTCAGGGATCTGTACAACTGCTGTTCGGGGATTTTCTTCAGTTTCCCGGTCTCTGGCTGTACCTCATAGCCCTGGTCCCTGCCCTCTCCTTCGGCATTGACCAGGATTTCCAGCTGCCCGTTCCAGTCCATATCCAGCACGGCGATGTTCACCAGACCGTCCCGTTGGGGGACCCGGTCCCACTGTTCCCGGTTGGCCAGAAGGATCTGGAGCTGGTACCGAAGAGCACCGGGGGCCAGGGGCCGGGGTTCAGAGACACCGCCGGGCCACTCATGTCTGTGGGGAAGGTCCCGTTCACAGGCCAGAGCCGGAGCTGCTCCCAACAACAGAACGAGCAGTCCCCAGGCGGCACGTTTTTTTATGGATCCATCCATTGTTCCCCCTCCCTTCTTCGGCTCTCTTTACTTTTCAACCATCTGGCTCACGGCTCCTCCCGTCAGGTCCATATCATTGATCCTTCCCTGGACATTCTTGAAGGTACAGTCGATCAGTTCCAACTGGGACTGGGCCACGGCGAAAAAGGGGAGATTGGTGCTGGTGTCTTTGAACAGGGTCCGGATGATTTTCATATCCCTGCACTCGATGGCATTGATCAGACCATAGGTGCAGCTGCGGATCACGCTGTCCCGGAGGGTAACGCTTTCACAGCCCAGGGCTTCGTACCCATAGGTCCCGCACCCGTACAGGTCCAGATTTTCCAGCCCTGCGTCCTGCACCAGATCCAGTTTCAGTACGGCTCCGCTGCAGCGGCCAGCCTGCAGGGAATGGCCGACCCGGAGATGGGCCAGCCGGAAGTTCTGACAGTTCCGGAAATGCAGCACCGGAGTATAGGGATCCTCTGTTACGATTTCTGCCGTAATCTTCTCCGTATCCTGGCCCCGGATGGTGAGATCCTGGAATCCGGCCAGCTCCAGGTCCTCATAGGCCATATACAGGCCTGGAGGGCTGAGGGGATTCCATGGGAATCTGTGGATCACCTGGTCCGCAGCGGTACTGGCCAGCCAGGTGGACAGGTTATAGCGGCCCGGTGCCAGGATGATTTCCGTATGGTCATCCAGGGCCTCCATCATTTCCTGTACATTGTGGACCAGGACGGTTTTCCGGGGAGCAGCAAAACCCCCGGCCGTCAACCCCAGAACCAGGACCATACACAGCAGCAGAGCCCGTATCAGGTCCGTCCATAATTTACCGATCCGTTTCATCAACTGTCACCTCCCTATTCCTCCCGCACCACCAGGCTGCCGTCTTTTCCGCTGATCTGGAGGATCTTCCGATGATACCCCTTCCGGTCGTAATAGGACAGGCCGGTGGCCCGGGCAGTCCCTTCCAGATTTATGGGGTAGTTGTACCGGGTACCCGGTTCCAGGTTCCCCAATGGTTCATCCTTTTCCACCTGCCAGGTCACCTGACCGCTGTCACTGACCTCCGCCACCTGGAGGGTGAGCAGGTGCACATCCTCCAATCTCTCTCTGGGAGTCACCGCCAGCATGGGTTCGCCAAACTCACTAACCTGGGTCAGGGACAGCTCCACACTCCCTTTGCCCCGGCGGGCCAGGGACTGCCAGGACAGTTTTTCCACCTTGCCCATCAGGTTTGTTTGGGGTTCCTGGATCCTATCATACAGGGTGTCCAGTTCCCGGCCATAGATTCCTTCTCCGCCGGAAGCTCCGGCCAGGACCGGCAGGCCAGTAAGAAAGGCCATGAGACACAGACAGGCCAGCTGCCTCCGGACATCCTTTCCTTTCATGGCTCCTCCTTTTTAGAATTTTCCGCCGCCGCCCCCATGATCCTCATCGGTACTGTCGGCCTTGGCGCTTTCGCGGCTCTTTTTCGGCTTGCGATGGACCGTCATGTACAGGTAGTTGTCCGTATTTTCTTCCAGCTGGAAGCTGTCCCGGTCCAGATAGACCCCGGCTTCCAGGGCTGGCATCACATTGTTCATCTGGCCGATGAGCACCCGGCGCACCAGGAACCCGATGCCCAGAGACACCGCAGCGGCAATGGCCAGGGCCAGAGGATTGAAGACATTGGCAGGATCGTAGGGCTTCCCTTCTTTCTGGTAATAGGCCAGCAGTTCATCCGCCCCTTTGGCATACTGGCCGAAGGCTTTCGGATAGTTGTTCTTTTTCAGGGCCGGCAGGAATTTTCCGCTGAGGGCCTTGATGCCGGCTTTGTCGGTGATCATTTTCCGCATGCCGTTGTCGGTGGAAATGTACCAGTCCCGATCCTTCATGGACAGGAGCAACACCATATTCCCCTTGAGCTTGCTGTCTTTGATCTTGTCCAGCATCCCATTGGCGAACTCTCCGGGTTTCACGTTTCCGGTGTTTTTTACCGTGACCACCGCCAGACGGACCTGGTATTTCTGGCTCACCTGGTCCAGGGACTGCTGGAGGACTTTCTCTTCCTGGGGCCGCAGGAGATCAGCCTGATCCAGCACCAGGGCAGAGGCTGCCGATGCGGAAACGGCCATGCCCACCAGAAGCACCAGGAGTGCCAGGATGCGCAGTAACTTCTTCATGATGACCTCCTTACGTCAAGAACATCTTTGCCACAAAATACAGCGCCGGTGTGAGGATGGCCGCCACAGCCCCCATAACCATCAGGGATTTCTGGTTGTCATAGGGCAGTGTCCCCACCATCTTCCCGGTCTGTCCGTTCATCATAAAGGTGTAGGGTTTGTCCTGATACCGGGTGGTCAGGATCCACACCGGAGCCAGGGCATAGGCCACCTGGTCTTCATCCTTCCGGACCACGCTGTCCTTGAGGATGGTCCGGTCATAGCCCCTGGCCTTGACGGTTTCTTCCAGCACCCCTACGGCGGACCGTTCCACCCGTTCATCAGCCCGGGGCACGGAAGCTTCCGCATCCACATCGTATTTGTCCGCCAGGAAACCGGTGAGATAAGCCGGGCTGAAGGGTACCATCTTGGAATAATCGAAGGGTTCGATGCTTTCCATATAGGTATCGTCCATTTTGCTGGAGCCGTCCACCGGAATCTTATGGAAGCTCATCCGGCCACTGCGGATGCACTGGAACACCCGGGTTTCCGTAATGATCTCATCGCTGGTTTCCATTACATTGTCGTCTTCCCCCTGGAAGTCGGCACTGGCATGGATTTTGGAATCGAAGAGCCAGAAGGGCACGTACATGGGCTGGATGTCCTGGACCCGGTTGTTGGCCGTAAAGGCCGCCGGCAGCAGGCGCTTGCCCTTGTAGAATTCCTTCAGGGCCGCCACCGCATCGTCCTTGGTCTTGGTGAAGGGGATCACGTAATCCGGCTTCAGCATGCCGCTGAAACGGTTGGGCATCATGGTGGGATTCCCGCAGTAGCAGCATTCCGTGGCCAGGGTATTTTCGTCACAGACGATTTCCGCACCGCAGGCGGAACAGGTGAAGGCTTTCAGGACGGAAGCTTCTTCCGTGCTCCATTCCTTGCCGGCCATCTCCGTATTCCAGCGTTCTTCCTTTGCTTCCTGGGCGGCTGCCGCCCGTTCCTGCTGCCGGGCAAAGAGGGCTTCCATCTGGGCCACGTCCAGTTTGGTATCGCAGTAGGGGCAGACCACCTGGCTTGCCCCTGGCTGGAATTCCAGGGGCCCGCCGCAGTTGGGACACTTGTAGGCAACAGAGGTATCGGTCATCTTCACTCACCTCCTGTTTCAGCTCTTGTCATTGTCGTCAAAGGGATCTCCGCACTGCGGGCAGAATTTGGGGGGATGATGGGGATCGGGGGGCTGCCAGCCGCATTTGTCACAGCGGTACAAAGGCGCATCCTCCGGTTTTTTGGCTCCGCAGTTCATGCAGAATTTCCCCTGGTTTACCGTGCCGCAGCCGGGACAGGTCCATCCCTGGGGCTGGGCTTTCGGCTTGGGAGCGCCACATTCCATACAGAACTTCCCGGTATTCCCTTTGTGGCCGCAGGCGCAGTCCCAGGTTCCTGCCGGTTCCGGCTTTTTGGCGCCGCAGGCCATGCAGAACTTCCCGGTATTGCCCTTCTGGCCGCAGCTGCAGTCCCAGCCATTGGGAGCCGCCGCTCCTGGGGCAAACCCATTGGGCTGACGGGCTGCTTCTGCCGGCGGTGGGGCCGGCTGCTGGGCCGCCGCCTGGCCTGCCAGGGCCTGGAACATGTTCGCCCCGGCATTCCCTGCCATATTCATGCCCATGAACCCGAAGGCGGCTCCGGCGTTCTGGTTTCCTGCCGCTATCCTCATGGAATCGGTGCTGGAATCCACCACGGCCCCCATGGCTATCCGGGGATCGCTGCCCATGGTCATGCCCATCTGGACCTTCTGGATCTTTTCTTCATCCGCTTCATTGGCTTTGATATTGCTGATTCCGAAGGAAACGATTTCAATGCCCCGGAGATCCCGCCATTTTTTGCTCAGGACATCGTTGAGGGCTTCCGCCAGTTCAAAGGTATGGGCCATGATTTCCGTGTAGTCGATCCGCTGAGCGCTGAGCTGGGCAAAAGCCGGTGCCAGGGCCATGAGCAGTTCGCTTTTCATCTGGCTGTCCAGGGTTTCCCTGCGGTATTCGTCGAAATCGTTCCCGGCCACGTGGGTATAGAACAGGATGGGGTCCGTGATCCGGTAGCTGTATTCCCCGAAGCACCGGAGCCGGATGGTCAGCACCTGGCCAGTGGTATCATCCTTCACCTTGAAGGGGATTTCGCTGGGGGTCCCGTATTTGTTTCCGATCAGTTCCTTGGTATTGAAATAGTATACCCGCTGATCCTTACCGGTATCCCCGCCGAAGGTGAACCGTTTCCCCAGCTGTTTGAAGATGTCCTTCACATTGTCTTTCAGATCCCCGGTGAAGATGGAAGGTTCAGTGCTTTTGTCGTAGGTGTATTCCCCCGGTTCTGCACACAGATCCACCACCTTGCCGTTTTCCACGATCATCATGCACTGGCCGTTGTTCACAGCGATCCGGGATCCGTTGCTGATGATGTTGTCGTCGCCCTGGTTGGAGCTCCGGCTCCCGGTCCGTTTCTGGCCTTTCATCATCAGGATGTCCGGTGCCATCTGGCAGTAGAAAAACTCTTTCCATTGATCGGCCAGCACGCCGCCTACAGCGCCCATCCCTGCTTTGATCAGTCCCATAGTATACCTTCCTTTCTTCCAGGTCATATCTTGCCGTCTTGCTGATTTACAGATCCATCCGGTACAGTTTGGCTTCGCCTTTCTCCCGGCTGATCCGGCGGTAGATCAGGATGGAATCGTTTTTCATGGGGGTGAGGATTTCCATGATCAGTTTGGGTTCTGTCTTGAATTTCCCCAACAGCTTTCCATCCTTCTTGCGGTAGATCCAGTAGATGCCGCCTTCTTGTCCCAGCACCACCCGGTGCTCGGTGACCACGTACCCACGGCCTTCTTTGGTAAGAGGTCCCTCAAAGGACTGGATCAGCTGTCCGTCCTGCAGACTGTACTGCCGGACCACATTTTGATTTTCACCCTTGTCGTTTTTCATATACCCCATCAGGTATAATCCGTCCTTGTCCGCCCATTGTTTCTTGATGTTCAGCCCGGCCTTCCTGATCGCCTCTGCGGTAAGGAGTTCCTTCCCCTTGGTAAGGGTCCCTTTGTCCAGGATCCCGGTCCAGTAGTCCCGTTTTTGGGTAAAGACCACATCCTTCCCCTGATCGATGGGAATCAGAGTCGTGCCGGTAAATTCGGTGGGCACCATGGTCTTTCCGTCGTAATAATGCCAATAGGAAGCTTCATTTTTCTTTTCACGACTTTGATAATCCCCTTGTTTGTGCCAGTCATAGACAGTTCCGTTGGATACCACCAGTTTGTCCCGCCAGTAGGCCCGTTCATCCAGCACCTTCAGGTCACTGAGTGTCTCATCCTTGAAACTGACAGACCGGAGTTTGGTCCGGTATGTTTCGTCCTTGGTGTCGAAGCCGAAGAAGTAAATCCGGTCCCCGTCCACCGCCAGGGTGTCCGTCCACAGGATCTGGTCCTTGAAGGTCAGCCCGGTATATTCATAGATGTTCACCGTCCGGCCGTCTACTTTAAAACTGGATGCCACCGGGGTGCTGATTTTCTTCCGCACCGGCAGGTCGGCGTTGGGGTCTTCAGGGGTTCCCCCGCCCCCTTTTCCCCCACCGCAGCCGGATGCCAGGACACACAGGGTCAATGCTCCCAACAGAATTTGTTTCCATGTCTTTCTCATCATGTGCTCCTTTCTCCAGATATCCGTTTGTTCTCTTTCTGCTTTTATTGTACAGAATTTTCAGAAGGAGCACACTGTACTAAAGTACAGGTTTTGGTAAAAAAGGGGGTGTGAAAAAATGCTTTTTCACACCCCGTCACTAGTCACTAGTCTCTAGTCACTAGCCGATGGAAGCCAGCTGACGCTAGCGAAATAAAGGCGCTATGGATGATTTTTCACAGTGCCTTATTTCCTGTCTATCCGGATTCTCCCCTGCCCTTCCGGCTTCCGATAAGCCTCGCTGACGCCCTGTTTCTGGACGTAATCGGCCAGGATGTCCACATCGGACAGGCCCGGTTCCGCCACCAGGGTGGTATCCCGGAACATGGAGTAGCCATTGCCGCCGTCACTGAGGATGTAGCTGGTCCCGGCCACCAGGTAGTCTTCTGCCGTGTCCAGGGGTTTGCCGCCGATCATCACCTGACTGACCCGCCGTTTGCCTTCCACCCGTTCAAAATTCCCCTGATCATCCAGTTTCACAGGAGACGGGATGGCAGGATCATAGACAAAGGTCAGACCGGATACCTGAAGGAACCCGCCATTTTCTTCCGGTGCATGGGATACGCTCAGTTCCAGGGCATCCAGCAGCTGCTGGCCGGAAACGCTGCGGAGCACTGCCTGGTTCCCGAAGGGGAACAGGGTCAAAAGGGTCTTCCGGGTCCAGGCACCCCGAGGCAGACCGGACCGGAAAGAACCCCCGTTGATCAGGGCCACATCCGCCTTGAAACAGGTCCGGAAAGCATCCGCCGCAAAATCTCCCAGATTGGTTTCTTTCTGGCGCACGGCCCGCTGGCCCGCCAGGGAATCCACCAGCTCCACGGGAGATTCTCCCACCTTCTGGGCAAGAGCCTTGTCCACTTTGGCCATTTCCTTCCGGACCAGCTTCTCCACCTGGGGATCCGGTGCCGGCAGATCCCGGATCAGTTCGCCCCGGATGGTACCGTCATCTTCGATGACCATCCGTCCCAGGCTTTGGAGCTTGGTACCGGTCTGGGCCACCGGAATCATTTTGCCCTTCCGGTCCGGGTAAAACACATCGTACTGTTCGTGGGAATGGCCGTCGATGAGCCCATCCACTCCCGTTACATGGGCCAGGAGCGCCCGGCTGCTCCACACGGGGATGGAGCCGTCGCTGCCCAGATGGGTCACCAGGATCACCGTATCCGCCCCTTGTTCCCGGGCTTCCTCCACCGTATCCTGGACCTGTCTGTAAAGCTTCACCCCTGCTTTGTCCTCACAGAATCCATAGATGAAATGGCCCTTTCCGTCCTGGAAGAACCGGGGCGTGGAAGAAACCAGAGTGCCCGGGGTGGTGACCCCGATGAGCGCCACCTTCCGTTCTTTAAAGGGAAAGATCCGGTAGGGCGTCAGTACGAGTTTCCCGGTATCCAGCCGAACGAAGTTGCAGCTGGTGTACCCGCACTTCAGTTTTTTGGCCAGGGACAGGAAGTTTTCCATGCCATAATCGAATTCATGGTTGCCGGGGATGGCGAAATCATAGCCCGCCCCATTCAGGATCCGGACCATGGCCCGTCCGTCGGTGAGTTTTCCCAGAGGTTCCCCCTGGATGGCATCCCCGGCGTCCAGGAGCAGGGTCTGGGGTTCCAGAGCCTTCTGCTGCTTTTTGTAAGCCGCTACCCGGGCCAGGGTCAGGTTCCTGTCCACCCCGCAGTGGATGTCGTTGGTATGGAGAAGTACCACCTGGGCCCAGGCCTGGAAAGGCAGCAAAAGGGCCAGGAGAGCTGCAGAAGCCCCAGCTCTTAGGATTTTCTTTCGGTTGCTCATGGCTTTTTCCTCTCTTCTTGTTACAGCCGGTCAAAGACTTTTTCCACCATGGGCCACAGCCGATCCTGGTCCACGGCAAAGACGATCCGGGCCTTCTGGGTGCCTTCCGGTCCGAAGCCCCGGTAGGCCAGGGTATCTCCATAGCCCGGTCCATACTGGTCATTCACATCCACCGGCAGGGTTTCTTCCCGGGTGATCACCTGGGGATCGATGACCACGGCAGCGGCCAGCACATCCCAGATATAGCTGGAAAAACCCGGATCCTGCTGGAACAGAGGCCCTGCCCAATAATCCTTCCACATGGCACGGGCCCAGGGCTGGGAGATTTTCCCCGTAAGCACCTGATATTCCTGCCGGCTCAGTTTGGCCGTGTTGCACACATCCAGAGGCAGGAACACCTGTTCCGTCCAGGGTGCCCGGTACACTTTCCGGGCCGATTCCGGATCGATCCATACATTGAATTCTCCGTGGGGCATCACATTGCCTTCCACCATGAAGGCTCCGGCCATGTACACCACCCGTTTCACCAGCCCGGCAATGGCTGGATCCCGATCCAGAGCCGCCGCCAGGTTGGCTCCGCTGCCAATGGCCACCAGGGTCACCTTACCGGGATTCTTCCGTATGGTCCGGACAATGAAATCGGCTGCCGCCTCCTTCCGGGGCTGCAGTTCCGGTTCCCGGTGGTACCGTTCCCGATATACCTGCTGCCAGGAAGCAGGACGAGGATAGCCAGCGGCTCCTTTATGGCTGTCGAAGTTCTGTCCGTACAGCCGTTTCTCTTCCGCCATATGGGCAAACCGGTCCTTCCGGGTGGGTTCATTCACCCCCATGAACACAGGGATGTCCTTCCGTCCCATCCCTTCCAGCTGGCGGATGGCTGCTGCGGTGCCGGTTTCCACCCAGGTGTTCCCAAAGACGATGGTGACCCCTTCCAGCTGGATGTTGGGAGCCTGGGCCAGCATCATCATGGCCACCCCGTCATCCAGCAGCTCCACCATATCCGTATCCAGGATCACCTTTTCCTTCTCTGCGGCCTGCCCGCGCCCCAAAGGGGCAAAGACTGCCAGGGCCAGGATTCCAACGATCGTAAAGAATTTTCTGAAATCATTCCGCATTTCCATTGTTTCCACCTCCTGTCTCCAGTATACCGGAAGCAGGAGATTTCCACACTGTACTACAGTACAGGTTGGGTAAAAAAAAGCTGTGAAGAAATGAAAAGTCCATTTCTTCACAGCCCCTTTTATTCCCTCCCTGCATACCCCTTCTCTGCCGCTTCCACAGCCAGTCCCACCAGGCTTTTGTGGCCGGTTTTGCTGAGCATGTTGCTGATGTGGAAGCTGACGGTCCGGCGGGTCAGCTGCAGCCGGTCGGCGATTTCCTGATAGCTCAGGTTCTGGCAGACCAGGTGCAGGATCTGGATTTCCCGCTGGGTCAGGGTGGCGTTGTAAAATCCAAAGGTGGTCCGTTCCTGTACATCCGGAAACAGATGCTCCCCCACCATGGTCCGGCGGATACAGTCTACAAATTGATCCGCGGCACTTTCCTTGTAGATGAAGCTGTCCGCCCCCGCCTCCTGGGCCAGTTCCACAAAATGCACATCCTGGAAACCGGTCATGATGATGACTTTGATCTGGGGAAAATGCTTTTTGATCTTCCGGGTACATTCGATCCCGCTGGTCTTCCCTTCCATGCAGATATCCATCAGTACCACATGGGGCTTCAGCCGGCCGCAGGCTGTTTCCACCATTTCCGAAAAGGGCAGCTGCCCCACCACCTCCAGGTCTTCATACGGTTCCAGCAGCCTGGCCAGCCCATCCAGCAGGATTTTCTGGTCATCCACCAGCAAAATTCGGATCATTCTTCATCCCTTCCTTTTCTTCCATCCCAAAACGGATTTTCAGTATAAAATGAGGGGTCCCGGAAACCTCCAGTTTCCCGCCCCGGCTTTCCACTTTTTCCCGGATCCCGGTCAGCCCGCCTCCTGCCTGGACGGGTCCGGTGCAGCCCAGTCCATTGTCCTGGATCAGAAGGTTTTCTTCGTCCAGGACCAGAGCCACCTGGCTGGCCCGCCCATGGCAGACCGCATTGGTCAGGGCTTCCCGGATGATCTGCACATATAGTTCCCCTTTCCATTCCTCTTCCGGCAGGGTTCCCCGCACGGTGACCAGCACCCCCAGCTTCCGGTACACAGAAACCAGTTCAGCCAGCCGCACCTGGGGTTTCACCCGGATTTCCTGCCGTACATCAGAAAGCATGCTGACCAGAAGGGGCATGATCCGCTGGTAATCCGCAAAATCCCGGTTGTTCAATACCTGCTGGAGCAGGCTGATCCGCATCCCCATCAGATCATGGATCCGGATCCGGATTTCCCGGAGGGTTTCCCGGCTCTGGATTTCCTGGACATGCTGGAGCAGTTCCTTCAGCTCGGCATTTTTCTGCTGCAGCTGCCGGTTCTGCTGGTCCAGGGACTGGTTCAGCCGCTGGAGTTCCGTGACATCACTGGCAGTCAGCTGCCAGTGGGACTGCCCCTGGAAATCGATTATGACCCGCTGGAACAGCAGCCAGCGGCCGTCCGGCAGCCGGAACAGCAGTCCTCTGCCCTGGTTTTCCCGAAGCAGCCCGGGCCTGCGCACTTCCTGAAGCAGATGCCACAGCACATTGCCGTTCCGGATCCCCACCCCCAGCACACTTTCCGTATACCGGAACAGGGCCCGGTTCATCAGCACCGGTTCGCCGCCAGCCAGCGAGATCAGGACCCCCTCCTCCAGGGAATCAATGGCTTCCTGGATGGAATACTCCGTGATCTGCATCCGTTTTTCCTGGATGGTTTCCGGCAGGAAATCCAGGGACCGCACCAAAAGTACACCCAGAGCCATTCCCAGATTCCAGGGATACCCTCTGTCCCAGAAAGGCAGGGCCCCTATTCCAGCCAGACACAGAAACCGGCAGCCGATTTTCTCTTTTTGCTGCCTCAGGGCCAGGACCAGGAGACTGCTGCCAAGGATCAGCCGAAAAAAAGCTCCGCAGGGCTCCAGCTGGTCCAAATTGATATCCATGATCAAATCACTTTCCAGGAGGATCAGGAGGACCAGGATCACCCCTTCCAGCGCTTTCCGGCGGCGAAACCGGAACCGGGGAAGGGGCTGGAGAAAATAGAGCAGGAGGCTCTGGCTCATCAGCCCCACAAAGCCCAGCAGCACCAGTACCCGGTGGAACAGGGGTCCCAGTTTCACAAAATCTACCATGATCCGTCCCCCTTCTGGTGCTGAAGAACCAGACTGCTCCCGTATTCCAGTTCCCGGCAGAACAGGCCCCTGCCATAACGAGATTGATGCTGCGCCACGAATTCCCGGACCCAGGGCCGGGGATCCCAGAGCAGAGACAGCTCCCATCCTTTCTCACTTTCTTTGAAGCAGCAGATCTGGGAGCTTTCCCCCTGGCGCACTGCCTCTTCCGAAGCCTCCTCCAGCAACTGGAAGAAAGCCAGGGCCGTTGTCACCGGCAGATGCCCCTCCAGACGATCGTCCACCAGCGTCTTCAGTCCGGTCCGTTCCAGGTAATGGCAGAGTTCCCGGACCGCCAGCTGCAGTTCCCGGACCGGCAGGCTGTTATCTTCCCGTCCCCGGAGCAGCAGGACACATTCTTTCTTCAAATAACAAGCCAGCACATTGAGCCGGGCCACGATCTGCCGGGTGCCCTCTCCTGGTTGGGCCTGCTCCAGGGCCCGGGCATACTGCAGGAAAAGGGGCCCTTTGCTCTGGAGGATGCCTTCCACTTCCTCATAGATCCGCTGCTTGGTCTGCTGATGGATCCGCTCTCTCCGGATCTTTTCCCAGTTCCGCCGCAGCCGGTAGGCTCGCTGGAGAGTCAGGGCCGTCAGTTCCAGTTTTTTCTTTTTTTGGCGCAGTTCTCCCATATCCTGGTACCACACCACCTGGCCCCCGAAAATGGGCATGGTCCTCCGCTGCCAGTCCCCCGCTGGATGGATGGGCATCTGCTGGCACTGGTACACCGTCCGGCCCTGGCGATCCAGGATGGTCAGTCCCAGCCGGGAATGGAGGAAGCATTCCCGATACTGGCTGTTCCCCGGCAGCAGCCGGGAGCGAAGCAGGGCTTCCATCCAAAGGAATCCAAAGAACGTTGACCACAGGACCAGTTCACTCCGGAAAAGCCAGGGGATCCGCAGGATATAGCCGGCAATGTAGCCTCCGTAGAGCAGGATGACCATCAAGGGCTGCCACAGCCTCTCCAGACTGATTTTTTCCCGGAAAGCCCTCCAGCACAGCCATCCATTGGCCAGAAGCAGCTGGGCCAGATAACTGAACAGGATCAGATAATACACAAAGCCATAGGTATAGATATCCTGGTGGGGATTGGTACTGGGCTGGATCTGGAACACCAGCTGATGCCAGTCATTGGTCAGGGCCAGCCCGGCTAAAAGAAGGTCAAAAAGCAACAGGCCCTGGAGCCAGCGGGGAAGAGCCCTGTCTTCCGGGGTCCGGTTGCTGGCATAGCTGATCCAGACCACCAGAAAAGCCAGCAACCCCATGCAGGGATAATATCCATACCACAGCAGGTGGCTCACAGGCTGCCACAGGGGTCGCACCATGAGACGCAGCAGACGGATGCCCAGCCAGGTTTCCCACACCCAGATGCCCCAGCCCATCGCCTCCCGGGCCCCCAGCTGGAAGATCCGTGCCCGGAGAGAGCCCCCCCAGAGGATCACCCCGCACATGGCCGCCAAGTACAGAAAAGGCAGCGGGATGCCAAACCGGGGTGCCTGCAGCAGCCCCAGAAAATCCCTCAGAGCCAGTAAAATCTCCCCCATGGTCCCCTCCTTTCTGTCAAGACGGCTGAAAACTACCACTTTTATTCATTATACCACGGAGCGAAGGAAAAAAGGGGCTTTGTCAACGGACCAGATCGGGCACCAAAAAAGACGTGAGCAACAATCGCTCACGTCTTTTCAGAATCCGTTTTCCTATCTTTTTTCCTTGGGCAGCACAATCTGCTTGGGCCCGGTTTCAGCGCTTTCGGGGACCAGCACATCGTTGAAGCTGATGCTGCGGGTATGGATGGTATGGCTCCATACATGTTCATGGCGATGCAGGTACCCCAGCAGGGTGATGGGCACCCAGCTGTACAGCAGCAGCGGGTAGAACAGGGTGTAGAACCAGCTCTTGGGCGCTGCATTGATCTTGAACAGGATGATGGCCGGGATCAGATACTGGGCCACCCCGATGACCTGCCAGCAGTGGTATGGCAGCAACGCATACAGCACATTCGTATAGAACGGAATGAAGTTGTAGATGGTGCTGCAGATCACGAAGAACGTGGAGATCAGCATAAAATAAGGCTGGAACACGTCGATGACCCCGTCCAGGATCACGATGTCCCGCTTTTTCAGGCCCTGTTTCAGCAGCTTGCCCATGTAGCGCTCCGCCACATCGAACTGGCCCTGGGCCCACCGTTTCCGCTGGTTCCAGGAAGCCTTGAACGTGGTGGGCTTCTCGTCGTAGATGATGGCATCCTGGCACCAGGTGGTGGGGATGCCCTCCAGCAGGCACTTCATGGTGAATTCCATATCTTCCGTCAGGCAGGTGGCTTTCCAACCGTACTTCTTCAGCACGTCCGTGGCAATCACCATGCCGGTGCCCCCGAACACGCTGGACAGCCCGATGGTGTACTTGGCCAGATGCCATACGTGGTTCACGATCCAGAAGTTGATGGCAAACGTGCCGCTGACCCAGCTGTCGTTGGGGTTCTTCACGTCCAGATACCCCTGGATCAGCCGTTCGCCCTTGCAGAACCGGTTGTTCATTTCCTTCAGGAAATCCGGATGCACCAGGTTATCGGCGTCGAAGATGGCCACGGCATCATATTGCTTGTCCATGGCAAACAGCCGCTTGAACATCCATTCCAGAGCGAACCCCTTGCCCACCTGTTCCTGGTTGAACCGCTCGCAGACAATGGCACCGGCCTTCCGGGCCACGTCCGCCGTATGGTCCTTGCAGTTGTCGGCGATGACAAAAATATCATACATGTCATCGGGATAGCGGAGCATATGCAGGTTCTCCACCAGATCGCCGATGACCCGCTCTTCGTTGTGGGCCGCCACGATCACCGCAAAAGTGGTCTTGGGGGTCAGGATCTTCTTTTCTTTTTTCCGCGGCAGGATGCCGAACAGGGAAATCACAAAATAGTAAATGGTGAAAAAGACGATCAGCACTTGGAGGGGAACCATGATGATATCAAAATACGTGCTCATAAAGAAACGCTTTCCTCCTCTTACTTAAACACGGCCTGTTTCCCGGTGAGCTTTGTGTAAATGGCATTCAGCACCCCGCACAGGGTGTAGGTGAACATGATCACAAAGGGCCAGGCGTGCACATCGCTGTAAAGCACCAGGGCCCCCAGGATGAACGCAATGATCACCGGTACCCGGAACAGCGGATTGCCGTGCCCCTTGAAATCCGGATATTTCACATCACTGTACATGAGGATGGCCACCCCAATGGTCAGCAGTGCAGTGAGCACCGGGCTGATCCGCATGCCCCCCAGGACAAAGGTCACGATGACACAGGCCCCGGCCGGTGCCGGCATGCCCTGGAAATAACCGTGGATGGCGGAGACGTTCACGTTGAACCGGGCCAGCCGCATGGCCGCCCCGAAGGCAAACAGACCGGAGATGATCATACCGGCCACACCCAGCTGCTGCAGGCTGTAGCAGTAGATCAGCACCGCCGGAGCCATGCCGAAGGAACACACATCACACAGGGAGTCCATCTCCACCCCGAAGGGACCGCTGACGCCCAGGGCCCGGGCCGCCCGCCCGTCACAGGAATCCGCCAGGATGGCCAGGATGATGAAGATAGCCGCCCAGTTGAAATCCTTTTCCATGGAAAGGAAAATGGAAATCAGCCCCAGGATCTGGCTCAGTCCACTGATGCTGTTAGGTACCATGCGTTTGTAGTTCATTCTGCTTTCTGCCTCCCGATAATACTGATACCGCCCTGGACTTTATCGCCCTTGCGGACCAACACTTCCACCGAACGGGGCATGACCAGTTCCGTGCAGGAACCAAACTTGATCATCCCGTAGGGTTCTCCCTGCCGCAGCCGGCTGCCCAGGGACGTCCAGCTGACGATGCGCCGGGCCAGGATGCCGGCGATCTGGATCACCAGTACCCGGTTCTTCCCATTATCCAGGCCGATGGCCATCCGCTCGTTGACAATGGGCGCCGAATCCTTGTAGGCCGGTTCATAGCCTCCACAGGTATAGCGCATGTACTTGATCAGCCCGGTCATGGGCGACCGGTTGGAATGCACGTTGAATACAGAAAGGAAAATCGTCACTTTCTTGGCCGGTTCGTTGAGGAACTCCGTATCGAAGAATTCCTCCACCCCCATCACCGTACCATCCGCCGGGGAATACAGCAGGCTGGGATCCTGTTTCACATCCAGGACCCGCTGCCGGAAAAAATACATAAAATAAACCATCAGCACAAAGGGCAGCACGGCAAACACAGGGCCGGCCAGATACCCGGTCAGAAGGGTAATCGCCGCTGTGATGATGATGAAAGGATAGCCTTCTTTGAGAATAATATAGTTATATTTGAACACAACTTCACCTCCACCCATCGTTTCATTATACCCTATTTGGTTGAAAGTGAAAAGAATCTTTATTTCCTGTTTTTATATTCCAGCACTTTCACCACGAACCGGGGCAGAGCCATCATACGGCCCAGCCGGCTGGGCTGCTTGTACAGGCGGAACAGCCATTCCAGGGATGCCTCCTGCATCCATTTGGGAGCCCGTTCCATCTTGCCTGCCAGCACATCGAAGCTGCCGCCCAGCCCCATCCGCAGGGCCGGTTTCAGCTGGTCCCGGTGCTCCTGGAGCCAGAATTCCTGCTTGGGAGCTCCCAGGGCGGCAAACAGCACGTCGGCGCCGCTTTCGTTGATCTGCCGGATGATCTCCGGTTCGTCCTTCTGCTCAAAATACCCGTTCCGGGTACCGACGATCTTCACCCCCGGGTACAGAGCCTCGGCTTTTTCCTTCGCCGCTTCTGCAACCCCCGGAGCCGCCCCGAACAGGAAGAACCGGGTACCCCGGCCGGCGCCGCAGGCCAGCAGCCGCAGGAACAGATCGAACCCGGCCACCCGTTCAGGCACCTGGTAGCCCAGTTTCCGGCCCGCCCATACCGTCCCGGCCCCGTCAGCCAGGATCAGGTCCGTATGTTCCAGCAGGGCCCGGTAGGCCGGCATTTCCTGGGCCATCATGATGATTTCCGCATTGGCCGTGACCACCTGGGTGGTGACATGCTGTGCCACCCGTTCCATCAGCCAGTCCGTGGCTTCGTCCATGGAAAAGGGAGTGACCGGCACCCCCAGGATGTCCATCACAGGTTTCTTGTTGATATCCATTGTCGTACCTCTCAGATTGCTCTGGCCTCGCTGGGAACCTGGGTGAAGTTGATCCCCGGGTTCCGTTCCAGGATCCAGTTCAGGTTCCATTCATTGGAAACCAGGATCACCGGCCGGCTCAGCTTGTCGTAGACCAGCATCCCGTTGTCCAGCCCCTTCATGTTCCGGATCAGTTCCGGATCGTCCGCATAGACCCAGCGGGCCACCGTATAGGGCAGCTGCTGCATCACCAGTTTGGCATTGTACTCGTTCAGCAGCCGGTATTCCAGCACTTCCAGCTGCAGTTGTCCCACAACGCCCACCACAAAGCTCTCCATGCCGATGTTCTTCTGTTTGAACACTTGGATGGCGCCTTCCTGGGCCAGCTGGACGATGCCCTTTTCAAACTGCTTCCGTTTCATGGAATCCTTGGGCTGCACCTTGGCAAAGATTTCCGGCGGGAAAATGGGGAAATCTTCAAACTGGACAGGGTGCTTTTCGTTGCACAGGGTGTCACCGATGGAGAAGATCCCCGGATCGAACACCCCGATGATATCCCCCGGGTATGCTTTTTCCACCGTGGTCCGCTCCTGGGCCATGAACTGCTGGGGCTGGGCCAGTTTCACCGGTTTCTGCCCCTGCACATGCCATACGGTCATGCCCTTTTCGAACACTCCGGAGCAGATGCGCATAAAGGAGATCCGGTCCCGGTGGGCCGGGTTCATATTGGCCTGGATCTTGAAGATGAAGGCCGTGAAATCTTCATCCTCAGGCTTCACCTCGCCCCCGTCCTTCAATTTCCGGGGCTGGGGCTCCGGAGACAGTTCCAGGAATTTTTCCAGGAAGCTGCGCACCCCGAAGTTGGTCATGGCAGACCCGAAGAACATGGGCGTCAGCTCGCCGGCGTCCACCCGTTCCAGATCGAATTCATCCCCGGCCAGGTCAAGCAGTTCGACATCATCCTTCAGGCTCTGCAAATTGGATTCGCCGATGGCTTCCCGGATGGCAGGATCGTCCAGGCTGCCGGTGGTACTCTTCAGGATTTTGGAGCCGTGACTGCTGTCGTTGTCGAACAGCTCCACCTGCTTCTTCAGCCGGTCATACACACCGATGTAGTGGCCGTCGGTGCCGATGGGCCAGTTGATGGGATAGGCGTTGATGTGCAGCACCTTTTCGATTTCGTCCATCAGATCCATGGGGGCCCGGCCGTACCGGTCCAGTTTGTTCACAAAAGTGAAGATGGGCAGTTTCCGCCGGTGGCAGACCCAGAACAGTTTCTTGGTCTGGGGTTCCACCCCCTTGGCGGCGTCGATCAGCATGACGGCGCTGTCAGCGGCGATCAGGGTCCGGTAGGTGTCTTCCGAGAAATCCTGGTGCCCGGGGGTATCCAGGATGTTCACCCGGTAGCCCTCGTAGTCGAACTGCAGCACAGAGGAAGTAACGGAAATCCCTCTCTGTTTTTCGATTTCCATCCAGTCGGACACTGCATGTTTATTGGCCTTTCTGGATTTCACGGAGCCGGCCAGATGGATGGCGCCCCCATATAACAATAATTTCTCAGTCAGTGTCGTTTTACCGGCATCCGGATGAGAAATAATGGCAAAGGTTCTTCTTTTCGCAATTTTTTCCTGCAGCTCAGACATGCAAGGCACTCCTCCTGAAACAAGATCGGATTGGATCCACAGATTCTTTCATTATATATTATAGCATTTCAAGCATGAATAATCATCCACCCGCATAGCGGGTGGTTTTTCCTTTTCGGGCATAGCCCTAAT
>OLFU01000976.1_pt1 | contig 30959 bp, 27 predicted proteins | sample 1605161 | NCBI WGS metagenome assembly OLFU01 (sample SAMEA3888914, study PRJEB22519) | human gut metagenome | biome: human gut; feature: human-associated habitat; material: faeces | place: Denmark | collected 2011
GCTGATGGCGCTGTCGTTTATCTTTGGCCCGCTGCGTAGCGTGCCGATGGGCGTCCGGGTGGTGACGGGGATTAGCTTCGGCTTTATCTTCTATGTCCTCGACCAGATTTTCGGCCCGCTGACCCTGGTCTACGGCATACCGCCGATCATCGGCGCGCTGTTGCCGAGCGCCAGCTTCTTCCTGATAAGCCTCTGGCTGATGATGCGCAAGGCCTAGCGGGTAAGCCTGAAACGTAAGCCCCCTCAGCGATGAGGGGGCTTTTTTTTAGCGCTTGCGTCCGCCCAGCAGGCTGCCCAGCATGCCGCGGACGATCTGATTGGTGACCTGGCGAACCGCGCTTTTCGCTGCGGTCTGCACGATACCGTCGCGTTTACCGCCTCGCGGGCCGGTGCTGCCGAACAGGATATCTTTCAGGCCGCCAAGCAGCCCGTCGTCATCGCCGTTCTGCTGGCCCTTCGCCGGCGGAGCCGACTGCTGCCCGGTGGCGACCTGCACCCCTTGCTGCAGCATTTCGAAAGCCGACTCGCGGTCCACCTCCTCCTCATACTTACCGTACAGCGGCGAGTGGTTCAGCAGACCATTGCGCTCGTCATCGCTGACCGGCCCCATTCGCGAGCAGGGGGCGATAACCAACGCCCGCTCGACCACCGACGGGCTGCCTTTCTCATCGAGGAAGGAGATCAGCGCCTCGCCGGTGCCCAGCTCCTGGATCGCCTGCTCGGTACTGAAGGCCGGGTTGGCGCGCATGGTCTGGGCGGCGGTTTTCACCGCCTTCTGGTCCTTCGGCGTAAAGGCGCGCAGGGCATGCTGCACGCGGTTGCCCAGCTGGCCGAGCACGGCGTCGGGAATATCCGCCGGGTTCTGCGAGACAAAGTAGACGCCGACGCCCTTGGAGCGGATAAGGCGGATCACCTGTTCAATTTTATCCAGCAGCACCTGCGGCGCGTCGTTGAACAGCAGATGCGCCTCATCGAAGAAGAACACCAGCTTCGGTTTATCGAGGTCGCCGGCTTCCGGCAGGCGCTCGTAGAGCTCGGAGAGCATCCACAGCAGGCTGGCGGCGTACAGCTTCGGCATCTGGTAGAGCTTTTCGGCGCTAAGGATATTGATCACCCCTTTACCGCTGGCATCGACGCGCATCCAGTCGGCAATATCCAGCATCGGCTCGCCGAAGAAGTGCTCGGCGCCCTGTTGCTCCAGGGTCAACAGCCCGCGCTGGATGGCGCCGATCGAGGCGCTGTTAATATTGCCGTACTGGTTCTGGAAAGACTTGGCGTTATCGCCGATAAACTGGGTGATGGCGCGGAGGTCTTTGAAGTCGAGCAGCAGCAGGCCGCGGTCGTCCGCGATGCGGAAAATAATGTTCAGTACGCCGCTCTGCACTTCGTTGAGATTGAGCAGGCGCGCCAGCAGCAGGGGGCCGAGATCGGAGACCGTCGCCCGCACCGGGTGGCCCTTCTCGCCAAAGATATCCCAGAGCACCACCGGGTTGGCGTGCGGCTCCCAGTCGCTAACGCCGATCTTCTCCAGCCGCGCCTGCAGTTTCTCTGAGCTCTGCCCCGCGGCGGCAATGCCGGTCAGGTCGCCCTTGACGTCGGCCATAAATACCGGCACGCCAATCTCCGAGAACGACTCAGCCAGCTTCTGCAGGGTGACGGTTTTACCGGTGCCGGTCGCACCGGTGATAAGCCCATGGCGGTTGGCCATCGCGGGCAGTAAATAGAGCGCGTTATCCAGCGTGCGCGCAATCAACAGGGGTGAGCTCATGGTCGATTCCTCCATTTATCCTGCGACGATTATAGGCAACCTCATCGTCCGGCGTTGGGAAAATCGTCACGCGCCGCGCACGCTGTACCGTGAGGGTCTCAGGCGCAGTGGCGCTGGATGAGCGCGATGCTCTGCTCAATCTCGCTCTCGATATCCGCTTCGCTCCATTGCGCCAGCTCGGGGGCGAAGGGCTCAAAAGCGTACACCCCCTGATAGCCGCGGGCTTCCAGCGCTTTAACCTGCTCGCAGGTGCCGAGACGATCCTTCGGGGTTAGCATGATGCGCTCGGCATCGGTGAGCTGCTCGCGCGGACGGCTATCGTCAACTCCTGAAAGGTGCACCAGCCCGATATCCGCCACCTCCACCTGGCTGAACTCGTCCGCCGCCTGTGGGTAAAGATGGTGATGGAAGGTGTCGATCAGCAGCTTAAACGGCACGCGGGCGTCGTGGATCAGCGTCTGCGCCTGATGTGCAGAACGCAGCGAGCTTTGCGGGAAGCCCAGCGGCTCCACCAGGCCGTGGATGCCATAGAAGGCAAACAGCGGCGCCAGGTCGCGCAGGGCGCCCAGGGTTTCGCTGGCCGGCACCTCGCTGCCGTCGTTGAGCGGACAGAGCACCAGCGATTTGGCGCCGATGGCCTGGGCCTCTTTCAGCAGCGATTCGGTCAACTGCCGCACCTCTTCGCTACGACGGTTAAAGGGGTAGACCGCGTTAATCGTCAGGATCTCGATGTGGTAGCGCGCCGCCAGCTCGCGCACCTGCTGATGGCTCAGATCGTCGGTCACTTTTCCACTGGGTAAATCGTTGCGCAGCTCGACCTTATTCAGGCCCAGACGGTTCACCAGACGGAAAAACGCTTCAATGCTGAGCGCTGGCGCGATTTTGCGGTTAATACAAAAACGTTGCATTGCGATGGCCATAGGACACTCCTGACGGAAGAGGGGGTAGGTTCGTTCAATTGGCTAACAGTCAAAACGTTTATTCCAAAATTAGCAAGAATGGAAATGATGAATGTTTGAGCTGTCTCGCAAAATATCACCGGCACCGACTACCGGCGCGACAGCGGCGGGAAGCCTGGCGTCGAGGGCAACTAGGCGCGATGCGGGAAGCGCACAGGCGACCGGTTAGCGCAAAATGCGACTGTTATCACCAAAATGAAATTTCATTTCACAACAATGTTGAAATATAAGTTTCATTTTACTACGGTTATAGCACAGCAGAATCAGCGACGGGCCGGTGTGCGCTGGCCCCCTTCACTATGAGGCGAGAACATGACGATCACAGGAAACTTTATTGGCGGGAAAACCGTTATTAGCAGCAGCAACGAAACGATGCCGGTGTACGACCCGGCGACGGGCAAAGCGGTGCGCGAAGTCACGGTGTCAACCGCGCAGGAAGTCTCCGAGGCGATTCAGGTTGCTCGCGATGCGTTTGACAGCTGGTCCCGTACCACGCCGCTGCGCCGCGCCCGCGTGCTGTTCAACTTCAAAATGTTGCTGGAGCAGCACGTGGAAGAGCTGGCGGGGATCATCGTCAGCGAGCACGGTAAGGTGTGGTCGGATGCGCTGGGCGAGCTGACCCGCGGTATGGAAGTGGTCGAATTCGCCTGCGGGATCCCGCACCTGATTAAAGGCGAATACTCCTCTGACGTCGGCACCGGCGTCGACAGCTACTCGCTGATGCAGCCCCTGGGCGTGGTGGCAGGGATCACCCCGTTTAACTTCCCGGCGATGGTGCCGATGTGGATGTTCCCGCTGGCGCTGGCCTGCGGCAACAGTTTCGTCCTCAAGCCGCCCGCGCTGGCGCCGACGGCCGCCGTGCGTCTGGCAGAGCTGCTGAAAGAGGCCGGTCTGCCGGACGGCGTGTTTAACGTCGTGCACTGCAGCAATGAAGATGCTGAGCAGCTGTACACTGACCCGCGTATTGCGGCGGTGAGCTTCGTCGGCTCCTCCGGCGTGGCGGAGTATATCTATAAGACCGCCAGCGCCCACGGCAAGCGAGTGCAGGCCTTCGGCGCCGCCAAGAACCACGCGATTGTGATGCCGGATGCCGATCTCGACGCCACCGTTAACGCCATTATGGGCGGCGCTTTTGGCTCCGCAGGCGAGCGCTGCATGGCGCTGCCGGTGGTGGTGGCGGTGGGAGATGAAACCGCCGACAAACTGATCGCCCGCCTGAAGCCGCTGGTGGAAGCGCTGAAAGTAGGCCCGGGCTGCATGCGTGGTCAGGAAGAGAACGAGATGGGACCGGTGGTGTCTGATACCCACCAGAAAAAAGTGCTCGGCTATATTGATAAAGGCGAAAGCGAAGGGGCAAAACTGGTGGTCGATGGCCGCAAACTGCGCGTGCCGGGTTACGACGCGGGCTACTATGTCGGCGGCACCCTTTTCGATCACGTCACCCCGGAGATGACCATCTGGCGCGAAGAGATCTTTGGCCCGGTGCTGGGGATTGTGCGCGCGGCGGACTATGACAGCGCCCTTGAGCTGGTCAACAGCCACGAGTTTGGCAACGGCAGCGCCGTTTTCACCAGCAACGGCCACACCGCGCGTGAATTCGTCCACGACGTGCAGGCGGGGATGGTCGGGGTGAACGTGCCGGTCCCGGTGCCGATGGCGTTCCACAGCTTCGGCGGCTGGAAGCGCTCGGTGTTTGGCGCGTTGAACGTCCATGGGCCGGACGGCGTGCGCTTCTACACGCGTATGAAGACCGCCACCGTACGCTGGCCGGCAGGGCAGCAGACCGTATCTGAATTCAGCATGCCGACGTTAGGTTAATCGGCGAAGGAGAGCGCCATGTCGTTACTGGCTAAATCGCGAAAAGAGGGACAGATCCAGCATATTACGCCGCAAAGCGCCGGTTGGCGCTATATCGGCTTTGATGTCTGGATGTTGAAAAAAGGGCAGACCGTGACGCTGGAGAGCGGCGATCGCGAGCTGTGCCTGGTGCTGGTCGCCGGGCTGGCGTCGGTGAAAACGCAACATGCCGATTTCCCGAATCTCGGTAAACGGATGTCGCCGTTTGAACGCACCCCGCCGTGGTCGGTCTACATCCCGCCGCAGGATAAAGTCGAGGTGACTGCCGATTCCGATCTGGAGCTGGCGGTATGCAGCGCGCCGGGCAAAGGCAGCTTCCCGGCACGCCTCATTCGGCCGGAAGACGTCGGGGTAGAGCACCGTGGGAAAGGGCGCAACCAGCGTCGGGTGCATAATATTCTGCCGGACAGCGCCGAGGCGGACTGCCTGCTGGTGGTGGAAGTCTACACCGACGAGGGGGCCACCAGTTCGTGGCCGTCGCATAAACATGATACCGCCCAGCCGGGCAAAGAGACGCAGCTGGAAGAAACCTACTATCACCGCTTCGATCCGCCGCAGGGCTTTGCCTTCCAGCGGGTCTACACCGACGACCGCAGCCTGGACGCCTGTATGGCGCCCTACAACCACGATGTGGTGATGGTGCCGCGCGGTTACCATCCGGTGGCAGCGATTGCCGGTTACGATAGCTACTATCTGAACGTGATGGCCGGGCCGGACCGGAAATGGCTGTTCACCTGGGAAGATGACCACGCCTGGATCAACACGCCGGAGTACCCGCGCCACGACTGACGTGCGGTGCAGAAGCGGATAAAGAAGGCCGGTTAGCGATGCTAACCGGCCTTCCTGTTTGAGGGCGGCAGATGTTTTTTCGCGAAACGCTCCGCGGAATCCCACTCCCGACCCGGCAAGCGCAGCGCCGCCGGGAAGGAACCTCCGGCGCCATACCCGCCTTTGTGCCGGATGGCGCTACGCTTATCCGGCCTACGGGAGCCTCCCATAAGCTCCTATACCCCAGGCCCGGCAAGCGCAGCGCCGCCGGGCAGGACACCGCAGACACCGTACCCGTTTTTGTGCCGGATGGCGCTACGCTTATCCGGCCTACGGCATCCTCCCGTAAGCTCCTATACCGTAGGCCCGGCAAGCGCAGCGCCGCCGGGCGATGACCGCAGGCACGGTGCTGCTTTTATGCCGGGCGGCGGCTCATGCCTTGCCCGGCATACGGTTCATGCGACCTGCCGTTAATTTATTCACCATTGTTGCTGAAACTGCCGGTGCTGACGGCCTCAAAATCGCTGAGACGTTCCCGGAAGGCCGTGGCAGTCTCCAGGCCCGGCAAGCGCAGCGCCGCCGGGCGGTCAGGTTCCGTGCCCGTGGTGGTGCCGGATGGCGGCATAAATGCCTTATCCGGCCTACAGGATCACACCACCCAGGCCCACACCGCTCCCTGCGCCAACGCCGCGCTAATGTGGCTTACACCGGCGTTACCCTGGCCTCCTTCGCCTCGCGCGTCCCGCGATGAAGCAGCGCGTGCAGCAGGATCGCCCCGAAGGTGGCCGTGCCAATCCCGCCCAGCGTAAAGCCGCCCAGCGACAGCGCGAAATCGCCGGCGCCCAGCACCAGGGTCACCGACACCATGATCAAATTGCTGTTTTGACTCAGATCCACCCGGTTTTGCACCCAGATCCGCGCCCCGGCGACGGCAATTAAGCCAAAGACCACGATCGAGGCGCCGCCGATCACCGGCCCGGGAATGGTGTGGATTAATGCGCCGAACTTCGGCGAGAAACCCAACAGCATGGCAATCAGCGCCGCGGCGACAAACACCAGCGTTGAGTAGACCTTGGTCACCGCCATGACGCCGATGTTCTCCGCATAGGTGGTGACCCCGCTGCCGCCCACCGAACCGGAGAGCATGGTCGCCAGCCCGTCGCCGACGAAGGCGCGCCCCATGTACGGGTCCATATTGCGCCCGGTCATCCCGGCGACGGCCTTCAGGTGCCCGAGGTTCTCGGCCACCAGGATCACCGCGACCGGCGCAATCAACATCATCGCCTGGCCGTTAAAGGATGGGGTGGTAAAGTGCGGCAGCCCGAACCACGCCGCCTGGGCGAGGGGGGAGAAGTCCAGCGGTTTGCCAAGGCCCAGGCCGTTAGCCAGCAGGGCGTACAGCGCGCAGGCGACGATCAGGCCGACCAGGATCAGCAGTCGCTGCAGCATCCCGCGGGTAAATACCGCCACTATGCCGATGCAGAGCACAGTTAACACCGCCATCCAGCTGTCGAAGGCGCTGGCGGAGACGCTGCGCACGGCAATCGGCGCCAGGTTCAGGCCGATAGCCATCACCACCGCGCCGGTCACCACCGGCGGCATCAGGCGCTCGATCCAGCGGGTGCCGATCTTCATCACCACCAGACCAATCAGGGTGTAGACCAGCCCGCAGGCGATGATCCCGCCAAGGGCGACGCTCAGATGAGGGTTCAGCCCCTGGCCGTTAAAGCCGGTAATGGCGATCACCACCCCGACAAAAGCGGCGCTGGAGCCGAGATAGCTCGGCACCCGTCCGCCGGTGACGACAAAGAACAGCAGGGTGCCGACGCCCGACATCAGAATAGACAGGTTCGGGTCGAGCCCCATCAACAACGGCATCAGCACCGTCGCGCCGAACATCGCAACGGCGTGCTGCACGCCCATCACCAGCGTTTGCCCGGCCGACAAGCGTTCATCGGGGGCGACAACGCCGGATTCGGCGGCGGGAGAGGTCAGCTTCCAGCGAGGAAAATCGAAGAGTGCCATGATGATATCCCGGGTTAAAGGTTAACAAGCGGGTCGCATAAGCGTGTGATAGCCGCGGTCAAACCACATCAGTCCCCGGGGCTCCGGGTGACGGGTAATGGCCACGACGTGACAAAACAGAATGTCGTGCGTCCCGACGCTGACGCGCTGGTCGATGCGGCAGTCAAAGCTGACCAGAGCCGCCTCCAGCCGCGGACAGCCGGTGGCGCCGGTCTGCCAGTCGGCGGCGGCAAAACGCTCGTCCATTGCCGTTTTACCGCCAAACAGCGTCGACAGGGCCTCCTGTCCGGCCGCCAGGGTATTGACGCACAGCGTGTGGTGTTCGCTGAACACCGGCCACACCGAAGCCGAGCGGTTAAGGCAGACCAGCAGGGTCGGCGGCGTGTCGGTAACGCTGCAGACCGCGCTGGCGGTGAACCCCGCCCGGCCCGCCGGGCCATCGGTGGTAATAATGTTAACCGCGGCGCCGACGTGGGCCATGGCGTCACGGAAACTCGCTTTGTCCGTTAACTCCATCGTAAACTCCTTATGCCAGCAGGCAGGCTTCATCAAAGGACAGGCGCGGCAGGCGGCCGTACAGCTTGCCGGGGTCGCCATAGCCGATATTCACCAGTAGATTGCTTTTCCAGCCGTTGTCGGCAAAAAATGCCGCGTCGACTTTTTCCCGGTCAAAACCGGACATTGGCCCGGTGTCGAGGCCCAGCGCCCGGCAGGCAAAAATCAGATACGCCGCCTGCAGGGAGCTGTTGCGAAACGCGGTCTCTTCCGCCAGCTGCGGGCTGGAGGTAAACCAGCTGCGGGCGTCACCGTGGGGAAACAGGGTCGGCAGCCGGTCGTAGAAGGCGCTATCCCACGCCACGATGGCGGTCACCGGCGCCTGCATGGTTTTCTGCAGATTGCCGCTGGAGAGCGTCGGGCGAAGTTTCTCTTTGCCTTCCGCGCTGCGCACGAACACGATGCGCGCTGGCGAACAGTTGGCGGAAGTCGGCCCCATTTTCATCAGGTCCCAGACGGCCTGCAGCTGCGCATCGCTCACTGGCTTATCCAGCCAGCCGTTGTGGGTCCGGGCCTGGGTAAACAGCGTCTCGCAGGCCGTGTGGTTTATCGCGTCGTTCATCGGGTCTCCCTGGCGACCGGCAGCATAGCGGCCAGCCCGTCGCGTAAAATGGTATTAAAGGTATCGGCGTCGGTGACGTTACAGGCATGGCCGCCCCACGGCATTTCCACGAGCTGGCTGCCGGGGATCGCCGTCTGCAGCACGCGGGAGCAGGAGGCGGGGACCAGCAGGTCGTCAGCGGCGCTGATAATCAGCGTCGGGCAGGCGATGGCCGACGCACGGCGTGAAAAATCAGCCTGCTTCAGGGCCTGTAGCCGCTTCAGCAGATTCTCTTTGCCCTGAAAATGGCTGATGGCAAGCGCATCTTCCGCTTCGAGGCGCGGCAGGCGCGCGGCCATCCATTCCGCCGGGTAGAGAAATAGCGGCTGCGCTTCGACCCACGCCTGCGCGCCGCCGGCATGCAGCAGACGCTCGCGCACCTGGAAGCAGCGGCGGGTATGCGGCGACAGCGACAGCCAGCCGTTGACCAGCGCCAGGGCGCTCACCGCCTCGGGGCGATCGAGCGCCAGCTGCAGGCCAATCAGCGCCCCCAGGGCGTGGCCCACCAGCGCGAAGCGGGCGATCCCCGCCGCTTGCAGAGCGCTGAACAGCTCCCCGGCCATCGTCGCCAGGCTGTAGTCGGCGGGCAGCGGACCGGCGTTCTCCCCGGTCCCGTTATGGTCATAACTCACCAGCTGATACTGTTCCTCCAGCGCCGCGCGCTGCGCCAGCCAGTAGCCGCCGCCCCCGCCCAGACCGGCGCTGAGGACCACCACCGGCGCGCCGGGCCACGGAGCCGGAACAATATTGAGCCTCATCATGTCGGGGTACCGATATGGGCGACGCTGGCGATTTCCACCAGCGCATCGGGCTTCACCAGTCCGCACTGAATGCAGAAGCGCGCCGGTTTATCGCCGGGGAAGAACTCGGCGTAGACCTCGTTAATCGCGGCGTAATTTGTCCAGTCGGTGATAAAGATGCTGTTGAAAGTCACATCCGCCATACTCCCGCCCGCCGTTTCGATAACGCTCCTGATGGTCTCCAGCACGTGGCGGGTTTGCGCCTTTGGGTCGCCGATGTGCACCACATTGTTTTGCTTATCAAACGGCAGGGTGCCCGAGACGTAGACCACCCCGTCGGCGAGCGTCCCCGGAACAAAGGGGGCAATCGGCGCGGTGGTGCCTGGCGGAATAATCACCTGTTTAGGCATAACGTTTCTCCTTGGCTAAAGCCAGCGGGGCGGCGGGGGACAGCGCGTGGCAGAAGCTCTCAACGTCGCTGACCCAGCCGAAAAAGGTTTCAATATTGAACAGCGCCGCCTGCTGGGCGAAGGCCGGGCCGGCCTGATGGGTGGCATCCTCCAGCACGATGCCGAAGTATTCGAGAAAGAAGCCATCGCGCAGCGTCGATTCGACGCAGACGTTGGTGGCGATCCCGGTGAACACCAGGTGGCGTATGCCGCGGCTGCGCAAAATGCTGTCGAGCGGGGTGTTAAAGAAGCCGCTGTAGCGCGGTTTCGGCAACACGATATCGCCTTCCTGCGGCGTCAGCTCGTCCACCAGCTGATAATCCCAGCCGCCTTTCGCCAGCAGCTTGCCCTGCAGCTCCGGACGCTGACGCATCGTTTTCAGCGCGTTGGATTTGTGATAGTTCGGCGAGCCCGGGCCGCCAGCTTCAACATACTGATCATCCCAGCCATTCTGGAACCAGATAATCAACATACCCGCGGCGCGAGCGGCGGCGACGGCGGTATTAATATTGTCGATAACCGGCCGGGTAGCGGAGACGTCAAAGCCGGCGAGATCCAGATAACCGCCCTGGCTGGCGTAGGCGTTCTGCATATCGACCACAATCAGCGCGCTCTGCTGCGGCGCGAAGGACAGGGATTCCGGGCGAGCGGGAAGGGTAATCATCAGGCCACCTCACGGGTAACAGAAGCAATGTGGTTCCGGCAGCGCATCAGCGGCTGAATGCGTTCGCCAAAGGCGTCAATGCCGGCAAGAAAATCATCAAAGGTCAGCAGCACGCCGTCGGTGCCGGGCACGCTCGCTACTTCATCAAGCATACGGGCGACGCTGGCATACGATCCGACCAGGGTGCCCATGTTAATGTTGACCGCCGAGGTGGGGTCGGCCATCTGGCGCACGTTGGTATCGCTGCCGGAGCGGGTATCTTTCTGACTCTGCTCGGTGAGCCACGCCAGCGCTTCTTCATCGGCGCCCGCTTTGTAATGTTCCCATTTGGCGCGCGCCGCCTCGTCGGTTTCGTCGGCGATCACCATGAACAGCACATAGGACCCCACGTCGCGGCCGGTTTTTTCCGCCGCCTGCATCATGCGTGCGGCGGTCGGGGCAAAGGCCGTTGGCGTGTTGACCCCTTTGCCAAAGCAAAAGTTGTAGTCCGCATGCTGGGCGGAGAAGGCCATCCCGGCATCGCTCTGCCCGGCGCAGATCACCTTCATCGGCTGCGACGGGCGCGGGCTGACCCGGCAGTCGTTCATGGTGAAGTAGTCACCTTTGAAATCGCTGCGCCCGGTGCCCCACAGGTCACGGAGCACCTGGACGTATTCGGTGAGATAGTCATAGCGGCTGGCGAAATAGTCATCTCCCGGCCACATGCCCATCTGGTCATATTCCGGTTTTTGCCAGCCGGTCACCAGATTGACGCCAAACCGGCCGCCGGAGATGGAGTCGATAGTGGAGGCCATCCGGGCGACAATCGCCGGCGGCAGCGTCAGGGTGGCGGCGGTGGCGTAGATCTGGATCTTCGAGGTCACCGCGGCCAGGCCGGCCATCAGGGTGAAGGACTCCAGGTTGTGATCCCAGAATTCAGTTTTCCCGCCGAAGCCGCGCAGTTTGATCATGGAGAGCGCGAAGTCGAAATGGTAGTGCTCGGCCTTCTGCACGATGGCCTTATTCAGTTCAAAGGTCGGCATATACTGCGGGGCATGGGTGGAGATCAGCCAGCCGTTGTTGCCAATGGGAACGAAAACACCAATTTTCATACCTACCTCTCTGCAGTCATGGAAGATGGGTTGCGATGGTGCGGCATCCTGCCTCTCCCTGGACCACCTCGCAGAAAAGGTAAAGCAAAGGCGATGCCAGTTTTATAAATGCTAATGTTATTAATGTGTTACTTTTGAGTTGCTAAAAAGGACGATAAAAAAGTGGACTGGATGGTCAAAATCAGTGCACGAAAAAACGGCAGTCATGCGCAATCAGGGTGCATGGGGTCGTGTCGGCGCAGGGCTTTTGCTATGCTGGTGGCGTCAACTGAAGGAGAGGATGTATGGCACAGGGCGCGGTGAAGAAAAGCGGCAAACGTTCACAAGCGATCAGCGCCAAAAAGGAGGCCATCCTGGCCGCCGCGCTGGAGGCATTTTCGCAATTTGGTATTCACGGTACGCGGCTGGAGCAGGTGGCTGAGCGCGCCGGGGTATCGAAAACCAATCTGCTCTATTACTACCCTTCGAAAGAGGCGCTGTATGTGGCAGTCCTGCAGCAGATCCTCGCCATCTGGCTGGCGCCGCTGAAGGCCTTTCGTGAGGATATCAGCCCGCTGGTGGCGATCCGCGAATATATTCGCCTGAAGCTGGAGGTGTCCCGCGATCACCCCCAGGCCTCGAAGCTCTTCTGCCTCGAGATGCTGCAGGGGGCGCCGCTGCTGATGGGCGAACTGACCGGGGATCTGAAAGCGCTGGTCGACGAAAAATCGGCGATAGTCTCCGGCTGGATCGACCGCGGCAAGCTGGCGCCGGTCGATCCACAGCATTTAATCTTTATGATCTGGGCTACCACCCAGCATTACGCCGACTTCGCCACCCAGGTGGAGGCGGTCACCGGCGCCACGCTGCAGGATGCGGCCTTTTTTGAACAAACGGTCGATAATGTCCAGCGGATGATTATCGAAGGCATTCGCGTCCGTTAATTGGCGGGCGGCAGCGGGCAGCTTTGATCGCCATCCTCGCACTGTAGCAGCGAGGCGAGGAAAGACTCCCGCTCCACGCTCTTATCGGTCATGCACTGGCTGACCAGCATTGGCTGCATGCTGCCGCCTTCGGCGCCGGACGCGAGAAAGGCGCAGTCGGCGTCGCGTAAGGCGATCCATGCCTGCTGCGCCTGCTTCAGTAATGTTTGTTGTTTACCCACCGCCCGCTGCAGGGCCTGCTGCCAGGTGTCGTTCAGTTTTTTATCGGCCGCCTGATACTGCGCAGCCGCGCACTGATTCATTTCGGTTTGGGTGTTGGCGCTGCTGCACTCGTCCGCCAGCGCCGCGCCGCTGGCCAGCAGGGCCATCACGGCAAATAACGTGCGTTTCATTGTTCTGCTCCCATAAAAAAGGCTCCCGTCCGGGAGCCTTAATTAAACACAGCTGACGTCGGCTGTCATTAGCTGATCGCAGCGCAGACTGATTGCCCGGATGGCGGCGCACCGCGCCTTATCCGGGCTACCCTTTGGCGGTGGTAGGTAGCCCCGGTAAGCGCAGCGCCACCGGGGAGCCCGTTTTAGCCGATGGTCATCAGGCTAGCGTTACCGCCTGCCGCCGCGGTGTTAACGCTCAGCGAACGCTCGATATACAGCCGCTCCAGCAGCAGATTGGTTTCGCCGCGGGCGAAACCCTGCACGGAGACAATCGCCCCGTCGCGCGCCGCCACCTGCTCGCACAGCTCGCGCAGCTGGTCGGAATCGCCGTGGTAGATAACCGCGTCGAAGGCCTGGCCAGGCAACTGCTCCGCTTTGGCAAAGCGAATGCGCTCGCTGACCTCCCGCGGCAGTTTCTTCGCCAGATCGCGCTGCAGGGCGCTGTCCGGCCACAGTACTTCACAACCCACCGCCAGCACAGCCGCCAGCTGGATCAGCGCATCCTGTTCGTTATCCGCTACGCACAGCACGCGCTCGCGCGGCATCAGCGTCAGGGTGTTGCGCTCGCCGGTTGGCCCCGGCAGCAGGCGTTGAGTGCCGCTTTGCGCCTGCTCGCTGTACTGCTGGCACAGCGCCTGCAGCTCAGGACGGCCCGCGGCCCACTGCTGCAGCGCCTGCAGCGGTTTTTCCAGCAGCGTTTTCAGCTGGGCGTCCAGCGGACGCTCCGCATCCTGGCGGGCGAAGGTTACGCCAACCGCGTCCTGTGGACGGCTGGAGAGCAGACGGTACAGATACAGCGGACCGCCGGCTTTCGGACCGGTACCGGACAGCCCTTCGCCGCCGAACGGCTGAACGCCGACCACCGCGCCAACCATATTGCGGTTGACGTACAGGTTGCCCACCTTGGCGCTGCCGGTGACCTGGGCGATGGTTTCGTCGATACGGGTATGCACGCCGAGGGTCAGGCCGTAGCCAGAGGCGTTAATCTGCTCGACCAGTTTGTCCAGCTCGTTACGGTTATAGCGCACCACGTGCAGTACCGGGCCGAAGACCTCTTTTTTCAGCTCGTCGAAGCTGTCGAGCTCGATAAGCGTCGGCGGCACGAAGGTCCCGTGACGCCATTCGCGGGCGTCTTCGCTATTCTCGCGCACCGCCTGGTAGACGGTGCGGCCTTTGGCGCGCATCGCCTGAATATGGCGTTCGATATTCTCTTTCGCTTCCGCATCGATAACCGGACCGATATCGGTGGTCAGGCGCCCCGGATTGCCCATCCGGCACTCGCTCATGGCGCCGCGCAGCATGGTTAAGGTGTGATCGGCGACCTCTTCCTGCAGGCATAGCACGCGCAGGGCGGAGCAGCGCTGGCCAGCGCTGTCGAACGCGGAAGCCAGCACGTCGATCACTACCTGCTCGGTGAGCGCCGACGAATCGACGATCATCGCGTTCATCCCGCCGGTTTCGGCGATCAGCGGCGTCGGGCGGCCCTGGGGATCGAGGCGGCTGGCGATATTGCGCTGCAGCAGGGTGGCCACTTCGGTGGAGCCGGTGAACATCACGCCGCGCACGCGCTCATCGGAGGTTAGCGCGGCGCCCACGGTCTCCCCGCGACCAGGCAGCAGTTGAATAACGCCCGGCGGCACGCCGGCTTCCAGCAGAATCGCCACGCCCTGGGCGGCGATAAGCGGCGTCTGCTCGGCAGGTTTCGCCAGCACGCTGTTGCCGGCCGCCAGCGCGGCGGCAATCTGGCCGGTGAAGATCGCCAGCGGGAAGTTCCACGGGCTGATACAGACCACCGGACCCAGCGGGCGGTGAGTTTCATTATCGAAATCGTCGCGCACCTGGCCGGCGTAATAGTGCAGGAAGTCAACGGCTTCGCGCACTTCAGCGATGGCGTTGCTGAAGGTTTTACCCGCCTCGCGCACCAGGATCCCCATCAGGGTCGGCATCTGGCTTTCCATCAGCACCGCGGCGCGCTCAAGAATGGCGGCGCGCTCCTGCGGCGGAGTGGCGAACCAGATCGGCGCATTGTTGATAGCGCTGGTCAGCGCCTGCTGCACTTCAGCGTCGCTGGCTTCGCGGACGTAGCCGACGATATCTTTCGGCTCTGCCGGGTTAACCACCGGCTGCATTTCGCCTTCGGCCACCGGCTGCTCCAGCATCGGCAATGCCTGCCATTTATGCAGCGCGCTGTTGAGCAGGGAAGAGGAGAGGGAGGCCAGACGGTGCTCGTTCGCTAGATCGAGACCGGCGGAGTTGCTCCGGCCGCTGCCGTAGAGATCGCGCGGCAGAGGGATTTTCGGATGCGGCAGGCCGGCCTGGCCTTCCTGCTGCGCCAGTTTTTCTACCGCGCTGACCGGGTCGGCTACCAGCTCGTCCAGCGGCAGGGTATTGTCCGCGATACGGTTGACGAAAGAGGTATTGGCGCCGTTCTCCAGCAGACGACGCACCAGATACGCCAGCAGCGTCTCGTGGGTGCCCACCGGGGCGTAGATGCGGCACGGCCGATTCAGTTTGCCGTCGGCGACCTTGCCCACCACCTGCTCGTAAAGCGGTTCGCCCATGCCGTGCAGGCACTGGAACTCATACTGGCCCGGGTAGTAGTTCTGGCCCGCCAGCTGGTAGATAGCCGCCAGAGTATGGGCGTTATGGGTGGCAAACTGCGGGTAAATCAGGTTCGGCACCGCCAGCAGCTTCTTAGCGCAGGCGAGGTAGGAGACGTCGGTGTAAACCTTGCGGGTGTATACCGGATAGCCTTCGAGACCTTCCATCTGCGCGCGTTTAATTTCGCTATCCCAGTAGGCGCCTTTCACCAGACGGATCATCAGGCGACGGCGGCTACGGGTGGCGAGGTCAATCAGGTAATCAATGACAAACGGACAGCGCTTCTGGTAGGCCTGAATCACGAAGCCAATCCCGTTCCAGCCGGCCAGTTCCGGCTCGAAGCACAGTTTTTCCAGCAGGTCGAGGGAGATCTCCAGACGGTCTGCCTCTTCGGCGTCAATATTGATGCCGATGTCATACTGGCGCGCCAGCAGGGTCAGCGATTTCAGCCGCGGGTAAAGCTCTTCCATCACCCGGTCATACTGCGCGCGGCTGTAGCGCGGGTGCAGCGCGGAGAGCTTAATGGAGATACCCGGACCTTCATAAATGCCGCGGCCGTTGGAGGCTTTGCCGATGGCATGAATCGCCTGCTGATAAGAGACCATATAGGCCTGGGCGTCAGCGGCGGTCAGGGCGGCTTCGCCGAGCATATCGTAGGAGTAGCGGAACCCTTTTTCTTCCAGCTTGCGGGCGTTGGCCAGCGCTTCGGCGATGGTTTCCCCGGTGACGAACTGCTCGCCCATCAGGCGCATCGCCATATCCACGCCTTTGCGGATCAGCGGTTCGCCGCTCTTGCCGATGATGCGGTTCAGGGAGCGGGAGAGGCTGGTCTCGTTATGGGTCGACACCAGTTTTCCGGTGAACAGCAGCCCCCAGGTGGCGGCGTTGACGAACAGCGACGGGCTGCGGCCGATGTGCGACTGCCAGTTGCCGTTGCTGATTTTGTCGCGGATCAGCGCATCGCGGGTGGCTTTATCCGGAATACGCAGCAGGGCTTCCGCCAGGCACATCAGCGCCACCCCTTCCTGTGAAGAGAGGGAGAACTCCTGCAGCAGGCTCTGCACCATACCGGCGCGGCCGCTGGCGGTTTTCTGGTTGCGCAGTTTTTCCGCCAGCTGATACGCCAGCTTGTGCGCCTGTTCGCCCAGCGGCTGCGGCAGACGGGCCTGCTCCAGCAGCATCGGTACCGCGTCGGTTTCCGGACGTCGCCAGGCGGCGGTGATCGCCGCGCGGCTCACCGACTGCGGCAGGATCTGCTCGGCGAATTCGAGGAACGGCTGATAGGGCTCTTCCGTTGGTTCGCTGGCGTCATCGCTTTCGTTGGCGGCCCCGGAGAGCAGGGCCGGCAGCTCAGGCAGCGTCTCGTCGTTCTCCAGTTTTTCCAGATAATTAAAGATGGCCTGCTTAATCAGCCAGTGCGGCGTGCGGTCAATACGGCTCGCGGCGGATTTAATGCGCTCGCGGGTTGCGTCGTCAAGCTTAACACCCATGGTGGTGGTGCCCATGCTCAAAACTCCTGTCATTTATCGTTAGGCTTATGCGGTTGCATGGAAATATCCACTATGTTGCAACTTTGTGCAACCTTGTTAATTGTGGCTTGTGACGGAAGCCGTGAAATGGCTAATTTGTTAAAAATAACCCCTAAAATAGCAGAAATTTAACCCCGGGCTCATAGGGTATTTGTATGCGTGAGTTAACACTTTTGTTTGGTGCAACCTTTAAAAACGTGAGAGAGTGCAACCTCTAACAAATTGACGTTTTGCGCCGTCGGTTTTTCGTGTAAATGCTGTGTTAAATCGTTTGTGAAAAACCGAAGCTTCCGTCAGGATACGGTCGCCCAATTAAACAATGCGCCATTACCCCGTTCCGGTAGTGGAAAAAAACGACGAAGTTGGACGCTGTCGATAAAAATTCTGGAGACTTTGCATGGCTATTAGCACACCGATGCTGGTGACATTTATTGTTTATATTTTTGGTATGGTATTGATAGGGTTTATTGCCTGGCGTTCGACCAAAAACTTCGATGATTATATTCTCGGGGGAAGGAGTCTGGGGCCATTTGTGACCGCGCTTTCCGCAGGGGCGTCGGATATGAGCGGCTGGCTGCTGATGGGCCTGCCAGGGGCGATTTTTCTCTCCGGGATTTCCGAAAGCTGGATCGCCATTGGCTTAACGCTGGGGGCGTGGATTAACTGGAAGCTGGTGGCCGGTCGCCTGCGCGTGCATACCGAGGTGAATAATAACGCCCTGACGCTGCCCGATTATTTTACCGGCCGTTTTGAAGATAAAAGCCGGGTGCTGAGAATTATTTCGGCGCTGGTTATTCTGCTGTTCTTTACCATCTATTGCGCTTCAGGAATTGTCGCGGGGGCGCGTCTGTTTGAAAGCACCTTCGGCATGAGTTATGAAACCGCACTGTGGGCCGGGGCGGCGGCGACGATTATCTATACCTTCGTCGGCGGCTTCCTCGCGGTTAGCTGGACCGATACCGTGCAGGCCAGCCTGATGATTTTCGCGCTGATCCTCACCCCGGTGATCGTGATTATTTCCGTCGGCGGCTTTGGCGATTCGCTGGAAGTGATTAAGCAGAAGAGCATCGAAAATATCGACATGCTGAAAGGGCTGAACTTCGTGGCGATTATCTCGCTGATGGGCTGGGGGCTGGGTTATTTCGGTCAGCCGCATATTCTGGCGCGCTTTATGGCGGCGGATTCGCACCACAGCATCGTTCACGCACGTCGCATTAGTATGACCTGGATGATCCTCTGCCTCGGCGGGGCGGTGGCCGTCGGCTTCTTTGGCATCGCCTACTTCAATAACAACCCGAGCCTGGCGGGCGCGGTTAACCAGAACGCCGAGCGCGTGTTTATCGAACTGGCGCAAATCCTGTTTAACCCGTGGATTGCCGGGATCCTGCTGTCGGCGATTCTGGCGGCGGTGATGTCCACCCTGAGCTGTCAGCTGCTGGTCTGCTCGAGCGCAATTACCGAAGACCTGTATAAAGCCTTCCTGCGTAAAAACGCCGGTCAGAAAGAGCTGGTGTGGGTGGGCCGTATGATGGTGCTGGTGGTTGCCCTGGTGGCCATTGCCCTGGCGGCCAATCCGGAAAACCGCGTGCTGGGTCTGGTGAGCTACGCCTGGGCTGGCTTCGGCGCCGCCTTTGGCCCGGTGGTCCTGTTCTCGGTAATGTGGTCGCGCATGACCCGTAACGGCGCGCTGGCCGGGATGGTGATTGGCGCCCTGACCGTGATCGTCTGGAAGCAGTTTGGCTGGCTGGGCCTGTATGAAATTATTCCGGGCTTCGTCTTCGGCAGCATCGGGATTGTGGTCTTTAGCCTGCTGGATAAAGCGCCGTCGGCCAGCATGCAGCAGCGCTTTGCCGAAGCGGATGCCCACTACCATACGCCGCCGCCGGTACGCGCCACGGCTGAGTAAGATCATCTGATGCTCACGAGCCCGCCGCTGGCGGGCTTTTTATTGCCTGGTGCCGTGCCGGAATATTATAACCCTTGCTAATTATCTGAAAATCCGCTGATATTTCCTGACTAATAACAATGAGGATAGCAAAGATGACGTTCAGACAGGGTGCAATGGCGCTGGTGCTGGCAGGGTTACTCAGCGGCTGCGTGGCGGGTGGAAGTTCATCGACCAGCGCGCCGAAGCCCGGCGTCTGCCCGGCGGATAAGTCCATGGTGCAAACCACGCTTTACTTCGGTCTGAGCCGCCCGGCGGGGAAAGACATCACCGCTGAAGAGTGGCAACAGTTTGTCGACCGTGACGTCACGCCGCGCTTTCGCGACGGGCTGACGGTGTTTGATGCCCACGGCCAGTGGCTTGGCCAGAATGGTCAGGTGGTGCGGGAGCAGAGCAAGGCGCTAATGGTGATCCATGGGCATGACGCGCAGAGCGAGGCCGGTATTGAGGCTCTGCGCCAGGGCTATAAATCACGCTTCGCGCAGGAGTCGGTGATGCGTGTCGACCAGCCGGTCTGCGTGCAGTTCTGAGTAAACGGCGGGGGCAGCCCCGCCGTTTGTTTTACAGCACCAGCCCGGCGAAGCTGGCGGAAAGCAGGCTTACCAGCGTGGCGCTATACACCAGCCGCAGGCCGAAGCGGGAGACGATATTGCCCTGCGGTTCATTCAGGCCTTTGATCGCCCCGGCGATAATGCCGATCGAGGCAAAGTTGGCAAACGACACCAGGAATACCGAGAGAATGCCGAGCCCGCGAGGGGTCATGCTGGCGGCAATCTTTTGCAGCTCAATCATCGCCACAAATTCGTTAGCGACCAGTTTGGTGGCCATGATGCTGCCGGCGTTTAGCGCATCGCTCAGCGGGATGCCGATAAGCCACGCCAGCGGATAAAAGACGTAGCCGAGGATCTGCTGGAAGCTGAGACCAAACAGGGTGGCGAATAGCGCGTTAATGGCGCTGATCAGGGCGATAAAACCGATCAGCATCGCCAGAATAATCATCGCCACTTTAAAGCCGGCCAGAATATACTCCCCGAGCATTTCAAAGAAACTCTGCGATTCATGCAGCTTCTCGAGTTTTATTTCCTGCTCGCTGCCTGGCCGCGTCGGGTTAATTACCGACAGCACGATAAAGGTGCTGAACATATTGAGGATCAGCGCTGCGACGACATATTTGGCGTCCAGCATGGTCATATAGGCGCCGACAATCGACAGCGATACGGTCGACATGGCCGTCGCCGCCATAGTGAACAGTCGCCGTGAGGAGAGGTCGCCCAGTACGCCCTTGTAGGCAATGAAGTTCTCTGATTGACCGAGGATCAGCGAGCTGACGGCGTTGAAAGATTCCAGCTTACCCATGCCGTTTACTTTCGACAGCAGGGTGCCAATCACGCGAATAAAAATCGGCAGGATCCGCCAGTGCTGGAGAATACCAATCAGCGCGGAAATAAACACAATCGGACACAGGACGCCCAGGAAAATAAAGGCTAAGCCTTTTTCGCTCATGCCGCCAAAGACGAAATTGGTCCCTTCGGCGGCAAAGCCTAACAGCGAAGCAAAAAAGCCGGAAATATTTTTTACCAGCCACAGGCCGCTTTCGGCGTGCAGGAAAAAGAAAGCGAGCGCTATTTCGATAATAATCAACTGGAGAATATAACGAATACGAATTTTTTGTCTGTCGTAGCTGACAAGCCAGGCCAGGGCGAGGATCACCGCCAGCGCCAGCAGGAAATGAAAAAATGCAGTCATGTTGTTCTTTTCGCAAGTCAATAAGGCCGCCATTTAGCCATAGCCGCTACGGCGGGTAAATATCTGGCGTAAAAAATCCTTTGCTTATTCTTTCTCTTCATAACAGGCGAATATTTTCATAAGTCATTATTTGTCAGCGATTTATTTACAACTGATCATCATTCTCTGCACATTTCGCTTGTGTTTCTGAGCATTGTAATGATAATCACTATCATAAATATTACCTGTTTTTGCATTCGTTGACGGTGCTTTACATTTAAGGGTATTGGCATGTTTGTCCCATTTCTCATTATGTTACGCGAAGGCCTGGAGGCGGCGCTGATTGTCAGCCTGATCGCCAGCTATCTGAAACGCACCCAGCGCGGCAACTGGATTGGCGTGATGTGGATTGGCGTGATCCTCGCGGCGGCGCTGTGTCTTGGCTTAGGCATCTTTATCAACGAAACCACCGGTGAATTTCCTCAGCGTGAACAGGAGCTGTTCGAAGGGATCGTCGCGGTCATTGCGGTGGTGATCCTGACGTGGATGGTCTTCTGGATGCGCAATGTCTCACGCAACGTCAAGCAGCAGCTGGAGCAGGCCGTGGACAAGGCGCTGCAGCGCGGTAATCACCACGGCTGGGCACTGGTGATGATGGTCTTTTTCGCGGTCGCCCGTGAGGGGCTGGAGTCGGTCTTCTTTCTGCTGGCGGCATTCCAGCAGGATGTCGGTATCTGGCCGCCGCTGGGGGCGCTGCTGGGTCTGGCCACCGCTATCGTGCTGGGCTTCCTGATCTACTGGGGCGGTATCCGCCTTAACCTTGGCGTGTTCTTCAAATGGACCAGCCTGTTTATTCTGCTGGTGGCCGCTGGCCTGGCCGCGGGGGCGATCCGCGCCTTCCACGAGGCGGGCCTGTGGAACCTGTTCCAGGATACCGCCTTCGATCTGAGCAACGTGCTGTCGACGCATACGCTGTTCGGCACGCTGCTGGAAGGGATCTTCGGTTATCAGGAGACGCCGAGCGTCAGCGAAGTGGCTGTCTATCTGCTTTATCTGATCCCGGCGCTGGTGCTGTTTGCCCTGCCGCCGCGGAATAATACCACTGCCTCGCGGGCTGCCTGACCGGGCGCTGCGAGCTTATAAGCGACACTCTACTTACCGAAAGGGATGATCATGATGATTCATTTTCGCCGTAATGCGCTGCGGGTGACCGTGGCCGCGCTGCTCAGCTCTGCATTCGGTGCTCAGGCTGCGGATATCCCGCAGGTCAAAGTCACCGTCAACGACAAGCAGTGCGAGCCGATGCAGGTGACCGTTAACGCGGGTAAAACCCAGTTTATTATTCAGAACCACAGCCAGAAAGCGCTGGAGTGGGAGATTCTGAAAGGGGTGATGGTGGTGGAAGAGCGCGAAAACATCGCGCCGGGCTTTACTCAGAAGCTCACCGCGAACCTGCAGCCGGGCGAATATGACATGACCTGTGGCCTGCTCACCAACCCGAAAGGCAAACTGATCGTCACCGGCGCCGCCACCAAAGACGCGGCGAAAGCGGATGCGGTGCTGAGCCTCGGCGACGCGATCACCGCCTATAAAGCCTATGTGACGGCGGAAACCGCGCAGCTGGTTAGCGGCACCAAAGCCTTTACCGACGCGGTGAAAGCCGGCGATATCGAAAAAGCGAAAGCGCTGTACGCCCCGACGCGTCAGCATTACGAGCGCATCGAGCCCATTGCCGAGCTGTTCTCTGACCTTGACGGCAGCATCGACGCCCGCGAAGACGACTTCGAGAAAAAAGCGGAAGATCCGAAATTTACCGGTTTCCACCGTCTGGAAAAAGCGCTGTTTGGCGATAACAGCGTCAAGGGGATGGAAAAATATGCCGATCAGCTGAACAGCGATGTGCTGGAGCTGCAAAAGCGTATCAGCGAGCTGGCGTTCCCGCCGTCAAAAGTCGTGGGCGGCGCGGCAGGATTAATTGAGGAAGTCGCGGCCAGCAAGATCAGCGGTGAAGAAGATCGCTACAGCCATACCGATCTGTGGGACTTCCAGGCCAACATTGACGGCGCGCAGAAAATTGTCGACCTGCTGCGCCCGCAGCTGCAAAAAGAGAACAGCGCGCTTCTGGCGAAAGTGGACGCCAACTTTAAGAAAGTGGACAGCATCCTCAGCAAATATCGCACCAAAGACGGTTTCGAGACCTACGATAAGCTGACCACCGCCGACCGTAATGCGCTGAAAGGGCCGATCACCACCCTGGCGGAAGATCTGGCTCAGCTGCGCGGGATCCTGGGGCTGGACTAAGTCGATGGCACAGCAGAAACCCCACGACGTGAACGAGCCGTCACGTCGTCGCTTACTGAAAGGGATCGGCGCGCTTGGCGGCGCGCTGGCCATCACCGGCGGCTGCCCGGTAGCGCATGCGGCAAAAGCGGAAAGTTCCCCGGGGACGCTCACACCCGACGCGCGCCAGGAAAAGCAGCCATTCTATGGCCGGCATCAGGCGGGCATTCTGACGCCGCAGCAGGCTTCGATGATGCTGGTGGCCTTCGATGTGCTGGCGGCTGATAAAGCCGACCTCGAGCGGCTGTTTCGACTGCTGACCCAGCGTATCGCCTTTTTAACCCAGGGCGGCCCGGCGCCGGACACGCCGAATCCGCGGCTGCCGCCGATGGATTCCGGCATCCTGGGGCCGTGGATTGCGCCAGATAACCTGACCATCACCGTCTCGGTCGGCCATTCGCTATTTGATGAGCGCTTTGGCCTGGCGGATAAAGCACCGAAAAAGCTGCAGCCGATGACCCGCTTCCCCAACGATTCGCTGGATGCCGCGCTGTGCCATGGCGACCTGCTGCTGCAGATCTGCGCCAATACTCAGGATACGGTGATCCACGCCCTGCGTGATGTCATCAAACATACGCCGGATCTGCTGAGCGTGCGCTGGAAGCGGGAAGGGTTTATCTCCGACAGCGCGGCGCGCAGCAAAGGCAAAGAGACCCCCATCAACCTGTTGGGGTTTAAGGACGGCACCGCTAACCCGGCGAGCCACGACAGAGCGTTGATGGATAAGGTAGTGTGGGTGACAGTCGATCAGGACGAGCCGGCCTGGACCGTGGGCGGCAGCTATCAGGCGGCGCGAATTATCCAGTTTCACGTGGAGTTCTGGGATCGGACGCCGCTCAAGGAGCAGCAGACGATCTTTGGTCGCGACAAGCACACCGGTGCGCCGCTGGGGATGAAAAACGAACACGATACCCCGGATTACAGTAAAGATCCTAACGGCGAAGTCATTGCGCTGGATAGCCATATTCGTTTGGCCAATCCCCGCACGCCGGAAACCCAGTCCAGCCTGATGATGCGCCGCGGCTACAGCTATTCGCTGGGGGTTACTAACGCCGGACAACTGGATATGGGGCTGTTATTCGTTTGCTATCAGCACGATCTGGAAAAGGGTTTTCTGACGGTGCAGAAACGGCTTAACGGCGAGGCGCTGGAGGAGTATGTCAAACCGATCGGCGGGGGCTACTTCTTTGTTTTACCCGGCGTAGTGGATGAAAAACACTATCTGGGAGAGTCGCTGCTGCAGGCCTGATACCAACCCTGCCCGTAAGGGCAGGGCGTTTTCTGCTGTTTTTCTCATTTTTCTTATATTTCCTGCCATGTGTTATATTTCTGTAATACAAATGACCGATAGTCTCCTACACTTGCTTAAGAACTATTTGTTGCGTCATTGTGAAAAATAAGTTGCATTAAGAATCTTTTTTGATGTACTTATTACATACGCGGTAGTTCCCGGCAGTGTGACGTTTCACTATGGAGATCGCGAATGGTAAGGTCCCGTACCGGACAACGTAAAACCTCAGACCGTACTCTTCAGCACGGAAGCCCCGCTTCCGGCAGCGATTTTCTTACTCTTTCTCTCTCCGCTTCGCATTATTACAACCTTGGCAGGGTACGCGGTGCGCGTAGCCGCGACTCGTTGTCAGTTCTACCGGCAAGCAATGGCTTACAAGGAAGCCAAACCTCAATCGTTCGTGCGCATAGTCGTGTCGATGTTGACGCGTGTGATGTAAACCAACAACGCAAGGTGCTATCCATGGGAAGACAAAAAGCAGTGATCAAAGCTCGTCGTGAAGCAAAACGTGTGCTGAGACGGGATTCACGCAGCCATAAGCAGCGTGAAGAAGAATCGGTCACATCGCTTGTGCAAATGAGTGGCGTAGAAGCAATTGGCATGGCGCGGGACAGCCGTGATACTTCCCCAATTGAGGCGCGCAATGAGGCTCAGGCGCATTATTTGAATGCCATCGACAATAAGCAGCTGATTTTCGCTACCGGCGAAGCTGGATGCGGCAAGACCTGGATCAGTGCGGCGAAGGCAGCTGAAGCCCTGATCCATAAGGATGTGGACAGAATTATTGTTACCCGTCCCGTTCTGCAGGCCGACGAAGATCTCGGCTTCTTACCGGGAGATATCGCCGAAAAGTTCGCTCCCTATTTCCGACCGGTTTACGATGTGCTGGTGAAAAGGCTGGGGGCTTCCTTTATGCAGTACTGCCTGCGTCCGGAAATCGGCAAGGTGGAAATCGCGCCGTTCGCCTATATGCGCGGACGTACCTTTGAAAATGCGGTGGTGATTCTGGACGAGGCCCAGAACGTGACCGCAGCGCAGATGAAGATGTTTTTAACCCGCCTCGGGGAGAACGTGACGGTCATCGTCAATGGCGATATCACCCAGTGCGACTTGCCCTCTGGCGTGAGATCTGGCCTGAGCGATGCGCTGGCGCGTTTTGAGGAAGACGAGATGATCGGCATCGTGCGTTTCACCACCGATGACTGCGTGCGCTCGGCCCTCTGCCAGCGGACGCTGAAAGCCTATTATTAATCGTCATACTGTGAGCAAGGCCCGGGCTAGCCCGGGCTTTGTTGTTTTTGGGCATCCTCCCGGCGGCGCTGCGCTTAGCCGGGCTACCTGGCGGGTACGGTCTGGTAGCCCGGGAGAGGCATTGCTGCCGACCCCGGGGATGTCTGCGGTGCCACATGCGAAAAAAAAGCCCGTACATGCGTACGAGCTCTTCTTAAAATATGGCGGTGAGGGGGGATTGACTCGCTTCCCGGCGGTACTGCGCGTGGCCGGACTACCTGGCGGGTAGGGTCTGGTAGCCCGGGAGAGGCATTGCTGCCGACCCCGGGGATGTCTGCGATGCCACATGCGAAAAAAAAGCCCGAACTTGCGTACGAGCTCTTCTTAAAATATGGCGGTGAGGGGGGATTGACTCGCTTCGCTCGCCCCTGCGGGGCAGCCCGCTTACTGCGTGCGCGGTCTGTCCAACTGGCTGCGCCAGTTGTCGAACCCCGGTCGGGGGTTCTCATCCCCCCCTGTGGAGAATATAAAAGAAAAGAGCCCGTACTTTCGTACAGGCTCTCATCTCGAATATGGCGGTGAGGGGGGGATTCGAACCCCCGATACGTTGCCGTATACACACTTTCCAGGCGTGCTCCTTCAGCCACTCGGACACCTCACCATATTGTCTTGCTGCTCACCTTGGGTGGGCAACGGGGCGCTACTATAGGGAGTTGCGTTAAAACGGTCAAGCATATTTTCTTCTTTCTTTGCCGTTCGCTCACGCAATGAACAATGCCCCGCTGCGGCTCAGCGGGGCGGGCGTTTTAGCGCTGGGAATCCAGCTGTTCGTTATTCTTCACGACGTCCTGCGCTTTGCTGTAGCTTTCGATCAGCAGCTGGTAGGCCGGGAAGACTTTGGTGTACACCTCCGCCCATTCTGCGGCGTCCGGGCGATTCCAGGTGCGCTGCAGCTCAGAGGCGACGGCGGCGGTATCCATTGGCACTACGCCGGCCTGTACCACGCGAGCCAGGGTGATCTCCTGCGCCATTTTGCTGTAGGTGCCGGAAGCGTCAATCACGGCAAACACTTTATAACCGTCGGCGACAGCGGCGATAGCCGGGAAGGCCATGCAGACGCTGGTGATGGTCCCGGCGATAATCAGCGTTTTACGACCGGTCGCTTTCACCGCGGCGACGAATTCCGGGTTATCCCAGGCGTTAATCTCACCTTTACGGGCGATGTATTTCGCATGCGGCGCGTTTTCATGAATCTCCAGGATCAGCGGGCCGTTCGGCCCCTGCGGCACGGAGGCGGTCGTGATCACCGGGATCCCGGCAAGCGACGCCATCTTGGCCAGCGCGGCGGCGCGAGCGCGCAGCTCTGGCATCGGCATATCGCCGACGGTCTGGAACAGACCGCTCTGATGGTCAATCAACAGCATTGCGGTATCGTTAACATCAATCACCGGACGAGCACCGTTAAAGTTAGCGGGAGTAGACATAGTATTCACCTCAATCAGTTAGATTTGGCCAAAGCGGCCGCTGTTAAAATCGCGTACAGCTTCTGCGATCTGCGTTTTGTTATTCATGACAAACGGGCCATAGCCCACAATCGGCTCATGTAGCGGTTCTCCGGCCATCAGCAGAACTTTTGCCGGAGCGGTCGCCTCCAGATGCACTGCGTCACCTGCCTGGCTCAGGACGGCCAGCTGGCCTTCGCGAGCAGATTCGGAACCGTTAATGATCACTTCCCCTTCCAGCACCACCAGAGCGGTACTCCAGCCCTCCGGTTGGCGCAGCGTGAGGTCGTGCCCCTGATTCAGCTGCAGATCCCACACGTTAAGCGGTGAGAAGGTATGGGCCGGGCCGCTGACGTCGTCATACTGGCCGGCAATAACCCGAACCTGTCCGGCGCCGTTCGCCAGCGCCACGGTGGGGATCGTCCCAGCGGTAATGCTCTGGTAGCCGGGGGTCGCCATTTTGTCTTTCGCGGGCAGGTTGACCCACAGCTGGATCATCTTCAGCTCGCCGCCGCTGCGGGTGAAGGCCTCCGAGTGGAACTCTTCGTGCAGGATCCCGGCGCCCGCCGTCATCCACTGCACGTCGCCTGGACCAATCACCCCGCCGCGTCCGGTGGAGTCACGATGCTCTACTTCACCGGCGTAGACGATGGTGACGGTTTCAAATCCGCGATGCGGATGCTCACCGACGCCGCGTTTTTCGCTGCCCGCCGGGAAGGTGTACGGCCCGGCATAGTCGAGCAGTAAGAAGGGGCTCAGCTGCTGGCCGTGCGTCTGATAGGAAAACATCGAGCGAACCGGGAAGCCGTCGCCTACCCAATGCTGCGCAGGCGCGGTGTAGACTCCTGTGATCTGTTTCATGGCTTTCTCCTGTGTATCGGTATCTGATGTAAATAAGCTTATATCCGGGACGACGTATGCGGTAGTGAGCAAAAATGACCTATACTGTTCTAAAAATGGAACAATGGAGGAAGGATGCAGGATCTCAATGACTTCGCCTGGTTTGTCCAGGTGGTAGACCATGGCGGTTTCGCGGCGGCGGGGCGAGCGCTTGACCAGCCGAAATCCAAACTCAGCCGCCGCATTGCGCAACTCGAGGAGCGGTTGGGCGTGCGTTTGATTCAGCGAACCACCCGTCAGTTCGCGGTCACCGAGGTCGGGCAGACCTTTTATCAGCATTGCAAAGCGATGCTGATTGAGGCCGAGGCGGCGCAGCAGGCGGTCGAGACGCTGCGCGCCGAGCCGCGCGGTAGCGTCAGGATCACCTGTCCGGTCACCTTGCTGCATGTCCATATCGGACCGATGCTGGCGCGATTTATGGCACGCTATCCTGGGGTAACGCTGCATCTTGAGGCGACCAACCGCCGGGTGGATGTGGTCGGGGAGGGCGTTGATGTGGCGATCCGCGTCCGTCCCCGGCCCATCGAGGATAGCGACCTGGTGATGCGCGTGCTGGCGGACCGCGGGCACCGGCTGGTGGCCAGCCCGGATCTCATTTCCCGGCTCGGACGTCCGCAGGCGCCGTCCGAGCTGAGCGCCTGGCCGGGCCTCAGCCTGGGTGCGAACAAGCATCAGCATAAATGGCAGCTCACCGGGCCCGGGGGAGCGAGAGCGGAAGTGTATTTCACGCCGCGAATGGTGACCACCGATATGCTGGCGCTGCGCGAGGCGGCGATGGCCGGCGTAGGCGTGGTGCAGCTTCCTTTATTAATGGTGCGCGATCAGCTGGCGTCAGGTGAATTAGAGGTGGTTCTGGACGAGTGGCAGCCGCGGCGGGAAGTGATCCATGCGGTATTTGCCTCACGGCGCGGGCTGCTGCCCTCCGTCAGGGCGCTGGTGGACTACCTCAGCGAAGAGTATCAGCGGATGGAGGAAGATTGATGGGTAGGCAGAGGTTTTTTGTCGGAACTCATATGTGAAAAGCGTCCGTACTTTTTCACGCACTCTTCGCAATCGCGTAGGCTCGTGAAAGATTGCTCACTGTGTGAGTCGTTTGCCGCTTGAGAGCGTTGGCTGTTATAAGCAACCTCTGGTTTTTTCGATACATCGTTTTACTATGACCGTCTGGTATTATTTAAGCAATTTTGCCATAACGTCAAAAAACATTGGCAGATCATCCTTGAATGAGAAGGTCGTGTTTATTGCCTGACGAGCGATTAAACCGTCAATAAGGGCAAAAATAATGATCGTGATTTCTTCAAGGTTAATATCACGGCGAAACTCTCCGGCAGCGATACCCTCCTGGATGAGCCGCGCGAAGCTTTTCCGCATGATGCCATCACTGGAGATATACGTTTTTCGCAGTTCTGGATTACGCGCAGACTCAGCCATGATTTCAACCCAAAGTTGATGCGTGATAGGGTAACCGATCTCGCTAATACAGGACGTGACTTGTGCACAAAGGCGATCAAAATAAGAGCCTGCATAGGTCGCATTATGGGCAGTCAGCGCGGAGTTCTGTTCTTCCAGTACAATAGCTTTAACAAGCTCATCCTTACTTTTGAAATACGTATACATTGCTCCTTGACTAATTCCTGCCCGGGTAGAGATTTCACGTACGCTTGTCGCACTAAAGCCTTTTTCCGCAAAGCAGGCAGCAGCAGCCGTAATCAACTTATGGTAGGTTTCGGTTTTTTTTAACATATCGGCATCTTGGTAAATTCGGTGTCCAGACTTTAACGCGCTTTTATGCAAGGAGCCAGAGCTAAACTCTGTCGTCTGGCTCCTGGATTTCGTCTTACTTTAGAAGGGGTAATTCACTGAGCATGTTCTTGAGATTCAGCATGTCCCAGGGCAAATGTTCAGCGATTGTCAGGCCAACGGGGACTGCTTTTGTCGTCGCTGCCGCTATCAGATTGAGTACATCCTCAATCGTCAGTTTGCCTTCAGCAACGTCGCCAAAATCGTGTTTTCCGCGCCCCGGTTTTGCAAAAAGAATGGAGCGGAACAGAGATGGGTCGAGTACGTCCAGATCGATATGGATCGCCAGATACGCAATCTTTTCTTTCGCTATCCACTCCAGGACTTCATCTGCACCGCTTTTAACCTGTTCAGGTGCTAGCGTCGTAATGTTATGGCGAGTGAGGTATTCAGCTTCATAAGGAAGTGGCGCGTGGATACCGGCAATCATTATTTTTGACGGATTAAGTTTGGTTTTTACATGGGCAACTAAATCGTTATCACCCGTACCCATTAGCGCACCAAGCACATGGGCATGCGCGTTTGGATATTGTTCAGCCGTCTGCACGTCAGGATGCGAGTCAATCCAGAGCACACCGAGTTTGTCTCCGAACTTATCGAGCAGGTGGGCGAAAGGCGCCAGCGAAACCAGGCAGTCTCCGCCTAAAATGACAATGCTATTGGGATCATGTTTTTCAATCAGTGCGGCAGCATTATTGAGTTGCCTGATGAGGGATGGCTTAGCCGTGATGTCATTAATCCTTGGCAATGGCTCTGTTGTTGGTAACTCAACAGGAACGATCTCAACGGGCCCTTTTGCTTCAGGAGAGAGAAACGAGAGGAGCTGCGAGCCAAGATAGTAGGGAGGATTGTTACCGCCTTGCCATTGAGGAAATATAAGTCGCAGTGTTTTGCTAGTCATTGGTACCTTCTGTGTTGTCATGTGCTAAAATGAATGAACGTTCATTCAGTTTTATATTGAATTACGGTCGATACGCAAGTAACAAAGCACTTTTCGTTAATGCATAACGTACACCATCCGGAGCGATATGATTTTCGTTATGCCGGGTGGCTCAAAGCGGAAGAGGGGATAGTGTTGGCGAACATCTTCGCTGCGCTGTTAATCGTGTGAAGAAGAGTCTGGCTTTGACAATACTGCGTAATGTCTGTGGTCAGTTGTCGAACCCCGGTCGGGGGTTCTCATCCCCCCGGCGGGTGCCACATGCGAAAAAAAAGCCCGTACTTGCGTACGAGCTCTTCTTAAAATATGGCGGTGAGGGGGG
>OLFU01000996.1_pt1 | contig 30581 bp, 23 predicted proteins | sample 1605161 | NCBI WGS metagenome assembly OLFU01 (sample SAMEA3888914, study PRJEB22519) | human gut metagenome | biome: human gut; feature: human-associated habitat; material: faeces | place: Denmark | collected 2011
ACCGGCGAGTCGCTGATGAAGCGCACCGTGCTCATCGCCAACACCTCTGACATGCCCGTGGCCGCCCGAGAGGCATCCATCTACACCGGCATCACCATCGCCGAGTATTTCCGGGACATGGGCTATGCCGTGGCCGTTATCGCCGACTCCACCTCCCGCTGGGCCGAGGCCCTGCGTGAGATGTCCGGCCGGCTGGAGGAGATGCCCGGCGAGGAGGGCTATCCCGCCTATCTGTCCTCCCGTCTGGCCCAGTTCTACGAGCGGGCCGGCTCTGTGTCCTGCATCGGCTCTGATGAGGATCGCCGGGGCAGCCTGACCGCCGTGGGCGCCGTGTCCCCTCCCGGCGGCGACCTGTCCGAGCCCGTGTCCCAGGCCACCATGCGTATCGTCAAGGTGTTCTGGGCCCTGGATGCCTCCCTGGCCTATCGCCGCCACTTCCCCGCCATCAACTGGCTGAACTCCTACTCCCTGTATCTGGACAGCCTGAAGCCCTGGTATGACGAGCACCTGGGCAAGGACTTCCTGAAAAACCGGGAGTGGGCCATGTCCATCCTGCAGGAGGAGGCCAGTCTGAACGAGATCGTCCAGCTGGTGGGCAAGGACTCCCTGTCCGCCAAGGATCAGATCACCCTGGAGATCGCCAAGATGATCCGAGAGGACTTTTTGCAGCAGAACTCCTTTGTGGACATCGACTCCTACTCCGAGTATGACCGCCAGGCCCGGATGCTGGCCATGATCCGCAAGTATGAGGACGAGTGCCGCTCGGCCCAGCAGCGGGGCGGGACCCTTGCGGAGTTGTTCTCCGTGCCCGCCCGGGAGAAGATCGGCAGAGCCAAGTCTGTCCCCGCCGACCAGTATAAGACCGCCTATGATGCCATCCAGGACGAGATGGAGCAGGAGATCACGGCCATTGCCGAGAAGGGAGAGGACGCACTGTGATTCGTGAATACAAGACCATCCGAGAGATCTCCGGCCCCCTGATGGTGGTGGACCGGGTCCAGGGCGTCACCTATGACGAGCTGGCCGAGATCCAGCTGGCCGACGGGACCGTCCGCCGCTGCAAGGTGCTGGAGGTCAACGGAGACTCCGCCGTGGTCCAGCTGTTCGAGGCCTCCGCCGGCATCAACCTGGCCCAGTCCAAGATCAGATTTTTGGGCCATCCCCTGCAGCTGGCCGTGTCCGGCGATATGCTGGGCCGGGTGTTCAACGGCATGGGTCAGCCCATCGACGGCGGCCCCGCCATCCTGGCCGACGAGTATCGGGACATCAACGGCCTGGCCATGAACCCCGCCGCCCGGAACTATCCCAACGAGTTTATCCAGACGGGCATCTCTACCATCGACGGACTGAACACCCTGGTCCGGGGACAGAAGCTGCCCATCTTCTCCGGCTCCGGCCTGCCCCATGCGGCCCTGGCCGCCCAGATCGCCCGCCAGGCCAAGGTGCTGGACGGGGAGTCCAACTTCGCCGTGGTCTTTGCCGCCATCGGCATCACCTTCGAGGAGTCGGAGTTCTTCGTCAGCGAGTTCAAGCGCACCGGCGCCATCGACCGCACCGTGCTGTTCACCAACCTGGCCAACGACCCCGCCGTGGAGCGTATCGCCACCCCCCGTATGGCCCTGACCGCTGCGGAGTATCTGGCCTTTGAGAAGGGGATGCACGTGCTGGTCATCCTCACCGACATCACCAACTACGCCGAGGCCCTGCGGGAGATCTCCGCCGCCAAGAAAGAGGTCCCCGGCCGCCGCGGCTATCCCGGCTATCTGTACACCGACCTTGCCACCATGTACGAGCGGGCGGGCCGTCAGGTGGGCAAGGAGGGCTCCATCACCATGATCCCCATCCTCACCATGCCCGAGGATGACAAGACCCACCCCATCCCCGACCTGACCGGCTACATCACCGAGGGGCAGATCATTCTCTCCCGTGAGCTCTATCGCCGGGGCGTGAATCCCCCGGTGGACGTGCTGCCCTCCCTGTCCCGTCTGAAGGACAAGGGCACCGGCGAGGGCAAGACCCGTGAGGACCACTCCGGCACCATGAACCAGCTCTTCGCCGCCTATGCCACCGGCAAGGAGAACAAGGAGCTGATGAGCATCCTGGGCGAGGCGGCCCTGTCCCCCACCGACCTGCTGTACGCCAAGTTTGCCGACGAGTTTGAAAAGCGCTATGTCTCCCAGGGCACCGACGAGAACCGCTCCATCCAGGAGACGCTGGACCTGGGCTGGGAGCTGCTGAGCATCCTGCCCCGCAGTGAGCTCAAGCGCATCAAGCCGGAGATGATCGACAAGTATCTGCCCAAGAAAGACTAAGGAGGGATCGAAATGCCTTCCACGACCATCAATCCCACCCGCATGGAGCTGACCCGCCTGAAGGGCCGCCTGAAAACGGCCCAGCGGGGCCACAAGCTGCTCAAGGACAAGCGGGACGAGCTGATGAAGCAGTTCATGGACGTGGTGCGGGAAAACCGTGCCCTGCGCCGCCGGGTGGAGGAGGGCCTGATGCGGGCCCACGGCTCCTTCACCGTGGCCGCCGCCCTCATGTCCCCGGAGATGCTGCAGCAGTCCCTGCTCTATCCCAAGCAGAGCGTGGAGCTGGATATGACCTTTCAGAACGTGATGTCGGTGGACGTGCCCAAGTATCACTTCAAAACCACCGGCCAGAACGCCGGGGAGGTCTATCCCTATGGCTTTGCCCAGACCAGCGGCGAGCTGGACGACGCAGTGGATGCCATGTCCGGCGTGTTCCAGGACATGCTCCGTCTGGCCGAGGTGGAAAAGACCAGTCAGCTGCTGGCCGAGGAGATCGAAAAGACACGCCGCCGGGTGAACGCCCTGGAATACGTCAAGATCCCCGAGATGCAGGCCAACATCAAATATATCACCATGAAGCTGGACGAAAACGAGCGCTCCAACACCATCCGCCTGATGAAGGTGAAGGATATGCTGCTGAAGGAGTCCATCGAAGAAAAGCGGGCCGAGGATGCCCGGGCCCTGCGGGACTTCCGCAGCGAGGGGCAGTAAAACCCGGCTGAAAAGCAACAAAAAGACGGCCCCGCTGTGCTCGTTCGAGAGGGGTGGGGCCGTCTTTTTGGCGTTCTTGCAATGAATTGAAAAATATTGTAAAATAAAGATGATTTAAGTAAAGTGATTTATGAGGGGAAATGCCAATGAAGGTGTTATACCATGTTGGGGTGAATATTAGTTCTCAAACAGTCATGAAAAAAGGAAATATAGATGAAAATAGTAGGCCAATCAAACTAGAAACTGAGAATGAAATCACACTTGATGGATTACAGGATGTCATGCTCTGCAAATTTAACGGAATGGGAACTATGATAAAACTTCGCAATTATGGCGATACAATTTATCTTGTTGTTCCCAGACTGTATTTTAATGTGGGGACAGGATTTGTCATTTGCAATTATTTCGCAACAAAAAAGCTCAAAAGAATAATTGAATCAACTCAAGAAAAATAAATAGTGTTGGGTCCTTGAGGTGGAAAATGTGTTCCCGTGCGCTGCACGCCCTTAGGCGGTGGGCAAAGGAGATACCGGGAGTGACGCTCCGGCAGGGTCCAATCTTTCGGGGAGCAGATGCAAGTCTGCTTCCTCTTTTCTGTAGAAAATCTTCCCTCCCCCCTTGCATTGCGGTGCGGATTTGATACAATACTCTTGTTGCCTTTTCGTGAGAAGGCATGGCGGCTTTGATTGCCGCTGAAAGATTCGGCCTTTTGGCCGGGGAGGAGAGAAGAGGACACATGAGCAAGGTGGAAGAGTACATCATCAGCATCCCGGACTATCCAAAGCCGGGGATCATCTTCCGGGATATCACCTCGGTGCTGCGGGACGCAGACGGTCTGCGTCTGGCGGTGGACGAGATGACCCAGTGCATCGGCGATACCCAGTTCGATGCCATCGTGGGACTGGAGTCCCGGGGCTTTCTGTTTGGAATGCCCATGGCCTATAACCTGCACAAGGCGTTTATTCCCGTCCGCAAGCGGGGCAAGCTGCCCCGGGAGACCGCCCATATCTCCTATGACCTGGAGTATGGCTCGGCGGAGATCGAGGTCCACAAAGAGGATATCACCCCCGGAATGCGGGTTGTGGTGGTGGACGACCTGATCGCCACCGGCGGTACGCTGGAGGCGGCCATCAAGCTGCTGGAGGGGCTGGGCGCCAAGGTGGTCAAGGTGGTCTGCCTGCTGGAGCTGAAGGGGCTCCACGGCCGGGACCGCCTGGCCGGCTATCCCACGGAGACCGTGATCGCCTACGAGGGCAAGTGACACTGAGAGAAAGCAGCGAGAAGAGAGAAAAGAAAGGGAGAATTTCATGTTAGAGCGTGTATTCAAGCTGTCTGCCCATAAGACAGATGTGAAGACCGAGGTCATGGCCGGTATCACGACCTTTATGACCATGGCCTATATCCTGGCCGTCAACCCGTCCGTTTTAAGTTCCACCGGTATGGACAGCACCGCCGTGCTGCTGGCCACCGCCCTGGCCTCTTTCCTGGGCACTGCATGCATGGCCCTGATGGCCAACCTGCCCTTCGCCCTGTCCGCCGGCATGGGCCTGAACGCCTATATGGCCTATACCGTGGTGGCCGGTTATGGCTACAGCTGGCAGGTGGCCCTGCTGGCCGTGTTTATCGAGGGCCTGATTTTTGTGGTCCTGTCCCTGACCAACGTGCGCGAGGCGATCTTCAACGCCATCCCCCTGAATCTGAAGCGGGGCGTGTCTGTGGGCATCGGCCTGTTCATCGCCTTCATCGGCCTGCAGAACGCCGGCCTGTGTGTGGACTCCGCCACCCTGGTCACCATCACCAGCTTCACCGACAACTTCCACACCGCCGGCATCTGCGCCCTGCTGGCCCTGGTGGGGCTGTTCCTCACCGCTGTGTTCTACATCCACAACCTGAAGGGCGCCATCCTGTTCGGCATTCTGGCCACCTGGATCCTGGGTATGCTGTGCCAGATGACCGGCATCTATGTCCCTACCCCCGATGCCGGGTTCTACAGCATGTTCCCCACCCTGGGCATGACCGACTTCTCTAAGCTGGGGGAGACCTTTGGCCAGTGCTTCCACGTGGACTTCAGCGCCGTGGGCCTGATCAATTTCGTCGTGGTGGTGTTCTCCTTCCTGTTTGTGGACCTGTTTGATACCCTGGGCACCCTGATCGGCGTGGCCACCAAGGCGGACATGCTGGACGAGGACGGCAAGCTGCCCGGCATCAAGCCCGCCCTGCTCAGCGACGCCATCGCCACCTCCGCCGGCGCCGTGCTGGGCACTTCCACCACCACCACCTTTGTGGAGTCCGCCTCCGGCGTGGCCGTGGGCGGCCGCACCGGACTGACTGCCATGGTCACCGGCGTGCTGTTCCTGGTCTCCACCCTGTTTGCCCCCATCTTCACCGCCATCCCCTCCTTCGCCACTGCCCCCGCCCTGATCATGGTGGGCTTTTTGATGGTGGGCACCGTGACCACTATCCGCTTCGATCTGGACAACCTGACCGAGGCCATCCCCGCTTATCTGGCCATTATCGCCATGCCCCTGTTCTACAGCATCTCTGAGGGCATCTCCCTGGGCGTGATCTCCTATGTCCTGCTGAATCTGGCCGCCGGCAAGGGCAAGCGGATCACTCCGCTGATGTATGTTCTGGCGCTGCTGTTCATCCTGAAGTATATTTTCCTGTAAGGATCCCGGCGTTATACGCCCCACCTCAGTAGGGGCGGGGAACGCAAAAGCGAGAGAAAAACGGACCGTTTGACTTATCTTGGGTCAAACGGTCCGTTTTTTGTGCAGAGGAAAGCCTGTCGCAGGGGACTTTAGAAGAAATCGTAAAGAATGGTGTATCCCCCGGCATAGAGAAAGGCGGCACCCAGCAGGAAGAAGAGAATGCCGCCGAAATAGGGGGGACGGACTGGGTCTTCCCGGATGCGTTTGGGATTGTTGGGGTCGTAGTAGCCGGTGACACAGGCACCCACGGGGCGGCAGGTGTCCTGGCGGCTGACGTACTGATAGGTCTGGCCGTCCACCGTGTATTCATAGGTGGGCGTGTGGACGGTGGAATAGCACTCCCGGCGGGTGCCGTCCTCCTGCTCCTCCCAGGTGGTCATGGTGGACTCTTCAAGGTGGATGATCTTCATGGGGGTGGTGCCGGTGTACTGTTTGCGGTCGCTCGCATAGGCCCGGAAGAGACTCCGCCGGTGGAAAACACCCACTGCGACCAGCAGCAGCCCCACGCCAAAAAACAAAAATCCGTCCATAATCGGTTCCTCCTTTTTCTGTGCTGTCCTCATTTTATCACGGGACAGGGGAGAGGAACATTAACCAAAGGTTAGGAAGCGCCGCCCGGGAGGAGCGCCAGAAGGCGAAGAAGCCAGACCGCCGTCCGGGGCATAGCAGAGGCGGGAGTGAGCGCCGGAAGGCCACGGGGCCGGATGCGCCCGACGGCCTGCTCCCCTGCGGTCAGGGCAGAGGAAAAACGGGCGGAGGACGCTGCGGCATCTGTGCCGGAGATGGATGGGGAAGCGGCCGGCGCAGCGCTCCCGCCTCCACCGCCACCGCCTCCGCCGCCCCCACCGCTGGGTGCGGGGGCGTTCTGGGTCCAATGGGCGTAGAAAACAATGTTGTCGTCCAGCCCGTCGATTCGGTCGGAGCGGAAATAAGGGGTGTCCTCCAGCCGGTCGCCGCCGTCAGGAGCGGTATACCAACCGGAGAAGGTCCAGCCGGACCGTGTGGGCGCGGGGGAGGGAAGGGACAGCCCAGTCCTGGTGACAGCGCCACTTGCCCAGCTGCCGCCGTTGGCGTTCCAGCGGCAGGTGTATACGGGGTCGCCCGGCTCAAACTCTGCCCGGACGGTCATGTTCTCCGTACCGATGGTCAGTACGTTGTCCGTCACAAACGAATCCATCCCCTGGACGATGTGCCAGGTTTTCAGCCGCCAGCCCGTGTCTGGAGTGGCGTTCAGCGTGACGGTATCCCGGTATTTCCCGGAGGGGGCCGAGGAGGAAGCTGTTCCGTGCCCGTCTGTCTCCACGGTCACGGTGTAGATGGGCTCAGGCGGCGGAAGCGGTTCAAAGTCCGCCCGGACGGTGACGTTCCCGGAGCCGATGGTCAGCAGATCGCCCGTTAAAACCGCATCCTCGCCATGGAGCAGGGTCCAGCCCTTGAACTGATACCCATCGTCCGCAGCGGCAGTGAGGGTGACCGTTTCCCCTTGCTTGCCTGATTTGGCCGAAGCGGAAGCCGTCCCATGCCCGCTCGTCTCTACAGTTATGGTATAGGTGGGTGCAGGTGGCGTAACCGCCACAAATTCAGCCTGGACATTTATGTTGCCGGAGCCAATGGTCAGGAGATTGCCGGAAATATAAGCGCCGTCACCCTGGAGATAGTGCCAGCCTTTCAACTTCCAGCCATCGTCCGGTATGATGGTCAGCGTGATCTGATCCCCGTATTTTCCAGAACTGGCTGAGGGGATAACGGAGCCGTGACCGTCCGTCTCGATGACGACGGAATAAGTAGGGACAGGGTTTTCGATCTGTTCAAACTCCGCCTGGACAACTACGCCGCCATCGCCCAGAGTCAGGATGTTGTCGGTCAAAGCTGCCCCATTTAAAGAGAGCAGGACCCAACGTTTCAGTTTCCAGCCATCATCCGCTGTGGCATACAGGGTGATCGTATCTCCCTTTTTGCCAGATGTGAGGGAAGCATGGGCCTCTCCTTGGCCGGTGGTCTTGACCTCCACACTATAAGTCGGTTCCGGTTCTGGCTTCGGTTCCGGCTCCAGCTGTTTGTCCTGTTCAAATTCCGCCGTGACGGTGACATCGCTGGAGCCGATGGTCAAAGTGTTGCCTTGAAGTTTTGCACCGGTTCCGCTGGTCAGGGTCCACTGATTGAAATGCCAGCCGTCAGCGGCTTTATAGGTCAGGTCGATGTTCTTGTCCTGCCTCCCGGAGGAAGATGAAGCAAACGCATCGCCCTGTCCGTCAGTTTTTACAGTTACGCTGTAGGTCTGCTCCTGCTGTTGATCTGTAACAGTAAAGAGAAGCCAGATATCAAATGGTGAAGGATAATCAGGGTATATACTAAATTCTGCAGCCCCGAATGTTTTGCATGATTCTTTATTTTGGTAACGGTGATCGTAAGAGAAAAAAGCATCCTTTCCGTTTACAGTTGTGATAGCTGTTTTGGAAATGGGATATCCCGGTTCTACAACTGCTGTTATATTCAGAAGATAAGTTGTTTTGTTTTCAAAGGTTTCGTCTGTAAAAGGGTAATCTTCACCGTCGATTAGCTTCCTCCAGTCTATATTATCAACTTCAATGCCATCCGTAAGAGACTCGGCAGTCTGTGCGGGGGTTTCTCCGGCTTTCGGTTCGTCGATGCTGAATTTGATTTCGGAAATAGAAGTGCTGGTTTCATCTGCCCAGGCCGAAGTGGGCAGCAGACCCAGGCACAGGCAGAGGACAAGCAGCCAGGACAGGAGTTTTTTTCTGCATTTGTGCGGGGTGTGGTTGAAGGTTTGGGTGTTCATACAGTCTCCTCCCTCTCTTGTGATAGATACCAGCTTTGGTAATTTATGAAAACAGCATAGCACAAGAAAGGTTCTGACACAATATGCCATGTAAAAATTTGTCGAAAAATACAAGAAATTTCTTGCTGAGATCTGAACGGATGGTTTGCGATGTCTTTGCGAGAACAGAAAAACGTCCAAACGAGAAGTTGCCTACCTTTATAATTGACGGAAAAACGCAAAAATGCTAAAATACAATATACGAAAAATGGATTTTTCTGCAGCAGAACACCCCGCGGCGGGGGAAAAATGTTCCAAAAGGTGGGCTTTCATGATTCAAATTGGCTTGTGCGACGACGATCTGGCGATTTTGAGCCAGCTGCAGGTGCTGCTGGGCCGCTATCAGGTGGAGCGAAACGCGGAGATCACCTCGGCGGCCTTTCAGAGTCCGCTGGAACTGCTGGCGGAGATCGAAAAGGGAATGCGGTTCGACATCCTGCTGCTGGACGTGCTCATGCCCGGGGAAAACGGCATCGATGCCGCCCGGGAGATCCGCCGGTATGACAACAACGTAAAGATCATTTTTCTTACATCTTCTTCGGAATTTGCCGTGGAGTCCTATACCGTTGGAGCCTATTTCTACCAGCTCAAGCCCATCTGGGAGGAGAACTTTTTCCGCCTGATGGACGCGGTCATTGCCGAGTGCGAAAAGAGCAGCGGCATGAGCCTGATCCTCCGGTGCAAGAGCGGCATCACCCGGGTGGAGCTGAACAGGCTGGAATACTGCGAGGTGCTGGGCCGCTCCCTGTGGCTGCATCTGGTGGGGGGAGCGGTGCTGGAGAGCGCGGGACGGATGGACCACCTGTGCGAGCAGCTGGCCGATCACGAAAACTTTCTGCGGGTCCACCGGTCCTTTCTCATCAACCTGGACTATGTGAAGAATATCGCGCCCAAGGCCATCACCATGGCCAGCCTGGCTGAGCTGCCCATTCCACGGGGGAAGTATGGCGAGCTGAAGGACCGGTATCTGGAGTATGCCTTCCAGCGAAAGCAGGTGTTCCTGTGAGCTTGTACATCTGCAACACGGCGGCGGTGGGCCTGTTCGGCATCGTTTTGTCCGCCGCCTTCTGCAACATCCGCTGGGACCGGAAAAATGTCCTGTGGATGGCCGCCGCCACCGCCGCCATCTATCTGCTTCAGGCGGTGGTCTATTTTGGCATCGACACGACTCGGGGGCAGGATCTCTACCCCATCCACACCCACCTGACATTGGCCATCGCGCTGTGTGTGCTCAGCCGCCAGCGGCTGTGGCCGGTCATCTCTGTCCTCACGGCCTATCTGTGCTGCCAGCTGCGGCGGTGGCTGGCCCTGGTCATTGTGGCCGTTCTGGGCGGGGGGCGACCGGATGCAGTACATCGCGGAGATGGCCCTTACCGTTCCGCTTTTGATCCTGCTGCTGCGGGCGGCCCCGGCGGTGCGCTCTGTGTCCCGATATTCCACCGCTGTCCAGTGCCAGTTCGGCAGCATCCCCGCCCTGTACTATGCGTTTGACTATCTCACCCGGGTCTATACCCACTTGCTGGAGAGCGGCTCCCCGGTGGTGGTGGAGTTTATGCCCTTTGTGTGCTGCGTGGCCTACATCATCTTTGTGGTGCGCCTGTCGGCGGAGCAGCGGGCCAGGACCCACTTAGAGCAGCTGCAGAGCAGCCTGAACCTGCAGGTGAGCCAGGCCGTGCGGGAGATCGAGGACCTGCGGGAGTCCCAGCAGAAGACCCGGGCCTATCGCCATGACCTGCGCCACCACCTGCAGTATCTGGATGGCTGTCTGGAAAACGGCCAGATCGACCAGGCCCGGAAGTATATCCGCTCCATCGACGCGGCGATCGAGGCCAGCCGTCTGACCGTCTACTGCGAGAACGAGGCGGCCAACCTGATCCTGTCCGCCTTTGCTTCCCGGGCAGAAAAGCAGGACGTGTCCCTGTCCATCCACGCCCAGCTGCCCCACGTGCTGCCTATTGCGGAGAGCGACCTGTGCGTGCTGCTGTCCAACGCCCTGGAGAATGCCCTCCACGCCTGCGCCGAACAGGAGCACAGCGCCATTGTGGTGCAGACCTATGTGCAGAGCGAGAAGTTCTTTCTCCAGGTGGTCAACGACTGCTCCAAACCGGTGCAGTTCCAGCGTGGCATCCCGGTAACGGACCGTCCGGGCCACGGCGTGGGGGTGCGCAGCATCTGCGCCATCGTGGAGCGGTATGGCGGATTGTACAGTTTTTCTGTGCAGAATGGCCATTTCATACTGCGGCTTTCCCTGTGATTCGGGGCCAAACGACATTTCAAGACATTTTCAGGACGTTTCATGCAGAAGCGTCCTTTTTTATTTGCTCAGGGTCTATACTGTGGGTACAGTGCAAGGCACCGAAAAAAGAGAAACATTTTGGAGGAATCTATCATGAAAAGACTGCTTACCCTGACCCTGGCCCTGGTGATGTCCCTGTCCCTGACCGCCTGCGGCGGCTCTGATGACGACGCCAGCAGCAGCGATGTGAACGACGTGTCCACCAGCGTCTCTGAGCCCGCCGAGGACGGCAGCGGCGATGCCTCTGTCCCCGAGGGCCGCATCAGCGACGAGAAGCTGGCCGAGCTCACCGAGGCCTATAACAACGTGGCCGTGCCCTATAATGAGATCGCCAAGCTGGTGAACGAGAACGGCTGGATGGCCGACGAGCAGACCAACGCCGAGATGAACGCCCTGAACAGCACCCTGGGCACCGTTGGCACCGCCCTCACCGAGGACATCTCCATGCTGGACGGCGCGGACGTGGACGCCCTGATCGCCTCCCTGAGCGACGAGCTGCCCGGCGCTCTGGTTGAGCTGAAGGACCGCGTCTCCGTGCCCTACGAGGGCTGATCGCCCCATCTGAATGAAACGGCTGACTGTCCGGTCCCCATCCCGCGACAGTCGGCCGTTTTTTGCTGAACTAGGAGGTAACTTTCATGACGATCCTAATTATCATTGCCCTTCTGGTGGTTCTGCTGGCCGGGTGGGTCATGTCCACCCAGCGGCGGCTGGTGGTGATGGACGAGAACATCAACAACGCCATGAGCCAGATCGGGGTGCAGCTCTCCTCTCGCTTTGATGCGCTGACCGCCCTGCTGGACCTGGCCAAGGGCTATGCCGCCCACGAGTCCCAGACCCTGATCGAGACCATCAAGTCCCGCCGCAGCGTGATCACCGCCAAGTCCACCCCACAGGACGTGCTCCAGCAGGAGGGCGTGATCTCCGAGGCCCTGGGCCGTATCTCCATGGTGGCCGAGCGCTATCCCGAGCTGAAAGCGGACAAGGGCTATGCCAAGTGTATGGACGCGGTGGACAGCTATGAGAAGATGGTGCGTACCAGCCGCCTCATCTACAACGACTCCGTCACCAAGCTCAACCGGGAGATCCGTATGTTCCCCGTCAGCCTCATCGCCGGGATGCTGGGCTTCCGCCAGCGGGACTATCTGGAAGCCCGGGAGGACAAGGCCGACATGCCCAGCATGAAGGGATGAACCGGCTGAGCAAATGTTTCGCGGCCCTGCTGCTGACCGTGGGGCTGTGCGCCGTCCCGGCGGGGGCGGCCAACCAGGTGGAGCGGCTGGCTACCGACGTGGCCCTGGAGCAGGACGGCTTGGCCCACGTGACTCAGGTCTTCTCCGCACAGACGGACGAGGGCACGGAGTTTTACATGGACCGACTGACATCCGGCGGTCTGACCTATGCCAACTTCGCCGTCGCCGACGAGAACGGCCCCTATGCCCTGACGGCGGATGACCGCTGGGACGTGGACGCGTCCTTTACGGAGAAGGCGGGCAGGTGCGGCCTGGTGAACATCGACGGGGGTGTGGAGCTGTGCTGGGGCATTACGGATTATGGCACCCACACCTACACCGTGTCCTATGACATTGGCGGCCTGGCGGGGGGCTACTCCGATGCCGACGGGCTGCTCTACCGCTTTATTGACCCGGACCAGTCCGTGTTTCCCACCAATGCCGACCTGATCATCCGCATGGCAGACGGCACACCCCTGACACAGGACAACTGCGGCATCTGGGCCTTCGGCTTTGAGGGACAGATCCAGTTTGAAAACGGCGTCATCCACGCCTGGACGGACAGCCCCTTAGAGGGCGGCCAGTATCTGACGGCCATGGTCCAGCTCCAGTCCGGCCTGCTCCAGCCCCAGCGGGTGGAGGAGGGCAGCTTTCAGACGGTAAAAGATGCCGCCTTTCAGGGCAGCGACTACACCGAAGCGGCGGACGAGCCCCTGACAGCCATGGACATCGTCTGGATGGTGGTCTCCCTGGCGGCGATTTGCGGCGGCATCTTCGGCATCTTCGCCCTGCTCCGGGCCCGGAAGAGGGCCAAGGCGAAGAAGCAGCTGGCCAAGATCGACTACTTCCGGGATGCTCCCAACGGCGGTGACCTGAACGTGTCCTATGCCCTGGGGCTGGGGCTGAAGAGCTGTACCGACGAGAGCTATCTGGCCGCCCGGGTGCTGCGCCTGGTCACCCTGGGCAGCCTGGAGCCGGAGCTGGAACCGGGGAAGAAGAACCGGGCATCCATGCGCTTTGTCCGGGAGCCCCACAACGGCGACCCCTTTGACGAGGCCCTGTACACCTTTTTACAGGCGGCGGCAGGAGCGGACGGGGTGCTTCGGGACAGCGAGCTGGAGGACTTCTGCTATGATGACCGCCATGCCAAGACATTAAGCGACATGCTGGAGAGCAGCGGTCATCAGGGAGAGCTGACCCTGTCCCGCACAGGCTGCCTGAAGGGGAACAAGTGCCGCCGGGCCAAGGACCTGACCCCCAGGGGCCAACAGCAGCGAAACGAGCTGCTGGGCCTGAAACGCTATCTGCTGGACTTCTCCCTGCTGGCGGAGCGGGATGTGAAGGAGACCTTCCTGTGGCAGGAGTACATGGTATACGCCGCTCTGCTGGGGGTGGCCAAGCAGGTGATGGAGCAGCTGCGGCAGCTCTATCCCGGCCAGCTGGCTCAGGTGGAACAGTATCAGCGCTATCTCCAGAGCACGGCCCACTGGAACGCCTATCTGGCCGGCGCAGTGGAGCGCCGGCGGCAGGAGACCCAGGCGGTCCGCTTTGGCGGCGGAGGCGGCATCGCCTCCCTGGGCGGCGGAGGCGGCGCTTCCGGCGGGGGCGGCATAGGCACCCGATGACACGAGAGAACATAAGATGACGGAACCTTAGGAGGAAACGACCATGGGATTATTCAGTAATAAGAAGAAGCTCTGCCCCATCTGCGGCAACCCCACCCCCCGGCTGCTGCCCACCAAGATCGAAGGGGAGGCCATCTGCAAGGAGTGCGACGGGAAAGTTGACCTGCCCACCGGGGCCATCAACAGCATGTCCCTCACCGATTTCAAGGAGTATCTGGCCGCCTTTGAGGAGAACCAGGCTCTCCAGCAGGAGTTTCAGGAGACCTATCGCTTCAACATCGGCTTTTGGGGCTGCACCATCTATGTGGACGAGGAGCACGGCCTGTTCCGCATGAAAGACGGCGCGGGCTGGGCCTTCCAGGGCAAGGATATCAAGTCCATCCGCATCTCCGAGGACAGCAGCCCCCTGTATGAGAGCGCCAGCGGCACCCTGAAGTGTTACGCCAGCCAGGTGCCCGCCCGGGTGGATGCCCTGTCGGCACAGATCGCCCAGTTCCACATGGAAAAGCAGATGTTCCAGCGGCGGGAGGCCATGGAGGGCCTGCACCGGGCCGGACAGGAGACCCCGGAGGAGCGCCGGGAGCGGGAGCGGGACAACGACCTGTACCGCCCAAAGTTCGACGTGCCCGCCCCTGTGGAGAAGTTCCGCATTGAGATCAAGCTGAACCACCCCTATTGGAAGTCCTTTGACGAGAAGATCTCCGGCCCGGAATTTGACCGGGACTACCCCCGAGCGGCAGATTACATGAAGAGCTATCGGGAGCAGACGGAGGAGCTGCACCAGCTGGCCAAAAAGCTGATACACATGATGGACCCCAACGCCGGTGAGACCCAGGTGGGCGGCGCTGCCGCCGCTGCGGCCACCGCTCAGCCCGCGGCCCAGGCTGTGACCACCGTGCCCACCGATGCCGTGGCCGAGATCCAGAAGTATAAGGCACTGCTGGATGCCGGTGTCCTCACCGAGGAGGAGTTCACGGCCAAGAAGCGGCAGCTGCTGGGCATCTGAGCGGAGGACGACCATGAAGATGAAGAAATATCTGTCTCTGCTTTTGGCCCTGGCCCTGCTGCCCAATCTGGCCGCCTGCGGCACAGAGGATACCTCTGCCGATGAGACGGGGGACGGCAGCTGGGCGGTATACTGGTATCTGTGCGGCAGCGACCTGGAGTCCCAGAACGGCTGCGCTACCGCCGACCTTTCTGAGATGCTGGAGGTCCAGCTGCCGGAGAACGTGAACGTGGTCATCGAGACGGGCGGGGCCAATGCCTGGCAGAACGAGGAGATAGACCCGAGCAAACTCCAGCGCTGGCTGTATAACAGCCAGGGCCTGCAGCTGCTGGAGGAGGGGGATGCCGCCGACATGGGCGACAGCCAGACCCTCTACGAGTTTTTGGACTTTGCCAACGATAACTATCCCGCCGACCATGTGGCCGTCACCTTCTGGAACCACGGCGGCGGCAGCGTCAGCGGCGCGGCCTTTGACGAGAAGTTTGGCTATGACTCCCTGACCCTGGACGAGATGTATCAGGCGTTCGATGCCGTGTGGCCCGCTGACCGGGAGGACCCGGCCCTGGAGCTGGTGGGCTTTGACACCTGCCTGATGGCGACAGTGGATGTGGCCTCGGTATTCCAGAACTTTGCGAAATACCTGGTGGCCTCGGAGGAGGTGGAGCCGGGCAACGGCTGGCTCTACTCCGGCTGGCTGGACCAACTGGCCAAAGACCCCGGCATGGACGGGGCGGCTCTGGGCCGGGCCATCTGCGACAGCTTCTATCAGGGCTGCCAGGCGGTGGAGACCCAGGACCGGGTCACCCTGTCCGTCACCGACCTGACGCGCCTGTCCCCCCTGCTGGAGGCCTATGAGGCCTTCGGTCAGGAGGCCCTGAACGCTGCGGCGGAGAATCCGGGCTTTTTTGCCCAGCTGGGCCGGGCCGCCGCCCAGAGCGAGAACTACGGCGGCAACACCCGGGAGCAGGGCTACACCAACATGGTGGACCTGGGTCATCTGGCCCGGCAGACCGCCCAGCTGCTGCCCTCGGCCCAGGACGTGTGCGATGCCCTGGCCGACTGCGTGATCTATCAGGTGGGCGGCCAATACCGCAGCGAGGCCACGGGTCTGAGCTGCTACTATACCTACAGCGGCGACCTGGACGACCTGAATGGCTACCTCATCGAGGGGGAGAGCACGGCCTTTAAGAATCTCTATTCCTATGCCCTCACCGGCCAGCCGGAGGACGAGGACTATGTGTCCTCCCTGGGGATCGGGTCTCTGCCTCAGCTGCGCACCCTGGCGGACACGGACTGGGACGGCGCACCCCTGGACGTGGACGACAACGGCCACGCCTTCCTTACCCTGGGCCCGGATGCCCAGAACATCCTGTCCAGCATCGGTTTCTCCCTGTTCTATGTGGACGAGGAGAACGACCAGATGATGCTGCTGGGCACCGACAACGACATGGAGGCCGACTGGGACAACGGCGTGTTCCATGACAACTTCCGGGGCGTGTGGGGGTCCATCGACGGCCATATGGTCTATATGGAGCTTGCTTACGACGGCGAGGACTATAACCTGTACTCCGTGCCCATCCTGCTCAACGGCGAGGCCTATAATCTCCAGGTGGCCTATGACTTCACCTTGGAGGAGTGGAGCATCCTGGGGGCCAGCCAGGGCCTGGACGACACGGGCATGGCCAGCAAGGAGCTGCGCCTGCTCCAGCCGGGGGACCAGATCACCACCATCTGGCAGCTGTCCACCTACAGCGGGGACGACGACTTTGAGATGTACGCCGCCGAGGAGTTTACCGTGACCGACCAGACCGCCTTCGGCGAGACGGCCCTGCCCGACGGGAACTATGCCATGGTCATCACCATGCAGGATGCCGCAGGGAACGAGGCCTATTCCGATGCCGTCACCTTCCAGTGTGAAGGCGGCGAGACCACTACCACCACGGTCTATCAATGATCCCGGCATGAAAAAGCAGCACCGCGGCACACGTTTGAAAGAATGTGTGCCGCGGTGCTGTTCGTCTGGCAACGCGTCAAATTTCTGAACGTTCTGCAGGAACTTTGTGCCAGCTTTGCGGGGAATATACCGCAAGTCAGAAAGAAAGATTTGTGGGTAGGGAGCTGTTCTGTTATAATGTAAAGTATCATAAAGCAAAATGAACCCATGGAACGGGTCACGACGAGGAAAGGACGGTGCGCAATGGCTGCAAAAATGTTTTACACTGTGGTCGTCGCGGACGATGAGGAAGAGCTTAGGGAGGCAGTGTGTACCATGATTCCCTGGCAGGATTATGGGTTCCAGATGGTGGGGAGCGCCAGCAATGGACTGGATGCCCTCCAGATGGTGGAGCAGCATGAGCCGGATCTGCTGATTACCGATATCCAGATGCCCTTTATCTCGGGGATCGAGCTGGCCCGGCAGGTGCGGGAGATCCGTCCGGCCACCAACATCGCGTTTCTCAGCGGTTATGACGATTTTGAATACGCCAAACAGGCCATTCAATACAACATCATCAGCTATATGCTCAAGCCGCTGACCATCGAGGGCCTGGGGGCGGAGCTGCGCACCATCCACGAGAAAATCGATGCCCAGTTTGCCCTGTTCCGTCAGGCGGCCCAAAAAAATGATGGGATGGATGCCCGGGCGGCGATCCTGATGCCGCTGGTGCTGGACGAGTATGCCGAGCCGGAGGGGGAGGCGCAGGCGAGAGCCACTGCCCGTGAGTGCGGCCTGCTGCGGGACGAAGAGGACAAGCCCTGCTATACCGTGATGGTATCTTCCCTGCTGAATGAGGATGGCGGCAACTGCACCACCCACGCCTTTGTGGCATCGGTGGACCGACTGGCCGCCAAGTACCTGCGGAGCGTCAGCTTTTTCACCTCGGGCAAGGTGATCTCGGTACTGCTGGGCAATCCTTCGGATTTTCAGGAGTATCTGCATATCCTGGCCGATGAGATCGCCCAGATGGCGGACCGGGTTTTGGGCAGACGGTGCTATGTGGGCGTCAGCCGGGAGACATGGAACCTCAGCGGTCTGCACGGGGCATATCGAGAGGCCATGGAGGCCCTGCGCCAGGGGGAGGGTGCCGAAGGGGGCGTTCAGTTCATCAGCGACCTGTCTCCCGCGGTCAAGGGCGGCAGCCTGCTGTGCAAGCGTGCTCTGGATGCCCTGGACCAGCATTATGCGGATGCCGACCTCTCCTTGGTCTCCCTCAGCGGTATGCTGGATGTCAGCCCCAATCACCTGAGCGCCTGCATCAAAAAATACGCAGGCGAGACCTTTATCAACATACTCATCCGCAAGCGGATGGATGCGGCCCGGGAGCTGATCGCCACTTCCAGCTTGAAGATCCAGGAGATATCCCAGCGCTGCGGCTATATCGACCAGCACTATTTCAGCTACTGCTTCAAAAAGTACTGCGGCGAGTCGCCCAACGCCATGCGCCGCCGCCTGGACCGGGAAAAGGCGGGTGAGCGGTCTTGAAACGCGGCCTTTCCCAAACGGGTCTGCGCACGACCACCATTCTGGTGTCCATGGTGGTGGGAGTGGTGGCGATCATTTTGTGCTGCTGTATCCTGCTGTTTTTGGATCATTACCGCAGCGCCACGGTTCAGAATGCGCGCACCAGCAGCGCGCAGGCAGTGTCCCAGGCCTCTAACACGGTGAGCAATTATCTGAGGGACATGGAACAGGCGATGGACCTGGTAGAGCGCTCCATGTGGGAGAACGCGGACGAACGAGACAGAGCGCTGGAGGCATTTCTTACATTCCGGCCTGATGTGGTGGCGGTCACAAGCTACTCCCCTTCCGGTGTGCTGCTGGACTGCTGGTCCCTGAAACGGGAGCCGAGAGAGCAGATCGTTCAGAACCTCTCCTTTGACCTGGGGCGGGCCAGAAGCTCCGGTGCAGCCTACATGACAGCGCCCCATGTGGAGAGTATTTTTGAGGGATACTACCCCTGGGTAGTGACCAGGACGGAAAAGCTGGAGGAGGGCGGAAAGGCTGCCTGGGTGTCCCTGGATCTGAGTTTTTCCAGTATCTCCAGCTACATCAGCAATGTGAGCATCGGCCAGCGGGGCTATTGCTTTGTTATGGATGGGGCGGGCAATATCGTCTATCACCCCCAGCAGCAGCTGCTGTACGCCGGACTGAAAACGGAGGACACCGGATCGCTGGCCGCCCTGGCGGACGGCTCCTACGCCGACGATACCGTGATACACAGCCTGACCAGCGTGGAGGGCAGCGACTGGCGGATCGTGGGTGTCAGCTATGTGGATGAACTGGTCAACCGCAATGTGAGCGAGATGCTCCAACTGTCCATGGTGCTGGCGGTGGTGGTGCTGATAGCGGCGGTGCTGACCAGCTGGCTGCTCTCCAGGCTCTTGAGCCGGCCGCTGCGCGGACTGGCCTCCGCTATGGAGGACTTTGAGCGAGATGCCGACCACTTTTCCTACCACCCTGTAAGAGGGACGCAGGAGGTGCGGGAGCTGTCGGATTCCTTTGGACACATGGTCCTGCGCATCCAGCGGCTGATGACGACTGTGCGTGAGGAAGAAGTCAATTTGCGTAAAACAGAGCTGAAGGCGCTCCAAGCTCAGATCAACCCCCATTTCCTCTATAATACCCTGGATTCCATTGCGTGGATGTGTGAGCAGGGACGCAACGCGGATGCGGTCAAAATGGTTCATGCGCTGGCCCGGCTGTTCCGCATCAGTATCAGCAGGGGGCACGAACTTATCCCCATCGCCAAGGAGATCGAGCATGCTGAGAGCTATCTCGAAATTCAGAAGTACCGCTATAAGAATCAATTTACCTATGCCTTCGATGTGGAGCCGGAGTGCCTGGACTACTATTGCAATAAGATCACCCTTCAGCCCATCATCGAAAACGCCATCAATCACGGTCTGGATCTGATGGTGGAAGAGGGACGGATCGATGTGCAGGTGTGGAGGGACGGAGAGGATATCGTATTCTGTGTGCAGGACAACGGTGTGGGCATGAGCCGGGAGCAGATCAGTTCCATCATGCAGCGGGAGACCACTGACCGCACCGGCATCGGGATCAGGAACGTGGACGACCGGATCAAGATCTATTTTGGCAGCCAGTACGGCCTGCGCATCACCAGTGAACTGGATGTGGGGACCTGCGTGGAGATCCGTATGCCCGGGATCAAGGAGGGAGACAATGAGGCGAAGTAAATGGACTGCGGTCTGGCCGATGGTACTGGCGCTCCTCCTGAGCGGCTGTGCCGCCGGGGTGCCTGCCAAACCGCATACGGTGACGGTGATCGCCAAATCCACCCAGACGGAGTTTTGGCTCTCTGTGTTTGCCGGGGCCAAGGCCGCAGCCACGGAATATAATGCGGAACTGAACATCCTTGGGCCGGGGACGGAGGAGGACTACGAGACCCAGAATCAAATGATCGCTGACGCAGTGGAAGCAGGGACGGAGGCCATCGTTTTTTCCGCCATTGACTTTGAGAAGAATGCCGCCGCCATTGATGATGCAGCCAAAGCCGGTGTCAAGATCGTAGCCATTGACAGCAGCGTGGATTCCGAACTGGTGAGCACCTATATCGGAACGGACAACTATGCCGCCGGACAGATGGCGGCCCAGGCCGCACTGGATCGGGTAGACGGCCCGCTGAAGGTGGGCGTGGTCAACTATGATGTGGGCACCGCCAACGGGCAGGAGCGGGAACGCGGTGCGTTGGACGCATTCAGAGACAGCGGACGGGCGGAGATCACGGCTGTGGTCAATACGCTGACAGAGGCGGCCCAGGCCAGAACCGACACGGCGGCCATGCTGGGGCGCTCCCCGGACATCAACGTACTGCTGGCCTTCAACGAGCCCACCAGTGTGGGCGCTGCCCAGGCTGTGGAAGATCTGGGCTGCGCGGAGGACGTGTTCCTGGTGGGTTTTGACTCCAATGTGGTTACCATTGACGGCCTTCAGGAGGGTACCGTGGATGCTCTGGTCGTGCAGAACCCCTATGCTATGGGCTACCTGGGGGTAGAGAGCGCCTGCCGTCTTTTGACCGGCCAGACCAACGATATGGAGCCTACCGTGGATACCTCGACCAAGATCGTGGACAGGGACAATCTCTTTGAAATAGGCAGTCAGAAAGCGCTTTTCGCCTTTGAACGAGAACAGAATTAAGCGTTTTACACAAATTATGACGGTGCAATTTTTATAGATCAAACAAAATAAATGAAATCTTCCCCTTTTATCGGTGATTTTTCCTCTTGATTTTCCAGACAATTTCCACTAAACTCAAAGACGTAAAGGGCGGGATTTTTGTGAAATGATTCAGCCCAAATTCTAGAAGAAGAAGGAGATCAAAATGAAAAAGAAGGTACTTGCACTGGGCCTGTCCGCTGCTCTGGCCCTCAGCCTGGTCGCCTGCTCCAACGGCGGCAACACCGATAAGTCCAGCACCAGCACAGATGGTTCCGCTCGCGGCACCGAAATGGTCGCCAATAAGGATAAGCCCCTGGTGTGGTTCAACCGTCAGCCCTCCAACAGCTCCACCGGTGAGTTGGACACGACTGCGCTGAGCTTCAACGAGAATACTTACTATGTGGGATTCGACGCCAACCAGGGCGCTGAGCTGCAGGGCACCATGATCCTGGACTACATCAAGGCTCACATCGGCGAGATCGACAAGAATGGCGATGGCGTCATCGGCTACGTGCTGGCGATCGGCGATATCGGTCACAACGACTCCATCGCCCGTACCCGCGGTGTCCGTGCCGCTCTGGGTACTGCCGTAGAGAAGGACGGTGTCATCGACAGCACTCCCGTGGGCACCAACACCGACGGTTCCTCCGCTTTTGTGCAGGACGGCGCCATTGAGGTGGACGGCAAGACCTATACCGTCCGTGAGCTGGCCTCCCAGGAGATGAAGAACTCCGCCGGTGCCACTTGGGATGCCGCCACTGCCGGCAACGCCATCGGCACCTGGGCCTCCTCTTTCGGCAATCAGATCGACATCGTTGCCTCCAACAACGACGGCATGGGTATGGCGATGTTCAACGCCTGGTCCAGAGAGAACAACGTTCCCACCTTCGGCTATGATGCCAACTCCGATGCCGTTGCCGCCATCGCAGAGGGCTACGGCGGAACCATCAGCCAGCACGCCGATGTGCAGGCCTACCTGACCCTGCGCGTGCTGCGCAACGCTTTGGACGGCGTGGACGTGGACACCGGTATTGGCACTGCGGATGATGCCGGCAACGTGCTGGGCTCCGATGTGTTCTACTATGACGAGGCCACCCGCTCTTACTACGCCCTGAACGTGGCTGTCACCGCAGAGAACTATCAGGATTTCCTGGACTCCACCGTGACCTATGCGCCCGTCTCCAACCAGCTGGACGCTTCCGCTCACCCCACCAAGAACGTGTGGCTGAACATCTACAACTCTGCCGACAACTTCCTGGGCTCCACCTATCAGCCCCTGCTGCAGAAGTATGATGATCTGCTCAACCTGAACGTGGAGTACATCGCCGGCGACGGTCAGACCGAGTCCAACATCACCAACCGTTTGAGCAACCCCAGCGCCTATGACGCATTTGCCTTCAACATGGTGAAGACCGACAACGCCGCCTCCTACACCACTCTGCTGGGCCAGTGATCCGGCTAAGGCAGCCTGTAAGTTCCCTTTTATAAATCAAGAGTAAGCATGTGCCGTTAGGGAGAAGCAATTCTCTGTTCGGGAGAAAGCATATCCCGTTCGGAAGGGGGGCTTCTCTCTAACGGCGTTCTAAAAGTAAAATCCGGCAGGATCAGACGATTCGCTGAAACTGCTAATATGCATAAACGGGAGTAACGAAAATGGCAGATGCGAAAGACGAAGTTGTCCTGTCAATCCGCGGCATGAGCAAGTCCTTCGGCCGGAACAGGGTGCTGGATCACATCAATCTGGATGTGAAGCGCGGCACGGTCATGGGACTGATGGGCGAGAACGGCGCCGGCAAGTCCACGATGATGAAGTGCCTGTTCGGGACTTATCAGAAGGATGAGGGAAAAATCCTTCTGAACGGCAAGGAGATCAGCTTTTCCGGCCCGAAGGATGCCTTGGAAAACGGGATCGCCATGGTGCACCAGGAGCTGAATCAATGTCTGGAACGGAATGTGATCGACAATCTGTTTCTGGGTCGGTATCCCACCAACTCTACAGGTGTCGTGGATGAAGGCAGAATGAAGAAAAAGGCCTCCGAGCTGTTCCGCAAACTGGGAATGACAGTGGATCTCACCCAGCCTATGCGGAATATGTCCGTATCTCAACGGCAGATGTGTGAGATTGCAAAGGCGATCTCCTACAATTCAAAGGTGATCGTCCTGGACGAGCCTACCTCGTCTTTGACGGTGAAGGAAGTGAACAAGCTCTTTGAGATGATGCGGATGCTCAAAGAGCAGGGGATCTCTCTGATCTACATCTCGCATAAGATGGATGAGATCTTTGAGATCTGCGATGAGATTTCGGTGCTGCGGGATGGTAATCTGGTTATGACCAAAGCCGCCAAGGACACCAATATGAACGAGCTGATCACCGCCATGGTGGGCCGTTCTCTGGAGAGCCGGTTCCCCCCGGTGGACAACACCCCAGGAGACACCATCCTCTCCGTTCGGCATCTCTCCACCAAGTATGCACCTCATCTTCAGGACATCACGTTCGATGTCAGGGAAGGGGAGATCTTCGGATTGTACGGCCTGGTGGGGGCCGGACGTACTGAGCTGATGGAGACCATGTTCGGGGTGCGTACCCGCGCAGCCGGACGGGTCTACTTTAAAAACCGGCTGATGAACTTCAATAATGCCAAAGAGGCCATCGATCATGGCTTTGCCATGATTACCGAAGAGCGGAAGGCCAACGGCCTGTTCCTCAAGTGCGACCTCACCTTCAATACCACCATTGCCAATCTGGAGCAGTATAAGGCCGGTTTGGCGCTCTCCACGCCCAAGATGGTGAAGGCGACGAACAAGGAGATCAAGGTCATGCATACCAAGTGTATGGGGCCTGATGATATGGTCACCAGTCTGTCGGGAGGCAACCAGCAGAAGGTGATTTTCGGCAAGTGGCTGGAGCGGGAACCGCAGGTCTTCATGATGGACGAGCCTACCCGCGGCATTGATGTGGGCGCCAAGTATGAGATCTATGAACTCATCATTCAAATGGCCAAACGGGGCAAGACCGTCATTGTGGTCTCTTCGGAAATGCCTGAGATTTTGGGTATCACCAACCGGATCGGCGTCATGTCTAACGGACGTCTCTCCGGCATCGTGAACACCAAGGAGACCAATCAGGAAGAACTTTTGCGGCTGAGCGCAAAATACCTTTAAGTGTGAGTGGGAGAATTGCTTATGGTAGCGGAAAATACAAAGATCCTTACAGCGGAGCAGGAAGCGCAGCTTCTCCAGCCAATCGATGAATATGTCGGTGCCATCCAGAAGAAGATTGATGCTCTGCGGGCAGAGGGTACCGACAAGATCATTGAGATCCAGGACACCATTGACAGCCTAAAGCGTGACCGGATCTACACTGCGCAGGAAAAAAGCGAGAAGATCCAGGCGCTGAGCAAGGAACTGGAGCAGGCTAAGGCGGTGGAGTCCAAGCACAAGGGCGAGATCAACAAACTGATCACAGAGGCGGAAGATTACCTCAAGGCCCATTTCAATCCCGATTATTATCAGGCGGTGGCCGCCAGCTGCAAGGAAGAAAAAGTCCTTGCCGAGGCTAATTACCGTGCCGCTGTGGAACGGCTCAACAAGGAACATCAGGAGACGGTCTCCAAGCTGAGCGATGCGCATGAGATCAAGGAGGAGAAGTACGTCCATAAAAACCGTCTGTTTGACGCCAAGATGCAGCGCACCCAGGACTTTCAGGAGATCAAGGACCGCCGGCACGGCGCCATTGAGCACAAGTACCACCTGCTGGATATGCTGCGCATGTCCAAGTTCACGCTGGGCGAGACTCTGGCACAGAAGTGGGAGAACTACCGGTACACCTTCAACGGGCGAAACTTCCTGCTGCGCAACGGACTGTATATCGCCATTATCTTTATTTTCATTGCGCTGTGTATCATTACCCCCATTGTCAAGGGGCCCAACACGCAGCTGCTGACGGTAAACAACGTGCTCAATATCCTGTCCCAGGCCTCTCCCAGAATGTTTCTGGCTCTGGGCGTGGCGGGGCTCATCCTGCTGGCCGGTACCGACCTGTCCATCGGCCGTATGGTGGGTATGGGCATAACAGCGGCCACCATCGTGATGCACTCCGGCCCCAATACCGGCAGCGTGTTCGGCCACATCTTCGACTTCTCCGGCATCCCCGCCGTTGTTCGGGTGTTCCTGGCTCTGGTGGTCTGCATCATCCTGTGCACCATCTTTACCACTATCGCCGGCTTCTTCACCGCCAAGTTCAAGATGCACCCCTTTATCTCCACCATGGCCACCATGCTGGTCATCTTCGGCCTGGCGACCTATTCCACCAAGGGTGTGTCCTTCGGCGGAATTGACTCCACCATTCCCGGCATGATCATTCCCCGTGTCAAGGGCTTCCCCACCATCATCCTGTGGGCTGTGGCGGCGGTCATCGTTGTGTGGTTCATCTGGAACAAGACCACCTTTGGGAAGAACCTGTACGCCGTGGGCGGCAACCCGGAGGCAGCCGCTGTATCCGGCATCTCTGTGTTCTGGGTCACGGTGGGCGCTTTCGTTCTGGCCGGCATCCTGTATGGCTTTGGTTCCTGGCTGGAGTGCCTGCGCATGACCGGTTCTGGCTCCGCTGCTTATGGACAGGGCTGGGAGATGGATGCCATTGCGGCCTGCGTGGTGGGCGGCATCTCCTTCACCGGCGGCATCGGCAAGATCTCCGGCGTGGTCGTGGGTGTGTTCATCTTTACCGCCCTGACCTATTCCCTGACCATTCTGGGCATTGACACGAACCTGCAGTTCGTGTTCTCCGGCATCATCATTCTGGTCGCTGTTATGCTGGACTGCCTGAAGTACGTGCAGAAGAAGTAAGTCTTATATTCTGAAAGCGGGAAGCCGCTGCAAGGCGAACGCGGGGGATCCGCCTGCTTTGCAGCGGCTTTGTTGACTGTTTGACGGTGTGAAGAAAACAGTGTATGCTATGCGTGAAACGAGTGTTCCGGTTTGGCCGGAGAGAAAAAGGAGAGGAGCAACGATGCAGAAATTAGGTGCTGTGCGCCGCGCGTTGGAAGCGGGAGAACTGGACGGAGGGATGGATCGTCTGCTGTATGGAGATCTGACCGCCGCACGGCGGCGGGTGGCGGCACTGCTGGATGGGTTCCGGCAGACCTTTGATGCGGGAGAAGATACCCCGGTGGTCCTGTGCTCCGCCCCCGGCCGCACAGAGATCTGCGGCAATCATACCGACCATCAGCACGGCCGGGTTCTGGCCGGGGCGGTAGACCTGGATTTTTTGGCCTGCGCCGCCCCCAACGGCACCAACACCATCCGCTTCCAGTCCCACGGCTGGCCCTTGGCAGAGGTGGAACTGGACACCCTGGAGCCCAAGGAAGAGGAGAAGGGGAGCACCGCCTCCCTGGTGCGGGGCATGGCGGCCCAGGCGGTGGAAAAGGGCTATCCTGTGGCGGGCTTTGACGTGTACGCCCAGTCTGATGTGCTGCCCGGCTCCGGGCTGTCCTCTTCGGCGGCCTGCGAGGTGCTGCTGGGCGTGATCGAGAACCACCTGTTCTGCGGCGGCGCACTGGACCCGGTGACCATCGCCCGGATGGGACAGAAGGCAGAAAATGTATACTTTGGAAAGGCCAGCGGACTGATGGATCAGACCGCCTCTTCCGTGGGCGGTGTGGTGGCCATTGATTTCGCAGAACCCTCCGCTCCGATGGTGCGCCCTCTGCGGGTGGATCTGGATGCGCTGGGCTACGCCCTGTGCATCATTGATTCAGGAGCGGATCATGCCGACCTCACCCCGGAATATGACGCTATCCCGCGGGAAATGCGGGAAGTGGCCGCCTGCTTCGGCAAGACTGTGCTGCGGGAGGTGGAGGAAGCCGATGTGCTGCGGGAGCTGCCCCGGCTGCGGAAAGCGGTGGGGGATCGGGCGGTTCTCCGGGCGCTCCACTTCTTTGCCGATGACAGGCGGGTGGAGGAGGAGACTGCGGCCCTGGCTGGCGGCGATATGGATGCTTTTCTGTCCCTGGTAAAAGCCTCCGGCCTCTCCTCCTGGACCCTGCTGCAGAACATCGCCCCCACCGGGGCGGTGAAAGAGCAGGCCATGGCGGTGGCTCTGGCGGTGGCGGAGCGGGCCTTGAAGGGCCGGGGTGCCTGCCGGGTCCACGGCGGCGGCTTTGCCGGCACCATCCAGGCCTTTGTCCCCCTGGAACTGCTGGACGGGTTCCGGGAGCAAGTGGAGTCCGTTCTGGGCACAGGCAGCTGCCATGTGCTGCGGCTGCGCCCGGTGGGCGGAGTGGTCCTCTGGTCCTGAACAAAGTTCCATTGCTGCGACGTGAAAGGAGCGTATCTGAAAGATGGCAATTTTGGTATTGGGCGGAGCCGGCTATATCGGCTCCCATACGGTGTATGAGCTGATCGACGCGGGCCGGGATGTGGTGGTGGCTGACAACCTGCAGACCGGATTCAAGGCTGCTGTCCACCCCAAGGCGAAGTTTTATCAGCTGGATATCCGGGACCGGGGTGCCCTGGATACCCTGTTCCAGGCGGAGGACATCGAGGGCGTGATCCACTTTGCGGCGTCCTCCCAGGTGGGAGAGTCCATGTCCGACCCCCTGAAGTACTATGACAACAACCTCCACGGTACCATGGTGCTCCTTCAAGCCATGGTGGCTCACGGGGTGGATAAGATCGTCTTTTCCTCCACTGCCGCTGCTTATGGCGAGCCGGAGCGGGTGCCCATTCTGGAGAGCGACACGACCTGTCCCACCAACTGCTACGGCCAGACCAAGCTGGCCATGGAACAGATGATGAGCTGGGTGTCCAAGGCCCACGGGCTGAAGTATGTGGCCCTGCGGTATTTCAATGCCTGCGGTGCCCATGTCTCTGGCGCGATCGGGGAGGCCCACGATCCTGAGACCCATCTCATCCCCATCATCCTCCAGGTGCCAAACGGCCAGCGGGAGGCGGTCAGCGTCTTCGGCGACGACTACCCCACCAAGGACGGTACCTGCATCCGGGACTACATCCATGTCACCGACCTGGCCCAGGCCCACATCCTGGCTCTGGACTATCTGATGAAGGGCGGAGACAACAACATATTCAACCTGGGCAATGGAGTGGGCTTCACTGTGCAGGAGGTCATCGACGTAGCCCGCTCTGTTACCGGCCACCCCATTCCCGCCAGAATTGCGCCCCGCCGGGCGGGCGACCCTGCTCAGCTCATTGCCTCCTCTGAGAAGGCCATGAAGGTGCTGGGCTGGCAGCCCAAGTACAACGACTTGCCGACCATCGTGGCCTCCGCCTGGGCCTGGCACAAGAGCCATCCCCACGGCTTTGAGGAGGTCTGAGTATGGAGCGGAATCAGGCCATTGCACAGCTGATCTCCTATGCCCTGGAGAAGCGGCTCATTCAGCCGGAGGACCGGATGTGGACGGTCAATACCTTGCTGGAGGCCCTGGCGCTGGACGGCTGCGCCCTGCCGGAAGAGCTGCCCCCGGCCGGGGAATTGTCCGCTGCGCTGGAGGCGCTGCTGGATGATGCGGTTGAGAGGGGCGTATTGAAGGAGAATACCGTTACCTATCGGGATCTGCTGGACACCAGGCTGATGGGGATACTTACCCCCCGGCCCTCCCAGGTGATCGGGCAGTTCCGGTCCCTGTACCGGCAGGCCCCGGAGAAAGCCACCGACTGGTACTATCAGTTCAGCCAAGACACCAACTACATCCGCCGGGATCGAATCGCCAGAGACGTGCAGTGGAAGGTGGAGACCGAGTACGGCCAGTTGGATACCACGGTGAACCTTTCCAAGCCGGAGAAGGACCCCAAGGCCATCGCCGCCGCACGGAACCTGCCCGCTTCCGCTTATCCACGCTGCCAGTTGTGCGCGGAGAACGAGGGCTATGCGGGCCGGGTGAATCACCCGGCCCGGCAGAACCACCGCATCATTCCGATCACGATCAACGGCTCTCCCTGGTATTTGCAGTACTCCCCTTATGTGTACTACAACGAGCACTGCATCTGCCTGAACCGGGAACACACCCCCATGAAGATCGACCGGGCCTGTTTTGGTAAGCTGCTGGATTTCGTCCGGCAGTTCCCTCATTATTTTGTTGGCTCCAATGCCGACCTGCCCATCGTGGGCGGGTCTATCCTGGCCCACGATCACTTTCAGGGCGGCCGGTACACCTTCGCCATGGAGCGGGCCTCGGTGGAAACTCCCTTCACCTTCCCGGGATACGAGGATGTATGCGCAGGTATTGTCAAGTGGCCCATGTCGGTGGTGCGTCTGACCTGCGCCGATCCTGAGCGGCTCATTGATTTGGCCGATAAGATCCTGCTGTCCTGGCGGAGTTATACCGACCGGGAGGCCATGATCCTGGCTGAGACCGGCGGGGAACCTCACAACACCATCACGCCCATTGCCCGCCGCAGGGGGGAGGCTTATGAGCTGGACTTGGTGCTGCGCAATAACCTGACCACGCCGGAGCACCCCCTTGGTCTGTACCACCCTCACGCCGAACTCCACCACATCAAGAAGGAGAATATCGGACTCATCGAAGTGATGGGACTGGCTGTCCTGCCAGCCCGGCTGAAAGCCGAGCTGGCTGCTGTGGCGGACAAACTGGTGAGCGGGGAAGACCTGCGGGATGACCCGCTGACGGCATCCCATGCCGATTGGGCGGAGGAGTTTCGGAACCGGTATGCGCTGACGGCGGGCAACGCGCTGGACGTTGTGTATCATGAGGTCGGTCTGGTGTTTGCCAAGGTGCTGGAGCACGCCGGAGTATACGCCCGCACGCCGGAGGGACAGGAAGCGTTCCTGCGCTTTTTAAGGCAGGTGTAGGAGATGGCAGAACTGATCCGGAAGCCCTTTGGGCTGACTTCCGACCGGCGGGAGGTGGACATTTGGACCCTCCGGGCCGGCCGGTATGCGATCCAGGTGCTGACCTACGGCGGTATCCTCCGCTCCTGGATGGTTCCTGCTCCCGAGGGGAGCCGGGATATCGTGCTGGGGTGCGAGACGCTGGCCCAGTATGAGGCCCAGGACAAGTACCTGGGCGCACTGGTGGGCCGGGTGGCAAACCGCATCGGCGGGGCATCATTTGAACTGAATGGGGTCACCTATCCCTTAGCGGTCAATAACGGCCCAAACTGCCTTCACGGCGGCCTCCACGGCTTCAACGAGGCGGTGTGGAAAGCCCGGGAGGAGGACGGAGCCCTGGTACTCTCCTATGTCAGCCCCGCTGGAGAGGAGGGCTTTCCCGGTACTTTGCGGGTGCAGGTGACCTACGCCCTCACCGAGGAAGGCGCACTCACCTTGGATTACCAGGCGGAAAGTGATGCCGATACCCTCTGCAACCTGACCAACCACAGCTATTTCAATCTGCTGGGCCATGCCCACGGTTCTCTGGAGGGACAGCAGATCCAGGTGTGGGCGGATGCCATCACGGAGATGGACGGGGACAGCATCCCCACCGGTACCCTTCTGCCGGTGGAGGGGACGCCCTTTGATTTGCGCGATCCGGTGGAATTCCTGCACGGCCTGTCTCTGGAGCATCCCCAGCTGACCCTGGGCAATGGCTATGACCACAACTTTGTGCTGAGCCGTCAGACCCATTCGCCGATGCGTCTGGCCGCAAAGGCCACCGGCGGGGGAATGTCTCTGGAGTGCTGGACCACCCAGCCGG
>OLFU01001005.1_pt1 | contig 30331 bp, 33 predicted proteins | sample 1605161 | NCBI WGS metagenome assembly OLFU01 (sample SAMEA3888914, study PRJEB22519) | human gut metagenome | biome: human gut; feature: human-associated habitat; material: faeces | place: Denmark | collected 2011
AGGCGTATTCCAGATTGGGGTACAAGAAAAACGCCGTCTTGCCCACGCCGGAGGCACCGATCATCAGACAGTGGATGTCGTCGCTGTCCACCAGCGCCCGGATATCCCCCTGCTCCTCAATCATCTTTTTGATTTTTGAGAGCACCTTTGACTTTTTCTTCGGTTTCCGTTTCTGCTTTCCCGCCACAGGACGGCGCAGCTTTTCCAGCAGCTTGCGGGAGGTTTTCAGCAGAATTCCCGCCTTGCTTTTACGTTTTCCGCCGCCCACGCTGCCGAGGATGAGCCCCTGCTCCGTGGGCAGCTCCTTCCCCTTGCGCCAGCGGCGGGGACGGAAGGGTACGGTGTGATAGGTCTTGCCAATCTCCTTGGGCGTCGCCCACCGCGCCGTGCCGTGCTGACCGTCGCCCACCGTCTTGCTCTTGATGCGGTCAAGGGAGTAGCTCTTGGAGAGGAAGGATGCCATGAGCAAAAACACCAGCAGAGCGCCGCAGAGGGCGAGGAAGATCCAGGTATCCCCGTTCATGGTAGGTTCTCCTTTCTCTCGAATTTGGCCCGGAGATCGTCGTTCCAGTCCTTGCGCACAGGGCAGAGCCGCTGTACCTCCAAGCCCATGTCCTCCAGCGTATCCGTCATGCGGTCGCAGGCGTCATTGCCCGCGTCATCGTTGTCGAGGCAGAGGTACACCGTGTCCAGCTTGGGGTTCTGCCGCAGCCGTTCCAGCACCGGCTGGATGGATGTCCCGCAACAGGCGACGTAGCTGTGCTCCAGCCATCCGTATGGATAGAGGGTGATGTGGGACAGGAGGTCGATGGGGGCCTCGAACACATAGAGGGACTTGTCCGTGCCGTTCTTATGAAAACAGTGCTCGCTGGCGCTGCTCTCAATGTTCATGCGGAACACCCGTCCCTCGCTGTTGGTACTGCGGATGTGGGCGTGCTTTGCTTCGCCGCTGCCATCCAGCCCCACGAAAACGCAGTTGTGATGCTTGTCCTCGTAGAGCAGCTTTTCATGTACGAAATAGGAGATGACCTCCCGGTCAATGTGGCGCTGACGCATGAGGTAGGCATACATACGCCGCATGGTTCCGTAAGGCTCCGGCAGCGCGAAGGGCTTCGGAGCCTCCTTTGCGGGTTTTGCCTGCTCATACGATTTTCCATTCTTTCTGTCCAGCAAAAGCAAAACCGCCTCCTGATAAGGGAGACGGTAATAACGCTGGACAAAGCTGACGGCATAGCCGCCCTCGCGCTTGGAGTGGTCGAACCACTTGTTGCCCCGGACGGTGATGCTGGGATCGTTGGGCGTGCGGAACTCCCGGCCGGAGCGCACGGGTCGCTCCCCCTGGGCACGCAGCAGCGACACGAGATCCGTGTTCTGCGCCCGCGCCTTTTCCTCCGGCGTGAAATAAATATATTTGCTCATGATGTGTCCTTTCAAAATTCTGCTTTGCGCTATCTGAACGTCTGTTCTTCGTGATCGTCCGGCTTGTGTCCCATCGCCAGCCGCTTGCGCCGCAATTCCTGACGGCGCTTACGGTCGATCTGCAAGCCGCGGTGGATCTGATCGATCTTGCTGTTGTCCTCAAAAATTCTGCTCATGTGATGCAGCATCCGCACGACGGTTTCGCCCACCGTGGGAGCACGGTACTCTGCTCCTGCCGGTGCGGTTTGCCCTGCTTGACTGGATGGCTGTGAGTGCGTCGGAGTCATTTCGCCCACAGGCGGCACGTTGTCTTTGGAGGCGGCAGCGTCAGCGGAGCCGGGATCTTCCGATGTGGCGCTGGCCGCACGGTCAGATTTGGGCTGTGCGGGAACGGCTGGTGCTGTGGATTCTACTTTGGCATTCTTGGCCGCCGCGGAATTCTCAGGCGAAATGGATTCCACCGATGTGGCAGAAGTTCTCTGTGCATCCGCACACCTCTGCCGCTCAGCCATCCATTGCAGTGTTTCCTGAATGACCATGTTGCGGACGCTCCGAAACTCCTTTTGCCGGGAGAGCGGCAGGCGCTTGGGCGGCTGCTGATTGTAGTCCAGACACACCTGCTCGTAGAGTGTCTGCCATGTTTCGTAGGCGGCGGACACCCGCTCGTCCTTCGCCAACTCCTCCACGATGGCGTCCACGATGGCCTTGACCCTTGGCGGCAGGTAGCCGTAGACCTTTCGGCCCTTGACCGTCAGCAGACGCTCTGCTAACTCCTCGGTGAGCTGCTCCAGCCGTGGGTTATCCACTGCACCATGTTTCAGTTGTGCGATGCATTCCACCATCGCCTTGCGTGTTCGTGTCTGGAGTTCCTGCCGTGCGATGTCCTTTTGCTGGTAGATGTGCATCCGATCCGCGTGGTAGATCCGTCTGGCGAAGACGGACTTCACCTGCCGGATGCCTTCTTTGGTGAGATACCCTTCCCTGGGGTCCGCGGAGAAGAGGATCATGTGGATATGCACCTGATTTGGCTTTTGGTGGAAGGCGGCATACCAGCGCAGGTTGTCCGGCTGGATCTTGTACGCTTGCGCGATGTCACAGACGGAGGCGTTCACCAGCGCCCGCCAGTTTTCCGCACTGTCGTAGCCCAGCCGCTCGGCGTCTTCACGGCGCAACGCGATCACCGGCGTCCACACATTTCCGGTGTGCTCCGCCACCTCCCGTACCGCCCACGCGAGATTTTGTACCTTACCGTGAGCGTCCCACAGCCCATGCTCACCGTCTTTCTGGACGCCGGGGCGATGGGAGATGTAGTCAATGAAATTTTCCTTTTGATCCAGCGCCTCCATGTAGTCTTCCCGCACCTGCTGGATGAACGCGGAGGCGCTGCCCTGGGTGGGGTGATCCAGATATTCCTCGTACTCAATGAGTTCCCAGCAGGAGGGGAAGGACTTCAGCAGCCGTGTGATAAAATTCTGCTGCTTTTTTGTGGCGGGAAGTGTACTGCGCTCATCCGCCAGCAGCTCCACGCCGGGACGGGTGGCGACATAGCGGGTGCGCTGGGCCAGCTTCGCGGCGTTCTGTCCGCCCTTGAGGTAGGGGGAGATCAGTACGATCCGGGCCATGCGTCGTCCGGCTCTATGCGCCGCTGGCTCCGCACCGCGTTTTCAAAACTCACCTGACCGTTGGTGCGTTTCACCTCATCCACGGCGTAGGCCCGCAGCTCCCGCGTGTGAATGGGATCGGCGCGGAAGTGGGCGGCGATGGTGTGGCACAGCATATTCAGTTCCACCGCGCACTTGAAAAGAATGCGGCAGAGCCGATTGTTGTTGTCGTCCAGCGTACCCTGAATGGCGGTGAGGATGGCTTGGGAGAGGTAGGCGGTGTTGTCCTCGGTGCCGAGATAGCCCATGTAAAACCGCAGGGCCTTGTTGATAAATTCACTGCGGTTTTTGCAATTATCCGCGGCCAGCCAACCGTCCATACGGGGAACCAACTTGGCATCCAGCCATACCACTGTGCGCTCGATCCGCTTTTCGTCATTTTTCTGCATTTTTGCAGCACTCCTTTCTGAAAAGGCGCAACCTCTTGTCACGCCTGCGTTTTTGCGGGTAAGGTGCACCTGTTTTCCATCAAGATCCGCAAAAGGTGCACCTTGTCCAAACCTCTGAAAGCCCCGCACTGCGGGGCTTTGTGGCTGAGAGGGGCCCAGTTAGGGGCACCTCTCTTTATCTGTGCTTTTATCGAACGGGCAAATAAGGGGCGAAACCCTCCGAAACGGGGCATGGCCGGGAGGTGAACACCCATCCCAAAAGGCTCGGTTTCCCACTGTCGGAGCAGGATTCACCGGGCCTTTTCACACATCGCCCACAAACGCCGCAACGTTCGTTTCAAGAGGCTGCGGCGGGTACACACGCCACCCCAGCCCCTAACCGCGCACACAGCGGCTCACACGGCGAAACACGGGGGAAAACGAGGAGCCGCCCCTCACGGGGCGGCTCGGCCGGTTTGCGTTGCTGTGCGTGGGAGGCGTTCACACCTGCTTTTCCTCGTCCGTCTTTTCGATCCAGTCCAACAGGTTCTGAGACTCCTCCAGCCACTTCGCCATCTCGAAGAGCTTCATTCTCTCGCGGAGGTTTTCGGTGTGCAGCGCCGTCTCGAACAGATCCCATATGTTGTCCAGCGTTTCCATGCCGCTGGCGTTCATGGGCAGTTCCTCCTCCGGCAGCACATGAGCCACCGTGCCGTTCTCTCCGGCGGTGAGGATCGCCTCCCGCTCACGATCCAGCAAGGCGAGGGACGCAATGGTGTCTTTTGCGGGGATGCCCCACGCCGCGCCGATGAGGGTGATGCTTTCTCTGTAGAGCTGCACATCGCCGTTAGGATGGAGCGCCAGCAGCGCCAGCGCCTCCTTTGCCATGCGGGTCTGTAGTTCTATCGCGGTTTCCTTTGTCATTTTGATTTCCTCCTTAGTTTTTTTGAGCTGTGCTCAGCGCCAACACAATGGCACAGTGCTCGGCGAATAGCTATTCATCAAAGTTGACAAAAATTGTTGTGCAGAATGGACAGCGGCTTTCTTAGATGTCAATGGCGTGTTCGCCTGTCACAACAGCCGATGAACCGCGTCTGCCCGCCGAGGGCGGGTGGATGCGGTTCGTCGGTGCCGCGGCCCCGCTGGGCTGCGCAGCCTGGACGCTGTTGTTTCCGCAGTCGTGAGCGTTTCAGCCTTGCTGAGTTTGTGCTTACAGTTTCATCACTGGCCCCTGCCGCTGTTCCGGTTCCTCTCGAAACTGCTGTGCGTAGTCGCGGAGACTCATGCCGGTCTGCTGTTGACAGTATTCCTCCATCTTCCGCAGCAGAACATCCTGCTCGACTGCGTTGAGCCGGTAGCTCCAGGTTTCCTCTGTGCCGTCCGCTTTGCAGAGGCACAGCTCCAGCGTGTCGCAGGGTCTATCCTCCGCGATGTCATAGTTGGCGTAGATGTTGAGCCAGTCATCGTTTTTATCCGTGCAGACGAAGGTGCCGAAGACAGCATCCACATCGAACTCCGTCTGCACATAAAAATTGAGCTTGCCGTCCGACTCGATGATCTCATCACCGAAAGAGAAATTTCGCGCGGAGAGATGTCCCGCCGAGGTGATCTCTTTGCCGCTCAGATGCTCCAGCAGCTTGCGCCACTGAGCATCGCTCGACGCGAATTGTGACCGGGTGGCATGGTACGCCGCCACGGATACATCCCGCATCGCCCAGGTCTGCCAGCCGTCCATGATGTGAACGGCGGAGAACTCCCGCTTGTCGAAGTTGATGTCGAACACACCGCGCACCTTGCCGGTGTTCCCCATGCGTACAGCGGTCAGTGCATTGTACTCCTCTGCGGTAATGGGGCGGCCATCTGCGAACAGCTTGATGAACAGATCCGGCGCGGAGCCTTTCTCCGCAGTGACATAGCCGCGCAGCTTTTCTGCGGCATCCAGCAGTTCCTCACCGGGCGAGGTCTTGAAGTACCACTCCTGCCCGTTCTCTACCACATGGTAGGCGGCGTAGGTGCGGGCTGCTTCTTCCTCTGCGCGCCGCGCGGCATCCTCCGCGTAGATCTCGGCACTGATGCGCTCGTACTCACGCTCCGGGAGTTGGTTGCACAGCTCATCCAGCACATCCTCCAGATGCTCCTGCAAGGTTTCATCCTTGAGATGCTTTTCAATGGCATCCTTCCATCGCCGGTCGATCCACAGCGTGATGTCTACATGATCTGCCATCTCACTCACCATTCCTTTCGTCAGTGGGCTGCGCCAACGCGGAGGGAATCTCCTCACGCGGCTGCGGCTTCGCCGGTCTTGCCGGACGGCGGGGACGGGCAGCGGGCGCCGCGCGGCTGTCCAGATACTCCCGCACCGGCTCCGGCACCTCGGATTCATAAAGGCATTTGAGCAGCTCCTCCAACTGCGCCTGTATGCTGGTGTTCTTCTTTTTAAGTGAAAATTCGAGAGCTGCAAGCTGCTCGCTCTCGAATGAGATTGTGACATTTTCTTTTTTCATGATTGTTATTCAACCTCCTGGTAGTAGTCGCGAAGCTGGAAGCCCAGCGCCTCCATGTCGCTGTGCTCCATGCTTTTTTGGTGTTTTTGTGTTGTGGGTGGTATCACTACCCTCCGGCGGTCGCACGAAGTTTCAATCCTGCGGACGTCCGGCATTATCAAGGGCAAAATTGGCCTTTTTTATGGCGTTGCGCCGCTGTATCTTCTCGGCATCAGACAGCACCCTGTTTGGCGCGATCCTTATCCATGATTTTGGGATGGTGTAGTCAACTGCCCGCCCGCTGCGGGACACTTTGACGAGCCTGCAATCCTCCGGTCTGTCCCGCGCCAGCGCTTCCAGCTTCTGACGCAGTACCTTGTTGTGAGTATAAATTCCGGCTGTCTTTTCCTCCTCGTTGAAGCTGATAATGGTTTCCTGCTCATAACGAGCCATGTTCATAATCATTTTTCTCCTTTCAGCCTTTTGGCAGATATGCCCTTGGATTCGCCCGCTCCCCGTTGACACGTACCTCAAGGTGGAGGTGCGGCCCGGTGGAGCGCCCGGTGCTGCCGGACAGGGCGATGATATCGCCCGCCTCCACCGTCTGGCCTGCCTTTGCCAGCAGCTTGGAGCAGTGGCCGTACAGCGTGGCAAGGCCATTGCCGTGGTCGATCATCACATAATAGCCGTAGCCTCCGGCGTTGTACTTGGAAACCACTACCGTCCCCGGCAGCGCGGCGCGGATGGGCGTACCGGTAGGGACGGCCAAGTCCATGCCGCCGTGCCCATTGCGCTTCCCGGTGATGGGATCGACGCGGTTTCCGAATTCAGAGGTGACACGGCGCTCCCAGCCGGAGCCAATAGGCGAACAGAAACCGTCCGCGCCAATAAACGGCACATCCGCGCCGGGCATCCAGCTCTCGGAGCCACCGGCTATGCCATAGCGGACGAGGTTATAGATACTGTCGGCGTTGGACTTCTGCTCCGCAGATATTTCCAAGTGAAGCACGTTTTCAAGATTGCCATACACGGCGGCTATGTCCGCAACGGGAATCGCCACGGTGTAGCTCTCCTCGGTTTCCGTCCCATCCTCGGCGGTGACGGTGCGGGTGCGTTCCTCGTAGGTCACAAAGCAGTCCACGAATTGTCGGTGCGCTCGGCGGCTGGGGGTGTCCTCTCCAAAGAAAATGGCGTAGAAAACAGCCTTGACGCAGATACCGTCAAGGCTGTCGCTGTTCTCCGTCATGTCATTGACGGCATCAATGGCGCTGTCCAGCAGCGTGAAGCTGCGGCGCATATCTTCAATGTATTCTACATATTCCGCAGGCGTTTTGTCCGGGATCGTTCCGCCGTGGAAACACAGCAGAACGGCGGAGTTGTTATGCTCCGCGCTGCCGGAGAGCAGAGAGCAGATCAACGCCAGCGTCAGGATCAACGGTGAACAGATTGCCGCCACGATCCAGCCCAGCCTTTTCCGGGTGCCCTCGTCCGAGAGAGCGGCAGCGGCGATTTTCGCCAGTGCCGCGACGGGTACCGCCATTACCGTCCACCTGCCGTTCCGAAGAGAGCCTGCTTGTACTCCGGGGCCTGCACCTGCAAGAGATACCGCTCGTTGCCGCACTTGTAGAGGCAGGAGCCGCGCTGCGGGTCCCGGATCAGGGCATACTCAGATTCCTCTAATTGGAGGTTATCCATGAAGAACTTCTTATCCACATTGCCGCCGTTGAAGATAAATTGATGGACGGGGATGGAAAAGAGGGGGCGCGTCAGCTCCCGTATCCCCGGCTGGGTGAAGTCCTCTAAGTTCTGACTGGCAAGGAACAGGGCGGATTCCTTTTTTCGTACTCTTTTAAGCGCGTTGCGGATGTAGGTGATGACGGTGGGATCGGAGAGCCACAGGTACAGCTCGTCAATGGCTGCCACGGAATTGCCCAGCGTCAGAAGCTGATCCGACATATAGGACAACAGACTGAACAGCAAGGTGTTCCGAAGATTTTCCGCCATGTTATCCAATCCCTTAACGCAGAATACCAGGAATTTGGAGCTTGTAATGTTGGTATGCCCGTTGAAAAAACGGGCATCCGCACCGCGGCACATGGAATGGAGCCCCAGCAGCAGATCCCGCAGCATCTCCCGCGGGTAGAGGCTGTCTGCACCATCGTAATGGTCATAGCTTTCCTGAATGGCGTCATAGAGGTCGGAGAGGATGGGGTAATCCTCCGGCCGCATCGACGCAAAGTCCGTGCGGTCGGTGATGTTCCACTTTTGATAGAGCCGCTCCACCATCAGCTCCAGCGTGTCGATGTGGGGCGTATCGAAGCCCTTGTAGACGCGGAACACATCCCGCAGGAAGGAGATGTGCTGGGAGAGCAGCGTCCCCCGGAAAGCGTCCGGCGCGTCCGGGTCTTCCGGCCCGCTGCCATCGTCCCAGCAGCGGGGCTCCAGCAGGTTGATGCGGTACTGCCCACTCAAGTAGTCCAAAAAGCAGCCGCCCAAGGCGCGGCACTCGTCCTCCATCTCGTGCTCGGAGTCCAGAGAGATCACGCTTTTGCCCGCTTCCCGCACATTGCAGAGCAGGAGCTTCAGAAGATAACTTTTGCCCTGCCCGGTGTTGCCGAGGATGAGGGCGCTGGCGTTGGTCTTGTCAGGAGCACGGCGGTCGAAGTCCACAATGATGTTGGAGCCGAAGCGGTCACGGCCAATGAAGAAGCCCTTGGGATCGGTTTTGCCGGAATAGTTCATGGGGTACAGATTGGCAACGCTCCTGGCAGGCAGGACACGCTCCGCAAAATTGGCAAGCTGGCTGCCGCCCGCGGGGTTGGCGGAGAGAAAGCCCTCCCGCTGGCGCAGAAGCAGCGGATCGGCGCCCATGCGGGAGCGGACCAACTGTGCGGATACCGTGTCCCGCGCCGCGCGCAGCTTTTCCGTATCCGTGGCGGCAATGTCCAGATACACGCCGCAGTGGATGAGCGGCTCCTTTTCCTGCCGCTGCTTTGCCAGCAGCTCCGCCATATCCCGCAGGTTGGCCTCCGCCGTGACGCTTTGCTTGTAGTCGTTGGTGTTGCTCCGCTCCATGCGGCTCTTGTTGGTGGCGGAATGGAGGATGGCATCCTCCTCGGCAGGCGTGACCTGCCTTGCCGTCAGGCGCAGATTGACGCCGCCCATATCGCCAAGGCCCCGCAGCAGCGCCAGCTCATCCGTCATGGGCGGGTAGCTTTTCAGTGTCATCGCCGTGTGATACCGGCTGCCAAGGATGAAGTGGTCGGTGTTGAACTTTACCGCCGCGGGCGCGATCATGTCCAGAAAGTCCTTCGGACGCTGTACCTGCTCTGCCGCTTTCTTTTTCTTCTTCTGTTTCTTTTTAGCCATGTACATACTCCTCTCCATCGAAATCACGGAATACCTCCGTGGTGAGATCCTGCCGGTAGTAGATTGCCAGCAGGCGCTTCACATCCTGCTCCTCCGCCAGACGCACACGGAGCCCGTGGTCGCAGATGGCTTTCTCCAACTGCCGCAGCGCGCTTTCATCCGCACCGGCTTTTTCATCCAGTGGGAGCACCAGCACAAATTTGCGGGAGGAGGCGGATGAGAATTGAATGGCGTCCAGATGGGCCATGTCCCGCTCCAGCAGTTCCCGCACGGCAGGCTCCGTTTCCTCCTCCAAGCGCCGCAGGTAATACTCCTTGTTCCGTTGGAAGGATTCGCGGGAGTCCAGCGCCAGAATTTCCAGCGAGGGCTGTGTGCTGAGAAGCATGGTCAGGGAGCGGACGCGGCCCCGGATGACCTCCGGGGACAGGACGGAGAGGTTGTCCGGCTGGATCAGGAAGAAGACCCGCTCACCGGAGTCTGTCACGATGCCGTGGGGCGTCACGCGGACGATGCCCATGAGCTGCCGGGTGGATTGCCGCTGGCGCAGTTCTTTTTTCTGTTTTCGGTTCATGGGTCCAGCCTCCATTCGTAGTATTGCTGCCGCAGAAAGAGAAAACAGGCGGCACGGCGCAGGAAGTCTAAGATACTGCTGCCATCCACCTGAATGGTGAGAAAGGCGTACAGCACCGTGACCACCAGCAGTCCCATGCCGAGGCCCTGCGTCAGCGCCAGCACAGAGAGCAAAGCGCCGATGCCGATCACGGCGATGTCCCGCAGCAGCCAGAGCCACAGCATGGGCTTGGCTTTCAGGTTTTCGGGGTAAATAAACATTTTGTTCCTCCAAAGCGAAACCGCTGCCGAGAATCTCAGCAGCGGTTCGCGCGATATATTTCTTATTCTTCGCCAGCGCCGGTGTCCTCCGCCAGCGCCTGCTGGATACAGTCCAAGAAGAAGGCGTTCTGCTTGATGCCGTTCCGCTTGAGGTATGCCTTGAGCTGCTCAAACAGCTCGGTGGGCACCTGAAACGCCACCGTCCTCACATTGTCCTTGTCCATCTTCACATTTTCCTCCATTTCATAAAATTTGGTGATGAGCGCGGTCATGTACCGGCTCAGTGTCTCGCCGGATTCCGCCTGCCGCTGCCGTACTTTGGTATGCAGCTCCAATGGGATCTCAGCACAGAGGTTGCGCGTTTTTTCTGCCATAGCAGTTCCTCCAATCTTTTTAATGGTAAAGCCAAGATACCCGAAAGCAAGCGCGAAAGCTATGACCAAAGCCAACGAAGAAGCGGTACGAAACAGTGACGATACCAACAAAGCGGCTATGCTACCCGCATGGCCGCGGCGATCCGCGACATAATAAACTCTACGCAGGGAATGGCGACGCTGTTGCCCAAAGCTTTGTACCTTGCACTATCCGACGCGCCGGGGATGTCTGTCCAGCCGTCCGGAAAGCCCTGGAGCCGTTCACACTCCAAAGGCGTCAGGCGGCGAATGAGATAGGCGTAGGCTTCTGCCTGTTGGCAAATGAGATCGGTGGCGTCCTTATGCTGACGGGCGCTTTGGGTACTTACCACATCATTCCTCCGAAAGTCATCCACACGCTGGCGGCTGTAGACCGCGTGGCGGTCTGTGGCGGTCAATGTATACGCCAAATCCTCCTGACAGCCAAGGCCATTGCCGCCATTTTGCGGCTGGCGGTCTACAATATTTCCGGCAATGCAGATGGCGCCCGCGTTCTGCTCAACCAGAGGTATATTGTTACCACCTGTGCCATAACGGGCAGACATGGTGGGCGCTACCTTGTGGGGGCCAGTGTAGCGGCTGTCAATGCCGTGATTTTCGTAAACAAGAGGTTGGTGTCCATGCTCCTGTGCTCGGAGGGTTCCGGACACGTTTTCGCTGCATTCCATCACGCTGCCGCCCTGGTCATTAAGGCATAAAACAGACGGCATACAGTTCCCGCCGGGGCTGCCCTTGAGGGTTGGAGCAACTGATTCGTTGTATCCAATGCCGCCTGCGCTGGCGCCTGCTCCGGCGGAAAAACCGGCTACAAAGGTCTGCTGCTTCATCCCCGGCTGTGCGCCCAGCGCGCCAGCTACATCGCGCAGGTCACGCACCTCGTCCCGCTGGTTGGCGGCAAAGGCCATGACGCCGTTATAGCCGTCAAAGCCCTCCGCGGCTCCATTTGGCTGTGTTACAAAGGTCTGCATCTGCATATTGGTGGTTGCCATCAATGCACCGGACACGCCGTTCAGGTCAATGCCCTCATTGCGCTGGTTCACATGAAATGCCTTCAGGTCAGTAGGTTGGCTGTCCGGTTTCATGAGCCCCGCTTGAATCTTCAGCGCACGCGCCAGCATCTTCGGCAGATCCTTGCCGCGCTCAAAGGCGCGGCGCAGGATGCCCAGACAGGCGGTTTTCGATAGATAATATTTTAGGGCTGGGTACGCCTCCAGTATGCCGGACAGCGAGACGCGGATCGGGCGGCGGGGAGCGGCCCCGGTATTGAGGGGCCGCTTGCCTTCCCGCCATGGAGATCGGAGCTCCCAATGGCGCTGTCCAAAGAGATCCACGGGAGAGGACAGCAGATCCAAGTGGAAATACGGGATCGAAACCAGTTCGGAGTCCGGCTTGCCCGGTCTGCGCTTGGGCGGTGCTCCGCCCCTTTCAGCCGTGTCTAAATCAAGCATCGTCATCTGCCCGGTCGTATCAAATCGGTACATCTATGAGACCTCCTTCTCACTGTTTTCCGTTTCGTCAAATACATCAAATAAAAGCTGGGGCGCGAGCGGCCCGGCAAAGTCAGCAAGGAGAAAAATGCGCTTGCGACGCTGCGCGACGCCACACAATTGAGCGTCCAGACAGCGCCACGCAATAGAAAACATATCGCCTGCCGTGAGATCACCGACATCGGGCCATCCGTAAGGATAGGGGCCTGGGATAAGCTCGTTGGGAAAGCAGATCCGCACGATCTCCTCCAGCACGATCCGAAAGTCCTCATACTTCGGTTTTCCGCTTGAAAAGGCCCCCGGCACGTTCTCCCAACACATCCAGCGCGGCCGTATGTTGACGCTCTCCCGGCCACGGGCTTTCTCTGCCAACCGCATTTCACGCACAATGCGCATCTGCTCCATAAAGAGGCCAGAACGCGCGCCGACAAGACCTGCCCTTGCGCCAGCAACGGAGAGATCTTGACACGGGCTGCCCCCGCAGATGATGTCCACAGGCGGCAGCTCCGCGCCACGCAGCTTAGTGATGTCGCCTACATGGATCATGCCGGGAAAGCGCAGCTTTGTCACCTCAATGGGAAATGCTTCGATCTCCGACGCCCATACCGGCGTGATGCCGTTGCGGACCGCAGCCAAAGGGAATCCGCCGATACCGTCGAACAGGCTGCCCATGGTGATTTGTGTTAACCAGGTCATATCATCACCCTTTCATTTGATCGCCGCGGCGATGGTTCGGGTGGTGTTGACGGCAGCCTGCGCCGTATAAACGGCGCTCGTAATATTGGCCTTTGTTGTGGTGTCCAAGCCGAAGCTGCCGGCGATGCGCGGCACTTCGCCAGCGGAGAGCATGAGCCCCACGCCCATCAGCGCGTGGTCCTTGAACACCATGAGTCCCGCAATGAGGATGGTGGACTGGAGGAAGGCGGTCAGGCACAAACCGATGACCTGCCGCACCCAGCCCATAAAGCCGTCCAGATAGCCGCGCGGGACGCTGAACATATAAAGACTGCCCACGGCAATTTGAATCAGCAAAATGCCCCCGCGTTTGAGGTTGGCGAAAAACACCTTGATGACCGCGTAGCCCATGAGGATCACGCAAAAAAGGAGCATAATGGGGCTGGTGATGATGCCGAGACCGAAGTGGGAGCTGTTTACCACGTCCGAGAGCGTCTGGATCTCGCTGAGCTCCGTTATGATGTCCTGTCCCACCTCACCGATGCTTCGTCCGTAGCCGGTAAGTCCCGCGGAAAAGGTTCCCTGCAGCGACACCGATAAGGCATAGAGCCGGACGGGGACGACGGTGAACAGGCTCACCGCCAGAAAGCCCTTGATGATATTCATCCCGCACTGCTGGAGATTGCCCCTGCCGGTGGAGTATTCGATACCGCATTCAAAGGCGCAGACCACCACGCTGACGGTAAACAGCGCCCACGCAAGGCGGGAGAAAAAGAGAATGATGGCGCTGACCCATTCCAGCTCGAACAGCTCCACGCCCATATTGCCCATGAGGGCAAAGAAGTTGCCGAGAAAGCCTATGGCCTGCCCATAAACCCAGTCCATGAGCTGATCCAGGACTGTCGCGGCGACAAAATCCCAAATAAATATTGTTCATTCACCTCCGGAGACGCGACAAGGCCGCCGCCCTTTCGGGCGACGGCCTTGTCGCGATAATTGGTATTATGATTTGTGGGAAAAGTTCTCGTATAGGGGGATACCATCCCGCTTGATTTTACGCTCCATTGTCACGCCTTGCGCGCGGCGGAAGAATGTATCGGCACGGTATACGAGTATATCCAAAGACATGGTTTGCAGCGGCAGGAGCGCACGGTGGATCGCCTTGACCGCATCCACCGGACGCATGGAATTTTCCGGGATAATGACGCACAAATCGTAGTCACTATCATCGGCTGGTGTACCATAAGCACGGGAGCCAAAGAGATAAATCGCCTCGGCTTTGACAGTTTCCTTGATAATCCGACACACCGGCTCCAATTCTTTTTGCAAGGATTCCATCTTTGCCAAATACTCGTTTTCTGTCGACATATTCTTCATTCCAAAACGGCAATTACTTCAAAAGGCGGGGATAGTCTGTCGCGCCATTGACAATGGCGTAAATATAGACGGTGTCACCGATCACTTTGTAGACCGCCACATAGGTTTTTGTCAAAACCAGTTTTCGGTATCCGTTTGCGGCGAGGATCGGGTCCGGATGCGTTTGCCCCATCAGCGGGAAATCTCGCAGACGGTTTATGGCCGTTTTCATTGTAGCGTAGATTTTCCGCGCGTAGGGAGTCCCCGCCTCCGTAATATGATACTTTACGATCTCCTCAAAGTCATGTTGAGCGGAAGGAAGATAGACCAGCTTACTTTTCGTAGGCACGGAACAACTCCTCCATTCTCTCGTCCAGCTCCTCCGGTGTGCAGACAGGCTCTCCGCTCAGTCTGCTGATCTCCGCGGCATAGATCTTGTCGCGGTGGCGGAACATTTTTTCCCGCTCCTCGTATGCGGCCATGCTCATATAAACACCGTCATCCTCACCTTTGTTTGTGATGAAGATCGGCTCACCGGATGCTTTTGCCAACTCAGAAATTTGAGTGTACTCATTCCGCAGAGCGGAGGATGGTCTGATCTGCATAGAAAGCCCTCCTTGTATCAATTTCTTGATAGTATTATATCAAAGCAATAGCTTTTATGCAAGACCATCCTCACGCGCCAGCCCACTTCCAGAATCAGACTTCTGATCCGGCTCTCAAGGGATACTCTTTTTAGATGCCGATGATGCTCCAAATGTATTTCGGGGCCGTCAGGGTGAAGATGAGGCAGGCAAAGAGGATTGCGGGGCCGGTCCACTCAAACTGCCCTCGCTGGCGAAAATCAAAATACGCGCCGCCAAGTTTTACGAAGAACGCGATGGCGAGGATCATATCCAGCGCCGGGAACACCACCTTCTCCACCACAGCCTTGATCTGCTTGGCCGCCTCCGTCCACGTCTGTTCCACAGCGCCTGCCACATCGCCGCCCGCGGCAAGGGCGGAGGTGCAGCAGAGCGCGGTCAGGAGCAGGAGCGCCAACGCCAAAATCATGATTTTTTTGTGTTTCAAGATTTTAACCTCCTTAATTTGGGGATGCCGCCCCTTGCGGAGCGGCATCCGTTGTTGTTAGCCCTTAATAACCGGTGCGGGGCAGGGGCTTGCTGGGAGCATAAACTCTGGTGACCCAACGGGAGGTCGCCATGATCCACTGCCCGTTGTAGACGCCGCCCGCGTCCGACGTGTTGACAAACTGCGTACCGCCGGTGAGCTTGGCAAGTGCCTTGCAGTCCACGCGAGGGGCTTCCACCTGCCGGAAGTTGGCGGGGACGATGCCGAACGCAGCCATGAACTCCGTCACATACTCATTGGCGGCAAGCCCCAGCGCCGCGGGGGAAGCATCCAGCACATAGTTTTTGGATGTGCTCAGGTTATCCGCCAGTGTGCGCCATGTACCGCCGCTGAGATTTGTGCGGTACACGATCTTATAGTTTCCAGGGGTATTCCACGTGCCAGTATAGATGGTCTGGAGCCGAACCGCCTTGACAGGCAAAGTGTCTCTCCAATAAAAAGATTCAAGCGCCGTGGTGGAGTTGTTGGCGATGCCGGTGAAATTGTAGCGGACGAGCTGCCCCGGCATGACCTCCACATAGCCGGTTTTCTTGATGGAAACGTTGGTAGACAGGCTCTTGTTAGTCATGCTTGCCTTGACGATCTGACCGGCGTACTCGATCTCCACCTCAATGGGTGTCTTATCCAGCCCGTAAAACTCCGCCGCCTTGGATTCTACGATCTTATACCGTGCCAGCGGCAAGGGCTTGCTCACCGCCAAGCCGTTTTTGTCCGTCTTGATCGTATCCACCAGACGGTTGGTGCGGGCGTTGTAGATCTCAAAGACGGTGTTGGGGATGGGCGTCCCGGCAAGCCAGCCGTTCATGGAATTATAGTCCGCGCTGACCTTTGTCACTTGGATCTGACCGGTGATGGGCGTATTCTTCCATTCGATTTTCGTGGTTTCGCCGGACTTTACATACACGGTCTTTTTCTGCGTGTCGGGGATATAGCCCTCATTCTCCAGTTCCCGCAGATAGTAGCGGCCATCCTCCAGCCCCTCGAACCGGACATAGCCCCGGTCATCGCTGGTTTCCTGCGCGATGGGGTTGTTGCCGCTGTCATAGAGAATGAAGGAAACGCCGGGGATGCCCTCGCCGGTGGCCGAATCGACCTTGTGAATCAGGATACCGGAGATGGCCTTGTTGGTGATCTCCAGCGTGGCGGTCTGCCCATCCCTGACCTCGACCCGATGGGGCGTGTCATCCAGACGGTAGCCATCGGCAGCTTTCAGCTCCGTCACGGTGTACCAGCCGTTTTCCGCTTCGGGGAGATGGATCACGCCATTTTCATCAGTGGTGTAGGTGCCGATGATTTCACCATCCATCTTCCGGATCTCGAATACCACACCGCTGAGCCGCTTGCCGGTGTCCGCATCGCTCTTGATGATCTGCAAACCGCCCTCAGGCGTGTTGTAGAAAGTCAGGGTCTGCACCTCACCCGCCTTGATGAGAATGGATTTCGGCGCGCCGTCCAGCACAAAGCCATCCACGGTCTTGACCTCCCGCGCCGTAACGGTGGTGCCGGGGATCAGGTCATGGATAACGACACGGCCATTCTCATCGGTGATGAACTCTCCGTTGCTTCTGCCCACAACAGCGCCGCTGCTGTCGGTCACAAGGAAGGTCACGCCCTTCAGCGGCGTCGTGGTGCCCTCGATATACTTTTCAATCACAAGGGTGGTGCTGGGCGTGTTGGTGAAGTGCAACGTCTGGGTGTCATTGGGATTGACTACCACCGTCTGGGTGCGGCTGGCCTCGTCGATGGTGTAGCCGGGAATGGTGGCCGTTTCCGTCACCACCAGCGTTCCCACCACACCATGGATGGTGATTTTGCCGTCCTTATCGGTGAAGTACAGGCCGTTGCTGCTGATCTGTCCGTTTTCAGCGGGTACAAACTCACCGGTAGAGGTCGTCACCTTGAAGGTCACGCCCTGCAAGGGCTTCCCGGTGAGGGCGTCCCGCTTGTCGATCACCAGGGTTCCGGCCTTGGAGTTTTTCACGATGACCGTCTGTGTATCGCCGTTTTTGCCGATGACCACGTTTGTGGACGCACGATCCATCACATACCCTGTCGGGGCCTTGATCTCAGTCAGCACATAAGCGCCGGGGGCCAGATTGGTGATCGTGATCTCGCCCTGCCCATTCGTGGTAAAGATACCGTTCTGCGTCAGGGTGCTGGTGCCGATCACGCCGTCCAGCCCCACCTCACAGCCAGCGGCAGTGGTCACCCGGAACTCCGCGCCGGGAAGGGGTTGGCCCGTGGCGCTGTCCCGCTTTTGGATGATGAGCTTACCCTTGGGCTGGTTCTTGAAGGTCAGGCTGACCGTGCGGCCTTCCTTGATCTGAACGGTCTGGCTCTGGGTGTCGATCAGATAGCCGTCTGGAGCCTTCGTTTCCGTCACAATGACGCTTTTGCCGGGTTTCAGGCCGGGGACGCGGATCTCGCCGTGTTCGTCCGTCCGGAAGATGCCGTTGGCGTCACCGATCAGCGTACCGTCCGCGTAGGTGATCTTGAATTCCGCGTTGGCAAGAGTCACGCTGGGGTTCACGGAACAGACCTTGCGGATCAGGAGGATGCCGTCCGGGGCGTTGTCAAAACGGACGGTGACAACACTCTGCTCACCGCTGTCCGCAAGATAGATCGTTTCGGAGGCGTTGATGATGCTGTACCCATCGGCGGGGTCAACCTCCTCCACGATATAGGTGCCGCTTTTCAGCCCCGTCCAGATGGCGGTGCCGTTCTTGCCGGTGGCCTTCTGCCCGATGGTCGTGCCGCCGGTGCCGGAGGTGCCGCCCAAAAACCGCAGCTGGAAGGTGCAGCCGGGGAGCGCCGCATGGGTCACGCTGTCATACTTCTCGACAACGATGGCGTTCAGCGGGGTATTCTGGAAGGTCAGGGTCTTGCTCTCACTGCCGTGGAGGATGATCTTCTGGGTGGAGGGTTCCTTCATCTGGAAACCGGGAGCGGGTTCCACTTCCGTCACGGTGTATTCGCCGGGATAGAGCCGCTTGCCCTGCTCATGGAGCCGGATCTCACCCTTGGCATCTGTGAGGATATTTCCGTAATCGATGGTGGCAGGAGCCTCGGCGGATTCGCCGCTGCTGGTGTAGGTGATGTGGAACTTGGCTCCCTCGATAGGCGCGCCCGCCACGCTATCCTCCTTGTAGATGGTGAGCTGGGGCATTTTCCGATTCTTGAAAGTGACATTCACCTCGTCACCGGCGTTCAGGCTGACGGTCTGCTCCCGGTCAGCGTTTTTGCTGGGCAGGTAGTACGGAGCGGGAACAGACTTTTCCGTGATTTTATAGCTGCCGGGAGCGACGCGGTCCGTCACCGTGCCGTCCTCGCCGGTGGTCCAATCGGCGGAGAAATCACTGTCGATGCCCTCTACGGTGAACACTGTGCCGGGGATGGGCTTGGAATCCTCCGCGTCGATTTTGGTGACGGCCAGCCGGGGCATTTTCAGGTTTTCAAATACGAGGTTTTGATCGTCGCCGGGGCCGAGGTAGATCGTCTGGATCATCTCGCCGCCCACCACATAGGGGTCAGGGACGGATGTTTCCTTTACTTCATAGCTGTCAACAGGGATCGCGGTGAGAACCGCCTTGCCGTCCGGCCCGGTGGTGACGTCCTGATGATAGCCGTAATGGATGCCCTTGATCTCAAAGACCGTACCGGGGATGGGCTGCTTGGTCTGCTTATCCAGCTTCTGGATGGTCAGATTCGGGAGTTTCAAGTCCTTCGCCGTTACAGTCACGGTGCCGCCGCCAGCGACAGTGGCCTGATCCACATGGGCGCAGACGGGGGCGGTCAGCTTGGCGTAGGGGGCGGGAGCGCTGACCTCCACAAAGGCGTACATACCCTCCGTCACATTGGGGACGGTGATCCTGCCGGAGGCGTTTGTGACCTCCGTGCCGATCAGCTGCCCGTCCCGGAGGACGTGGAATACCGCGCCGGAGAGGGGGCTGTTGGCATCGTTCAGCTTGATGAGCTGGATCTTCACCTTCGCGTCATTCTCAAAAACGAGAGATACGTCTGTTTTGCCGTCCCAATAGAATTCCTGACGGACTTTGCCGGCGTCCTTGCTCAGAGAGTAGCCGTTGGGCGGCGTCACTTCTTCCGCCACATAGCTGCCGATGGGCATGGTATCCCAAGGCACATCCGTGAGCGCGCCGCCCGCTCCGGTGGTATAGACGCCGGTGAAATTGTTATCCACGCCGGTGATCTTGATGACCGCGCCCGCGAGACCTCTGGTGGGGTCGTCTGCATCCACCTTGCGGATCTTACCGGTGGCGGTGACGGTGGGAGTATCCGTAAAGGTGATCGTCACGGTGCTGCTGCCATTATTCGGCAGGACGACATATTCAGGCCCCACGTTGTCGATCTCGTAGCCGTTCGGAGCCGCCGTTTCCGTTACGGCGTAGGTTCCGGCGTCCAAGGGAGAGAAGGTATAGGTGCCATCCGCGCCGGTGACGATGTCCTTGGAGAAGGAGCCGTTGGTGGATTCCACGTGGAACCGCGCTCCGGCAAGGCCCTTGGTGGGATTGGTGGCGTCCACCTTCTTGACCACCAGCGTGTACTGCTCATTCGTGACGGTAAGACTGCCGATCATAACGCTCTGGACAGTGCTGGCGGGGTGTGCGGCAGAGCCCGCGCCGGTGAAGGAATACTCTTTTACGGCGCAATCGCCCCAAACATCCTGCTTGCCCAGATCCAGAATATATTTCGCCCGATCCCGGAATGTGGCGCCGTCGCAGGTCTGGTCGATGCTGGTATAGCTCGCGCCCTTCAGCGAGTTCCAGACGTACATCAATTCCTCTGCGCAGGCAGTGGCGGGATCACCCAGGGAGCCGTCCTTATACCGCCACACGATGGACTGTACCCAGGCGTTCATGTACCAGCTATAACCGGAATCCCAGATGTCATCCACGCCCAGGGCGTGGGCCTTGTCCGTGAAGATGCCGAGGGAGTGGGCGTAGTAATAGGCCATCATCATTTTGACGGTGGGATCGGTAACGGGCTTCGGATCGCCCCAGGTCTGGCCGATCAGAGAGGTGCCCATGCCGCCGCCCTTCGTCCCGCAGAAGCCCACGGAGGTCTTTCCGGCCACGCCGTAATACATCTGGTGCATTGTGCATCTGCCAAGGCTGGCGGACTGATAGGAAACGCCGCTCATGCCGAACCGCTCTAACTTGATGGTGTCGGCCCCCGCCGCAAGCGCGGCAGTGGGGAGCAGGCCGAGGACGCAGATCAGGGCCAGCAGCATCGCGGTCACGCGATTTTTCAATGAATGCCATGTCTTTTTCATCGTTATTTGACCTTTCTTTTTAGATTTGCTCATAAGAAATAGCCTTCCGGCAATGATGCTGGAAGGCCATGTGAGCATATTGAGTTGCGGATAGGTTATGCGTAGGGGTTGTGCGCGTTGGGATCACCGACGAACAGGAAGCAGATCGTTCCACCCTCATCAGTTGAGATCCCGACGCCGATGGTGTCGCAATCAGGGTCAACCATCGTCTGGAAGTGGCCGGGAGAATTCCGCCAATTTTCCACTGCCCGCTCTGCGGTTTCAGAGACGGGCACATTTGCGAACGCGGTGATGTTCGATCCAAATCCATGGGGATACCCGGAGGCCGCTACCGCCTCGCACTCCACCTTGTTCTGGTGGTATGCGACACGCAGGGACGCGCAATGCTGCGCCGCGTCCATCAGAGCCGCATTGACCGTCAGCTCCGGCACACCGTTTTCCCGGCGCACCTGGTTGACCAGCCGGACGATCTCCTGCCGTGCCGCGTCTGTCTGACTGGCGCCGGATTCCGGAATGCTCGCGCCTTGCTTGCCGTCAACTACCGTCAGCGTTAAAGCGGCGGTCTTGCCATGCTGATCGGTCACGACCACGTCGGATGTGCCGCTGCTGACCGCGATAGCGGTCCAGAGGCCGGAGGCATCCTCAACGCGGATGACATTGGGCTGCGTGGAGACCACACTTTTTATATCCGCACTGGGACTGATATTCAAGCCGCTGCGGTCTCCGGGGCGGAGGGTGCTGCCCTTGTAACTGCTGACGCGGATACCGGATGCGGCAGGGGCGATTCCCGTGTATGGATGCCCGGTGTCGATTTGGACTCCGGCGTTCCAATACACATTGAAACCGACCTGCTTGCCCATGTCCCGCAGCTTCACATAGTTGTGTCCCGCAATGTTGTAGGCTTGCATTTCCACCTGCTGACCATCCACAAAGATGGGCTGCCAGGTAGGTTCCGCCGTGATCCCGACCGCGACCGCGATAGAGCCGCCGGTCAGCGCCGCGCCGATCACCATGCCGGTGAGCATCATACTGACATTCTTTCTCACATTTTTGCTCTCGTTCATCTTTCTGCCTCCATTCTAACGAAAATCTTCTTCGCAGCTTCACCATATCACAAGTAAGGGGCAGAAGTCGAACAGAACCGATTCGGCAAAAGGGAGAAAGATTCAGACCTCCGCTGCGGTGACGCACCAGCGCTGGTCCCGCTGGTTGCGGACGCAGGTGTAGAGCGTCAGCATATTTTCGCCGGAGTCCGCAAGACCACTGCGGTCTGTCTCGCTGACCTTGCTGACATCCGTCACCTTGTAGGTGCGGGTGCCCAGCTTGGTGGTCAGGGTGATCTTGTCGCCGATGTCCAGCGTGTGAATCTGGCCGAAATAGCTGTTGGCACCCCGGTTATGGGCGGCGAGGCAGACGTTGCCGTTCCAGATGGAGGTGTCCTCGAAGTGTCCGATCCCCTTGGCAAGCGTCTTGCTGTCCGTCCCCTGATAAATGCGGACGCTCAGACCCAGCGAGGGGATCTCCAGCCTGCCGAGGGAGCCATTTTTGTAGTAGAGGTCGCCCGTCACCTCCGTGAACAGCACGGCGGGCTGATAGCCGCTGCCGCCATTTACCGTGCTGCCGGGTGTGACAACAGTGGTGGCACTGCCGCCAATGACCGCGCCGGACGCGGGAATACCACCGGGGGCAAGGTTGGGCGTGAGGTATTCACCGGTGTGGAGGGCGTTCATGCTCTCCGAGCCGAAAGCAGGCGGAATAAGCGCGGCGTTCTTGCTCATATCGGCGTTTTTCATAGCGCCGCCATCCGCCGTGTGGATGACCTCAATAGATGTGTCCTTTCCAAAGTCATAATCGTCCGGCGCGGCGATGCTGTATTCCAAGGCTGATGCGCTGGCCGCAAGAGATGCCATCATACTGACGGCAAGCGCGAAAGTCAAAATCTTTTTCATTCTGTATCCTCCTCATCCGCGTTTTCTTTTCTGTGCTTCACCAGCAGCGCGCCGCCGACGCCCGCGCCTGCCGCGGCCACGATCTCAATGGGGATGAGCACATAAGACCAGCGGAACGCGGACGCCGTGGCGGGTGTCTCCGCAGGCTCCGTGGACTGGATGGGCGTTCCCTCAAAGATAGCCACATAGCGGACACGGTTCAGGGCGATCCGGCTGACTGTGCCCACATAATCCGCCGTGACGGTATAGCCTTTCACATAGCTGCTGGTGGCGCTGCCGGTGTAGGTGGCAACGGCGGTGTAGCGATCCGCCACGGCATAGCCATCCAGATTGGCGGTGTTGTCCGTCTGCCACTGGATGTCCGTGAGCGTCAGGGTCTTGCCGTTTTCCGTAATGGTTTTGGGAAGATACTGCGTATCCTGCTCGGCAAGATTGGGGTAGCTGCGCTTGGTGGAGATTCCTTTGGTGGCAGTGCCGTAGCCGGACGGCTCCACCTGCACGGTATCAAGTCGGAGCGTCAGGGTCCCCATGAGGCCGTCATCCGTGATGAATTCCCGCTCCTGCGGCAGCAGCGCCAATACAGATTCCATGTCTTTTTTGGCGCTTTCAACGGAAATGTGCTCCGTGTGCTGGCGGCTCTCGTTTTCCGGAAGCTCCTGTTTCAGAAGGTCCGTCAGGGTGTAGTGGAAGCCGTCCTGCCGAAAGTCCGAGCGGGGGATACCGGCAGGATCGTCTTCGGGGTTCAGATCATAGATCTTTTTCAGTTCCGTGCCATCGTCACCGCGAACGATGGCGGTGGGGTAGCAGACCTTGGCGTTCGGTACCGCAGGCTCAAAGTCCGCTGCCAGCGCGGTGGGCGTCAGCGCCAGGGTCAGGCACAGCGCCGCGGCACAAAGGGAAAGCATTTGTTTCATGTTGTTATCCTCTTTTCTTCATTTTATAGTGATCTCTTGTCTGCTCCAGCAGGAGGTCATATTCCCAAGGCTCCACTTCTAAGGAGAGGTAGGCGCCATCCTTCGTCATGCCGTCCACCCGATAGCGCAACACCAGAGGAAGCTGCCGCTGCTTTTTCACATCCTGGGGCGAGAGCCAGCCAGCGCCTTCTACAAAAACAGCGCGAATGGCGGAATCGTAGTTTTCCTCATAGCCCTGCCAGAGAAGGGCCTCCCGCAGTTCTTTCCGCAGTTTTTGGTGCTGGGGAACGGGAACCAAACGCTCCGGCTCCAGCAGAAAACGGGGACGCAGGCTTTCCAAGCAAATATCCAGCGCGTCTTTCAGAGCAGCGTTCTTTTTCGTCAAGCCGTCGCGCCGGTAATCTGCCGCCAGAACATCCTCGCCCTGGGCATCGCCGGGGAAAAGACGCACACAGCGGATGAGCTCATAGGCGTGGGCATCATCCGCCATGCCGAGGACGCGGGCCCTATCCATAGGGAGCGACCGGTAATGGGAGATCGCGTCATTCAACGCGAAAAAACGCTTCACACCCCAGCCGGATCTTCCGGGCCGAAGATCGTCCACGGTGTAATAGGTCACGCTCATGCAAGTATCCTCCTCACTTCATTTTCATACCGCCCATTGTGGGGGCGTCCGTCTGTTCCTGCGTTTTCAGCTCCTTCAACTTTTCCCGCGCCCAGTCGGGTAGATATTCTTCGTCCAGTACACCGGTGAAATCCTCCCGGTTCCATCTGGCTGTTTCGCCGTCCGAGAGGCAGGTGGCAAAGACTGCTCGACCACTGGAAAGAGGCTCGCATCCAAAGCCGCTCCGAGCATACCAGAGCTGGTTTTCCCGCCCCCAATACTGCTCCCGCAGCGCCTCCGGCGACAGCACCAGCACCTTGCCGGTGAAGTCCTGCTTCGCACGGTCACCAACGCAATGCTCCGCGCCGAACAGATCCAGCGCCTGCACCGCCTTGCGGTAGAAAGTGACGAAGCCATCCAGCACAGCCGGATGGCTTCGGACAACAAAGTCGCTGTTGTGGTTGATGTCTTTGGGGATGCAGGCGCGCTCCGCCCACTGCTTGTTGGCATGGCCGAAGCGCCCGTCCCACTTGAGTTCGTGCAGGGTATTGGCAAGCACCCACGCGGTGCGCTTGTAGCCGTATTCCTCCAGCACCGGCGTGATACAGTTCTTGTCCAGATGCATTCCGTCGAAGCTCTGACGGATGGCGTCCTCGATGGCGTTGCGGCAGGCGATGTTCGCCTTGTGGCTCTCCCGCCAGAGGGAAAGCTCGTTCCGCTCTCTCGCCTCGGCAGAGGAATAGGGGTAGAGATAGGTGTCATTCGTCATGATCCAGTTCCTCCTTCAAAAGCAGGAAGAGCCCGGACAACGAAACGCCCGCGCTTTTCAGCAGATCGCGGAAGTCATCATCCAGACTCTTCATCATTTCATATACATTTGTATCAGTGCCGGATCGCAGCACCAGCGTACCGTCCTTCACCGCGCATTCAAAATCGCCTTCCTCCGGGTCGATGCCGGCCTCTGCCAGCATACACAGCGGCAGGACATCCTGAAAACACTCTTTTTCCCAATGGCATCCATCGCAAGCGTCATTTTCGGCGCCGTGGGCCAGAGCGCTGCTTTTTGCCAGTCGGAACAGAAGCTCCGCGTTGATCGCCGTCAGCAGCTGGAAGGTTTTCAGCGTTTGCGCGACAGGCATTTTGTCCGGCAGCATCAGGACACAGCCGTTTTCGGTATGGATCGTCAGGTCGCTGGTTTCGGCAAGGCCGGAGAGCTGCAAAGCGGCGCGGGGGATGGTAAGGGTCTTGTTCGCGGGGTCATGGTTCAAATGGAATTTCATGTTGTTTGCCTCCTATTGTAATAAGTTTTGGTTGGAAACCCGGCATCCGGCTGGGCTTTCTTTCCGTCTTGGTGGATGATTTGGAATGTGGACCAGCTTCAGCTCCCACTCGCCCAGAGACTCGTCAAAGAGGTTCAGTTGACGGGTCATATAAGGGCGGGGGTCATAGTTGGTGATGATGAGCTCGCCAAAGGACGCACCCTTTTTCTGAGACAGCGGGTTGCCGCGCTGGAAGGATAAAATGTACCAGTCTCTATAGAGCTTGCGGATAAATGGACAGTCATTGTAGGAGAGGACGACATAGCCCTTGCAGGCAGACAGCACCTGCCACAGCCGGACATGGAATTTACGGAAACGTCTGGTTTTTCCTACGATCCGATAGATCCGCTCCGTTTTGACATAGGGTGGATCGGCATAGATGAGACCGTCCTCCCGGTCCCGCTCCCGAATGAGCTGCAAGGCGTTTTTGTTCTCCAGCGGCACGTCCTTCAGACGTGCGGACACAGGCGGAAACAGTTTCAAAAGGTTTTCAACATCCATGCCCTTTACGCCGAAGGATGAGACCGTCGCGCTGAAGCTGCCCCGGATGGCGAGGTAATACGCCGCCGCCCGTTTTACATCGAACAGTGCCAGCCGCTCCTGAAAAATGGGGAGCAGATCCCCGGCCTGTTCCTCCGTAAAACAGGAGCGGTCGCCCAGACACGCGATCTCCGCCTGCACATTTTGGTAGTAGACCTCTTTGTGGGCGACAAAGTCGCGGTAGTACTCAAAAAGCCTGCGGCTGTGGATGGGCAGGAATTTCAGCTCCCGCAGCAGAACGTTGGAACACTCCTTGATGCAGGAATACAGGTTTACCAGCTCGGCATCCAAGTCATTATAGATGTCCAAGCGGCTTGGGTCCTGGGGCAGCGCCAGCAGCACCGCGCCGCTGCCGCCGAAGGGCTCCACATACTGCGCCAGCTTCGCAGGGAAGGTTTGCAGGATGTAGGGCGCGATCTTCTCCTTGCCGCCGATCCACGGAAAGGGCGGCTTAGCCATGTCCGGCCTCCCCACGCTCCCGGAAGCGTTCCATAGACCGTTCCAGACCGCTGATGGCAGCCTCCAGTCCGGATGCCATCTGCTTCAGCTGGCGGATGGTGTCATAGACCTCGCCTGCATTGGTGGCATAGAAGTAGCCGCTGCGGTCACTGGCAATGGGGTGCTCCTTGCACCGCAGCCGGTTGACCTGCTTTCGCAGGCAAGTCCCACTGATATGGAGGGTCCGCTCCAGCTCCGTTCCGCTGGCGCGGTTCGCTTTTCCTAAACAGGAGCCTTCGAGATATGCCAGAATTTTTTCGTTTTGCATTGTGATTTCCTTTCCGGGGCTGTACTCCCGGAGGAAAGGACAATGCGCAAAAAAGAAAGGGCCGCTTTCCCCCTCCGGGAATACGGCCCCTAAGTGTGATTGTTTTTCTGAATGTTCCGTTCTTGCGGAACGGCAATCGCCCTGTGTGCTCCTGTGAAACAAACGCCATCTCCCATATAATTTAAGAACGGATACCGTTCAAAAGGAGAGTGCGTATGGATCAGGTCGCATTGGGTAAACGGATCAAGGCCGCTCGTGAGCGAGTCGGCATGACGCAGGAAGATCTTGCTGCCGCTGTGGATTATAGCGTGGACCATGTGAGCGTTGTAGAGCGGGGCGTGAAGCCTCCAAAGCTGGAAAAGCTGGTTGTTATTGCCAATGTGCTCAATGTTGGGACAGACGAGCTTCTTCAGGACAGCTTGAACGCGGCGACGATGCTCCGAGCCACGGAGCTCTCCGAGCGTTTGAAGATGCTCTCCCCGGATGGGCAGCGTAAGGTGATGAATGTGCTGGACGCATTGATCACTGAATTCCAGTAACAGTATGACAGAGGTTTGCTTTTTGCAGACCTCTGTTTTTTTCGACCGCGTTCGACATATTTCCCGTAAACTCCTGTGGTATTGTAGTTCCATAAGAACGATAACCGTTCTAAAAAGCAAGGAGTGAACACTATGAAACAAATGAATATTCGTGCCGAAGCAGCTCTGCTGGAAGTAGCCCGCAGACACCATACCACCGTGGAAGAGGTGCGCAGGGAGATCCGTCTGGCTATGGCGATGGCAATGTGTAACCCTGACCCTGCCACGCGGAAAATCTGGGGTGAGATCCCCTGTGATGGAAACGTCCTCACGCCGGAGGATCTCATCACCTATGCCGCGATGCGATGCCGGGAAGGGGAGCGCTGAAAGTTTCTTGCCCGTTTTACGGGTCAAGGCGGTGTTATTTCATCTTCATCTCCATTTTCTGTGTTTCCTGCACCGGCGAGAGCATAGGCTGATAGTCCGCACGGTGCAGCAGGCCGTAGGGTGAGAGTGTGGCGTTGTCCTCCTTGATGAGGTCGCAGCCATAGGCGTAGAGGTTCACATGGGAGAGCAGCAGCTCCGCCGAATGGTCATCCGTCATGAAGCGTAGGTGGTCGATGGCAGTTTCCTGCGGTGAGCTGATCTCCGGTGTGAGAACGTAGTCATCCAGACACTCTGTCAGGCTTATGGCGGTCGCAATGTCCTGTACTTCAAATTGCTTCAGCAGAGCCTTCAGCTTTGGAAGTTGCTTTTCAGGCGAGGGCATATCCCGCACCGCTGCGGCGAGCACGTTGAATTCGTCCAGTTCCATGGGCAGGTCGGTGAAGTCCGCCGCATAGGGGATGATCCCGTCATAATCAATGACCGTGACGCCCTCCCAGCCCTCCACGCCGAGTTGTTCCTGTGCGTCCAGCAGCTCTGCCTCTGCTGCGGGCAGATTCAGTGTCACCGTGCGCGCATCGCCAATGTCGGGATGCAGTCCGAGCGTGAGCCGAAAGAGGTATCCCGGCTTTTCCGGCAGCGTTTTTTGGACAGGCGGCGCGGTGGTCAATTCGCCATCCCGCAGTACATACAGACTGTCCACAAAAACGCCGTTTTCACCGCATCGCATCATTCTTCCGATGCCGGCGAAGTCCAGCATCTCGAATACCGCATCCGATATGCCCTCCAGTTCCGGCACAAAGTCGTTTTCCGCGTAGAAGCGGCCAAGCTGGGCGTCATCCGCGGCCTCCACAACATGATAGCAGTCTGTTTTTGCGCTGACCGCCAGATCCCGCAGATCCTGCAGCGTGATGACACCGCCGTTGGCGTTTACTTTTCTCTGCACCTCCATGGAAAACAGCCCCTCAAAGGCAGCTTCCTGCACCTCGTCCAGCGCCGACAGCAGCGAGGCAAGGTCGTTCAGTTCGTTGATGCTGATGTCCAACCCGTCCAAATGGGGCGAGAGATACTCAAAGGCATCGTAGCCTTCGATCTCCATGTATAGGATGTCATCTGTCTGAAGGCGTACCTTGTCCATGGCGTCCCACAGCTCCCACGGGGAGGCGGGCAGTTCCAGCGTTGCGTAGGCTTCGCTGTTTGGAACGTCCTCTTTTGCCAGATAAACGGCAAACACTTTCTTAGCCAAACTTCATTCCTCCCATTTTCTGCTCATAGTAACCGGGGTCAGCGCCGGGGACATCCCAGCCGTGCATGCTGCCGCATTCCATCGCCAGCCGCTGCTCCCGCGTCACCCCAAGGCGTTCATTATTGTAGTCCGCCAGCTCACGGTTCTGTGCAGGGTCATCTGTACTCCAATCACTTGGATAATAACCGCTCTCACCGCGCTTGATGCAGATAAGTTCCCCGGTGCCGGGGAGGGTGGAGAAGCACAGTTCCGGCAGTCCCTCCGACAAATTGGACTGGGAAGGATTCTTTTCAGAAGATTGCTCATGTACCATTTTGAGCGTTGCATCTTCGTTTTGTTTCGGTTCAGGCTTCTCCTCCTGTGCCTGCTGTCGGCTCGGATATGCCCCCAGCAGTGTTTCTAATTCCAGTGCTTCTTCCGGTGTTGATGTATTGGCTTGTACCATTTCCGTGCGAACGGCATCCATCGTTTGGAGGATTCTCTCCAATTGAAATCGCCTGTATGGATTGCAGAGGTCTTTGGAATTGCAGTATAGTTCGCCAGTCTTTCCGACAACACCCAGGAAGTTGATCGAACTACTCACCGTAAGATCTCCGTCCTCTCGAAATCTTGCGCGAAAATTCATGGTATTGAGCCGTTCTGCCATATTGGAAATAAATTTTGTTTGCATCTCTTTTGCATCGAACATTTTACAGTCCCCCCATCCGCTGTTCCGTCGTGTAACCTTCAGAAAGCCTTGGCTCAAAGCGTTCCTGTTCCGTCTGGATACTCCACTCGTCCGAATTCCAAAAGTGGACATACAATTCACCGCCGTCATCCACGGAAATCTCCCGCTGCTCAAAACCCTCGCACCAGCCGTCCGAAGCCTGTCCGGTGATAAACTCTTTCAAAGTATCCATTTCGGTGTCCGACAATTCCCCAGCGACACGGCATTCCGCCACGCCCCAAAGCTCTCCGCCTCGGCTGTCTACCGTGAACACAACGGAGTGGACCTTTGTGTTGATGCTGTCAGGCTTATGGTACCAGTGCATGATGCCGCACTCGGTTTCCTCCGGCATCCGGTTTTTCGCCAGCGCCGCCATGATCTGATCCTGATAGCCCCGCAGCTCACTGCCCTCCAGCAGTGTGCTGCTGTCATCGAGATCACCGTACTCGTTCCGTTCGTAGAGATCGGCGGTCAGGGGCATATACAGCTTGAGGGTGGTCAGCTTGGGCGGCAGCACGGTGAAGCTGTCCTCGCCGGGAATGAGTGGCAGCGTGCGGCCATTGTCCCACTTCATAAAAATTTGCCCCTTATCGTCCACGAAGTCCACTTCTCCCTCCGTGCCGGGAAGAATGGGATGATAAGGGTCCTCCATCGAATTAAGCCGGATGCGGGTGCCGGGGGGATACTGCTCCTTGATAAAATTCACCATTTTTCTGTCCATCACTTTATACCTCCCATTGTCATGCCCTGATCGGGCATTTTTTGATATTCCTCCAACTGACGGGGATTTTCCTCGCCATAGAGGTCAAAAACGATATCGTCTATCGCCTTGCAAAGGTTGGGATCATCGGTCAGCACTTCATAGCGCAGACCTGTGGTGGGGCGGTACGGAAGTTCCTCCC
>OLFU01001009.1_pt1 | contig 30296 bp, 23 predicted proteins | sample 1605161 | NCBI WGS metagenome assembly OLFU01 (sample SAMEA3888914, study PRJEB22519) | human gut metagenome | biome: human gut; feature: human-associated habitat; material: faeces | place: Denmark | collected 2011
AGAAGGGTCTTGCCGATGAGGATCTCAGATGCCATAGCGGCGGAGTGGGTCATGCCGGAGCAGCCGATGGTCTCCACCAGCGCCTCCTCGATGACGCCCTCCTTCACATTCAGGGTCAGCTTGCAGGCGCCCTGCTGAGGAGCACACCAGCCGATGCCGTGGGTCAGACCGCTGATGTCCTTGATCTCCTTGGCCTGAACCCACTTACCTTCTTCAGGGATGGGGGCCGGTCCGTGATACGCGCCCTTGGCCACCGGGCACATACGCTGTACTTCGCTGGAATAGATCATAGTCCGCTCTCCTTTTCTATTCGTTCCGAATTTTGCCGGTTTTTCCAGAGCTGGCCCGGCATTTTGACGGTTTTTTCGTTCATATTATATCGGCAAACGATTACTCTGTCAAGGGTCGTCACCATACCTTAATAAAAGAATATGGAACGCTCATGCTCTTCCGCTGCGATCCGACAGGCAATAAAAACCGGGCCTCCGCATGAGCGGAAGCCCGGTCTGAAAAGCTTGTTGAACTCTGACAGTTCTCTTACAGCAGGCCGCTGGCAGAGAAGATGGATGCGAACACCAGAGAAACAACGGTCATCAGCTTGATGAGGATGTTGATGGAGGGGCCGGAGGTATCCTTGAAGGGATCGCCCACGGTGTCGCCCACAACAGCGGCCTTATGAGCTTCGCTGCCCTTGCCGCCGTGGTTGCCGTCCTCGATATACTTCTTGGCGTTATCCCAAGCACCGCCGGAGTTGGACATGAAGATGGCCATCAGGACGCCGGTGACCAGAGCGCCGGCCAGCATGCCGCCCAGAGCGCCGGTGCCCAGCAGGAGGCCAACTGCCAGAGGAGCCAGAACAGCCATGATGCCGGGAACCAGCATCTCCTTCAGAGCAGCGGTGGTGGAGATGGCCACGCAGGACTTGTAGTCGGGCTTGCCGGTGCCTTCCATGATGCCGGGGATGGTGCGGAACTGACGGCGCACTTCCTCGATCATGCTGTAAGCCGCCTTGGACACGGAGTCCATGGTCAGAGCGGAGAACACGAAGGGCAGCATACCGCCGATCAGCAGACCGATGGTCACGCGGGAATCCAGAATGTTGATGCCGGCATCACCAATGCCAACAGCCTGCGCATAGCTGACGAACAGAGCCAGAGCAGTCAGAGCGGCAGAGCCGATGGCGAAGCCCTTGCCCATAGCAGCGGTGGTGTTGCCCACGGCGTCCAGCTTATCGGTGATCTCACGGACGCTGTGATCCAGGCCACTCATCTCGGCGATACCGCCGGCGTTGTCGGCGATAGGGCCGTAAGCGTCCACAGCCACGGTGATACCGGTGGTGGACAGCATGCCGACAGCGGCCAGAGCGATGCCGTACAGACCGGCAACCTGATAGGAAACGAAAATACCAACGCAGATCAGCAGGATGGGCACGGCAGTGGACATCATGCCCACGGCGATGCCGCTGATGATGGTGGTAGCGGGGCCGGTCTCGGACTGCTGGGCGATCTTCTTCACGGAGTTATAATCGCCGGAGGTGTAGATCTCGGTGACGATACCGATGATCAGGCCAACGATCAGACCCGCGATGATGGCGATGGCCTGGGCCATACCGCCGAAGAACACATTGCTCAGAACCAGAGACAGGACCACCACGATGGCGGAGGAAACATAGGAGCCCATCTTCAGAGCCTTATGGGGGTTGGAATTCTCATCGCCCCGGACAAAGAAGCAGCCGATGATGGAAGCCACGATACCGGCGGCAGCCAGGATCAGGGGGAACAGAGCGCCGGCGCCGTTGAAGGTGCCGACCACAGCCGCACCCAGAGTCAGCGCGGACACCAGAGCGCCCACGTAGGACTCAAACAGGTCAGCGCCCATGCCGGCCACGTCGCCCACGTTGTCGCCCACGTTATCAGCGATCACGGCAGGGTTCCGGGGGTCATCTTCGGGGATACCGGCCTCGACCTTGCCCACCAGGTCAGCGCCCACGTCGGCAGCCTTGGTGTAGATACCGCCGCCCACACGGGCAAACAGCGCGATGGAGGAAGCACCCAGAGAGAAGCCGGTGAGAATCTCCACGTTGCCGGTGAAGGCATAGATGGCGGCGCAGCCCAGCAGGCCCAGGCCAACCACGCACATACCCATGACGGAACCGCCGGAGAAGGCGACGCCCAGAGCCTTGTTCATGCCGCTGGACTTAGCGGCGGCAGCGGTACGGACATTGGCCTTGGTAGCCACGTTCATACCCACATAACCGGCGCACACAGAGAAGACCGCGCCGATCAGGAAGCAACCAGCGGTGAGCCAGGTGATGAACAGGCCGATCAGCACGAACAGCACCGCCACGAAAATGACCAGGATCTTGTACTCCGCGAAGAGAAATGCCCGGGCGCCATCACTGATGTTTCCCGCGATCTCCTTCATCCGTTCCGTACCGGCGTCAGCCTTGGAGACCACGGAGGTCTTCCATGCGGCAAACAGCAGAGCCAGAACCGCGCACAGCAAAACTACCCAAATGATGTTTTCCATTCCTTCCACTCCTTAAACGTTTTGTATAAAATTGAGTGTCTAACTTTGCTGTATCATTCTAACAACACCGCGCGTTTTTTTCAAGTAAATTTACCTAACGAGCAAATCACTTTAAATAAGTTTTACGTTTTGCCCAATTTTTTCCTTGAAAGCTTTTAAATTTTCGTCTTTATTTTTCATTTAACATTCATAAAATATGCAAATTATCAAATTTTTTTATATATATCAAGCAGCATTTTCTTTAAATACGCATCAGAATGCGAACAATTTTTTAATTTTTTCTCAAACGTTTGCGAAAAATTTCAGAAAAACGATTACGCGTAGTCGAAATTTTTGACACCCTCAAAAAGCATAAAAAAATCCACGCCCTCTCGGCGTGGTCCTTCCGGTTTTACCGTTCGCTGTGGCTCTGCTCCTGACCGTCAAAAATCAGGTCATCCACATCTGCCATGAACTTGTTCATCGTCATTGCACATCCCTTCTTTTCTCAATTTTCATCCTGATTATACATCTGCATTTGAAGGTTTGCAAGGCAGTAATTGTGATTTTTTTGTAAACTCTGTGTCAAGTGCCCCCAGCCGCGCCGGAGTGGAACATCCTCCTACGCTCCGGATTCCCCGCTTCTTTTCCGCAAAATGAAGAAATCTGTTTACATTCCGGAGGGATATTACTATAATATAAGGATATTTCCCGACGGTACGCCGCCAGGCAGCGTGCCGTCTACCTACACATCAGGAGGCGGTTATGCCGAATCTCAAGTCTCTTGAGTCCCTGCGCCGCCGGATCTGCACCATTATTGACATTGGTACGGCGGACGATCTCATCAGCCGCGCCTATGACATTTTCTACACCTTGGTCATTCTGGTAAACCTGGTGGTCACCATTGCCTACACCTTCGACGAGGCAGAGGCCACCTGCGGTCCGCTGCTGCTGCGGATCGAAGCTGCCACCGTGGCCTTTTTCGCGGTGGACTGCGTCCTGCGGATCTGGACTGCCAAGTACCACCATCCCAATCTGAAGGAATGGAAGGCCGTCTGCCGATACATTTTTTCTTTCTCAGGCATTGTGGACCTGCTGAGCTTTCTGCCTTACTACATGCCCTTTTTCTTCCCCTCCGGGGCCGTGGCCTTCCGGATGTTCCGGGTGGTGCGGATCTTCCGCCTGTTCCGGATCAACGCCTATTACGATTCCCTGAACGTTATTACCCAGGTCCTTACCAGCAAGGCCCAGCAGCTTCTCTCCTCCGTGTTTATCATTCTGGTGCTGATGACCGCCTCCAGTTTATGTATGTACTCTCTGGAGCATGACGCGCAGCCCCAGGTGTTCTCCAACGCCTTTTCCGGCATCTGGTGGGCGGTATCCACCCTGCTGACGGTGGGCTACGGAGACATTTACCCCATCACCGCCCTTGGCAAGATCTTTGGCATTTTGATCACCTTTCTGGGCGTGGGCATGGTGGCGATCCCCACCGGTATCATTTCCGCCGGCTTCGTGGACCAATATTCCCGCATCAAGCGGATCAGCGAATATGGCACGGAGGCGGACATTCACTTCATCCGCATCCACCTGACCCCCCGGGACCGCTGGGCCAATGCCCCGCTGCGGGACCTGGGCCTGCCGGAGGGCGTCATCATCGCCGCCGTCCAGCGGGGACGGGACATCATTGTTCCCCGGGGCGATGTGGTGCTCCTCCCCGGTGACAATCTTGTGCTGGGGGCAGGCGTCTATGAGGATGACGTCCGCATCCAGCTAAAGGAGATCGTCCTTCAGACACATCATCCCTGGGTGGGCCACCCGCTCCGGGATCTGGACATTTCCCGACAGACGGTCATCATCATGGTCCGCCGCCGGAACCGAACGCTGATCCCCAACGGCGGCCTGAAGCTGCTGGCGGGTGACAAGGTATTCCTCTATACACAATCTCACCTGCCCCACGCGCAGGATATCCAAATCTGATCAATCATGCAAGGAGGCCCTCTATGGCTGACGATATGAGAACTCTGGGCTATATCTGCCCGAAATGCGGTGCGCAGGTAATGGGTGCCCGCTCCGTATTTGCGCTGGAAGCGTCTGACGCCGAGATCGAATGTTCCTGCGGCGGCAGTGTCCTGCGGACGAACTATGACGGCCAGAACTATCACATTCTGGTGCCCTGCGGCGTTTGCGGCCAGACCCACGAGGCTGTCTGTCCGCCGGAGCGGATGCTCCACGCCGCCACCGCCCTCAGCTGCCCGGACAGCAAGCAGTTCTGCTGCTTCATCGGCGACGAGGGCACAGTGGAACATCACCTCCGGGAGGCCAGCATTGCCATCTCCAAGGAAAAGGCGCAGGAGAACAGCGGCGAGGCGGAGGCCTTCACCGACAATGTGATCATGTACGAATTCCTCTCGGAACTCAAGGACATCGCCGCCCGGCCCAACGGTATCACCTGCGGTTGCGGCAGCCACGATTACAGCATGGAGATCCGCCGGGACGCGGTGGAGCTGACATGCCGGGACTGCGGCGCCCGCCTGCGGCTCAGCGCCGCCACCGACCGGGATCTGGACGATCTCTGCTGCCACATGAAGCTGGTCATTCCCGGCGGGAAGTGACCGTCTCCTTCTATTCTCAAAAAGAAAGGTGTAAAACTGTATGATCTCGCTTCTGGCCCGTTTCTTCTGCAAAAGCGACGGGAAAAGCCCCGCTCAGCTACGGACGGCCTACGGTATTCTCTGCGGCGCTGTTGGGATCGGGCTGAACCTGCTGCTGTTTTTGGGCAAGTTCTTTGCCGGGACCCTCTCCGGCTCCGTCGCCATCACGGCGGACGCCTTCAACAACCTCTCTGATGCCGGTTCCTCTGTGGTCACGCTGCTGGGCTTCCGCATTGCCGCCAAAGCGCCGGACCCAGGCCATCCCTTCGGCCACGGCCGGGCGGAGTACCTCTCCGGTCTGGCGGTATCCATGCTGATTTTGCTGATGGGCGTGGAACTGGCCAAGGAGTCCCTGAATAAGATCCTGCACCCCGCTCTGGTGGAGTTCAGCTGGCTGGTGATCGGGATTCTGGCTGCTTCTATCTGCGTGAAGCTGTATATGGCCATGTATAACCGCTCCCTCGGCAAAAAACTCTCCGCACCGGCGCTGCTGGCGGCAGCAGCGGATTCGCTGGGAGATTGCATGTCCACCTCTGCCGTTCTGGTCGCCACTCTGATTGGCCATTACTTCCAGCTCCCGGTGGATGGCTGGGTGGGTGTTCTGGTGGCACTGCTCATTTTCAAGGGCGGCATAGACGCCGCCAAGGACACCATCGATCCCCTGCTTGGAAAGCCTCCCACACCGGAATATGTTAAAGAAATCGAAGATCTGGTGATGGCCCACAAGGAGATCTCCGGGATTCACGATCTGGTGGTCCATGACTACGGCCCCGGCCGGGTGATGATCTCCCTCCACGCGGAGGTCCCGGCCACCGGCAGCGTCATGACGATTCATGACACCATCGACAACATCGAACAGGAGCTGCACCGGAAGCTGGGCTGCGAGGCGGTGATCCACATGGACCCCATCGCCACGGATGACAGCACAACCGTTGTCCTCCGGAATAAGATCACAGAGCTGGCCCATTGCATCGATCCAGCCCTCAGTATCCACGATTTCCGCATGGTCCCCGGCCCCACCCACACCAATCTGATCTTCGACGTGGTAACGCCCTTCGGCTTCCGGCTGGAGGACGCTGAGGTAGCCCGGCAGCTCCGGGCCCTCATCCGTACCTTTGACAGCCACTATGTCCCCGTGATCCAGGTGGAACACTCCTACATATAATCTGACAGCGGCGGCCCGGAGTCATTCCGGGCCGCTGCTGTATGCGCAGGCCGATCTTTTTTTGATTTTTCCCGCAAAAGGCCTTTACAAGTTCAGGAAATATTGCTATAATAACAGGGCTGTATGGGGGCGTAGCTCAGCTGGGAGAGCGTACGGTTCGCATCCGTAAGGTCGAGAGTTCGATCCTCTTCGTCTCCACCATAAAAACCACTCCATCGGAGTGGTTTTTCTTTTTCGTTAACGCTTCACTGGAAGTTTTTGTTTGGGGGTATCTTATGAAAACCGCATTGATCACCGGCGCGTCCCGGGGAATTGGCCGGGCCGTGGCCCGGGAATTAGCTCATCAGGGCTGGGCTGTAGGCATCAACTACCTGAATCGGGCGGACAAGGCCCGGGAGCTGGTGGAGGAACTGACGGCAGCGGGCTGTCATGCCGCCATGTTCCAGGCCGATGTCGCGGACAGCGCTGCCGTGGCCGAGATGGTCCGGAAGCTGGGCGAGACCTTCAGCCCGGTAGAATTAGTGGTAAACAACGCCGGTGTGTCGGGTCAGGGCCTGTTTCAGGACACCACCGACGAGATGTGGGACCGGTATCTGGCGGTAAATCTGAGCGGCGCCCGGAACACCGTCAAGGCGGCCCTCCCCCACATGATCTCGGAAAAACGGGGCTGCATCGTAAATATTTCCTCCATCTGGGGCCAGCGGGGGGCAAGCTGCGAGGTGGCTTACTCCTGCACAAAGGCAGGCATCATCGCCCTGACCCGGTCGTTGGCTATGGAATTGGCCCCCTCCGGCATCCGGGTAAACTGCGTGGCCCCCGGCGTCATCAACACTGATATGGTCCAGGTGCTGGGGCAGGAGACCGTGGAGGAGCTGATCCGCGAAACGCCTCTGGGCCGCTTGGGAACACCGGAGGACATCGCCTACGCCGTGGCATTCTTCGCCTCGGAGCGGGCAGGCTTTATCACCGGTCAGGTCCTCACCGCCGACGGCGGCTTCATTGTATAAAACTTCATGCATGAGCAGTGCACCACGAACATGCGCAAATGCCAGTGCGTGAAGTTTTCGTGCATCATTTCCGGTTGCCCCGCAGGGGCGAGGAAATGGCACATTTCTTATTTCGCTATGCTTTTGCATGGCAAACCCGCACAGCAAAAGGACTGCCGCTTAGCGGCAGTCCTTTATCGTTGACTGACCTCCCAGGTGTCCTGAAAGATCAGATCATCCACATCACCCATAGGCTTTTTCGGCTCCATACGCTTCCCTCCTTTGCGATATCTGCATTTGCAACTTACTCAGTATATGCCGCCGAAGGTGAAAAATTGCACGAAACCGTGCATCAGAATTAAAAAAGCCGTCCGGGACGTCCCCTTTACAAATGACCTGAAAGTGTGTATAATATTTTTAATTATGTGCAAATATCTGCAAATGCGAGGAATTTAATCATGGAACTGACTCAAGGCGTCCGGTTCGACACATTGGAGCTGTCACCGGAAATTCTGCGCGCTTTAATGGAGCGCAATATTGTACAATCCACCCCGGTGCAGGCGGGCTGCATCCCCCCCATGCTGGAATGGCGGGACGTGATCGCCAAGGCCCCCACCGGTACAGGCAAGACCTTTGCTTACGGCATCCCCATTGTGGAGCATATCGACCCGGAGGACGAGAGCGTTCAGGCGGTGATCCTGGCCCCCACCCGGGAGCTTGCCATCCAGATCACCGATGAGCTGCGGATCCTCTACACCTATAAACCCGGCATCCGGGCAGTGTGCCTGTACGGCGGCGCACCCATCGGCCGCCAGATCGACGCGCTGAAAAAACATCCCCAGATCGTAGTGGCCACACCGGGACGGCTGTCCGACCACATGAAGCGCCACACCGTCCGGGTGGATACGGCAAAAACCGTGGTGCTGGACGAGGCGGACCGGATGCTGGACATGGGCTTCATCCATGACGTGACCCGGCTGCTGGACCGCATGGACAAGCGGAAAAATCTGGGACTGTTCTCCGCCACCATCTCCCGTGAGGTCATGGACATCGCTTGGGTGTATCAGCGGGACGCAGAAGAAGTCACCGTCCGGGAGGACGAGCAGAACAAGCCCGATATCAAGCAGTTCCGCATGGATGTGAGCTTCGACGGCAAGGCGGAGGCCATCGCCAAGATCCTGAACGAGACCGGCTTTGACCGCTGCATGGTGTTCTGCAACACCAAGGGCAACACGGAGCGCATCACCAAGTTTTTGCAGATGCGGGGCATCGACGCCCAGTGCATCCACGGGGACATTCCCCAGAAAAAGCGGGAGCAGGTAATGGATCTGTTCCGCAAGGGTAAGCTTCGGGTCTTTGTTTCCACCGACGTGGCCGCCCGGGGCATCGACGTGGATGATGTGGACATCGTGTTCAACTGCGACATTCCTGATGAAAATCAGGACTATGTCCACCGGATCGGCCGTACCGGCCGGGCCAAGCGGCAGGGCGTGGCCGTCAGCTTTGTGGCGGACTTCCCCTCCAAGATCCGGATCGACGATATTGCCAAGAATACCCGCAATGAGATCCTGCCGGTGAAATTCGATGAAAACGGCAGCCTGACCATGGCATAACATAAAAGGAGTCCCTATGAAATTATGGAAGCGCCTGACAGCGCTGTGTCTCAGCGCTCTGGTGTGCGTTACCCTCCTGACCGCCTGCGGCCGGAAGGAATCGGCAGACGGCCGGACATCCCTCTCCGTCTGCGTGGGTGAGACCCCCGCCACCTATGATCCTATCTACGCCCAGCGGATCGGGGACCAGACCATCCTGAACCACCTTTATGAAAATCTGATGCGGCTGGAAACGGGCGAAAACAGCCAGACCATCGCAGTCCCCGGTGCCGCCAAAAGCGTGGACATGAAGGAGAACAGCGATGGCACCGTCACCTACACCTTCCGCCTCCGGGGCGGCAAGTGGTCCGATGGCGTAGAGGTCAAGGCCAGCGACTTTGTATACGCCTGGCAGCGTCTGGCGGACCCCGCCACCGGCTCCGTGTATGCCCCGCTGCTGTCCATTGTCAGCGGCTATGCGGAGGCTCAGGCCTCCGGCGACATGAGTCTGCTGGCGGTGAGCGCAAAAAGCAGCACCACCCTTGTGGTGACCCTGACCGGTCATTATGACTGGTTCCTGCGGGAGGTCTGCACCTCCATCGCCACCATGCCTCTGCGGCAGGATGTTGTACAGCGGCTCAAGCAGGAGGCGGATGCCGCCAACGATAATCTGAAAGAGGATGAGACGCCCCGTCGCTGGTGGTCCGATCCCACCCGTCTGGTGACCAATGGTCCCTATACTGCCTCCGCAGAGGACGAAAATGCTCTGACGCTGACGGAAAATACCGCCTACGGCAAAAAGCTGACCGGTCCGGAGGATCTGACCTTCCGCTTCGGAGACACGCAAACGGCGGAGGTCCTGTATGATCAGGGCGTGGTAGACGCTGTCTGGCCTCTGACGGAGGAGGAGATGGCAGAGCAGATGGAAGCAGATGAGACCTGGCAGGCAGAGCCTGTTCTGGAGACTTACTCCGTCATGTTCAACTGCAGCCGTCTGGAGGATGAATCCATCCGCAAGGCCCTGAGTCTGGTGATCGACCGGGAGCAGCTGACCGCCATGGCGGGGATCACGGCACAGCCCGCCGAGGGACTGGTGCCCCCCGGTGTGCCGGAGGACAACGCAGATCTGGATTTCCGCGCCTGCGGCGGCAGCCTGCTGGACAACGATCCGGAAAGCTACGCCGACCGCTGCCAGAATGCAGTGGACCTGATGCAGAATGCCGGATATGACCGGGGCAGCGACCTGAGTGCGGAGCTGGGTGCTCTGGAATATCTCTATGTGGATCAGGGCAGCAACAAGACCGTGGCCATGGCCCTGTGCGGTATGTGGGGCCACTATCTGGGCGTGAACGTGACGCCCAGAGCCGTAACGTCGGCGGAGCTGGCCTCCGCTATGCGCAGCGGGAATTACACGCTGGCCGGTATGTCCGTCAGCGCCGTGTGCAGCGATGCGGAATGTTTCCTGATGGACTGGACCACCGGCAATCGGGACAACTTCCTCCACTATGAAAACAGCGCCTACGATACGCTGATGTCCATCATCGCCGGTGCGGAGGACGGCTCGGCCCGTATGGGCTGTCTCCATGACGCGGAGGACCTGCTGCTGGAGATCGACTGCGCCATATCCCCCCTCTACACGGTGGGAACGGCCTGGAAGCTGCGGGACACCTATCTGGGTGCCATCCGGGACCCCCGGGGCTGGTTCGACTTCCGGGGCGTGTATCCCAAGCCCGTCACCGTGCAGTAATTCCAACGGAACCAATGGAATACGCCGCGACCGCAATGAAATGCAAAAACAACGCAGCCGTTTTTGGGAGATCCTCCCGAAAACGGCTGCGTTTCTTTATGTTCCAAACTCTTGCGGACAACTTTCTTACGGCTTCGCGTAGATTTTTCTTCCGGCGGACCAAACTGCCTGTACGGCCCCCTCCTGACGGCGGTACACCGCCCGTTCCAGCCGCTCCGCCGGAGTCAGGGTGCGGGGCTGGGGCAGTGTGTCATCCGCCAGTACGATGGCGTGAAGGGAATTTCCCGCGGCAAAGCCCGGTTGCTCTCCAAAGAAAGCGGCCCCGGCAGAGGTAGCCAGATACCACCCCTCCGCCACGGTGAGGAAGGGGGTGTTCCAGTCATCCATCATCCGCCGGGCCTTGGAAGCCCGGACGGCGGCCGCCGTCACGTCAAACAGATCCAGATGATCGCCTCCGGCGATGTCGCTGCCAAGAGCCACCTTTACGCCCTCGTCCAGCATCCTCCGTACCGGCGCCACGCCGGAGCAGAGATTCTGATTGGAGTCGGCGCAGTGGACCACCGTTACCCCGGCGTCCTTCATGGCCTGCCGCTCCCGCTCGTCCGACCAGACGCAGTGGGCCATCACCGTGCGGCCGTTCCAGAGACCGTATTTGGCGTAGGTCTCCCAATACTGTTTGCAGTCCGGGTGCAGCTGATGCACCCAGTCCATCTCCGCGCCGTTTTCCGACAGGTGGGACTGGACCGGCAGATCCCGCTCCGCCGCCAGCTTTCCCAAAAATGCCATCAGCTCATTCGTGCAGGAGGGGGTGAACCGGGGTGTCAGAATTGGCTTGATGTGCCGGAGATCCTGGCAGGCCTCCAGCCACCGCACCGTTTCCCCCATGGATTCCTCGGTGCTTTCTTCCAGAACGCCGGGGGCGGCGTTTCGGTCCATGTTCACCTTGCCCACATAGCCGGTGATGCCCGCCTTTTCCAGCTCGTCCATCAAAATCAGGGTGGCGTCGGTGTGGAGAGAGGAAAACATACACACCCGGGTCGTCCCGCAGGACACCAATTCCCCCGCCAGCTGCCGGTACACCGTCCGGGCATAGTCCGTGTCAGCAAACCGGGCCTCCGTGGGGAAGGCGTAGGCATTCAGCCAGTCCAGCAGGGGCAGATCCATACCCATCCCCAGCATGGGATACTGGGGAGCGTGGAGGTGCAGGTCCGCAAAGGACTGGACGATCAGGCAGTCTCCATAGTCCTCCACAGACGCCCCGGCATATTGCTCCGGCAGCACCGGATACACCCCGGTAATGACGCCGTTTTCAGCGATGAGATAACCGTGTTCCGTCACATCCAACCGGCCGCAGGCCGGCGCGGAAACGATATTTCCTTTCAGAATGGTGGTCATTGCGTCCTCCTTTCAAAACAAAAGAGCGCCCGCATAAGCGGACGCTCATAGCAAGATCTTAGGCGATCTCATAGAAACTTCCGCGCCTGAGACGATCCCATCAGCGGAATTATATGAGCCATATTTCCTTTTATAGTTTAATCATACCACGGCGCCGGGAAAAAGGCAAGCCTCTCCGTCGGCACACACCGTCGGCACACATCCGGGAATTGTCGCCTATACTGGCGTACAGGCAAAATTCCGCCTGAATCGAGGAAAAGGCGTTGATTCGTATGCTGCAAGCATTGAGCTGGGCCGCTTTGGGCACCGGCTTTACCTTTCTGATGACCACCTTAGGGGCTGCGGTGGTATTTTTCTTTGTGGAGGAGCCCCGGCCCCAGTTCCAGCGGACCATGCTGGGCTTCGCCGCCGGGGTGATGACGGCGGCCAGCGTCTGGAGCCTGCTGCTGCCCGCCATCGAGCAGTCGGCGGACTTCGGCGTTCCCGGCTGGCTCCCCGCAGCGGCGGGGCTGCTGTCGGGCGTGGGCTTTCTCTCCGCGCTGGACGCCGTTCTGCCCCATCTGCGGCGGGCAAAGGACATGGACTTGACCCGCCGCCAAAGCACGCTGCTGATGGCAGCCATTACCCTCCACAATGTACCGGAGGGCATGGCGGTGGGCCTCGCCTTCGCACTGGCGGCAGAGGGAGAGGGCATGGCCGGGGCTGCGGCGCTGGCGCTGGGCATCGGCATCCAGAATCTTCCGGAGGGCGCCGCCATCTCCCTTCCTCTGCGGCAGGAGGGCAGCTCCCGGGGCCGGGCTTTTCTGTTAGGGACCCTCTCCGGCAGCGTGGAGCCGATTTTCGGTATTCTGGTAGTGCTGGTAGCCGCCGGTGTCCGTCCCTTGATGCCGTGGCTCCTCAGCTTCGCCGCCGGAGCCATGCTGTATGTGGTGGTGGAGGAACTGGTGCCTCAAGCCCATTCCAAAGCCGGGACCTGCGGCTTTGTGGGGGGCTTTTTAATTATGATGATCTTAGACGTGGCGCTGGGATAGTGTGTCAAAACGTAAACTTACATTGTCTCCCGAAAAAAAGTCTGCTATAATCGGCCCAGCACACCAAACCCACGCAAAGGAGAACAAATATGGATACAAAATTCAGCGGCAGCGCAAATTACGTGGCGTCCCGCGACCTGATGGAGACCGTTAACATCGCCGTGGCTTTGCAGAAGCCTCTGCTCATCAAGGGTGAGCCGGGCACCGGCAAGACCATGCTGGCCCAGGCCGTGGCGGACGCTCTTGGGAAAAAGCTCATTATCTGGAACGTAAAATCCACCACCAAGGCTCAGGACGGCCTGTACGTCTATGACGTGGTGCAGCGGCTCTATGACAGCCAGTTTGGAAACGCCGGTGTGGATGACGTCAAAAAATACATCAAGCTGGGTAAGCTGGGCGAAGCCTTCTCCGCCGATGAGCAGGTGGTCCTGTTGATCGACGAGATCGACAAGGCGGATCTGGAATTTCCCAATGACCTTCTCTGGGAGCTGGACCGGATGGAGTTCTACATCCCTGAGACGAAGGAGACCGTACAGGCCAAGCAGCGCCCCATCGTCATCATCACCTCCAACGCAGAGAAGGAACTGCCGGACGCTTTCCTCCGTCGGTGCGTGTTCCACTACATCGAGTTCCCGGAGCAGGAGCAGATGGAAGCCATTCTCCGGGTCCACTTCGGTGATTTGGAGGAAAAGCTGGTGAAGCAGTCCCTCGCCGCCTTCTACTGGCTGCGGGAGCTGCGGGGCATTGAGAAAAAGCCCTCCACCTCTGAGTTGGTGGACTGGATCCGGGCGCTGGTGGCTGGCGGCGTGGACCCGGCCCGCATCGAAAAGGAGATCCCCTTCGCCGGTGTCCTGCTGAAAAAAGATAAGGATCTTCAGACCCTGCGGAAGGTGAAGTAAGCCATGTTCGCCGCGTTTTTTTACCTGCTGCGTCAGCGGGGACTGCACGTTTCCCTGAACGAATGGATGACGCTGCTGGAGGGCATGGAAAAGGGACTGCACCATTCGACGCTCACCGGCTTTTATCACCTGTGCCGGGCCATTGTGGTGAAGAATGAAACGGAATTTGACCGCTTTGACCAGATCTTTTTGGAATTTTTCAAGAACGTGCCCTACACCGGGGAGTTGCCGGAGGACCTGCTGGACTGGTTGAACCACCCCAGCGAGGATCTGAAACGGACCATTGCCGACCTGCGCTCCGCCGGGTTTCCGGATGAAACGCTGGAGGAACTGCTGAAAATGCTGGAGGAACGTCTAAAAGAGCAGACGGAAGAGCACAACGGCGGCAACTACTGGGTTGGGACCCAGGGCCGCACCCCTTGGGGCAACAGTGGTTGGCATCCCAACGGCATCCGGATCGGCGGGCAGTCCATGCACCGCACCGCCATGATGGTGGCGGGAGAACGAAAATTCCGGGACTTCCGAAAAGACAATAAGCTGGACACCCGCCAGTTTCAGATGGCCTTCCGCACGCTGCGTCAGCTGTCCGCGCAGGAGCGGAGCGCCGAAAAGGAGCTGGATGTGGACGCCACGATCCACGATACCTGCGAGAGCGCGGGGCGGCTGGAGATTCGGTACAAGAACCCCCGGAAGAACACGGTGAAGGTCCTGCTGCTGATGGACTCCGGCGGTTCTATGGACTACTATTCCGGCCTGTGCAGCCAGCTGTTTCAGGCAGCCACCAAGTCCAACCACTTTAAAGAGCTGCACACCTACTATTTCCACAACTGCATTTACGGCGACGTTTACAACGGCCCCCGCCTCTGGCAGGACGGCCAAACGCCTACGGAATGGCTTTTGCAGAATTTCGATGCCAGCTACAAGGTCATTCTCGTGGGCGATGCCGCCATGAACCCCTACGAGCTGCGGGAAAAGCAGTACGATTGGCGGAACCAGCGGTACGGCCCTTCCGGTCTGGAATGGCTGGAGCTGTTCAAAAAGCACTTCCCCTATCTCATCTGGCTGAACCCGGAGCCTCTTCCGGCATTTCAGGACTTCTGGACCCTGACCCATCTGCAGTTGGCCAAGATGTTCCCCATGTTCGACCTTTCCGCCGAGGGTTTGGAAGCCGGCATGAAGCGCCTGATGGTGAAGCGGTAGATGAGACAAGCCCGCAGCATCGCGGGCAAAACAAATGAAAAGAGGTGGATTATGGATTTTCCCAAGCTGCTGGGGCTGCGCCTTGGCGTCACCGCCGTGATCGGCAGCGGCGGTAAAACCAGTTTACTGCGCCGTCTGGCGGAGGAATTACCGGGGACGGTCCTCCTCTGTACCACCACCCATATCCACCCCCTTGAGGAATACCCCCTGCTGACGGCCCCTACGCCGGAGGACATCCGCAAGGCTCTGACCGCTCATCGGGTTCTCTGTCTGGGGACCCCCTGCGAAAATAGCAAGCTGACCGCTCCCTCCCTTTCCGTAGAGACGCTGGCCACGCTGGCGGACTATGTGCTGCTGGAGGCCGACGGCTCCCGGCAGCTTCCTTTGAAGGCCCATGATGCCCACGAGCCGGTGATCCCCGCTGTCAGCCGTCAGGTGATCTGCGTGGTGGGGGCATCCGGTTTCGGGAAGCCCATCCGGGAAAGCGTCCACCGGCCAGAGCGGTTCTGCGCCCTGACCGGCGCCGCTGCGTCAGACCCCGTCACGCCGGAACAGGCCGCAAAGGCCATTTTGGCGGAGCGGCTGTGCGATACCATGTTCCTGAATCAGATCGACACGGAGACCCAACGGTCTCTGGCGGACCGCTTCGCTGCGGCGCTGGGCGGCTCCGGTCTCCGGATCGCCGCCGGGAGTCTTCGGGCCGGGAGCGGCTGGCTTTACCCGGATATCTGAAAAATATGACAGGCCCACTGTCCCCACATTCTGCTGCGAAGCCGCATTTTCTTCGCAAAAGTGCAAACATTTCCACAGAATCATTGATTTTCGCAAACGTTTTCTCCTGTGAATTGCATAAAAATACCTGCAAGGGGTTCACAGCTAACTGGTTCCATGGTATAATTTGACACGTTCTTAACAATATTTCCGCCGCCTTTATCCGCCGCGGAACGATGCCGAACGGAGAAAATGCCATGGAACACCATGAAAAAGCAGGATGCCTGTTTCCTAAGATCGGTATGCGCAACGTCAAGACCGCCCTTGCGGCAGCCCTGTGTGCGCTGGTCTACTACTTTCTGGACCGCAACCCTACCTTCGCCTGCATCGGCGCCATTTTCGGTATGGGCAGCAGCTTTATGCAAAGCCGTCTCCACGGCGGCAACCGTTTCTTCGGCACAATGGTAGGCGGTTTTATCGGCATGGGTCTGTTTGCCATTTACATGGAGCTGTTCCCTGACGGCAGCAACGCCTGGGTCCTGATTCCCCTGACCTTCGTCGGCGTGATCATTTTGATCCTGCTGTGTCAGCACATCTGGGTAGGCGGCGTACAGCCCGGCGGCGTGGTGCTGTGCATCCTGCTGTTCAACACCCCCACGGACACTTATATCACCTACGCCATGAACCGTATTCTGGACACCGGCATCGGCGTGCTGGCGGCGATTTTTGTCAATGGGATGCTGCCCGGCGGCTTCACCTTCTCTTTCATGCACAGGCTCTACCAGCGTCTGGGGATCCGGGACGATGTAGAGGATGAATTCATGGCCAAACCCGCCGTCTGAGCGATCGGAGGCCGCTCCTTCCAAACGGATCCATTCGCGCAAATGCAAATATGCAAGAAGTACCGCTCCCCTGCTGAGAAAACGTTCAGCAGGGGAGTTTTCTGTATACGCCCCCAGGGTTTGACCCGTAAATTCCGTGTGAAACCTGAAAAAGAGGAAGTGCACTTCATGGAAGCCCACTTTCACCTGACATAGAATCTCGGTATCAGTCAGATATACGGAGGTTTTGACGAATGAACAGGTATAAAGAGTCACTTCGGCAGTACTTTTCTGTACAGGCGAAAGCGCTTCGCAAGAAGCGGAAGCTGACCCAAGAGGAAATGTCCGAGCAGTTACATATCACGGTTCGGGCCTATGGCGATTTAGAGCGCGGCTGCAGTTGTTGTTCTGCAATCGCTCTCTTATTCTTTTTACTGATGCTGGAGCCTGATGAACTGACGGCGTTTCTTGCGCAGATGAAAAAGCAGTTCCGGGAGCAGGAGCAGCAGGAGGTCGCATAGGCCCCTTTTTTGCAGCATTTCTGTATCTGAAAATATGGGGGGATTCAGAATATGGATGGTCGCAAACGTGTGCTACTGGCCGACAGCAGCGAGGAATTTCGCTGGTTGATGTGGAGAAGTGCGGCAAATCATAATTTTTTCTCCCTTGCAACCGTTGGCAGTGGCCGCGATGTTTTATTATGTATGCAAAAACAGACTGCCGATCTGCTGCTGATGGACACGGCGCTGCCGGATGTCTGCGGTCTAACCGTGTTGGATGAGTTGCAGCGCCGGGGGACTGCCCCTCAGAGGGTCATCCTTCTCTCCAGCATCGTTTCTGAGCAAGTCACCGATCAGGCTTTTGCTCTGGGCGTCTCACATTTTATTCCAAAGCCGTTTCATACCGATCTGCTGTTTGGTGCCATGTACGAACTGTTTCCCGGCTGTTCCTGCGGTCATTGGCCGCATAGTCCTCAGTAGGATACAGATAGCCCACGCCCTCAGAAAATAAAAAAACCCCAACGGGCACCGCAAACGCGATGACCCGCCGGGGGATCTCCGGAATCAGTTGTCGCCTCCGTCAAAGGGAGCCGCATGATCCGGACTTTTTACTTTTCAAAGACGGGGATCAATCCACCAGACCGGCGGTGATGATGGCCATGGAGTAGACCTCCAGAGCGTTGCAGCCGCGGGACAGGTCATTGATGGGAGCGTTCAGGCCCTGCAGGATGGGGCCGTAAGCGTCGAAGTTACCCATGCGCTGGCAGATCTTGTAGCCGATGTTGCCGGCGTTGATGTCGGGGAAGATGAAGGTGTTGGCGTGGCCGCCCACAGCGCTGGTGATGTGCTTGGTCTTGGCCACCACGGGAGACACGGCGGCGTCGAACTGGAACTCGCCGTCCACGGGAACGTCGGGCATGGCAGCCTTGGCCTTCTCGCAGGCGTTGTGCATCTTGTCCACGTCCTCGCCCTTGCCGGAGCCCAGGGTGGAGTAGCTCAGGAAGGCCACCTTGGGATCGATGCCGAAGACCTTGGCGGTCTTGGCGGTCTCAACGGCGATCTCCACCAGCTCGTCCTCGGTGGGCTTGATGTTGATGGCGCAGTCGGCCATGGCCAGGACCTCGTTCTCGCCGGTGGCGGAAGGACGGACCATAATGAAGCAGGAGGACACGATCTTGCTGCCCGGCTTGGTCTTGATGATCTGCAGGGCGGGACGGACGGTGTCGGCGGTGGAGTAGGTAGCGCCGCCCAGCAGAGCGTCGGCATAGCCCATCTTCACCAGCATGGTGCCGAAGTAGTTGGCCTGAGAGAGCGCCTTGCGGCACTGCTCCTCGGTCATCTTGCCCTTGCGCAGCTCCACCATCAGGGCGACCATCTTGTCCATGTCGGGGAAGTTGGCGGGATCCACGATCTCAGCGCCGCGGATGTTGAAGCCGGCCTCCTCGGCAGCCTTGGCGATCTCCTCGGCATTGCCCACCAGAACGGGAGTCAGAAAAGTACCGGACAGCAGACGGGCAGAAGCCTCCAGGATGCGGGGATCGGTGCCCTCGGTGAAGACGATCTTACGGGGATGCGCCTTCAGCTTTTTGATCAGAAATTCAAACATGTTGATTCCTCCAATTTTTAATTCAGGGAACGGGGTTTCAATTCCACCCTTTATTATACACGGTCCACAGCCGGGGTCAATGAAAAAAGTGACGAATTGGGACGTAATTTTTTCCGATTTTTGCGTGTCAACTACGAAATTCGGCAAAAAAGCATCGTTAAAATACATAAAAATATGCCAAAAAGCCAGAAGTTGCTTGACGGGCGAATATAAAAGGGATAATATAAAGCGGTAACAATTTGTTACTTTTTATGGTTCACAAATTTTTAAAGGGCATCTGCCCGCGATACGATAGGAGCATTATGAGTCAAAACACCAAAAAGCCTTATGATCTGCCGGACTGGCCCGCAGAGGCGGAACAGACCCAGGAAGCGCCCAGACCCCGCAGAAAGCGGCGCGCTCCCGCTGAGCCCGAAGACCTCTGGGGCAAGCTCCGCTTCCGGGCCGGAAAGAAGGTCCGCTGGTTTGGCCGCCGCTGCCGCCGGGTTGTCCGGGAGGCTCAGGCCCATCGGTTCCCGGAGTCCAACCGGAAGCCTCTGCAATTCCTGCTGATGCTTTGGGGGCTGCTGCCCTCCGCTGCCAGCCGGCTGCGGGAGATCCTGCTGGGCCGCCGCAGAGAGCGAAACCTCCGCACCAGCAGATTCGCCGTCTGGTTTGAAAAGGAAAAGCGCCTCCACTCCCTGATGTTCCTGGGAGGAAGCTGTGCGCTGGCAGGCATTATCCTGTTCTGTTCCTTCTTCACCATCGGCACCACCGTCTCCTATGACGGGCAGGTGTTGGGACGGCTGGCTTCCAAATCGGAAGCCGAAACCGTCCGGAAGGATCTGGAAAGCATCACCTCCCGGACACTGGGAGAGACCTACACCATCGACGATTCCCTGCTGCAATACGATTCCGGCTGGATGCTCCGTCAGGACATTGAGGATAAGGCCGTATACGAGGACCAGCTTTCCGATGAGATCGGTCTTGTGACCTCTGCATACTGCCTGTATGTCAACGATGTGCGCATCGGCGCCACTCCCTACGAGGGCGCGTTGGAGGAACTGCTGGACCAGCTGCAGAAGGCGGCCTCCGATGAAGATACCATTTCCTGTGAATTTGCAGAGGATGTTGAGATCCGGCAGGAGTACGTTCCCACCAGTGAGATCATGAACCTGGGCTATATTGCGGAGCTGCTTTACAGCACCAAGACGGCCGAGGTCACTTACGAGGTGAAAAAGGGCGATACCTGGTCTCAGATCGCCGCCAAGAATGACATGACCTCCGCAGAGCTGCTGGCGCTGAACCCCGGCTACAACATCAATAAGCTCCAGATCGGCGAAGTGCTGACCCTGTCCGCCTCTGTCCCCTACCTGACCATGACTGTGGTAAAGCAGGAGCGGTATCTGGATGATGTGTCCTACAACATTGAGTACACCGACAGCGCTGACCTCTATCAGGGCGACTATAAGGTAACCTCCAAGGGTGAATACGGCAAGGCGGACGTAATGGCTAAGGCCACCTATGTCAATGGCGAGGAAACGGAGCGGACCATTCTCTCCTCCGTGACCTTGAAAGAGCCTGTCACCGAGTACCGGCTCCGGGGCACCAAAGCCCGGCCCACCTGGATGCCTACCGGCAGCTTCCGCTGGCCCACCAGCGGTCGGATCAGCTCCTACTTCGGCGGGCGGAAATCCCCCGGCGGCATCGGCTCCACCAACCACAAGGGCATCGATATCGCCGTCCCCAGAGGGACACCCATCTACGCCGCCGATGGCGGCACCGTGACCTACTCCGGCTGGATGAGCGGCTACGGTTATCTGGTGCAGATTGACCACGGCAACGGCTACGTCACCCGGTACGGTCACAACTCCAGTCTCACCGTCAGCGTGGGGCAGCACGTTTACAAGGGCCAGCAGGTGGCCCGGGCCGGCTCCACCGGCAACTCCACCGGCAACCACTGCCATTTTGAGGTGCGGTACAACGGCGTGGCGAAAAACCCGTTGAACTACCTGCCGTAACAAACTGCATTCCAGAAAAGGGAGGACTTTTGTCCTCCCTTTTTCTTGTGTTCCGGGAGCTTTTATGCTATGATACTTTAGTTAAGTTATGTGCTTTTCTCCCGGCTCCAAGTGGATAAACACATAAGGCCGGGACTCTGAAAGGAGTGCGAAATATGAAGTCCCTGAAGGTTTTAATGCTCAACGGCAGTCCCCATGCCAACGGCAACACCGCCGTGGCCCTGCGGGAAATGGAAGCGATTTTCAAGGAGAATGACGTCGATGTGGAAACGGTGGTCCTGGGAAACCGGGACATCCGGGGCTGCGTGGCCTGCGGCGCCTGTGCCAAGACCGGCAAGTGCGTCTTTGACGATGGAGTAAACGCGCTGGCCCCCAAGTTTCAGGAGGCCGACGGTCTGGTGATTGCCAGTCCGGTGTATTACGCCTCCGCCAATGCCACGCTGATCGCCTGTCTGGACCGGCTGTTTCACAGCACATCCTTTGATAAGACCATGAAGGTTGGTGCCAGCGTAGCCTGCGCCCGGCGGGGCGGCTGCTCCGCCACCTTTGATGAGTTGAACAAGTATTTCACCATCTCCGGGATGCCTGTGGCCTCCAGCCAATACTGGAACAGTATTCACGGCCGGACGCCCGGTGAAGCGGAGCAGGACGGCGAGGGGCTCCAGACTATGCGGACCCTGGCCCGGAACATGACATTCCTGATGCGCAGCATCGCGCTGGGCAAGGAGCAGTTCGGTCTCCCGGAAAAGGAAGATCGGATCGCCACTCATTTTGTCAGATAACTTTAGGAGGATATACCATTTGAAGCGTGAAAATGTACTGGTGTCCGAGGACGCGCTGGCGCGTCAGCGGGAGTTCGAAGCAAAGATCAAGGAGATGTTCACCTCCCGGGAAGCCCATCCCGTGGCCTGCGTGGACACCTTCGGCTGTCAGCAGAACGTAGCGGACGGCCAGAAGCTGATGGGTATGCTGGCCGACAGTGGCTTTACCTTTACAGAGGACCCCAAGGAGGCGGATCTGGTGATCCTGAACACCTGCGCCGTCCGGGAGCACGCGGAACAGCGGGTCTTCGGCAATCTGGGCATTCTCACCCACACAAAAAAAGAAAACCCGGAGCAGGTGATCTGCCTGTGCGGCTGCATGGCGCAGGAGGAGCGGGTCTCTCAGCGGGTGAAGGAATCCTACCGTCATGTGGATCTGGTGTTCGGCCCCCATGCCCTGTGGAAGTTCCCGGAGCTTTTGTGGCAGGTCTATGAGACCCGGAAGCGGGTCTTCGCCGTGGACAATGAGGACGGCACCATTGCCGAGGGCATCCCTGTGGTGCGGGAAAAGGGCGTGAAGGCATGGGTCAGCATCATGTACGGCTGCAACAATTTCTGTTCCTACTGCATCGTGCCCTATGTCCGGGGCCGGGAGCGCAGCCGTGATCCCCAGTGCGTTTTGCAGGAGGTCCGGGAACTGGTTGCCGCCGGTTACAAGGACATCACTCTGCTGGGCCAGAATGTCAACTCCTACGGCAATGATCTGGATCTGGACTACCATTTCCCGGATCTCTTAGAGGACATCGACAAGATCCCCGGCGAATACTTGATCCGCTTTATGTCCAGCCATCCCAAGGATGCCACCAACCACCTCTTTGACGTGATGGCCAAGTGCTCCCATGTGGCAAAGCAGCTCCACCTTCCCTTCCAGTCCGGCAATGACCGCGTACTGAACGAGATGAACCGCCGCTACACCCGGGAGAAATATTTAGAGGAAATTCGCTACGCCAAAAGCGTAATGCCCGGTCTGGTGCTGACCTCCGACGTCATCATCGGTTTCCCCGGTGAGACGGAGGCAGAAGCCATGGACACCGTTTCTCTGGTGGAGGAGGTGGGCTTCGACGCTTTGTTTACGTTTATCTACTCCCCCCGCCCCGGCACCAAGGCGGCCTCCATGCCGGACCCCGCCACCCGGGCGGAAAAGCAGAAGTGGTTCGACAGGCTGCTGGAGGTCCAGAACGCCAATTCTGCCCGGCTCCACGCCGCCTATGTGGGCAAGACCGTCCGGGTGCTGGTGGACGGCGAGAGCGACGACGAAAACTTCCCCCTTGCCTCCCGCACCGAGGGCAACCGGCTGGTGCGCCTGAAGGGCGGCAAGGAGCTGATCGGGCAGTTCATCGATGTAAAGGTGACGGACAGCAACACCTGGGCGCTGTACGGAGAGCCGGTGTGATATTCCCTAAATAGGCTTTGCCTATTGGAATACACCCCCCATTCTCTTTTCCTCTTGTGGAAAAGAGAATCCGCCGTGTACGGTGGAAGAGAAAAGACGCTTTTGTCCAAACTTGCAGCAAGCGCAAGTTTGGGGAATGCGGTTCTCAACTGTTCTGCTCAAAGACTTGTTAGTCCCTGCGTAGCACGGGCGGGGTGCGGAGCTCATCAAGTCTTGTACGCCGTGCTGATCGTCACATGAAGCCTCGGGGTGCAAATAGGACACCCTCTGCTTCTCTTTCCGCTGCCGCTCCTGCTCATTTGCAGAGCAGGGTAGTGCGTAGCGAAGCGGAACGCACGGGAGTAGAAATACGCCGATTCAGTTTTGCACCTCGTTGCGCGCCGTTCCCATAGGTGTGGGGACGCACTGGTTTGAGATTTTAGTATAGCGCAGCCGGTATGAGAGTTGCGGGCTTAGTCGGCAATGCGTGGCGGCCAGCCCCGTCTTGGGTGATTTGACACGGAGGTGTCAAATCATCCCTCAGCGTCTTTTCTTTTGACCATGAATGGCCGTTTTCTTTTCCGCAAGAGGAAAAGAAAATGGGGATTCGATCTTGCATGGTATCGCCATGCTTTCCCGTGCCGCAAGGCGGCACACCCTTATACGATCTGGTATCATAAAACAGAAACATTTGCTGAAAGATAAAGAAAGAGGTATTTTTATGGCGGAACTGACCCCCATGATGAAGCAATATCTGGAAATCAAGAAGGACAACCCGGATTCCATTTTGTTTTTCCGTCTGGGGGACTTCTATGAGATGTTCGCCGACGATGCCAAGCTGGCTTCCAAGGAACTGGACCTGACCCTGACCTCCCGGGACCACGGCAAAAACGCCAAGCCGGAGGAAGAACGGGTCCCCATGTGCGGCATCCCCTATCACGCCAGCGAGTCCTATATTGCCCGTCTCATCGCCAAGGGCTACAAGGTGGCCATCTGCGAGCAGATGGAGGACCCCGCCACCGCCAAGGGGCTGGTGAAGCGGGATATTATCCGGGTGGTGACCCCCGGCACCGTCATCGACGCCGCATGTCTGGATGATAAGTCCGGCAACTACCTCTGCGGCATTTATCTGGACAGTCAGGGAGGCGGCGCGGCCTTCTGTGATCTCTCCACCGGTGAGACTCACCTCACCGCCTTCTCAGGTAAAGATACCCTGACCCACATCATCAATGAGCTGGGCCGGTTCAGCCCCGCCGAGGCCATTCTCAGCGACGGGGCGTTCAGTGAGAAGGCGCTGACAGACGTCCTCTCTGACAAATTCCACTGCCGCTATGAAAACGGCGGTGAGCGCCGGTTCCGGCTGGCGGAGGCGGAGAAAAATATCCGCGCCCAATTTGGTGAGGAAGCCTTTTCCAGGCTGCCTGCCGGGGAACCTGCCGCCGCCATGGCTCTGGGCGGACTGCTGAGCTACCTTTACGAGACCCAGAAAACCGACCTCTCCCACATCCGGGAACTGGATTATTACCGTCAGGGCCGGTTCATGGAGCTGGATCTGGCCGCCCGCCGGAATCTGGAGTTGACAGAGACCCTTCGGAGCAAGGAGAAGAAGGGCAGCCTCCTCTGGGTGCTGGACAAAACCAAGACCCCCATGGGCGGTCGAATGCTGCGAAGCTGGTTAGAACGCCCCCTCCTGTCCGTGACGGATATTGACCGCCGCAGCAGTGCCGTGGCAGCACTGGTGGATGACACCATCCGCCGGGAAGAACTCATCGCCGGAATGACCGGCCTTGGAGACATGGAACGGCTCATTGGCCGCATCGTCTATGGCACCGCCGGTGGCCGGGATCTAACCTCCCTCCGCGCCGCCATGGAAAAGCTGCCCAACCTGAAGGAACAGCTTTCCGGGTTTTCCGACCGCCGCCTGACGGAGCTGACGGCAGAACTGGACACCCTGGACGATATCAGCGGGGACATTGCCGCCGCCATCTGTGACGAGCCGCCCTTTTCTGTCCGGGAAGGCAATATCATCCGGGACGGCTATAACGAAGAAGTGGACCGCCTGCGGCACATCCTGAAAAGCGGCAAGGGCGTTATGGCGGAGATGGAGGCCAAGGAGAAGGAAAAAACCGGCATCCGCACCCTGAAAATCGGCTATAACAAGGTGTTCGGCTACTATATTGAGGTCTCCAATGCCTTTAAGGAGCAGGTGCCGGAAACCTACATCCGCAAACAGACCTTGGTAAACGGCGAGCGGTTCATCACACAGGAACTGAAGGATCTGGAACACGAGATCCTGACGGCCTCCGAGCGGGTGGTGGCGCTGGAATATGAGCTGTTCTCCGCCCTGCGCCAGCAGATCGCAGACAACGCCGGGCGCATCCAGAAAACCGCCGCGGCGGTGGCGGAGTGCGACGCGCTGTGCTCCTTTGCCTCCGTAGCAGTCCACAACAATTTCTGCCGTCCGGAGGTGGACGAATCCGGGGTCATTGAGATTCGGGAGGGCCGTCATCCGGTGGTGGAAAAGGTTCTGAAAGACAGCCTGTTCGTCCCCAATGACACCTTTATGGGTGAAAAGGAAGAACGGGTGGCCATCATCACCGGCCCCAACATGGCCGGTAAATCCACTTATATGCGGCAGGTGGCGCTGATCGTCCTCATGGCCCAGATGGGCAGCTTCGTCCCCGCCAAATACGCCCATATCGGCGTGGTGGATCGGATCTTCACCCGCATCGGCGCCAGTGACGATCTCTCCGCCGGACAGTCCACCTTCATGGTGGAGATGACGGAGGTCTCCGATATTCTCCATCAGGCCACCAAAAATTCTCTTCTGATCCTGGATGAGATCGGCCGGGGCACCTCCACCTTTGACGGTATGGCCATCGCCCGGGCTGTTCTGGAATACTGCGCTGACAAAAAGACGCTGGGGGCCAAAACTTTGTTTGCCACCCACTATCACGAGCTGACAGAAATGGAAAACACCCTCCCCGGCACCGTGAACTACAACATCGCCGTCAAGCGCCGGGGGGAGGATATCATCTTCCTGCGGAAGATCATCCCCGGCGGCGCCGACCGCAGCTACGGCATCGAAGTCGCCAAGCTGGCGGGTCTGCCGGAGAAGGTGGTCCAGCGGGCCAAGGTCATTCTGAAGGAGCTGGAGGACGAAAACGGCGTACAGTACGTGGCCGCCCGGAAAGAGACCGATCAGGTCTCGCTGGACGCCATGAGCGAGGGTGAGGTGCTGGACGCCATCCGCCGCTGCCAGCCGGATACGCTGACACCCATTGAGGCCATGAGCCTGCTGTATGAGCTGAAACAGAAACTCAGTAAGTGAGTGCTGCTCCCGCAGAAGGGCATTCTTCAAAATAGGCTTTGCCTATTGGAATGCACCCCCCATTCTCTTTTCCTCTTGTGGAAAAGAGAATGCGCCGTGCACGGTGGAAGAGAAAAGGTACCGAATCCAAACTTGCACATTTGTGCAAGTTTGGGGAATGCGGTTCTCAACTGTTCTGCTCAGAAATTTGTTTTCTGCTTCGTGGCACGGGCGGAGTGCGGATTTCATTCAGCCTTGTACACCGTGCTGATAGTCACATGAAACCTCGGGATGCAAATAGGACACCCTCTGCTTCTTTTTCCGCTGCCGCTCGTGCTCATTTATAGAGCAGGGCAGCGCTTAGCGAAGCGGAAAGCGCGGAAAGAGAAGCAGGTCAAGTCCGGTTTTGCAGCCCGATGAATGCCACGCCACCAAATGCGGGGACGCAGTTCTTCGAGGTGTGCCTATCGGCGCAGCCGGTAGAAGGCCACCGAACTTTCTCGGCAGTTCGTGACGGCGGACCCCTCGTTTTGGGTGAGTTGGCCTTTTGCAGGCCAATTCATCCCTGACATTTTTTCTTTTCCACCGTACACAGCGCATTTTCTTTTTGATGTCTCAAAAAGAAAATGGGGGGTGTAATCCTGTGCCGCATAGCGGCACCTCCTGCGGCGATTCGCCGCACATTCTGGGTCCTCCCTTTCAGGGAGAACCATTCAAAGGAGCCTTGCAATGGCCAAACGTAAATCCGCCTCCTATATGACCCCCGGTGAGCAGATCGCCGGAACTGTTTTCTTTGTGATCTATCTGGTGGTGCTGCCCTTTGCCACAGCGCCCCTGTTCCGATTGACGGAGCGTCTGCTGGACACCAGCATTTCACCCTCGCTGCAAAATGCCATCTATTATTACACACTGTTTGCCGTTACGCTCATCATTTTTCACAGCTTTCTGGGCCGCACCACCCGGAACTTCGCGGACAATTTGGGCAACGCCTGCAAGTCGATCTTAGTGGGTCTCATCGCTCTGTACGGCCTCAATGAGTTAGTCTACCGGCTGACCCGGATGCTGGTGAACAACCACACCAACCTGAATGACACCACTATCTCCGCCCAGATCCATGACGCCCCCAGAGTAACGCTGCTGATCGTAATTTTCCTGGCTCCCTTCGTGGAGGAAGTGCTGTTTCGCGGGCTGGTATTCGGCAATCTGAAAAGCAAAAGCCGGACGGTGGCCTATGTGGTGAGTTGTCTGCTGTTCGCTCTGCTCCATGTGTGGCAGTTCGCCGTAGTGCGGCAGGACATCACCTATTTCCTGCTGATGGTGCAGTATCTGGTGCCGGGCCTGGTGCTGGCCTGGGCCTATGACCACACCGGGACCCTGTGGAGCTCCATTCTGCTCCACGCCGCCGCCAACGCCCTTCATGTGTTGGCAGGTATGTGATATTATAGAATTGAACGTGGAATTCCGTGAGTTTTTTTGATGTATTTTCTGAAATGCTGGTCATCCTCTTCTGCATGGCCGCAGGCTTTCTTGCCCACAAGCTGGGATATCTGGGTGGACAAACGGATCAGAAGCTTTGCCGTTTGCTCCTTGGTATCACCATGCCTTGCCTGATTTTGGGCTCCGTCTCCGCTGGAGATACCCTGCCCAGTACCGGGGAAATTCTTTCCGTTTTAAAGGTAGCAATCGTTTATTATAGCCTGGGCTTCTTCTCCGCTGCTCTCGTGCCCCGCCTGTTGGGTGGAACGGCCAAACAGCAAGGCGTCTGGCGCTATTCGCTGGTTTTCTCCAACATGGCCTTTATCGGCTATCCGGTATCCGTGGCTCTATTCGGCCAGGAGGCGCTGTTCTACGCCGTGATCCTGGTTCTGCCCTTCAACCTGCTGTCCTATTCCATAGGACCTTTGATGCTGGCTGGACAGGCAAAGTTTCGTTGGCAGCAGCTGCTGTCACCCTGCATCGTCACTGCGGCGATCGCTCTGGTGATTGCACTGATCCGCATCAATATGCCAGCCTTGCTTGGGGAGTGTCTGAACTTTACAGGCAGTCTGACAACACCCTTATCCCTCTTATTGGTCGGTTCTCTGCTGGCAGATTTGCCTTTTGGACGGGCATTTACCTCACCGCGGCTGTGGGCTCTGGCGGCCTTCCGACTTCTGATCCTTCCCATTATGCTGTGGCTGCTCCTGAAGTGGACCGGTATCGGCACACCTCTGGTGTCTAATATCGCCGTGATTCTCATGGCCATGCCCACCGCCCTCAACGGCAGTATGCTGGCCATGGAATACGGCGGTGACACCGAATGTATGGCCCAGAGCATTTTCCTGACCACCCTGATGTCTATTATCACCATTCCTGTTTTGGCAGCATTGCTGTAAGGAGAGATCGTATGCCTCACATTCAACAATTATCGTCTCATGTGGCCGACCTGATCGCCGCCGGCGAGGTGGTGGAGCGCCCCGCCTCTGTTGTAAAAGAACTGGTGGAAAACGCCATCGACGCCGGAGCCTCCGCCATTGTGGTGGAGATCCAGCGGGGCGGCATGGGCCTGATCCGGGTGACGGACAACGGCTGCGGCATCGCGCCGGAGGAGCTGCCCACCGCCTTTTTGCGCCACGCCACCAGTAAGCTCCGCACGGCGGAGGATCTGGCCAAAATCGGGACCCTTGGCTTCCGCGGCGAGGCTCTGGCGGCCATTTCCGCCATCAGCCGGGTGGATGTGCTGACCCGGCGGCCGGAGGATGCCGTAGGTGCCGCCATCCATGGTGAGGGCGGACACATGGAGCCTGTCCGGGAGGAGGGCGCCCCGGAGGGCACCACCATCCGGGTGTCGGACCTCTTTTACAACACCCCTGCCCGGCTGAAATTCATGAAGAAGGACAGTGCCGAGACCGCCGCCGTGGCGGGGCTGATGCAGCATCTGGCGCTGAGTCACCCGGACGTCTCCTTCAAGTTCATCAAGGACGGGCAGGAGTCCCTTCATACCCCCGGAGACGGCAAGCTGGAATCCGCCGTGTACGCCGCCTTGGGCCGGGAATTCGCCAAAACGCTGGTGCCGGTACAGGGCCGGGGCGGGGACATCGAGGTGCAGGGCTTTGTGACCGCTCCCGTCAATGGCCGCGGCTCCCGCTCCATGCAGGTATTTTTCGTCAATGGCCGGTTCATCAAGTCCCAGCTTCTGACCGCTGCTTTAGAGGAAGGCTACCGGAATCAGCTTCTCAAGGGCCGGTTCCCCGGCTGTGTGCTGGAGGTGCTGCTGCCGGTGACGGCGGTGGACGTGAACGTCCATCCCGCCAAGACCCAAGTGAAATTTGCCAAGGAGCATGACGTATTTGATGCTGTGTTCCACACGGTCATGGACGCGTTGGATGCTCGCGGTGGGGCTGTGACGAAGCCGGCTCCCCCGCCGGTCCGAGAGACCCAAAATCCCCGACAGGACTTTTTTCAGTCCATGGACGCCAAGGCGTACCGGGAACAGGGGACGAAACCCGCCGCTGCACCTACCATTGTAAAATCCCCCGCTCCGGCCCAGCCACCCAAGGCGGCCCAACCCGCTTTCCGTCCGCAGCCGGTGTCACCGGCTGCGCCTGTCAAGCCCTCCTGGAACACGGAATGGAGCTCTACCGCCAAGGTAGCTGACAGCGTTCCACCCATCTGGCCGCCTCGGGATACTGTCAAGGCAGCGCCTGCCAGCGCCCTGGGAAAGGCCCCCGCCTCCGTGACCGCCAAGTCTGCGGAGCCTGTGGTTCCCGTGCCGGAAAAGACGGTGGACCCCGCCCCGGCCCCTAAGCCCTTTGTCCCGGCCATTCCCGCCGTCCCGTCCCAGCAGACTGCCATGGAGCTGCCGGGACAGGAAACAGTGCTGCCGGAGGCGGCCTCCGCACTGGGACAGTTAAAGGGCGGCGCTTGAAATAATTGACATAGGGAGTCGGCAATGGAAGAACGACTGCAAAAAATATTATCTGCGGCGGGGATTTGCTCAAG